>Ga0079224_100009507_pt1 | contig 13258 bp, 9 predicted proteins | sample Stecom2015_FD_80414 | JGI IMG/M metagenome (GOLD analysis project Ga0079224, IMG submission 80414) | Agricultural soil microbial communities from Utah to study Nitrogen management - Steer compost 2015 | ecosystem: Environmental > Terrestrial > Soil > Agricultural land | place: USA: Utah... | reverse complement strand
GGATCAAAACCCTTCAGCTGGGATACACGCTTCCTTCGACGCTGAGCAACAGGATCGGATTCCGCAAGGTAAGAGCCTACCTCAGCAGCAACAACCTGCTTACGTTTACCAATTATACCGGTTTCGACCCTGAAGTGGGCGGCGGCTCGGATGTTTGGGGGATCGATACCGGCGTGTACCCCCAGGCGCGCTCCTTCCTGCTGGGATTGAACCTGAGTCTCTAACCTGTCGTAACCTGAAAAAGAAAAGTCATGAAACGAATTTCGCCCCTCTTATTTTACAGCTTCCCGGTCCTTTGGATAATGACCCTGAGTTCATGTTCCAAAGATTTTCTGGATCCCGATCCCAAGGGGACCCTAATGGAAGCCACCTATTACAGCAATCCGGAGGAAGCCTTTGCAGGCCTAGTTTCGGCATACGATCCCATTGGCTGGCAAACGGCGGTAACCTATTTTAATTTCGGCGCGGTGAACGCTGCTTCGGACGATCACGTCGCAGGCGGCGGCGGTCCAAACGACATGGAAACCTGGCAGCGCTGGAGCAATTACACCCTCACCGAGACGCTGGGTCCCCAGCAGGATTACTGGGATCGCAACTTTACGGGAGTATCCCGTACAAATATTCTCATCCGGAAACTGGAAGAAGGAGTTCCCGGTCTGAACGAAAGCCTCAAGAACCGCTACATCGCGGAAGCCAAATTCCTCCGGGCTTATTATTACTTCGACCTGGTGCGGCTATTTCGGAACATCCCCTTTTACACCGAGCCCCTCACGACCGAGAACATGCGCGAGCAGACCCAGGTGGAACCCGGGGTGGTGTACAGCCAGATTGAACAGGACCTCCAGGATGCAATTGCCGGGCTGCCGGCACAGGTTCCCGGTCAGACCGAGGGTGGCCGGGCCACAGCGGGTGCGGCTCAGGCCTTGCTTGGAAAAGTGTACGTGTACCAGGAAAAATGGGCAGACGCTGCCCGGGAACTGTCCGAAGTCAATGGGGAACCCGGCGGAACCAGCAAATACGGATACCAGCTCCTGCAGCATTTCGAAGACGTTTTCCGTCCGGATAATAAATTCCACTCCGAGTCCATTCTTGAAATCGTCCATTCTTCGGTGGGTGCGCTGGACTGGGGAGCCTGGGGGCAATTTTACGGAAACGTCGCAACGGTCATGTTCGGGCCCCGTGGTTACAGCGGTCCCTTATACTATTCGGGATGGAGCTTCTGTCCGATCACCCAGGAATTATACGACCTGATGCATTACGATCCGCGCTTCAAAGCCACCATCGCCGATGTGGACAGCCTGGCGCAGATTGGTCAGGCGCAGTACGAGGAAGGGTACATGAATACCGGCTGGTTTATTCAGAAGTACGCTCCCCTGCAGGAATTCGCAGCCACCAACGGGGTCCGGGAACTGAACTACCCGCAGAACTACATTGAAATACGGCTTGCCGATACGTACCTGTTGGAAGCCGAAGCACTCATTGAGAGCGGCCAGAGCAGCGGACCCGAATCCCGGGCCTACCAATTACTGAATGCGGTGCGGGCGCGTGTGGGACTGGGGCCGGTAGCTGCTACCCTGGACAATGTTTTCCTGGAACGCCGTAAGGAACTGGCCACGGAAGGACACCGTTGGTATGATCTGGTCCGGAGCGGAAGAGCGCCGCAGGCACTCGGCGACAGAGGCTTTGTGGCTGGAAAGCACGAGGTGCTGCCCATCCCGTATAATGAACTGTTAAGTACCAAATTGGTACAGCATGAGGCTTATAAATAACCGAAATCACATGAAAAAGCCAATAATCAGTAAATTTGCCGCGCTGTTGCTGTTGATCGCGGCAGCTGCTTCCTGTAAAAAAGCCGATTACAAACTGAATTCCATCCCGCAGGCGGATTTTGAGATCCAGCAGGAGGATCCCAATACGGTCGTATTGGTAAACAAAACGCCCGGTTCCTCCATCGCCTATTGGGAAACCAGTACCGGGCAGGAGTTTCAGGGCAGTACCGCCCGGATCCGATTTACCTTTGCCGGAGAGTACGAGCTTACCCTTCATGCGGTTACCCAGGGCGGCATTGCCTCGGTAAGCAAAAGCGTCACCATCGCCCAAAGCGACCCCAGCGCCTGCGATCCGGAAAAGGCCCTGGGATTCATCGCCGGATGCACCGAAAAAAAATGGCAGCTCAATCCGGCGGCCGGCGCGTTCAAGGTGGGACCCGGCCCCGATAATGGCAGCTGGTGGGCAAGCGGAACCGGCGAGGTCAGCGCCCGTGCCTGTGAATTCAACGACGAGTTCACCTTTCATTTTGACCCCGAAGGAACCTTTGTTTACGACAATCGAGGCGACTTTTTCGCCGACGGATACCTGGGAAGCAAGTCCACCGCCTGCGAGCCCGCCGCCAACCTGAGCGGGGAACAAGCAGCCTGGAATTCAGGGACCTTCCATTTCAGCGTGGTGGAAGGCGCCGGCGTGTCGGGTCTAGGCCAGCTCACCGTGAAAGGAAAGGGCGCCCACATCGGCATCAAGAAAGCCCATAACGGCGGGGAAACCCCGGACGGACCGGTCGGCGAATCCATTACTTATGACATCCTGGAAATGACACCCAACGCGGATGGTCAGGGATACGACCTGCTGAAAATTGGCGTTCCTATCGGAGGAGAAGGCTGGTGGACGTTCACACTTCGATCCGAAATCCCATGAACCACTTAAACCCCCATACGATGCTCTTATTCTTAGCGCCGATACTGCTGTTATTCGCCTGCTCGGACGATGCCCCACAACCCAATATTCCGCCTCCAGATCCCCCCCAACCCCGGGAATATTCCTTTGAAGCCAGCCCTTCCTGGGCCGATGAATTCGATTACGAAGGATTGCCCGATGAAAACAAATGGGGTTATGATGTGGGCTCGGAGAACAACGGATGGGGAAACAACGAGCTGCAGTACTATACCGAAAAACGGCTTGAAAACGCACGTGTCGGAAACGGGGTACTGACCATTACCGCCATTCGCGAAGATTTCGAAAGCTTCGACTATACTTCGGCCCGCCTGGTCAGCCGGGGGAAGGCCGATTTCCTCTACGGCCGTTTTGAGGTAAAAGCCAGAGTTCCGGCCGGCTTGGGAACCTGGCCGGCCGTGTGGATGCTGCCCACCGACTGGAAATACGGAGGATGGCCTGCCTCGGGAGAAATTGATATTCTGGAACACGTCGGGTTCGATCCCGATGTGGTTCATATCAGCGTTCATACCGAAGCCTACAACCACGTGATGGGCACGCAGAAAACAGCAACCCGGAAGATAAACGATGCAACGGGCGAATTTCATGTATACCGGGTGGACTGGACTCCGGATTATATCCGGGGCTATGTAGACGGAAAACAGCTTTTCAGTTTCGCCAACGAGGGCACCGGATACAAAGCCTGGCCTTTCGATCAACGCTTCCATTGGTTACTGAATGTCGCCGTGGGAGGCAATTGGGGCGGAGCGCAGGGCGTGGATGAAAACGTTTTCCCGGCCCGTATGGAAATCGATTATGTCCGGGTTTACAACCTGGTGGAAAGCAAATAGATCCATGCCCCGAACCAGAAACCGTCCTTTGTTCCTTGGGTTGTTTTTTGCAGCCGGAATTGCAGGGCTGCTCAGCGCTTCCTGTCACTCCCCCTCCCCGGGCTTCCTCCGGGCGCACGAAGGACAGATCGTAAACGGACAGGGCGAGGTTGTGTTGCTGCGAGGCATGGGATTGGGCGGCTGGATGCTTCAGGAAGGTTATATGTTCCATCTCGGATCCCTGGGCACGCAGCGCCGGATCCGGACGGCGTTCGAAAACATCCTGGGAAAGGAAGGCGGGGACCAATTTTATGAACAATGGCTGAAAAATCACACCCAAAAAGCCGACATCGATTCACTGGCAGCCTGGGGATTCAACTCCGTCCGCCTGCCCATGCATTACCGGCTTTACACGCTATCTGTCGGGGAGGAACCGGTTCCGGGGGAACAAACCTGGCTGGAACAGGGCTTTGCATTGACCGATAGCCTACTTGCCTGGTGCCGGGAAAACCGCATGTACCTGATCCTGGATCTGCATGCGGCTCCCGGAGGTCAGGGGAACGACCTGAATATCGCCGACCGTGATCCGCGAACACCCTCCCTTTGGGAAAGTGAAGCCAACCGGGAAAAGACCATTGCGCTTTGGCGTAAACTGGCCGAACGCTACGCGCAGGAGGAGTGGATCGGCGGCTACGACCTGCTGAATGAAACCAATTGGGGCTTTGAAGATTCCACCGACGTACACGGAATCCGGGAACAATCGAACGCACCGCTTCGACGGTTGCTGATGGACATTACCCAGGCGATCCGGGAGGTGGACACCAATCACCTGATCTTTCTGGAGGGAAATGGTTTCGCCAATAATTACAACGGAATTTTCCCCGTATGGGACGATAATCTGGTCCTGAGCTTCCATAAATATGGGAATTTCAATACCCGGGAATCCATCCGGCGCTTTCTGGATCTTCGCAAGAAACACCAAATTCCGCTTTGGCTTGGCGAATCAGGCGAAAATTCCAATACCTGGTTCACCGAAGCAATCGAGCTTTGTGAAAAACACGGAATCGGATGGGCCTGGTGGCAGTTAAAAAAAATGGGGATCAATAATCCGCTGGAAATCCCGCAGCCCGAAGGTTACGAACAACTGCTGGAATACGTTCAATCTCCCTCCAGCCACCCGAAACAAATTAGCCGGGAAAGGGCCGCCGAAGTGCTGGAACAATTGTTGAAAAACCTCCGCATCGAAAACAATATTTTTCACAGGGATGTAATCGATGCCATGTTCCGGCAGGTCCGTTCGTATGAAGCCCGGCCTTTCGTCCCGCATCGGGCGACCGTGGGCAGCTCGATTCAGGCGGTGGATTTTGATCTTGGCCGGCAACGGGCCGCCTATTTTGACAGGGACTCGGCCAGTTATCATTATACCCCAGGAGTCCATACCACGGGAAACCGCGGCCGCGCCTACCGGAATGACGGCGTGGATATCCAGCCGGACGGAAAGGGATATCACGTGTTCCATATCGAAGATGGGGAATGGCTGCAGTATACCGTCGAGGTTAGAGAAACAGGCATTGGCCGGTTGTTGCTCCAAGTGGCCGATACAACCGGAGGGGGACAAATTTCCATCCGCGTGGACGATCATACGATGACCAATCCCGTCCCGGTTCCACACACCCCAACCCTTACTGCCTGGGAAACCGTTCCGGTCGAAATTCCCGAACTTCCCTTTGGGAAGGCGGCTATCCGCATCCATGCTGAAAAAGGGGGCTTCACGCTGAAGTCGCTTGCTTTTTCCGCGCTGGCACCGTAATTGCAATTTTCTCCGGAAAAGCACTGTTATGTTAACTTCAGAAACACAAGGCACCCGCCAGGAAGGCCCGATGGCCAAAATGATTGAAGATCAGACCAGTAAAATCCCATCCGACGTCTTTTTATGCGCCTCGCTCACCTGCATGGCCGCATCGCTCACGTTAAAACTGATCGGAAAAGATCACACTGCGCTCTTTGTGGGTCAATGGGCCGCGCCCTTCCTGCTGCTTGGCCTGTATAATAAGCTGGTAAAGGTGCAGGGTCACGACAAGGACGAATAGGATCCCGCTCAATAACCGGGATCTGTATCGAGCCGTTCCAGCACGATCAGTCCCAAGGGGGGAAGACACAGCGATAAGGAATGGGTATGCCCGTGCCAGGGAATCGGCGCGGTTTCAAGCATTTGATCATTCCGGACGTCGCTTCCGCCATACTTTTTATTGTCGGAATTGAAGAGTTCCGCGTAAAAGCCCCGTTCCGGGGCGCCGATCCGGTAATTATGTAAAACCGTGGGGGTAAAATTGGCAACAAACAACAAACTCCCGCGAGCTTCCTTCGCCTCCTTGCGAAGCCAGCTGATCACGCTGTTTTCCGTATCCCGGATATCAATCCATTCGAAGCCATCGGGATCGTAGTTGCGGGCGTAAAGGGCAGGCTGGGATCGGTACAGGGAATTCAGGTCCTTCAGCAGCAGTTGGATCCCCTGCAGGTACGGAGGCTGGTTGCTGTGCCAGTCCAGGCTGTGATCGTGCCGCCACTCCCCTTGCTGTGCAAATTCCCCACCCATGAAGAGCAGCTTCGCGCCCGGATGGCCGAACAGGTAACTGAAGAGCAAACGGAGGTTTCCAAACCGTTGCCACTCATCTCCGGGCATCTTGCCGATCAGGGAACCCTTGCCGTAAACCACCTCATCGTGCGAAAGGGGGAGCACGAACTTTTCGGTGAACGCGTAATGGATGCTGAAGGTGAGCTGGTCCTGATGATATTTCCGGTAGATTGGGTCTCTCCGGAAATAATCGAGCGTATCGTGCATCCAGCCCATCATCCATTTCAGATCAAAACCCAACCCGCCGTCGCTCACCGGCCGGGTGACCCCGGGCCAGGCGGTGGATTCCTCCGCCACGGTAAATGCCTGGGGATGATGCGTATGGACCGCCAGGTTGAATTCCCGCAGGAAATCCACAGCCTCCAGATTTTCCCTTCCTCCCTCGCGGTTCGGCGCCCACTCCCCTTCTTTCCTGGAGTAATCCAGGTAGAGCATGGACGCCACGGCGTCCACGCGTAACCCGTCGATGTGGTATTGATCCAGCCAGTACAGCGCGTTGGAAATAAGAAAAGCCCGGACTTCATTTCTTCCGTAATTGAAAATCAGGCTTTTCCAATCGGGATGAAACCCCTTCTTCGGATCGGGGTCCTCGTACAGATGCGTGCCGTCGAAAAAGCCCGGGCCGTGTTCATCCACCGGGAAATGGGAAGGCACCCAATCGAGAATCACGCCGATCCCCGCCTTGTGCAGCGCATTGATCAGGAACTTGAAATCCTGCGGCGTGCCAAAGCGGCTCGTGGGGGCGAAATACCCCGTGATCTGATAACCCCAGGAACCGTAAAAGGGATGTTCGGCCAGCGGCATGAACTCCACGTGGGTAAAGCCCATGTAGCGGCAATAGTCCGGGAGTTCCGCCGCCAGCTCCCGGTAGGACATCATGCGATTGCCTTCTTCGGAAACCCGCCGCCAGGAACCGGCGTGGACTTCATACACGCTAAGGGGTTCGTCCAAAGCGGATCCCTCCTTCCTTTTTTTTCTGTAGTTACCGTCAGTCCACCGAAACCCGCGGTCCCACACGATGCTGGCGGTCCGGGGCGGAGTTTCCCAATGGATCGCGTAGGGATCGCCTTTTTCCGCCTCATAACCGCTGTGTGAGCGGATGAAATATTTATAATAATCCCCCTTCCCGATGCCCGGAATAAACAACTCCCAGATGCCGGATTGATCCCAGCGGACCTGCATCGGATGAAGTCCGGCGTTCCACCCGTTAAAGTTTCCAATTACCGAAACATAGCTTGCATTCGGTGCCCATACCGCGAAATAGGTTCCTTCCTCTTCCCCGTACCCGACGAGGTGCGAACCCAACTTTTCATATAAACGGAAATGCTTGCCGGCCTTAAACAATTGGATGTCGAAGTCGGAAAACAAGGAAAAGGATTGATTTTCTGTCATGGCGTTTCTATTTCCGGGTTTCAGCGGGCGCGCTTCCATAAAGCAGTGAAAGAATACCCCTTAGCGGAATAATGACCCAGTCGGGCCGGTTATCCAATTCGTATTTCAATTCATACACCGCTTTTTCCAGCAGAAAAGTCTGCAGCAACACAGCGAGGTCTTCTTCATCGGCCGGAATGAGTAAGGTATCGCGGACCGTTTCCCGATAGGCCTGCATGAAAAACCCGCTCATGTATTGATACCACAGGTCTGCGAAGGGAAGCATTCGGTCTATCTCGCCCTGCCGGAGGGGATTCCCAAGCAGCAGGCTGGCGTAGGCGGCGTAGTGAAACGACCGGAACATGCCGGCCACATCACGCAGCGCGGCCCGCTTCAGTCGCCGCTCACTGTATGGGCGGGCTGGTTCTCCTTCAAAGTCGAGGATCACAAAATCCTTCCCGGTCAAGAGGATCTGCCCCAGATGGTAATCGCCGTGGACGCGGATCTTGACCGCGTCTATTTTTTTACGGTAGATGCGGCGCATCAGCTGCAAAATCTCGTTCCGGCTATCCAGCACCTGTTCCACCAGCGGCAACTGCTCTGCCGGCAGTTTATTCAGGTTACCTGCCAGTTGCTGAAAGGAGGCCCGCACAAGAGATTGCAGGGAGGAATACAAAGAACGCTGGTAATGGAGGGAGAAACTTTCGGGTTGAAAATCGGGCATTTTTCCCGATGCCAGCGCGCGGTGCATTTCCCCGGTTCGAATCCCCAGCAGACGGGCCCGCTCGGCTACCGAGCCGTCCATTAATTCCTGTATATTCAATGGAATATCCCGGTACCTGGGGGGATTGATCAGGTCGGGCGCGGTTTCGGAAAACGCAAACGATTCCTTATTCCGGGAAAGTACCCGCTCATAAAAGTCATTCAGTCGATCCAGCATGTATGTCCAGGCGTCGCCGTGATTTTCAACCAATTCCTGCATCATGCCAAGCACCATCGTTTCTTTGCCCTGTTTCCATTGAATGGACCCGGAAAAGGCAGGTATATGCTGGAATCCCGCGTGTTTGGACAGGAAGTGAATGATTTCCTGATCGGGATTGATCGCCTGATCCACTTTCCGGTACATTTTCAGGAAAAATGAATTATTATATACGACCGAGGTATTACTCTGTTCGGCGGAAAGGACACGCGACCGGGCCTTTTCAAAATCCTCTTGTTCCCGTACAAACTTCCTGACTGCCTGGCTTCCCGAAAAGTGGATTGTCCCGTCTTTGCGGATGATGTGCTTGTTGGTCGCCATGCGGCGCAGCAAGGCTTGCCGGAAGGCCGGCAAATAGAGCGCGTCGACCAACAGGGCGGATTCGTCGCCGACCCTCAGCCGGGCAATCACCGCCTGGGGACAATTTTCGCGGAGATCGGCCGCGGGTTCATCTACCGCCATGCCCAGTGGCAGGTGGTAGATCTCGGGTAGCCCGCTCTGATAGCTTACTTCAAGCAGTAGCAACAATGCTTCGGAATCCGCCAGGGGTACCGAAGCGCTATCCAATATCCGAAGCTGCTGAATGGCGTTGCCCTTTCCGCCAAACCACCGGATACGTGGCAAATAACCACGCAAAATATGATTTTCCAATTCAGACCTACCGGACTTCGCCAGCAGCTCCTTCCAGGAGGCGATCTTCAGAAGTGGCAGGGAGGCACCCTCCCCGGCCCCGGGATGTACCTGGTCAAGCAGAAACCACTGGCAATCGTATCCGCTGAGCGTAAAGAAATAAGGGGTATCCTCTTTAATTGCCGGAAAACGGTTTTTACTGAACACTTCCACCGGCTGATAGCCTCCGTATTGCCTCATATCCAGCTCCACCGGCTGCGCGTACCGGGACAGGTTGACTACCACAAGCATGGTTTCCTCTTCGTAGGAACGGGTAAAAGCCAATATTTTCGCATTATCCGAAGGAATAAATCCCAACTCGCCCCGGCCAAAGGCTTTGTAATTTCTCCGGACGTGAATAACCCGTTTCATCCACCACAACAGGGAAGAGGTGTTCTGGTATTGAATCTCCACATTCACCGATTCATAATGGTATTCGGGGTCCAGGATCACCGGCAGATAGAGCTTCTGCGGGTTGGCTTCCGAGAATCCGGCATTCCGTCCTCCATTCCATTGCATGGGTGTCCGCACGCCGTTCCGGTCTCCCAGATAAAAATTATCACCCATGCCGATTTCATCTCCGTAGTAAATTACCGGGGTTCCCGGAAGTGAAAGCAACAGGCAATTCAGCAGTTCTATTTTCTTGCGGTTGTTTTCCATCAGCGGAGCGAGGCGGTGACGGATACCCAGATTGATCCGGGCTTTGGGGTCCTTCACGTACACCTTGTACATGTAATCCCGTTCCTCATCGGTCACCATTTCCAGGGTCAGCTCATCGTGGTTGCGGAGGAAAATGGCCCATTGGCAGTTGGCGGGAATGGAAGGGGTCTGTTCGAAAATATCCGTGATCGGATAGCGGTCTTCCATTTGCAGGGCCATGAACATGCGGGGCATGACCGGAAAATGAAAATTCATATGGCATTCGTCGCCGTCGCCAAAATAAGAGACCGCGTCCTCTGGCCACATGTTTGCCTCGGCCAGCAGGAGCTTGCCGGGGTAATTATCATCCATGTGTTTTCTAAGTTGTTTTAGAAAGCCATGTGTTTCAGGTAGATTCTCCGAATTGGTCCCCTCCCGTTCGAAAAGATACGGGATGGCATCCAGCCGGAAACCGTCCACCCCCATCTTACACCAGAAATCAATGATGCGCAGAATCTCTTCCCGCACGAGCGGACTGTCGTAGTTTAAGTCGGGTTGATGATGAAAGAAACGGTGCCAGTAATATTGTTGTGCGACCGGATCCCAGGTCCAGTTGGAGGTTTCAAAATCCTGAAAGATAATCCGCACGTCCTTGTATTGGCCGGGATCATCGGTCCAGACGTAAAAATCCCGGTAGGGCGAACCCTGCGGGGCAGTGCGGGATCGCTGGAACCAGGGATGCTGATCGGAGGTATGGTTAATTACCAGCTCATTGATCACTTTCAGGTCCCGTTTGTGCGCTTCCTTCAACAATTGACGGAATTGCCTTACGTCCCCGTAGGCGGGGTTGATCCGGTAATAATCCGCGATGTCGTATCCGTCGTCGCGAAGCGGCGAGGGATAGAACGGAAGAAGCCAGATCGCCGTAACGCCCAGGTCCTGAAGGTAATCCAGCTTGGTCATCAGCCCCTGAAAATCACCGATGCCATCGCCGTTTCCATCGCAGAAGGCCTTGATATGCAACTCATAGATTACTGCATCCTTGTACCAGTGCAGGTGATCGTCCAAACCGTTTTAAGGTTCAACCATGGTGCTGCGGATTAGTATCGGACACGACCTCGAAAACATGAACCGGCAGTTCCTGTGGATTCAGACGGACAAAGTTCCAGTCGTCCTGCCACCGGTAGATATCGCCGCTCAACAGGTCTTTCACCCGGTAGGAGCTGCCCGCAGGCAGTCCCAACGTCGCCGACGGCAATCTGACCCGGGCGGCCTGCGTATGAAAAGGGTCACTCCCCATATTCCACACCTGCACACGGCCGGGTTCGTTGTGTATACAGGCACCCACGACAACAATACCACCAGGGGATGGTATGAAAGCGAGTTGGACGATCCCGCCAGCAGACGCCTGGCAGCCTACGCCGGTAACGGGGTTCATGCCGGCAATGTCCACCGGGTGCTTGCCCGTCTGGCCTTCGCATCGGTAGCCCGGACCGCGATTTTGCCTGTACAGGACCTGCTGGGCCTGGACCGGGGGGCCCGGATGAACACACCGGCCACGGGGACAGGAAACTGGCAATGGCGGCTGCTGCCCGGACAGCTTACCACCCGTGCCGAAAGGGAACTTCTTAAATTGACCAGACGATACGGACGGGCCTGATCCGGCCTTACTCCTTCAGCATTTCCCGGATCGCATCCAGGGCTTCGGGCTTTTCCGCAATTTCGCCCCAATGCCGCACCTGCAGGTACCGGACCCCGGGCAGGGAAAACGCGTTCTCATATCCCTCCACCCAGTCGGCAACGGATTTAGCTGAAAAATCCATCCACTCGGCCACTGCCCAGAAGGGCGCCTCGCTTTTATCCACCACCATCATGGCCGTGCGGTCGCCGGAGACGTCCCGGGCATGTTCGTAAAAGCTCCAGCCCGGGCAGGCGTACTCGTTCATGGCCACCCCGTACACCGATTCGCCCGGTTTCCATCCGCCTGCGTGAATAAATAATTTTTCACGCGGTACCCCCAGACTGGAAACCAATTCGCTGAGCCGGAGGACATACCGGTCAACCGCCTGGGTAACCTGCCATTCGGTGAGTTTTCCGCTGTCGGCAATACCCAGCGTCTTTACCGCCGCGTACCCGATCGGCTGCACACCCCTTCCCGGCAATTCTTCGTGGTGAAGGCCGTAATCGGGATCATCGGCAACCGGTTTATCCAGCAGGTTATTTCCGTCCGGATAATACCAATTGTTCGCGCCGATGGATATCTCCACTCCCAGTTGGATCCCAACCAACAGGTGCTTCTTCTCTTCAGGCAAGCCTTTCCACCATTCCAGCACAATGGGGATGAGCTTTTTCAGCTCCGCCTCACAGGCTTCCATGTAGGCCGGGCTGGAAAGATTCGGCATGGGCAATACGCGGTGCTGGCTCCCCCAGTTCCTCCAGCCGACTTTGACCGCGTCCGCTGCCGACCAGGAGGTCCATTCCACATTCATTTTATTGTCCGGGTCGTAACCGGGCTTGTCGGGCATCCACCAGTTCCACAGGTCGGGCCGGGCCTGCCAGTAATTGATCCCTTCCATTTCAAGAACGATCGGCATCGATTGGTCTTCGGCCATTTTAAGGAAATTCCGGAGCCTTTCCTCTATTTCCTCCGAGGGCTGGGACAGATAGGATACGATCATACCTGCTCCCAGCGCCCGCTTTCCATTGGAATGGGTTTCAAACGTATTGGCAATGTCAACCAATGCGGAATCGTGATAGGTCGGGACCGAGATCAACAGGTACTGCGCAGGTGCATCGACGGACGATTGGTCCGCACATCCGACCGTCCACATCATAAAAGCGCACAGAATAGGGAAAAGATGTCTCATCATGAATTCAATTGGATTGAACGGCTTTGATCCCATCGATCGCGGCCATGTCAGGTGAACGGTGGAAGATATCACTTCCCACGACGTTCGCATAAATACTAAAAAAACGGCATCTGGGTATGGATAGCCCTTCTTTGATCGGTCCGCTCCATTGCGCGGGATCGGTGGGGGCTCCTACCGACCACTCGGCTATTCCAAAAAAAGGCGCGTCGGAAGTCTCAAGCAGCGCGAGCGCCTCATGAAAACTTTTAGGCTGGCCCGCGGCCGCTCCGTAAAAGCTCCAGGAGGGACAGGCGTATTCGTTCAGACAGGCTTCCAGATCCTTTCCGGCACCTCCGGCATGGGCAAAAACCTTTTGCCGCGGTACGCCCAGATCGGCGCAGAGCTTGCTTACCATCTCCGAATGCTTTTTGGCAAGCAGGGCGATGTCTTCACCGGTAATCAGCCCGTCTGATTTGAATCCACCGGTTTTCAGCGCGGCATAACCGATTGTCTGGACTCCGCGGCTTGGAAAATCATACACGTTGATGCCGGTTTGGGGATCATTGGCCGGATCCTGGCT
>Ga0079224_100009506_pt1 | contig 13259 bp, 13 predicted proteins | sample Stecom2015_FD_80414 | JGI IMG/M metagenome (GOLD analysis project Ga0079224, IMG submission 80414) | Agricultural soil microbial communities from Utah to study Nitrogen management - Steer compost 2015 | ecosystem: Environmental > Terrestrial > Soil > Agricultural land | place: USA: Utah... | reverse complement strand
CGAAGCCGAGTTCGGCCGCCGCCGCCAACGCGAGGCCCGAATCTCCGAGGCCCAGGGTGCCGCCCACCTCCCCCAACCACTGCCCACCACTGCGCTGGAACACGCCGGACTGGATGTAGCTGGAGCCCACCGCGCCCACGCCGCCGAAGAGATCGACGTCGCCTCCCGCCGCCAGGACCGGTGCCGACGCAAGGAGCGCGGCGGCGGCAAGCCACCGGGCGGTGAACCGGCGCGCCCGCCCACGGGGCCTCCGCAGGCGGGGGCCGCGATCCCCTCGGGGATCACGCGCTGGGGACGCAGCGTCTGTCTGCCGCGCCCCCCATGGCTGGACGATCACGCGCGCCGACGTCCGAACCAGAGGCCCAGCATCAACAGCGCCAGGGAGGTCGGTGCGGCGCCCCCGGCGTTGCAGCCGCCGGCAGAATCTGCGGCCTGGCCGACCGCGCCGTTGAAGCCCGGCCGCTCATGCACCTGCGCGTCCTGCCAGGTGGCCTCGCCGACGTTGCCGGAACCGTCGCGGACCCTCACGGTGACGCCGCCGGCGGCGTGGACCGCGCTCAGATCGATGGGGCGCGGCGGACCGAAGTCACTGAACGCGCCCTCCCCCACCCGGTAGGCGAAGCTCAGCTCGGCCTCCGGCGAGAGGTTGTCGAAGGCGCGCACCCGCAGGCGGTTGTTCGGGGCATCCGGGACCAGCTCGATCTCGGGCGGCGCGAAGTCCACGGTGAAGGGCACCGAGGCATGGCTGGAGACCCCGTGGGGGGCATCGGCGAAGCGCGCCCGCACATCGATCCGGTGGTGTCCCTGCAGCAGGAAGGTCGGATGCTCCACCTCGAGCAGCCCGTTCTCCGCCGGGGCGAAGGTGGTCCACAGGCCATCATCCACCCGGTAGGCGTACTCGGCCTGGGCGGTGCTTCCCGGCGTCCCCACGCGGAGGATGGCGCGCGGCAGCGGCAGCCCCCGGCCGGTCAGGGTCATGGCCGCGGCTTCGGGGACCTGTCCCTCCACCAGCTCGGCAGAGACCGAAGGGGCGGCGACCCCGCAGGAGACGCCGGGAGGAATCAGGGAGGCGAAGAGACCCAGGTGCTGGAAGCCGCCATTCGACGCCGGGGTGATCCCGCGGAAATGGTCCACCCGGAGGCGGTAGTCCGCGAAGGTCGGGATCTTGAACGGCGAGAGCATGCTGGCCAGCGCGGGCTCCGCGAGGCCCAGGACCGCCGGGATCAGATCGGTGAGCAGCGTCGGATCCTCGGCGAGCATCTCGCTGCGGGTGGTGCGGATGTTGGTGATGACCTGCCGCAGATCCCCCAGCGCCGGCTGCAGCGAGTCGCATCCGTAGAAGATGAGGCTGAGGGGAAGCTTCACGTCCGCGCTGAGGGTGAAGAGGCGCACGTAGCGCTCATCCAGCAGCGTGTAGAAGTCCATGTGCAGGTCGTCGAGGACCAGCGTGAGCAGCGGATCGATGGGCTTCTTGGTGAGCGGATCATAGGTCCCCTCCCCCACGTCCACCCGGGGAGGCGCGCCGGGGCGCAGGGCCACCATCATCGGCGCGTCCACGCCATCGCGGGTGACGAGCTTGCCCAGCGAAGGCAGGAACGTCTTCACCATCCCGGTATTGAGGATTCCGAAGGTCGCGCCGGAGATGCCCAGACACAGGGCCCCGCTCTGCTGGGCGTGGTAGGCCGCCATGCTCAGGAACGGCTGCGAGATGGAGAGGCCCACGTGGTAGTCGCTCCCCACCGGCAACACGCCGTCGAATTGAGGTGAGGCCACCGCCGGATAGGAGGGCACCGGGTGTCCCACGGTGCAGGCGCCGATGCGGACCGTCTCGAAGCCCGCGCGGGTGCCGACCATGATCCCGTCGTCCACCTTCACCGAGCTCCCGGCTGCGACCGAAAGGTCGATCTCGGCCTCGGGAGAGACGCCGAAGGCTCCGAGCAGGGCGCCGGGCTTGAGCCGTCCCTCGACACCGAGCAGACGCGGGACCGGCGCGTCGTTCGTGGCATCCACACACACGCCGTCGTCGCAGACCGCCGACTGCCCGGGAACGTAGGGGCAGTCACTGTTCGAGGTGCACTTGGCCTGGGCCTGCTTGTTGGCCATGTCGGTGACCATGTTGACGATGATCGGCGACAGGTACGGGACCAGGGCGTCCTTGATGAAGCTGGCGAAGCCGCAGACGATCCCTCCGCAGGTGTTGTGGCCGCTGATGTCGAGGTCCTGGGGATCGAGGCAGCGCCCATCGGTCTGGCTGCCTGAGCCACACACGTCGATCCCATCGATCTCCACCAGCTCGAAGGTCATCCGCCCATCCCAGCGCTGGTCGACCTTGAGCAGCACCGAGGCGTCCACGATGTTGACCGCGTTGGCGCCGGGCGCGGTGTTGCCGCCGGTGTTGAACCGGAACGAGCACTGCAGACAGCTGTTGGCGAAGTAGATGCTGCCGGTGTCGAGACGGAACGCGAGCCGGGCATAGATGCCGCTCGGTGGCCGGGGAAGGAGCGCAAATCCCTCGATGGTCAGGTTGACCTCGGCCGGGATGTCCCGGTCGTCGCAGATGCCATCCATCCGCCCATCGCCGCCGTAGCCCCCCTGATCGCCCAGCGCCAGCGTGCCCACCAGCGGGACGTTGAACGCGGCGCAGGGAAAGGGAACGGTGAGCTGCTGCCCGGGCGCGAAGAGATCGACCAGGGAGTGCCAGTTGTTGTTGAGGTAATCGAGCCCCGAGGCCGAGAGCCGGAGGTTCACGGCGTTGTCGGTCTTGGTGCCCTGAAACTCACCGGGGGCCAGCGTCTCGTACGCCGCGCATCCACCCCCGCCGCCTCCTGACGAACAGGCAGCGAGGACGGCGAGCAGCACGATGGGGAGACCGACCGGCGCACGATGCCCGGGACTGAAGCGTTCCATGGGCGCCGAGTGTAGGAGGACGCAGGGAGGGCCGCCAAGCGCAGCCGCCCGCGGTGACACCCGCGGATTGTGACGGGCTGCGGCAATCCGCGGTGACGCTCAGGATGCAGACCGCGGCAGCACCGGCAGCGCATGCGACGTCGGTGCCGCGCCGGCCACGATCCCCACCGCCTCGTTCATGCGACCGCTGCGAAACGGCTCCAGGTCCAGCGCCACGAAGCGGAACCCCTGGGCCTTCAGCGCGGCGTTGACCTCCGCGGCGAACGCCGGATCCGCGAACCGCGCACGCTCCTCGGCGGCGATCTCCAGGCGCGCCACCTCATGGTGGAAGCGCAGCCGGAAGGTGCGCAGGCCCAGTCTCCGCAGCTCACTCTCGCCGGCGGCGCTCTGCAGCAGGCGCTCCCGGGTCACGCCGGTACCGTAGGGGATGCGCGAGGCCAGACAGGCCATCTGCGGCTTGTTCCAGGTGGGCAGCCCCGCCCTCCGGCTCAGCGCGCGGATCTCATCCTTGGTGAGTCCCGCCTCGGAGAGGGGGGAGCGGACCCGGTGCTCGCGCGCGGCCTGATGTCCGGGACGATGATCCCGGTGGTCGTCGGCGTTGAAGCCGTCCAGCACCACCGAAAGGCCCAGCGCCTCCCGACGCTCCTCGCACAGGCTGTAGAGCTCGGTCTTACAGAAGTAGCAGCGGTTGGTGGGGTTGGCGGCGTAGCCCGGGTCGTCGAGCTCCGAGGAGCGGACCAGGACGTGGCGCGCGCCGATGTGATTGGCCAGCGCCGCGGCCTCCACGGCCTCTTCGGGCGCCAACGACGGGGACACCGCGGTCATCGCGATGCAGCGCTCGCCCAGCACCTCGTGCGCCGCCTGCAGCATGAAGGTCGAGTCGACCCCACCGCTGAAGGCCACCAGGGCGGACCCCGCCTCCTTCAGCGAGGCCTGCATCGCCTCGAGCTTCAGGAGGGCCTGGGGAAGGAGCGCGTCGAGGGCCTCGGGACTCCACTGCGACATGCTCGACTCCGCCCCTCGTCCGACGGGTTGGGGCGCCGGTCACCGACGACCGGCGCCTCCGGGATGATCAACGGCTCTTGCGCTTCGCCGCGGCCTTCTTCGGCGTCGCCTTCGGGGCAGCGGCGGGCTTGCTCACCCGCGCCGCACGGGCCGCAGGACGGGCCTTGGTGCCCTTGGACGCCGTGGCCTTGGCAGGTGCCGCCTTCTTGGCAGCGGGCGCCTTCTTCGTCGCGGGCGCCGCCGCCTTGGCCTTGGCCTTGGCCTTCACCGCGGGACGGGCCGCCGGACGTGCCGGGCCCGCCGGCGCCTTCTTACGCGAGGTCCGGGCCTGCTCCTTGGGCTCCTTGGCAGCCTTCGCCGGCTTGGCCCTGGTCGGGGGCTGGGCCTTCATCTTCTTGCCGGTGATGATCTTCAGCTCGTCCGGCGTGACGTAGCCCAGGTCCAGCAGCGCCTGGAAGATCCGCAGGGCCCCCTCCTCCACCGTCTCGGTGTCGGAGCGGATGATCACCTCCGGCGAGGTGGGCGGCTCGTAGGGCTCGGTGATGCCGATGAAGTTCGGGATCTCCCCGCCCAGGGCGCGCTTGTAGCGGCCCGTGGTGTCGCGGGCGATCAGGGTCTCGGTGGGGCAGTCGACGAACACCTCGATGTAGCGGGTCATCGAGCGGCGGTTCTCATCCCGGCTCTGCTTGTAGGGGCTGACCGCGCACGCGAGCGTCGCCACGCCGTTGCGGGACAGGAGGTGGGCCACGTGTCCCAGGCGGCGCACGATCTGATGCCGCTCCTCCTTGGTCTCGCCCAGGCCCTGCCAGAGCGCCTCTTCCTGCTCCGCCTCGTCCAGGAGCTCCACCGGGCGGCCGACCTGTCGGAGACGGGCTGCGAGGTAGGTGGCGAGGGTGGTCTTGCCGGTGCCGGACATGCCGGTCAGCCAGAGGGTGAAGCCGGGCGACTGTGCCATACGTCGCACTTCCTTCCGATACTCAGGGTGAGGGGTCCACCCCACACTTCGGCGGGGGACCCGTGACGTTGATGGCTCCGTCACATACCCGAGTTCCCCGGTGCTTGACAACGGGCCCCCCTGCCGATCAGGGGCATAGCCAGGGGTTGAGCGCTTCCTCGGGGCCCAGCCGACAGAATCCGTCAGAAAGTCAACTCTACCTTCCGCTCGCGGAACGAATCGTCCTCCCACCGGTACAAACGGGCGGCGGTCGCCCGGCCCTGATCCACCGCCACCACGAGGTAGGCGACCCCGGGAAAGAGGGGGGTTCCGCCGGGGGCGGCCATGGCGTGGTCCTCCTCGGAGAAGTAGGCGCCCACGTCCGCATGGCTGTGGACGATGCAGACGACCTGCTCGCCGGCCTCCTCGGCCTCCTCGGTGACCCGCATCCAGTCGCGGGGGTGGATGTAGTAGGCGGTGCGCGCCGTCCGGGGAAAGGCCGCGGGATCCACCGCCTTGTAGCGCTCGTAGGCGTTCTCCAGGGGCACCACCCGGTGACCGGTGGGACCGCGGAGGATCACCCCGCAGCCCTCCTCCGGATACGCGGCCTCCAGGTGCCGCAACAGGGGCGCCAGGACCTCCGGGTTCTCGGGCAGCTCCCTCATCGGCCTTCCCACTCCCAACGATCGGGTTCGAAGTAACGGTCGGCCCGGTCCGGGAACAGGGTCACCACCACCGCCTGCTGTCCGGCCTCCGCCGCTTCCCGCGCGACCTCCAAAGCCCCCACCAGGGCGGCCCCGCTGGAGTGCCCCACGAAGAGCCCCTCCTCGCGCGCCAACCGGTCGGACATGTCCCAGCCGTCGTCGGTGGAGACCCGCCGCGTCCCGTCCAGCCCCCGCTCGTCGTAGATCCCCGGGATGATGGAGCTGGGCAGGTGCTTGAGTCCTTCGAGCCCGTGAAAGGGCTCGGCCGGTTGGACCGCGTGCACCGCGATCGCCGGGTTCTGCTGCTTGAGGCCCCGGGAGGTTCCCATGGCGGTGCCGGTGGTCCCCAGGCCGCAGACGAAGTGGGTCACCCGTCCCCGGGTCTGGGCCCAGATCTCCCGGGCGGTTCCCAGCTCATGCGCCCTCGGGTTGCCCGGATTCGAGTACTGGTCCGGATAGAACCAGCGGTCCGGCTCGGCCTCGACCAGGCGTCGCGCGTGCCGGATGGCCCCATCACTTCCCTCCATCGGATCGGAGAAGACCAGCTCGGCCCCGAAGGTGGAGGTGACCTGCTTGCGCGCCGCGCTCACGTTCTCGGGCATCACCAGGGTGATGGGCAGGCCCAGGGCCGCACCGATCCAGGCATAGGCGATCCCGGTGTTCCCGCTGGTGGAGTCGATGAGCCGCCGCCCTCCCCCGAGCTTCCCGGCATCCCGGGCCTCCCGGATCATCTGCAGGGCGGGCCGATCCTTCACGCTGCCACCGGGATTGAAGGACTCGAGCTTGGCCCACAGCTCCACGCCCGGGAGGTCCTTCTCGAAGGCCCGGAGGCGCACCAGTGGCGTCTGGCCCACCAGCGCCGCCACCGAGTCGACGCTCGCGCTGCCTCCCCGGAAGAACGTTCTGCCTGCTCTGCTCACCGACACCCCTCGCATGGCTCCAACTCCCACCGCTCACTTCCGCGGGGCCCGAGCACCATCGCGCCCACACCCCGCTCCTCGCCCAGCACCAGCCGCACCGCCACCAGCGCCCCCAGACTGCCGAGGACGACCGGGTCCGCCTCCCTTCCGGGCGCGGTCAGCTGGCCCACCGCGGCGCCGAAACAGGCCGGACACCCGCCTGCCGCGGCCCACGCCAGTGCCGCGCGCCCCCCTCTTGCCCCCAATGCGACCCGGGGACCCTGCGAGGTGAAGGACGCCGGCACCTGCCCCAGCTCTCCGGGCGCCTCTGCACCTTCCGCCGCGGCCACCGCTCCGCTCAGCGACGGGAGGGGCTGCCCCACCTGCTCGCGGGAGAAGAGGTAGCCCACCTCATCCGGCTCGAGCGCCCGGTCCGGCAGGATCAGCGGACAGCCCGCTCCCTCCACGTAGGCGGCGCAGGCGATGAGCGCCGGCCCCGTGCCGCGGAGCGCGAAGGCTTGCGAGAGCAGCCGCAGCTGCCCCACCCCGCCCACCTCATGGAGGAGGATCTGCCGGGAGTAGCGCTGGATCTCCGGTTCGGTGAGAGAGCGGGACATGCCTTCGGGTTCCGGAAGCAGGGCTCAGCGGCCGCCGGCGATGGCCGGGATCAGGCTCACCTTCGAAGCATCGGTCACCGGGGTGTCCACCCCCTGCAGGAAGCGGATGTCCTCGTCGTCCACGAAGATGTTCACGTACCGGCGCACGGCGCCCTCGGCGTCCAGCAGCTTCGCGCCGATACCCGGCGCCTGGGCCTCCAGGCCGGAGAGGACCTCGCGCACGGTGCTGCCGGCGACCTGCACCTCAGCCTTTCCATCGGTGTAGCTGCGAAGCGGGGTGGGAATGCGGACCACGGACATCTTCAGGCTCCTTCTGGTTCAGGGACGTGTTTGCGGAGGATGAGCCGCCAGGTGCCGTCGCCGATCGGATCGAGCGAGACCACCTGGTGCCCCTCCTCCCGGGCACTTCTTGGGACATTGCGCAACGGCTCGTCGCCGCGCAGCAGAATCTCGAGCTGCGCCCCGGGGCCGACCCGCTCGAGGGCCAGCTTGGTGCGGACGTAGGTCATGGGACACACCTCGGCGGTGATGTCGATGCGGAGGGCCGGCTCGCTCATGCCCGCAGCTCCCCGGAGGGGGACGCCCCACAGCCGCACCCCGGACGCGGGGAGAGGGGCGTGGTGCGCCAACGCAGCCGTCGGCCATCGAAGCGGTGAAGGTGCACCGGGTGGAGTGACCCGGGATCCCGCAACACCTGCAACGCGAGCTGGGCCTGCTGAGCACCGACCCACCCCGCCATGGGCCCCATCACCCCGGCGCTGGCACAGGTGGGGGTGAGCTCCGGGGGGGGCGGCACCTCGAAGAGGCAGCGCAGACAGGGTCCGCCGGGAATGATCGGGAAGGCGACCCCCTCCCAACGCAGCACCCCGCCGTGGATGAGCGGGACGCCCGCCTGCAGGGCCGCGTCCGAGAAGTGGAACTTCCCCTCCGGTCCATCGGTCCCGTCGATCACCACCTGATGCCCGGCGAACAGCGACGGGGCCTCGTCCGCGGTGAGCCTGCGATGAAGGGGCGTCACCTCGATGTCCGGAAAGGCTGCGGCCAGGTGCGCGGCGAGCGAGGCCACCTTGGGGCGCCCGACATCTCCGGTCCGGTGCCAGCGCTGTCGAGGGAGATTGCTCAGCTCGACCACGTCGTCGTCGACGACCGTCAGCCGGACGCTTCCGGTGCGCGCCAACGCCAGCGAGGCCGGACACCCCAGCCCTCCGGCGCCGAGGATCAGGATCCGCGCAGCGCTCATGGCAGCGCCCGCTCGAGCGAGAAGTCCCGCTCTCCGGTTTCGGAGGCGAGCGTATAGACCGCCGCCCCGGGGCCCAGCGCACGCGCCTTCCGCAGCGCCGCCACCACGTTCGCACCGGTCCCGATGCCCACCAGGAGTCCTTCCTCGCGGGCGAGGCGCAAGCGCATGTCCCATGCCTCCCGCTCGCTCACCGTCTCCCAGCTGTCGGCGAGGGACGCATCCACGCCGCCGGGAACGAAGCCCAGGCCCAGCTCCTGCAGTCGATGCGGGGCGTGCAGACCACCGCTGAACCCCGCACTGACGTCCGGCTCCACCCCGACCCGCTGCACCCGGGGGAAGGCCTCTCGCAGCGCCCTGCTCACGCCGAGCAGCGTGGCGCCGCTTCCCACCCCACAGACGAAGGCATCGATGCGCCCGCCTTCGGCCTGCACCTGAGCCACCAGCTCGGCGCCCAGCCCCCGCGCGAACACCTCCGCGTCGGCCGTCGGATCCGCCGCCAGCAGGCACGCGCCGGGGAGCGACTGCGCGAGCGCTTCGGCCGCGCGGATCGCCCCGGAAAGTCCCTCGTCCATCGCCGTGAGTTCCAGGCGGGCGCCCATGAGCCGAAGCAGCGCCCGGCGCTCGAGGCTCGCGCTGCGCGGCATCACCACGTGCAGACGATGGCCGCGTCGGGTGCACACCTGCGCCAGCGCGATGCCGAGGTTCCCAAGTGACGCCACCACCACCGGCGCGCCCGCGGTGAGCCGGCCTTCCCCGAGAGCGCGCTCGAGCCTGGCCGTGGCCACCCGATCCTTCAGGGAGCCGGTGGGCAACCGGGACTCGAGCTTCAGGAAGATCCGGGCGCCGCCTTCCGGGACCACCCGCCCGAGCCGCACCACGGGGGTGCCCGCCGCGGTCTCCAGCAGGTGCGCCACCGGCGGCGGGGCGGTGAAGGTGGGGGTTCGAGAGGGGGCTTCGGGAGACGTCATGTTCAAGGAGCGCCGTAGAATTGCGCAGGAAGGGGTGCGGTGGTGGAAGGGCTGCCGTGAGGGGGGCGAATCGTGCTAAGCGGACGAACCCATGACTTCTATTCGAAGCGCTTCCTGGATGCTTGTTTTCGCGGCCCTCGCCACCGGCTGCACCCACAGCTCCGAGAGTCACAACGCTGACGCCTCGGTGACCGCCCCCGCGGAGCACCCCACCGAGGCTCCCGCGGCCCCCACCGGTCCCCAGCCCTCGACCGCCGCCGAAGCGGCCGCCGCACTGGATGAGGCCGAGCAGACGGGCTCCGCGGCGCCGACCAACGCCGGCGGGACCTCCGGAGCCATCGCGCAGGCGGCCCCCGCCAGCGAGGGCACGGCGGTGAAGGGAGACGAGACCGCGTGTGTCGACGCCTGGCTGAAGGCCAAGAAGCTGGATCGCTTCGGCAGCCCCGAGGGCACGATGTACGCCGGCGGCACCCCGCTCTTCGACGAGCGCACCGGCGAGCGCGCCGAGCGGCTCCCCTTCGTCTACAAGCGTCACCCCGAGGCCCGGAAGGCCTGTCAGGTCGACGGCCAGCCCAAGCAGCAGGCGCAGTAGGCCCGATTCCGGTGGGAGCCATGCGCCCCCTCCCGGGTGGTACGGGCTAGAGTGGCGGCGTGACCCTTCCGGCCGCCCTCGATCCCATCCCGCCTTCTCCGCGGCACGCCCGCGTGCAGGAGGTGCTGTCCCGCCGCCGTCTGCGGCCGGACGTGACGGCGTCCCAGGCCACCGCCTCCTGGGAACAGGACCGCTTCGTCACCCGCGCCCGCGCCCTCTTCGTGGCCCGGCTGATGTTCCTGTGCCTGGGCCTGTTGATGTTCGCGGTGCCCGAGTGGTCCACCTATTTCGGCCTTCAGGGCCCGGTGGGCTTCGCGGTCTACCTGGCGATGCTGCTCTACGGCGTCGCCAACTTCCTGGTGATCGACCACCCGATCGCCGGCCGCTGGGTGACCTACATCACCCTGTGCCTGGACCTGCTCATCATGGTGGTCCTGGTGGTGAAGCCCCAGACCGGCGGAGGTCTGCAGAGCCCGCTGCTGGCCACCCAGCTGCTCTTCACCACCTTCTTCGCCATCCTGTTTCCCAAGCCGCTGGCGATCCTGCCGCCGCTGATGGTCCTGCCCATCACCAGTCAGCTGGATCTCATCCTGCTGCGCGAGGTGAACGCCGTCGATCTGCTCACGGTCATCTGGTACCTGGGCCTGAACATCATCATCGTCTACGTGCTGGTCTACATGTACCAGCGTGAGACGGCCGCGCACCGCGAGGTCGTCGCGCTCCAGGATGACCTCAAGGAACTGGCGGTGGTGGAGGAGCGCAGCCGCCTGGGCCGGGAGATCCACGACGGGCTGGGCGCGAGCCTCTCCGCCCTCATCATCCAATCCGAGTACCTGCTGCAGCTGGCGAAGGAGCCCGAGCTGCGCCACGAAATCGGCGAACTCAAGAACACCGCCGAGGAGTCCATCGAGGAGCTGCGGCGTGCGCTGCAGATGATGCACGAGGACTTCGAGCTCTCCCGCGGCATCCGCGATCACCTGCGTCTCTTCCGGGAGCGGACCCAGCAGGAGGTCACCTTCGAGACCACCGGGCATGCCATCACCCTCCCCCCGGACACCCAGCTGGCGATGTTCCGCATCCTCCAGGAGTGCTTGGCGAACGCGGCCAAGCACGCCCAGGCCCAGCGCATCGAGGTCCGGCTGGGCTACAGCCCCGAGCGCGTCGACCTCTCCATCTCCGACGATGGCCGCGGCTTCGACACCGGCGACACCCGCCAAGGGCACTACGGCCTGCGCAACATGTACGAGCGGGCGATGAAGCTCGGCGCCGACCTCATCCTCGACAGCGCGCCGGGTCAGGGAACCCGGATCCACCTGTCGATTCCCCTCCCCTGATCCCCGCGGTGAGAGAGACCCCCATGGACGCTGCTGCCACCTCCGAAACGCCCATCCGGGTCTTCGTCGTCGAGGACCAGGCCAAGATCCTCAAGCACCAGCTCAAGCTGCTGGAAGGCCACGCGGGCCTGGAGATCGTCGGCACCGCGATGTCCGGAGAGTCTGCGCTGGAGGAGCTCGAGAAGGTCTCCCCGGACGTGCTGCTGCTGGATCTCGGGCTGCCGCGGATGGATGGAATCGAGGTCACCCGCGAGGTCAAGGCGCGCTGGCCCCAGGTGGAGATCCTGATCTTCACCATCTTCGACGAAGAGGAGAAGGTGCTGGACGCGGTGAAGGCCGGCGCCTCGGGCTACCTGCTCAAGGGCATGCCCGCCGAGCGCATCGCCGAGGCCATCGGTGAGGTCCGCGCGGGCGGCACGGTGATCCAGCCGAACCTCGCGCGGCGGCTGCTGCGCCACTTCCGGATCGCGCCCGCCGAGGAGGCCTCCCTGCCGCAGCAGGAGGAGGTCATCCTCCGTCCCCTCTCGGAGCGGGAGACCGAGATCCTCCAGCTCATCGCCAAGGGGCTCTCGAACACCGAGGCCGCCAAGCTCCTCGGGCTGAGCAAGGCCACCATCCGCACCCACCTCGAGCACATCTACGAGAAGCTCGAGGTCACCAACCGGGTGGAGGCGGTCACCGAGGGCATCCGCAAGGGGCTCATCTCGGTCTGAAGCGTCAGAACGCCAGGGAGATGCCCAGCTCGAGCCCGGTGTAGAGCTCGCTGCCGATACCGCCCGCGGTCCACTCCTCCTCGTCGCCGGTGGACTCATAGGTGTCCCCGAAGCCCATCACGTTCAGGCGCACGTGGTAGCCCACCGGCCCGGTGATGTGGCCGCGGAGGCCGAAGGATCCCATCAGCCCCATGCTGGAGCCTTCGATGCCGAAGCGGCGGCGGGTGGCCCGCGTCTGGCCCGGGGCGAAGGCCCACAGGCCCGAGGCCTCGATGACCATGGTCTCGCTGAGGGCGAAGCCGGCGTCGATGCCGCCCACCGGGAAGCGACGATCGGAGTCCGGCAGCAGCGCCTGGGTCTCGGCGTTCACGTCGAAGAAGCGCCACATGAAGCCGAGGCGGGGCCCCACCCAGAGGCGGTGGCTCCCGACCGGGATGTCGAAGCGCCACACCATCTCGGCGGACACCAGGTTGTCGGTGATGCTGGCGCGCGCGATGGAGCCGCCCACCGGTCCGGAGCGCAGGTCAGCCTCGATCCAGCCGCGGCTGGCGCCGGCGATGAAGCCCAGGCCCCGCGCGATGCCCTCACCACCGGTGAAGGGGAAATAGAGGAGCTCCAGCCCCACGCCGGAATAGGGGATCTCGGTGCTGAACTCGGTGAAGCGACCCGCGGGCCGATCCGCCGGCTCCAGGCTCTTGTACGTCACGCACGAATCCACCGCCGGCGCCATGCAGGCCGATCGCCAGCGCGCGCTGCCCGAAAGGCGGAAGCTGATGACCGGCTCACGCCCCAGCACCTCTCCGGCGGGACGGGGGGATTCCGCGGTGGCCGATGGCTCCGCAGGCGCCGGCGCATCCGAGACCAGCGGCTCGGTGGGCGTCTCCGGCTCGGCCTTCTCCTCCGCGGCTTTCGCGGCAGGTGCCGCTTCGGGCGCAGCGGGAGGTTCTGCCACCTGCACCGCCGCCAGGACCGCGTTGCCCAGCCGGTTGAGGTCGGCCGGACGCAGCAGCCGGCGCCGCAGGTTGAGCACGCGGGTGGAGAGGACCTCCCCCTTGGCGTTCATCAGCTGGACCCGGAACCTGGTGCCCGCCGAGTTCACCGTGCCGGTGACGGCGATGGAGACCCGGGCCTCGGGTGCCAGCGCGCGGACCCCGGCGGCGTTGCGGGAGCGGACCAGGGTGATCTTCTTCGACGCCGCCAGCTTCTGCCACTCGGCGCGGGAGACGACCTCCAGACCTTCGATCCTGGAGAGCGACTCGGCGATCTGTCCCTGGAGCCGGTCGCGCCGATCGTTGCGCAGATCGGTGACCACCGCCTTCTGGGCCCAAGCCGCCGGCCCGATGAGG
>Ga0079224_100009505_pt1 | contig 13260 bp, 7 predicted proteins | sample Stecom2015_FD_80414 | JGI IMG/M metagenome (GOLD analysis project Ga0079224, IMG submission 80414) | Agricultural soil microbial communities from Utah to study Nitrogen management - Steer compost 2015 | ecosystem: Environmental > Terrestrial > Soil > Agricultural land | place: USA: Utah... | reverse complement strand
GCCCGCGTGGGTCTCCTGCGTCGACCCACGACGCGCGAAGCCCGACGCGCGGTGCCCCGGTGCCCGTCTGCGTTCCCTCACCCGCACCCGAAGCCCCAAACCTCGCAGACGTTCCAAGCCGGAGCGCGGACGCGAGGCACGGGCGGGCTCCTGCCGCCGCCCGAAGCCCCAAATCTCACAGACGTTCCATGGGCTCGATCGGTCCGTCTCCCCGCTTGATTCCGAGACGAATGGGACGGGGCGGACCCTGCGGGGGCACGGTGACCTCGACCCAAAGGGTTTCGCCGGGTGGGCGCTCGGTGGGATCGGTGGCGTGTTCGGGAATGAAGACGGCGAGGGGCGGCGAGAGAAGAACGAGGGGCGGTTCCCGGGAGGCGGAGCTCGCAGCGGACGCCTCGAGACCCAGGGACGCCGACCTGGTGGGAGGCGATCCAGGAGGAACCGAGCCGGGAGGAACGGACCCGGGAGGAACTGAACCGGGAAGAACTGAACCCGAACCAGCCGACCCAGACCCAACCGCTCCGGGCGCTCCCGAGCCACCATCACCCGTCCCACCCCCGACCGAGCCAACAGGAACCGGCACCGCGGCAGGAGGAATCGGCGGGAGGCGATGCGTGCCGTTGAAGCGGCCGGCAAAGCGGATGTCGGTGAGGGCGCGGCGGGAGTAGGCGGCTTCGGGTGGGGCGGGCTCGGCGATGAGCTCGCTGCCGCGGATGCCGAGACGCGCGGGACCGTACTCGACGGAAGCGTCGGGCGCGGCAACGGCGAGCTGGAGCTCGATGTAGCGGCCGCGGAGGGGGTCGTTGGGATCGACGGGGAGGGCGCGGGCCCAGGCGCGCGGAAGGACGGCGCGATCGTGGTGGAGCTCGACGAAGAGGGAGAGGACGAGCGCGAGGTGGACGAGGCAGACGAGAGCGCCGGGAAGGAGGACTTTCCACGTCGGCGGTCGGGGCGAGATGGAGATCATGGCGCGCTGGCCTCGACGGCAGCGACGAGACGGCGCCGAGCGCGCTCGAGGAGGTAGCCGCCGCCGAGGAAGACGACGCCGAGGCCGATGAGGCTCAAGGAGCGGCCGAACTTGTCCATGACGGCGGAGAAGTAGAAAAAGGCGACGGTGAGGGCGAAGAGGAGGACGCCGGTGTTGATGGTGTCCTTTTTGGTGAGGTGGACACCGCTGGCCACGACGGCGGCGGCGAGCGCGGCGCACGCGGCGAAGACCCAGGTGGTCTCGTTCTCGGTGGCCCAAACGAGGAGGCCGAGCATGGACGCGATGGTGCCGGCGAGCCCGAGGCGCTCGATGGCGCGAATGCGATCGCGCGCGCCCCAGAGAGAGAGGGCGCACGCCGCGACGAAGCAGGAGAACCAGGCGACGAGGAGCGGGCGCGGACGATCGAGATCGAGCACGGAGAGGGTGCCGACCCAGACGGCGACGGGGACGAAGTACCAAGCATCACGCCGGCGGAGGACGAGGCCGAGCGCGAGCGGCAGGGCGAAGGCGACGGCATGCGCGGCGAGCTCCCCGGGACCGACGGGGCGCGTCGAGGGCTCGACGCCGTAGGGTTGCCACGGCGTTTGAAGGGCAAGGAAGAGGTAAGCGACGCTCGGAAAGAGGCCGATCGCACCCACGATGGACAGAACGCGGCGCGTGGCGGCGTGCCGATCGCGACGAGGGCGCGTGTCGTCGGCGTCGGGCTCGGGGAGCCGCGCGAGGAGGTAAACGATGGAAGCGAGGGTGAGGCCCTGCGCGGCGGGGAGGTCGACGCCCGTGCCCGGCGCGAGCCGAACGGCGCGCTCGGCGACGAGCCACGCGGGAGCGAGCACGGCGGCGAAGGCCGCCTGCGGCGCGCTCTTGAGCAGCGCCCACGCGAGAAGGGCGCCGAGCGCCCAGAGGAAGAGACCCCCCGTCCAGTTCTCGTGAAGGTTGAAGATCTGCGCGGTGAGATAGAGCGCGGCACCGAGGCTTGCGGTGCCGGTGGCGTGCAGCGCGCTCGCGAACCACGGGACACGCGGCGCCGCGAGCGCGCCGCCGAGATGGAAGAGGCCGACCATCGAGAGCACGAGCGCGAAGCGGTGATTGGGGGAGAGCGCGTCCCAGTGGGCGGCGACGAACAGCAAAACCCCCGCGCCGAGCGAGAGCGCGCCGAAGCCGAGCGCCACGATCGCGAGCCACGGCACCGGACGGGCGCGCTTGCTCGCTGCCTCGTACTCGACGATGCGCCGAATCGTGGGCTCGTCGAGGATGCCGGCCGTTCGCCAACGCTCGAGGTCGCGTCTCCAGCGCTCCCGCATGGTGATCCAATCGATCGATACACGGGGACCGCGCCGAACACCAGAGCTGGCTGCTGGCACGACTCGTCCCAATTGCCGAAATGGATCCCTGTTTCGTCGACTCGAGTCGAGAATCGCGAATCACTCACGGTGAAATATCGGGAGCTCGTTGTGCGATACGGCACTACTCGACACGCGTGAGCGTGGGGCCGCGTGCGTCGATGATGGTGAGCTCTTCCAGCACGCTCGGCGGCGCGAAGGAACGCGGGCGCGGACGGTGCTCGGCCCACCACGCTTGGGCCCGATCGTCCGTCCACGCGTGCTCGGCAGGGATGTCGATGGCCCGGAGGGCGCGAATGAGGGCGCGGGCGCTCGAGGGACGGTGGGCCGGCGACTTTTCGAGACACGCGCGCACGAGCGCGTCGAGCTCGCTCGGGCAGTAGCCGTGAACCACGGAAGCGAGCCGCGGCGGCTCGGCGTGGACGTGGGCAGCGAGGAGCTTGTGCGTGCTCTCCTCGTCGAACACTTTGCGCCCGGTGAGCAGGAAGAACGCGACGCAGCCGAGGGCGTAGAGATCCGTGCGCGCGTCGACGGCGTGGCCGCCCGCGATCTGCTCGGGCGCCATGTACGCGGGCGTGCCCATGAGGCCCCCCGACTGCGTGATGGTGTCGGCGAGGGTCTGGACATCGGCGAGCCGCGGGTCGTCGAGCCCGGTCGCGCGCACGGCGCCCGGGCCGCGCACGAGCCCGAAGTCGAGGACCTTGATCACGTCGACTTCGTCGGCGGCGCGGCACACGAAGAGGTTCGCGGGCTTGATGTCGCGATGGACGAGGCCGGCGTCGTGCGCCTCGGCGAGCGAGCTCAGGGCTTGGAGCAAGAAATGGATGACCCGCGCGGCGGGCTGCGCGCCGTGGCGCTTGACGAGCGTGTCGAGGTCCATGCCGTCGAGCAGCTCCATCACGTAGAAGAACGTGCCGTCGTCGGAGACGCCGTAGTCGAAGAGCTCGATGGTGTGGCGCGAGCGCAGGGAGGCAAGCGTCTCCGCCTCGCGCCGAAAGCGGGCCCGGGCTTCGAGGGTGAGCGCGGAGGCGACCTCGGGGTTGATGAGCTTGATCGCGGCCTCGCGCGCGAGCAGCCGGTGCTCGGCCTTCCACACCTCGCCCATGCCGCCTTTGCCGAGGCAGCTCACCAGGCGATAGCTGCCGAGCTCGCGCGCGGCGAGGCGAGCCTCCCGCGCCTCGGCGCGCGCCTCGGCGGCTTCGCGGCGCACCCGCACGATGTGCAAGGCGAAGAGACCGCCCGCGAGGACGGCGAGCGCGACCGCGATGCCGGCGATGGCCAGGCTCCGCCGCTCGTAGGCGCGCAGACTCCTGAACACGTCCGCCTCGTCGGCGAGGTACGCGACGAACCACCCGAGCGCCGGATCCTGGGACGCCGGCGCGACGGCGGCGAGGAAGCGCTCGCGCCCGGTCTCGACGGGGAAGAGCGCGAGCTCGGACGTGCCCGCGGTGCTCTCGGCCCGCGCGAAAAAGGATTCGAGCACCGGATCGCCGAGATCGCGATAGTGCAAGGTGCGATCGGCGCGGAGCGGGAGCTTGGCGATGCGCGGCGCGCCGGAGGGATAAGCGAGCAGCGTGCCGTCGCGCGCGAAGAGCACGGCGCGACCGCCGCCGCGCTGGCGATCGCGCAGATACGAAGAGAGCACGTTGACGTCGAAGTCGACGGTGATGACGGCGTGGAGGCGCTTGTCCGCGCCGTGCCCGACGTACACGGGCTCCGTGCGCGTCACGCCCGTGTAGTGCGTCATGTAAAAGGGATACGGCGGCGTCCAAACGCGCTTTCCGCTCTCGAGCGCGAGGCGATAAAAGCTGCGCTCGCGCGGGTCGTACGCGGTCCGCTCTTCGAGCCGCAGCGCGAGCGTCCCGCCCTCGGCGAAGTCGTAGCGGCGCACGCGCGTCCCCGCGGGCTCGACGCGGCTGTCTTGAAAGCGCAGCGTGCCATCGTCATCGACGTAAGCGCCCTGGAACGTGCCGTCGGGAAAGCTCGCGCTCACGTAGGCAATGCCGGGACGCCCCTGCACGAGATCGACGAGCACGTGGGCGAAGGACTCGAAGGGCTGGCTCGGATCGTGCGCGCGCGTGCGAGCGGCGAGCCGATCGAGCACGGGCTCGGCTTGCGCCAGCACCTGCCGGATGTTGGCCGCGACGAGCCGCGTCTGCTCGGAGAGCCGATCGCGCGCCCCGTCGAGGTTGCTGCCACGGAGCGCGCGGTCGCCGGTGAACGTCAGGAACATGCCGACGAGCGCGACCAACCCGGGAACCACGAACAGAATCGCCAATGGGGACGCGAGCGCGCGGCTCACCCGAGAGCCACCCGAGCCGGGGGTGGCGGGCGTACCCCCGCCGAGTTGGGCATCCCCAACGCGCGGTCGGTCCATGGTGAGCGAACGTATAATGCTGCGCGACCGCCGCATCACCTCGGTGTTTTCTCGGGGAACACCGAATTTCGTCCGATTTCCGGGCGCCCCCATGGCCGGCGATCGAGCCGCAGCGCGCGATCCTGGAGCCCGCGACGTCCCCCCTCCACCCGGATCACCCCCGGGATGGCTCTTCCCGTGGGCCGGCCCACGACGGCACGCCCGTTCGGGCAGGACTTCGGATTCGCATCGATGTTCCAGTCGTCTCGAAGACTCGAATGGGGGACGGAAGCCGCGCGCGTCCAGAGGCAGAAATGCCCTATGACCTCACGGCGTACGGAGCAGAACGCAACACGACGCGTGACTCCGCGCGTGTTACGTCCCCTGCTGTGGGACCGTGCGTCCCCGAATTGCAGGATGCCGAGCGCGGAAGCCGTGAGTCCGTCGATCCAGCGTGGAGCACTCGGGGCGTTCTCGTTGAGCGAGCTCGAGCTCCATCACGTGGCGGAGCTCGGGATCCTCTTGCGCGAGCGGACGGCGAACGCGCCGACGACGCGCCTCGTCGCGGAGCGGCTCGTCGCGCTCTTGTTCGAGCGGCTGCGCGACGAGCACGCCCGGGCGCTGCCGCTCGTGCGCGCGTACGTGACGATGCCGTACTCGCGCTTGTCTCCGGCGCTCCAGGAGTTCGCGCAGAAGACCCTGCCGGAGCACGCGCTGACGGAGGAAACGCCGTGCCTCACCCTGCTCGCCACGCGGGGGCTCGAGCCCGCGTGGAACGACGTCGAGCGCTCGAAGGGTCACCGCACGATTCCGTTGCCGAGCGCGGCGGCGGTGGAGCGCTTCCCGATGGTCTCGCACCTGCTCGCGCAGCTGGGGCTGGAGGTGCAGCACCTCGTGGACCCGGCGCGGAGCCTCGTGACGGACACGCGACAGCGCCTCTTCAACGCGTTTCACGTGCCGGTCGCGCGGGGAAGCGTCCACGTTCCGGCGCAGAGCGATTTCGTCGAGCGCTACGGCATCGAGTCGGTGTTCGGCTTCGGCACCGTGCTGCCGCACGGCGCGGTGTTCGCGGTGGTGGCGTTCACGACGACGCCGGTGAGCCTCGAGAAGGCCCGGCTCTTCGAGACACTCGCGCTCTACACGAAGCTCGCCTTGCTCGGGACGCGCGAGATGCAAGCCTCGCTCCCGGAGCGCGCGCTCGTTTCGGCGCGCGCGGCGACGTTCGAGCAAGTCCTGCACGCGCACGAGGCGAACGTGCTCCGCTGGGGGCGCGACTGGACGACGGCGCTCGAGGCGAGCCGCTCGCGCTTCGAGAGCCTGTCGCGCGCCCGCGAGCGCGAGCTCGAACGACACAATCAGACGCTCGAGCGCACGCACCAAACCAGGCTCGGCATGCTCGAGGAGCTCCGCGCGGCACGCACGACGCTCGAGGAGCGCGTGACGGAGCGCACGGCCGAGCTCGCCGAGCTGAGCGCGACGTTGCTCGCGCGAAACCAGGAGCTCGAGGAGTTCGTCTACATCGCTTCGCACGATTTGCAGGAGCCGTTGCGCACGATGGCGGGGTACCTGCAGCTCCTCGAGCGTCGCTACGAAGGGCAGCTCGACGCGGAAGCGGACGAGCTCATCGAGCTCGCCGTCGGCGGCGCGCACCGCATGCAAGCGCTGCTCGACGGCCTGCTCACCTACTCGCGCGTGTCCACGAAGGGCCATGCGTTCGAGCGCCTGTCGCTCGACGCGGCGCTCGACGCGGCCATCGAGAACCTCGCGCTCGCCATCGAGCAGAGCGGCGCTCGGATCGAGCGCAGCGCGCTGCCCGAGATCTGGGCCGACCGCGTCCAGATGGTGCAGCTTTTCCAGAACCTGCTCGTCAACGCGATCGAGTCCGCGGGCGACGCGCCCCCGCGCATCGAGCTCGGCGCGGAGCGGGACGGCGCATCTTGGAAGATCTGGGTGCGCGACCACGGCGTCGGCTTCGACCCGAACTATACGGACGGCATCTTCGAGATCTTCCGCAGGCTCTCCCGCAAGACGCCGGGCACCGGGATCGGGCTCGCGATCTGCAAGAAAATCGTCGAGCGGCACGGCGGCCACATCGGCGCCGACTCCACGCCCGGCGAGGGCGCCACCTTTACCCTCCATCTCCCTGCCGGCAAAAGCCACGGCCGGTGAACCGGATCCCGTCCATCCGCGTGGTGCGCTCGATTCGGGATTTCTGGCTCACGGTCGGCTCGGGACGCTGCTCGCCGTCGGGCCGCGACAGGTCGAGCTCGTCTCTCAATGCGTCGAGCATTTCCGGACGCGCATCCCGGGCGCGCGGTGACGTTCACGAGCACGGGCGACACGCGCGGCTGGCACGACGGCGAGCGCATCGCCCAGGTCGTCGACAACCTGCTCGGCAACGCGCACCAGCACGGCAGCGACGCGGCGCCGATCGCGGTCGCGCTGTCTCGAAATGGAGCACGCAGCGCGCACAGGGTGTGCCGGAGCCTTCGCCGTTGCTCGCCATCGCCGCCCGCTTCATGGCCCCTCTTTTTCGTGAGCCGTGCTCGGCCGCTCCGCACACTGCCTACTGCCCATGTCGAAGACTCGCTTTGCCGGTTTCGGAGTCCGCTCGGTCGTTCTCGCGACCCTCGCTTGGGGGACGGTTTTCGGATGCAGCTCGGACGGAGACGACGGAGCACCTCCCGGCTCGGGCGTGGGCGGCTCGGGCAACGCGGCCGGCTCCGGCAACGCGACCAGCTCCGGCGGCGCGAAGAGCAGCCAGGGTGGAAGTGAAGACGGCGGAAGCGGTGACGGAGTGGATGGCGGCTCGACCGGCGACACCGGCGGCACCCCCGGCGACACCGGAGGGACGAGCGGCGACACCGGCGGCACCCTCGGCTCGGCCGGCACGGGCTCGACCCCCATCGGGACGGATCTCTGCGGCGACAGCGGCTGCGCCTGCAGCAACGGCGTCGACGACGACGGCGACGGGCTCGTCGACGGCTTCGACCCCGAGTGCACGGGCCCCTACGACAACGACGAGGGCACCTTCGCGACCGGGATCTCCGGCGACAACAAGGATCCCAAGTGGCAGGATTGCTTCTTCGACGGCGACTCGGGCGCCGGCAACGACGGCTGCCGCTACCACACCGATTGCCTCTACGGAAAGCTCGAGCAGGACCACGCCTTTTGCCAGGTGACCGATGACTGCGTCCAGTTTTGTCAGGCGCGCACCCCGAACGGCTGCGACTGCTTCGGCTGCTGCACGGTCCGCACCGACGATGGCGAGACCCTCGACATCTACACGGGCCCCGGCTGCTCGCTCGACACCATCGACGACGAGGACGCCTGCCCCCGCTGCACGAAGAGCACGCTCTGCGACAACCCCTGCGGCGAGTGCGAGCTCTGCCCCGGCAAAGAAGTCGAGGACTTGCCTGAGCACTGCGCTCCCGACGACCCGGGCGATCCGGGCGCGGGCGGCGCTGGCGGCGGCCCGGGCGATCCGGGAGAGCCCGGCGCGGGCGGCGAGGGCGCGGGCGGCGACCCCGGCGAGCCGCCTCCTCCGTACACCTGCGACGGCGGCGCGCAGGTCTGTACCGAGCAGGCCGACTGCCCGAGCGGCTGGTATTGCCAGCTCGGCTGCTGCATCGTGATCGTCGAGTGACGGGGCGACGACCTTCACGAGGGCGCGCCGTGCCGAAACGCTCGCCGCGCAGCCGATTGGGCGCGCCCCGCAGGGCTCGAACCTGCGACCACCGGATTCGAAGTCCGGTGCTCTATCCAACTGAGCTAGGGGCGCTCGAAGGAGGGCAGATCTTCCGTCTCTCCGAGGTGCTGTCAAGCCGGCCCACCGCGTCGAGCGCAGAACCCGAGAAAACCCGCGGTGAATCCCCCACGGCTGTGCGTGGCTGTGGGCACATGTCCGCGCGCCGCGCGCCTCGGCACGGCGCTTCGTTCGCGTCCGCAATGGATCCGAAAGCTGCTATCGTCGCGATCTCCGAAGGGGAACGCGTCGCCATGCCGCATGGACGGGTTTGGGGAGAAGGAACGCGATGACGCTCCCCGGTCGATAGCTCGTTCGGGTTCACGTTTGACCAGAAGCGACACCGTGATCGTCGGTATCGGGGCCTCCGCTGGTGGCCTCCGGGCGCTCGAAGCGTTCGTGAAGACGCTGCGCGAGCGGCTCGACCTCGCTACGACCGTCGCGCGGCTCACCTGGTGGGAGTGGGACGTCGCGGCCGGGCAGATCACGGGCGACGAGGACGAGCCGGCGCAAAGCGGCGTGCGCCCCGCTTCCGTGTCGCTGTCTCTCGCGGAGTGGGAGGCGCGCGTCCATCCGGACGATCTGCCGCACTTGCGCTCGAGCTACACCGAGTGCCTCGTGGGCGCGGTCGACTCGTGGTCCTGCGAGGTGCGGGTGCGCGCCGAGGACGAGCGCTTTCGCTGGGTGCTCTACGGCGGACGCGTGATCCAGCGCGATGCGCGCGGCGTGCCCTCCCGCATTCTGGGCACGACCCAGGACATCCACGCGCGCCGCACGGTCGAGACCCTCGTGCACCGCGACGCGGAGCTCTTGAGCAAGCTCCAAGACGCCATCTTCTGCACCGACCCCGACGGGATCCTCACTTACTGGAACGACGGCGCGGCGCGCCTGTATGGCTGGGGCGCGCTCGAGGCGCTCGGCCACCCGCTCACCGAGCGCGTCGGGCGCGGCGCGCCGGGCGACGTGTCCGGGCGTTTTCGCGCCGTGCTCGAGGGCGACGACTACCGAGGCGAATGGGAGGACGTGCGCAAGGACGGCTCGCGCGTGTGGGTCGACCTCTGGCTCACCCGCGTCGAGGACTCCGAGGGGCGCGTGACGGGTCTCATCGGCATTGCGCGCGACGTGACCGAGCGGCGGCGTGCCGAAGCCGAGCGAAGGCAGCTCGAGCTGCAGCTCTTGCACGCGCAGAAGATGGAGACCATCGGCACGCTCGCCGGCGGCATCGCGCACGACTTCAACAACATCCTGACGGCGATCCTGATGTACTCCGAGCTGTGCCTGCTCGAGAGGCCCCGCGCGACGAGCCTCGAGGAGTACCTGAACGAGATCAAGACGGCGAGCCTGCGCGCGAAGGAGCTCGTGCAGCGCATCCTCACCTTCAGCCGCTTCCAGGAGCCCGATCCGAAGCCGATCGACGTGCGCGACGTGGTGAGCGACGCCTGCAAGCTGCTGAGGGCGATGCTCCCGGCGACGCTCGATCTCGACGTGACGCTGCCGGAGCGGCCAATGAACGCGCTCGCCGACGCGAACCAAATCCACCAAGTGCTCCTGAACCTCGCGTCGAACGGCGCGCACGCCATGCAGAACACCGGGGAGCTCTCGCTGGCGGTGCGCGAGCTCGTCGTCGATACGCCGCTGCCGGTCGTGGGCGGCGTGCTCTCGCCGCGACGCTACGTGAGCGTGACCATGCTCGACCGCGGCCACGGCATGGACGCGAGCACGCGCGCGCGCATCTTCGACCCCTTCTTCACCACGAAGCAGCCGGGTGAAGGCACGGGCCTCGGCCTCTCGATCGTGCAGGGGATACTCCAAAGCCACGGCGGTGGCATCACCGTCGAGAGCGCGCCGGGCGAGGGCTCGGTGTTCACCGTGTACTTGCCCGCGGCACAGGCCGCGGCCGCGGAGGTGACGAGCGTGCGCCCGAACGGCGCGACACCGCGTGGTCACGGCGAGCGCATCCTGGTCGTCGACGACGAGGAGAGCGTCGCGCTCCTCACGAAGACCGCGCTCGACAGCCTCGGCTATCACGCCTCCCTCGTCACCAACGCCGAGGACTTCCTGCGCGAGCTCGAGACCGCGCCCGAGCGCTACCAGCTCATCGTCACCGACCAGACGATGCCGCAGCTGAGCGGGCTCGACCTGGCACGCCGCGTGCGGGCCACCGGAAACGGCGTTCCCATCCTCATCGCCACCGGATTCAGCCGCACACTCACGCCCGAGGCGATCGACGAGCTCGGCCGCGCGGCGCGCCTCTCGAAGCCGTTCGAGCTCCAGGAGCTCGCCGTGCTCGTGCATCGCCTGCTGGAGCGCGGAGCGGCTTGACCGAGCGCCGTTCCGACCTGCGTCCGCGCTTCTAAAAAACCGAGGCTTCGGTTCGCGGTCCGGCTTGCAGCCGCCGGGCGGCTTTCAGTAGCGTCTGAGCCGCGCATGGAAGGCTCGTCCGTTCGCCCGCCGGCAGAAGTCGTGACTGGCTTCACCATGCGGGATCCGAGCTTCTGGCTCACCCTCACGTGTTGGGCGGTGGTCGGCTTTTCGGCCGTGCAGATCGCGACGTTCTCGTTCGGGCGCGATCAGAGCATCTACGCGCTGATCGGCGACGGCGTGCTCGCCGGCCAGATGCCGTACCGCGATCTCTGGGACTTCAAGCCGCCCGGCATCTTCTTCGTGTACGCGCTCGCGCAGGCGCTCTTCGGCAAGAGCATGGCCGCAGTGCGCCTCGTGGAGGTGCTCGTCTTGCTCGGCGTCGTCGCCTCGCTCCGGCGGCTCGGCGGCGTGTTCTTCGAGAACCGGGCGGTGGGCCTCGTCGGCGGCGCCCTGGCCGCGCTGATCCATTTTCAGCTCGACTTCTGGCACACGGGACAGCCCGAGACGTTCGGCGGTTTGCTCACCCTGCTCGGGCTGGTGCTCACCGTGCGCGAGCCGCGACGGCGCTGGCTCGCCGCGTTCGGCACGGGCCTCTTGTTCGGGAGCGCGGCGTTGCTCAAGCCGCCCCTCGGCGGCGGCGCGGTCGTGTGCGCCGCGTACCTCGCGCAGCGCGCGCGCACGCGTGGCGAAAGCTCGCGGCGCGCGCTCGGCGTCGCCGGCGTGGTCGCCCTCGGCGGTGCGCTTCCCACGCTGCTCACCCTGCTCTGGTTCTGGGCGCGCGGCGCGCTCGGCGATCTCGTGTGGACGCTCGGCGAGTTCACCCCCGGATACACCGCCGTATCGTGGCAAGACCGGCGCGCCGCCGAGATGCTCTACTACGCCATCGAAGAGGCCTTCTTCGGCTTCTCCGCGCTCGCCGCGGCCGGCATCATCGCCGCCATCGCGATGCGTCCGCTCCACGCGCGCGAGCGTGAGGGCATCTTCCTCGTGCTCGGCGTCATCGCGATCGAGCTCGCCGGCATCGCGATGCAAGGCAAGTTCTTCGCGTACCACTACGGCGCCACCCTCCCCCTCGTCGCCTTCATCGCCGGCATCGGCCTCTACAAACTCTGGATGCGCTGCCTCCAAGGCGGCGTCGGCGGCATTCTCGCCTTCTTCTCCTTCGTCATCGTCGCCGCCCTCATGCGCTACCCCGTCGGCGACCTGCCCCAAAGCGTCTGGGAGCGCGCCCGCATTCGCATCGCCTACCTCCTCGATCGTCCACCCTTCGAGGATCGCCCCGCGATGGACCGCGAGCTCGCCTACGTCGCCGACTTCAACCTCGACGCCGATCGCCGCGTCGCCCTCGCCGTCCGCCAGCTCACCAAACAGAGCGACAGCGTCTTCGTCTGGGGCTTCGAGCCCGCCATCTACTGGCTCTCCGAGCGCCGCCCCGCCACCCGCTTCATCTACAACGTCCCCCAGCGCAGCGCCTGGGAGCGCGAGTCCGCCCGCGAAGCCCTCATGGCCGACCTCCATCGCAATCCCCCGCGCGTCATCGTCGTCCAAGCCCGCGACGTCTTCCCCGCCGTCACCGGCACCCGCACCGACTCCCGCGACGAGCTCCCCACCTTCCCCGCCCTCTCGTCCCTCCTCGACACCGAATACCGCTTCGTCAAATCCATCGAGGATTTCGACCTCTATCTCCGTCCGGAGTGAGCCCCCAGCGGAGTGCCCCCCGAGGGAGGGCTGCACGCACGCGCGAGGCGGACAGGAGCGATCTCCAGCCCGCGCGTCGTCGCGCAGCTCGCGGTGTGGCGGGCGCTCGCCGGGCAACGCGTTGCCATCCAAGAAGGTGAAGGTGCGCGACTCATCTCGGAAGGCAAACTCCGATGCGCGCAACCATCCCCGACGGCGAAGGCGGACGCGCGTGACCAGAAAGGCGAAGGCGGATGCGTACAACCATCTTGGAACGCGAAGGCGGGCGCGCCTGACCACCTCGGAAGGGCGAAAGGAGCGTGATTGATGCTGGATTCACCTCCGAAGAATCGACCGTGTCTCATACCCGGTGCACTAGGGCGACAGGAAACCGGAGCGTCTCGGCCCATCGCACTCCGGGCCTCACTTCGCCGCGTCCCACCCTCGTTCCACACGCGACGATCGAGCACAAGCTCGCGCTCATCAGGTCACCCGACGATATCGGCCAATCAAGTTGCCTCGACTCTCCTCGGGTTCCCCGAGCCCTCCGAGATCGCGCCGAGCCCACAGCCGTCCCACCTCCGTGGGTACACCCTCCCGCGTCCCGCATCACCGCCTCACCGAGCATCCGCGTGATCCAAGCGTCTCGCGAACGTGCCACACCCTCTCTCCAACGCCTCGCGCGCACCCCGAACGCCCCCTCCTCGCGCACCGTGCTCCTCCTTCCCCCCCCCGCGCCCCTCCTTCTCCAGACCACCGGGACGCGCCGGCCGCGACTTACCGCGCCTGC
>Ga0079224_100009504_pt1 | contig 13260 bp, 7 predicted proteins | sample Stecom2015_FD_80414 | JGI IMG/M metagenome (GOLD analysis project Ga0079224, IMG submission 80414) | Agricultural soil microbial communities from Utah to study Nitrogen management - Steer compost 2015 | ecosystem: Environmental > Terrestrial > Soil > Agricultural land | place: USA: Utah... | reverse complement strand
GGGACGGCAGAGATTCGCCTCCGGCGGATGTTCTCGGACCGAGTCGTGCGATTCCGCGTCACGGGTGACGTCCCGGTCGCCGTCGACATGCCCGTCGGCTGGGCGCACAGCATCACCAACGTCGGGTCCGAGATGCTGACGACGAACTTCTGGACGAACGAACTGTTCGATCCGGAGGCGAGCGACACGTATGCGGAGTCCGTTGAGTCGGCTGGTGCTGAGGTTGGACCATGAAGGTCATGACGGTGGTGGGCACCCGTCCCGAACTCATCCGGCTGTCGCAGGTGGCCCGTCGTCTGGATAGGACGTCAGGGGTGCAACACGTCCTGGTCCACACCGGCCAGAACTATGACTATGAGTTGAACGAGATCTTCTTCGAGGACCTTGGTCTTCGGCGACCCGATCACGTGCTCGGCGTTGATACGTCGAGCCTGGGCACGGTGCTCGGTGGCATCCTGGTCGCGATCGAGCGGATCATCCAGGACGAGCGCCCGGACGCGCTGCTCGTGCTGGGCGACACCAACTCCAGCATCGCCGCCGTCATGGGGCGACGGATGCAGGTGCCGGTGTACCACATGGAGGCGGGCAACCGCTCCTTCGATCCGAACGTTCCGGAAGAGACCAACCGCCGCATGGTGGATCACGTCAGCGACTTCAATCTGGTCTACACGGAGCACGCGCGGACGAACCTGCTACGGGAGGGTCTGCACCCTCGCCGAATTCTGAAGACCGGGTCACCGATGCGCGAGGTCCTGGCCGCGTATCGCCCTCGCATCGAGGCATCGACAGCGGTCGAGGACCACGGGCTCACCGCGGGCGAGTTCTACGTTGTGAGCGCCCACCGGGAAGAGAACGTCGACTCCCCGTCTCGGCTCCGGCAGCTGTGGGCATGTCTGATGGCAGTGCATGACCGCGACCGTCGGCCCATCCTCTTCTCGACTCATCCTCGGACCAGGCGGCGACTCGACGAGCTCGGTGACTGGCGTGGCCACGATGGGGTGCGGCTGATCGCGCCGCTCGGCTTCCACGACTACAACAAGCTTCAGATGTCTGCACGCTGCACCCTCTCCGACTCCGGCACCGTCGCCGAGGAGTCGAGCTTGCTGGGGTTCTCGGCGGTGACGCTTCGGGACTCCATCGAGCGCCCCGAGGCCCTGGACACCGGCGGGATTCTGATGAGTGGTCTGGAGCCGGTCGACCTGCTGACCTGTATCGACGCCGCGGTCCGGGCCCGGGAGAGCACGAGCGACGCAACCCGGCTGCTTCCGCAGGACTACACGATCGACAACACGAGCGAACGCGTCGTGCACTTCATCCTGTCGACGGTGAACCGACACCGTTTCTGGTCGGGACTTCGCTCCGAGGACGACCGACCCTCCGACTCCTCCCCGCCGGAGCGGCTGTGAGGCGACAGGGCAGCAGAGTCGCATCCAGCACCACGGTCGCGATTCTGGTGAGCAACTTCCCTCCGGCGAGCGGAGGCGGCGGACCGATCCGCTCCACGGAGGCGATGGTTCGCCTGGCCGCAGAGCCAGAACGGGTGCGGATAGTCTCCTCGTGTTTTGATCTCGGCAGCGGGAAGCGGCTGCCAGTTCCGCAGGACAGGTGGCTCACCTACCACGGCGCACGGGTGTGGTACGCCGACGACCGGACACTCAGAGGCCTGGTGCGAGGGCTCTCGGCCTTGTCCATCGAGAAGCCGGGGGTCCTCTACCTCAACTCATTACTGAGCCTTCGCTACTCGCTGGTGCCCGTGCTGCTCCATCGCGTCGGTGTGCTGCCACACGGCGTGTTGGTCGTCGCGCCACGCGGGGAGCTGGATCCCGGAGCGCTGGCCGTCAGACCCCTCAGGAAGCGCATCTACCTCCGGGTGCTGAGGGCGCTCGGCACCCACCGGCACGTTGTGTGGCACGCCACCAACCTCGACGAGCGCCGTCACATCGCGCGACACTTCCCCGGAGCGCGCGTTCTGGTCAGCCCCCCGGAGTCTCTCCTGCCAGTCCGAAGCGAGGTGCTCACGGTCCGGCGGGCCAACCCCGCCCGCATGGTCTTCGTCGGCCGGGTGGTCCCGAAGAAGGGGTTGCACGTAGCCCTGGAGGCGCTGCGTGATGTCACCACTCCCGTCACACTCGACGTCTACGGCCCCGGATCGTCGCCGGAGTATGTGGAGGAGTGCCGCAGGATCGCGCGCTCGTTGCCGGGTCGGCACACCGTCATGTTCGGCGGAATGCTTCCGCACGACCAGGTCCAACGCGTCCTGGCCGGAGCCGGGGCACTCATTCTGCCGACCGCCGGTGAGAACTTCGGTCACGTCATCGCTGAGGCGCTCAGTGTCGGGTGCCCGGTCTACGCGCCACCGACGACGCCGTGGACGCCCGTGCTCAACGGCCTCGGAACCTTGGTGGGCGACCGCGCCGTCTCCACGTGGACGCGATGCCTGGAGCGCCACGCTGCCTCCGGGCCAGCCGAGCACAGCGCGCTGGTGGCTGCCACGCGCTCGGCGTACGACGACTGGCGGCGGTCCCACCAGGTCGAGTCCTTCATCGGGCTCCTGCTGGATCTGCCGCAAGACTCAACGATGTGAGGCGTGCTCTGTCAGGTGGACGTGGAGGCTGATCGACCAAGCGAGGAGCTCGAGGAACGCGAATACCGCCATGGTCCATACCGCCGGTACCAGGCCCGCGACGAGACCGACCACACAAACCCCCAGCAGGCGTGTCGAGCCGACGCACAACTGGACCTGGAGCACCCTGCGGTCGGCCCCGAGGACCTTGTGTGCTGCGAAGAGGGGCGTTGAGACCATGCTGAGCGTTACGGCGATGCCAAGTGGTGCAATGAGCCCTCGCGACGCATCCCAGGAGTCACCCAGAATGGTGACGCCGAGACCATCGGGCAGCGCGCTGAGGACCGCGACCATCGCCGCGCAGGACAGCACCAGCGGCACGGACGAGGCGTATACCGAGCGAAGCGCCGCAGCCCGCTCGGCGCCAAGGTGCCTGATGAAAACGTGACGCGTGCTGCCGACCAACACCGAAACCGGCGCCAGGACGGTTCCGGCGCCCCGCAGGCCAGCGAGGCCCTGTGGCCCCACGATGCCTCCCAGGATCACTGCCATGGCCGATGCCTGCCCAGAACCGGCGACGAAGTCGGCGGCAAAGATCCAGTTAGGGGCCTGCGGGCGTCCGGCACGGACCCGGGCGGCCACGTAGAGCACCCCTATGGAACTGGGGACCAGCACCCAGACCGCGTAGCCCTGGATCGGGTCCGCCCCGAGGAACTCGACCCAGCTAGCGCCGACGACGGCTCCTACGACGTGGACGGACTGGGCGACAGCGACGGCGCGCACGCCCCTGGAGAGCAGAATCTCGGTGCTGGTCACCTCCATGACTGCGAGTCCGACGGCGCCGATCGCGGCGATCAGGAGGAAGGGGTTGCCCAACGCCAGACCGACCAGCGCCAACACGATGCCACTTACGACCCCGAAGGTCGCCACACCGGACAGCACCGCCGCCCAGCGGGGCCGGCTCCCCAAGAGGCCGTCGATCCACGAGGCTCGCACCAGTCCCTGCTGAAAGGCCAGTAGGAACGACGCGAGCGCAAACTGCGCGAAGACCTCGAGATCTGAGTGACGCGCGATCGAGACCGTGAGGAGGAAGTTGGCCCCGGCGCGAGCCAGTCCGGAGCCGTACGAGAACATCGCGCGCGAGCGCAGTTGGCTCACGGTCGTGCGTCGCTCTCAACCGGCCTGCCGGCATACAGTTCCATCCACTTGTCGACCCGCGATTGAACGCCGAAGCATCGCTCTACGAAGGAGCGCCTCGCCTGCCGCCGCTCTGCATCGGTGTGCGCGAGCTCGTCCTGGAGTGCGGCCTCCAGGGCTGTGGCCAGGCTCGTCGGGTCGCCAGGGTGTGCAAAGAGGGTGTCCACCCCACCGATCTCGAGGAGGCCCTCGAGTCCGCTGGCAACGACCCGGCGTCCCATGCTGAGCGCTTCTCCGACCACCAGACCAAGGCCTTCGTGTCGCGATGGGACAACCACGACGTCCGCGGACTGGTAGAACGGGCGAGGATCGGCCTGCCGGCCCCAGAACGTCGCGATGATCCCACGTTGCCGAGCCACGTGCTCCAGCTGAGTCAGCTCCGGGCCCTCTCCTACCACCCAGAGTTCCGCCCTCCGGCGCGACCACTGCTGAAGCAGCGCCACAGCTTCCAGGAGCACGTCCACACCTTTGGGCCGGAGGAGACGACCCACATACAGGATGACGTCCGATTTCGGCGAGCGATCAGGAGGTGTCGTCACGGCCCGTCCAGGGTCGAAGTAGGCAGTGTCGACCATGTCGTAGACAACGACGGGCTGGCGCGCGGTTCGCCAGGCCGACCGGGGGACAGTGCCAGCGACGGCCCAACTGACTCCTGTGGTCACGTGGGCGAGCGGCAAGGTCAGCGCCGCTGCCGTCGAGTGGAGCCGGCTCTGGCTCTCGACGGTGCTGTGGACGGTGGAGATCTGGCGGTAGCCGGGCGAGAGTGGGCGTGCTAGTCGCGCCACGAGATTGGCATGCGCAGCATGAGAGTGCACGACGTCCGGTCGGTAGTCACGCACCACGCTGAGCAGCCTGGCGACCGCGAGTGCAGCTGGCGGTCCCCGAAGTGAGTCGAGGCGGAGGCTGAAGTCGGCTCCGGACAGGCGGCCGGACTTGATCGTCGCCACCCTTGTGTCCACCCCTCGTTCCTCCAGTGCCCTGATGAGGTCGAGCACCTGTCGCGCCACTCCCCCAGTTTCGAGAGAGTTGACCAGTTGAAGTATGCGCACCTATGCACCTCTTCGAGGGGATCCGCCCGCCTCTTGGTCGCGCAGTCCGACCAGGATGAGTCCCATGATGACCCAGTAGTAGAGCCCGGCGCGGTTTGCCGTGAACGCCGGCACTCCGGCGCACGCTACGCAGTACATCAGTGTGAGAGCGAGGAAAAAGGCCTTGAGGCTCGACCTGCGGCCGGAGCTGGCCACATTGATCGCCAGGGCCATGAAGAGTGTCAGGGCCGCGACCGCCAGGACTCCACCGAGGGCGTAGGCCTCGACCCAGGCGTTGTCGTAGGCGCGGAGCACCCCCGCTGCCCCGAACCCCGTGATCGGGTCATGCCACGTAATCAACGAGACGGTCTCCGTCAACGCAGACTCCGAGCCGAATCTTCCTGATGAGAAGACTTTGACCCACTGCTCCTGGGGGATGTCTCGATAGCGCTCCCAGTAGCTCGCCCCACTCCAGACAGCGCTCAGCAATGGCACGGCCACCACCGCTGAAAGCGTTAGAAGGAGGGGAAGGACACGAGTTACACCACGTCCGATCACGAGCGCCAAGAGAATCGCGGCGGCGACCCCTAGGAGGAATACCTTAGACACCGTCAGAGTGCCACCGACGAAGATCAGTAGTATCGGGAGGACGGCCAGCCGGCCCCGCGCGCGCCACAGAAAGATTGCAGCGAGCAGTGCACATCCATAAGCTAACCCTGCCTCAGCCGGCTGGTTGAAAACCCCTCCCACACGACCGAGACCCGCGGCACGAGAGGCAACGGTTTCGGTGGCGATGCCCAATGTGTGCCAACGTGTCAACCAGCCGACGCTCGATGGACTGGCGATCTGCAGGACCGCCAAGCCCGCGTTGGCTGTCATCAGCACGACTATCGTCGTGAGCACACCATGAAGGGCCCGTGCAGCGCTGCCCGGACGGGCCATGTTCACCAGGAGAACAATCGCCAGTGGGAACAGCACAGTGTCCAAGCCCGTGATGATTCCGCGCGCCGGCACGAATGAGCGATCAATATTTCCGGTCTGGGTGACGGTCGAGACAAGCACTGCGAGAACCAACAGCAGCCAGGCCAAGATCACTGGACGCAGGAAGATGGGACGGCGAACATAGAGCGCCGCGAAAGACGCCGGCACCGCGGCCGCATAGACAAGCAACTGGTCGGCGCGGACACCACCCACGAGGTAGGGCCCAAACGTCGCTGCGACTACCGTGACGAGGAGTAGCAGCGTGGTGTCCACAGAATTGCGTGGGGGACGACCCCTCCTGCTCAGTTGCAGGTCAGGGCGTGCGCGCTCGGCACTCTCGGCCGCGGATGCCGTCACCGGCCCATGAGCCGTTCCCGGACCGGCAGTGCGAGCCTCACGTCCATCGCCTCTCGTGCCCTGTCCGTTGTCGTATCTCACGAAGTCGTCGGTCGGAAGGAGCGGCCGTACGGCACATAAATAGGTTACCGTGCTGCTGCAGTCATCCCAGGGAAGAGGGTAACGTGGAGTTGTCCGACTACGGCAGGATCGTCCTTCGCCGCTGGCGGTGGATCGCTCTGGCGATGGTTGGGGCGCTCGCGATCGCCGTCCTCCTGACAGCGATGACCACTCGGGAGTATCGCGCGCAGGCTCAGCTCTTCGTGTCCACCTCGGCGAGCGGCGACGCCTCAGATCTGGTCCAAGGCGGATCATTCACGCAGCGGCAGGTGGCGACGTACGCCGGAATCATCACGACTCGAGCAGTGCTGGAGCCGGTCATCGAGCGCCTGGACCTGGGTGGCACGCCACGGGAGCTGGCGGAGCGCACCGTCGCGACCGTTCCACCCGACACCGTGCTGATCAACGTGGCGGTCACTGACCCGGATCCGGAGCGCGCGGCGGCTACGGCGAATGCCATCGCGGAGCAGTTCACCGAGACGGTGCAGGATCTGGAGCGCGTCACCGCAGACGGGACGTCGCCCGTCAAGGCCACCGTGGTGGAACCCGCTGTCCCACCGAGCGGCCCCTCGTCACCCAACCCTCCGCGCAACGTCGCCCTGGGACTCGTGGCGGGACTCCTCCTCGGCATGGGTGCCGCTGTCCTGCGGGACAGGCTGGACACTCGCATCCGTCATGAGAACGACGTCCTACGTGTGACGGAGCTGCCCACGCTCGGCGCCATCCCTTTCGACGCTGACGCGACGCGACACCCGCTGGTGCTCGAGATCGATCCGAACAGCAGCAGGGCAGAGGCGCTGCGCACGGTGCGGACAAACTTGCAGTTCCTGGACGCGGACCAGAGCCCACGCACGATCCTCGTGACGTCGACGGTGCCCGGCGAGGGCAAGAGCAGCACGTCCGCCAATCTGGCGCTCACGCTCGCGGAGTCGGGAGCGAAGGTGTGCCTGATCGAGGGCGACCTCCGTCGTCCGGGGATGTTGAACTACCTGTCGCTCGAGAACGCCGCTGGCTTGACCACCGTGCTCATCGGCCAGGCAGAGCTTGACGAGGTGATGCAGACCTACCGAGCGGGGCTGCACGTCCTCGGGTGCGGCCCCATTCCGCCGAACCCCAGCGAGCTCCTCGGCTCGGTCGCCATGCGCAACCTTCTGCAACGACTCAAGAGCGAGTACGACTACGTCATCGTCGACTCGCCTCCGCTCCTGCCGGTGACCGATGCCGCTGTCATGGCGACGCAGGTCGACGGCACCCTGGTGGTGGTCGGTGCCGGGGTGGTCAAGCGCGACTCGCTCGCCAAGGCTTTGGGCGGTCTCGCGAAGGTCGACGCCAGGATTCTCGGCCTGGTGCTCAATCGGCTCCCGGCCAAGGGCTTCGACGTCTATCGCTACGCGTATGACAGCTACGCAGCCGAACCGGCGACGCGCCGCAGGAGGTCAACCTCTGCACGTCCTCGGCGACGCGTGATGGGCGGGACGACGCGTCTCTGAGCTCTAGGAAAGGGATCGTGTCCGAAATCTGTCTGATGTTCACCTCGGTGGGCCGCCGCGTGGAGCTCATACGTCACTTTCTGAAGTTCGCCGACCGCCACCCTGGGCGAGTGCGCATCATCGGAACCGAAATCGACCGCAATGCTCCAGCAGCCCAGGAACTCGGTTCGGGTCTGCGCCTCGTCCCTCGGTCCAACTCTCCGGAGTTTCTCGATGCCCTGCGCGCGGTCTGCGAGCAGGAGCGTGTCTCCGCGGTCTTTCCACTCATCGACCCAGATGTTTTCGCTTTCTCGCAGGTCGACCTCCGCCGAGGAACGCTGAGCCGTGAGGCGGGCGCAATCGTCTCCGACAAGTGGTTGACATACGAGTGGTTGTCAGAAAGAGGCATCCCCACCATACCTACCTGGTTGCCATCCGGCGATGCCGCCGAAGCGCCAGCCTTTCCGCTCTTCATGAAGCCTCGTCACGGGAGCGCGGCGGAGAACTCCTTCATCGTCCGAGACGCAGCACAGTACGCATTCTTCACGACCTACATTCCAGGTCCTGTCGCGCAAGCGTTTCTTCCTGGGCCAGAGGTGACAGTTGATGTCGTTGTTGGTTCGTCTGGCAGGATCCTTGGCGTTGCGCAGCGAAGGAGGCTGGCTGTGCGCGGTGGTGAGGTGGCACGCGGGGAAATCGTCCATGCCCCAGAGATCAGTCGTCTTTCGCGCACGATCGCGAACGCGCTGGAGGTGCGTTGTCCGATCACGGTCCAGGGGATGTACGACCCTTCAGGCAACTTCCGCGTGAGTGAGATCAACGGCCGACTAGGAGGCGGAATCCCACTCACCGTCGCGGCAGGCCTGCCACTGGCGCAACTGCTGGTGGATAGCTGGTCTGGTGGAGATCCGCACGAGTTTGCCGAGTCCGATCTTGCTGTTGGTCTGCAGATGGCTCGGTATGACGCAGCGCAATTCTTCACGCCGCGGGGCGAGGCCTGAGACCGCCCTAGTCACGGCCGTCAGCGGGCCGTGGCAGTTGAAGGCCAATGCGGGGCGGACCGCGACGTACTGCCTCAACGACCCCTCGTCAGGGTTGGTGGACGCGTGGCCGACCCCTGGCGGGCTGCCGGCGCTCACGGAGGTGCCCATGAGAGGTCGCGAAAATTTGTTGTACTCAACCCCTTGTGCTATAGAGCGCAATGCGCCAAGGTGTGATCACGCTCACAGTCAGTGAGCTTGCATACGACTCGAGGGGAGTCAAGCTGTGTTTCCCGTGACCCTTGGTGTGGGGCTGCTTGCCGTGACGAGCGCCCTGGCACTTGTGCTGTTCCTGATCGCTCTCTCCCGGGCGCGACGCCGTGTCGCGCTGGCGGTCCTTGCCTCCGCCGCGTTGGTGGTCACTCCGCTCACCGCGAACAGCTTCACGCCGGTGATGGCCCCGATCGTGACCGAGACAGATCCCACGTTCCGCCTGACTCCGGACGACCTGGAGTTCATCCTGGACCAGACCCAGATCGCCGAGGCGCACGGTCACGCCACGGTCACGGGGGACAGCGGCTACTCGCTGCTCTGCGACAGCACGAACGACACGACGGGCAAGTGCGTCCGGGACCCACAGCTCCCGCACGGCCTGCGGACGGTCGACGGGTCGTTCAACAACCTAGAGTTCGACGCGAGCCTGGGGGCGAGCAACACCATCTTCCCGCGACTCCTGCCGATCCACTGGCGCGATGCGGACGTGCCGCCAACCGAGGCTGGCTGGCCTCAGAACTCGCCCTCCGCCACAGACGTGTGCGACGCAGCAGACCCGGCGGCCACCTGCTATGACATGACAGCAGCGGGATCCTTCGTCTACGACTCGCATCCCCGCGAGATCTCTAACCTGATCGTGGACTCCACAGTGAACAACCCGACGGCCGTGGATGCGGCCGCCAACCGGCCCGGCTCGACCATCGACCCCGAGACCGGAGAGGTCTACCTGCCCAACACGACCTCCGACGAGGAGCTCTCCGCTCCCGTCAACATGTGGTTCGTCTTCTTCGGGCAGTTCTTCGACCACGGCCTGGACCAGGTCAACAAGGGAGGCAACGGAACGCTGATCGTGCCGCTCGCCCCGGACGACCCGCTCTACGCGGTCACGCCCGCGGATGAGCGGTTCATGATGTTGAACCGGGCCACCAACCTCCCCGGTGATGACGGCATCATCGGGACCGCCGACGACGTGCGGGAGCACGAGAACCGCACGACCGCCTTCGTCGACCAGAACCAGACCTACACCTCTCACCCGGTTCACCAGGTCTTCATCCGCGACTACGACCCAAGCCCGAACGGGCCGGTTGACACCGGTCGTCTGCTGAACGGTGCGGACATCGACGGTGACGGTGTCGGGGACGGCCTGGCCACCTGGAATGACGTGAAGGAGCAAGCCAGCACGGTGCTCGGCATCGAGCTCACTGATGCCGATGTCCTCAATATCCCGCAGGTGCTGGTCGACCCATACGGCAACTTCACGCCGGACCCTCAGACCGGGTTCCCTCAGCTGGTCACCGACACCGGTGTCGTCACCGGCAACCCCGGGGCGCCTGTCGACACGGGCAACGCCCTGCGTCTGAGCCAGTCGTTCCTGGACGACATCGCACACGGGGCCGCGCCGGCCTTCAGCGAGGACCCGCTCGACTGCGGGCCGGAGGAAGAGCCGCCGTGCCTCGCGGGCTACGACAATGTCCTGCTCGGCGAGCACTTCATCACCGGTGACGGACGCGGCAACGAGAACATCGGACTGACCGCGGTGCACCACGTGTTCCACGCGGAGCACAACCGGCTACTCGAGGCCATCAAGGACACGCTTGACGACCCGGCGAACGCTGATCTCAAGGCCGCCTACGAGGACCAGAGCGAGGCCGACGACTGGAACTACGGGCAGCGCATCTTCCAGGCTGCCCGGTTCGGCACCGAGATGCAGTACCAGCACCTGGTCTTCGAAGAGTTCGCCCGGACGGTGCAGCCCACGATCGACGGGGTCGTGTTCAACGAGAACGCCTACGACAGCACGATCGACCCGTCGATCAACGCGGAGTTCGCTCACGTGGTCTACCGGTTCGGCCACTCGATGCTGACCCAGCAGCTCGCTCGCGAGGGCTTCGGCGCCGAACCTGCCGCCCTCCTGGACGGATTCCTCAACCCGGTGGCCTACACGTGCCGGATCAAACCGAGCCTGGAGAACACCTGCGCCGACGCAGATGTCATGACGCCGGAGGAAGCAGCCGGTGCGATCGTCAACGGCACCACGGACCAGGCGGCCAACCAGATTGATGAGCTGGTGACCAGCACCCTCAGGAACAACCTGTTGGGCCTGCCCCTGGACCTGGCCACGATCAACCTCCTCCGGGCGCGGGACGCCGGTGTCCCCCCGCTGCAGGAGGCGCGCGCGCAGTTCTACGCCGAGACGGGTGATCCCGCGCTGAGGCCCTACCGCAACTGGCTGGACTTCGACTACCACCTGCGCAACGGTGACAACTTCGGACGCGACAACGGGAGCCAGGCGTCCCTGGTGAACTTTATCGCTGCTTACGGGACGCACCCCACCGTGGAGGCCGCGACGTCGCTCGTCGACAAGCGCGTGGCTGCCGAGGCGTTGGTGCACGGTGCAGTCATCACTGATCGCGTGGACCGCGCCGCCGGAGCCAACCGGTTCGGCACCGGAGCTGCGCTGTCGCAGTCGCGCTACCCGGCTCCGCCGGTACCGGTGGTCTACATCGCACGGGCCGACACCTTCCCGGACGCCCTTGCCGGTGGCCCGGCCGCGGCTGCCGAAGGAGGCCCGCTGCTGCTGGTGGAGCAGAACTCTGTCCCGCTGCCCACGGCACTGGAGCTGGTGCGGCTCAACCCGGCGAAGATCGTCGTGCTGGGGGGCAACTCAGCCGTCAGCCCGGCGGTGGCTTCGCAGCTGCAGACCTTCACGGCTGGTGCGGTTGACCGCCTCTCCGGCGACAACCGGTTCTCCACAGCCGCGGCGATCAGCCAGTACGTCTACCCGGCTGGCGCGGACACTGTGTTCATCTCCACCGGTGGCAACTTCCCGGACGCCCTCGCGGCCGGGCCGGCGGCGGCGCGCAACAACGCGCCGCTCCTACTGGTCGAGCGGACCAGCATCCCAGCGGCGACTGCGCTTGAGCTGGACCGACTTGCGCCCAGCGAGATCGTGATCGTCGGAGGGCCCGGTGCGGTCACCGACGGGGTGCTCGCGGGGTTGGCTTCCAGCACGGGAGCCAACGTGACCCGTGCGTACGGCGCCGGCAGGTACGAGACTGCCGTCGAGGTGAGCAAGCAGAACTACCCGGACGGTCACGGTGGTGTGCTCTACCTTGCGACCGGGGAGAACTTCCCAGATGCCCTCTCGGCCTCTGCCGTGGCTGGCGCAGGCGGTGAGGCGAACTCGCCAATCCTGCTCGTCCCCGGCGGCGCGACCATCCCCACGGCCGTCGAGGAGGAGATCCTCCGGCTCGCGCCGGACAAGATCATCATCGCCGGTGGTGCCGGTGCTGTGAGCACGGCGGCCGAAACCGCGCTCGAGGCGTTGTTCCCGGTGCCGACAGCACCGGACGACCGGCTGGACTTCCTGCGCAGCACGGGCGACTACGCCAACGTGGACGGCGAGACCGTGACCGGCCTGGAGGACGTCGACTTCTGGGTCGGCGGACTGGCCGAGGCCGTTCCGCCCTTCGGTGGCCTGCTCGGCAGCTCGTTCAACTACGTCTTCGAGAACCAGCTGGAGGACCTCCAGTTCGGCGACCGGTTCTACTACCTGTTCCGCAACCAGGGCGAGCAGTTGTTCGCCGCGCTGGAGGCGAACACGTTCTCGTCGCTGATCCAGCGCAACACTGGAGCCTCGTTGCTCCCGGCGGACATCTTCGCCGTCCAGGAGCCTTCGATCGACCTGGAGGACCCATCAACCTGGGCGTCCGGGCTGACGGAGCTCCCAGGCGGCGGCTTCCGTTGGGACGGCGATGAGCACATCGAGATCCATGGTCACCGCACCGCGGCGGACAACATCGCCGGCGGTCAGGGCGATGACTCGTTGTTCGGTTACGGCGGCAACGACCGGATCGAGGGCGGGTCGGGCAACGACTCGATCGTCGGCGGCCCGGGCGACGACATCCTCACCGATGTGTTCGGCGACGACAACATCAAGGGTGGCGACGGCAATGACGCCATCAATGCTGGTCCCGGTGGAGACCTCATACTGGGTGGCGCCGGCGACGACTTCGGGATGAAGAGCCAGGACAACTCGGTCGGCGCTACAGGGTTCCTGGGCACCGGTGACGACATCTTCCTCGGTGGCACAGGGCGGGACAACCCGTTCGGCAACGAGGGCGACGACTGGATGGAGGGTGGGCCGCACGCCGATCTGCTGATGGGCGACAACGGCCAACAGTTCCAGGACGACGTCGACGGTGGCGATGACGTGCTCATCGGCGGTCCCGGTTCGGACGACATGGACGCCGAGGGCGGCATGGACATCATGGTCGCCGACAACGGTGGCACCGACCGCTACCACGGCATGT
>Ga0079224_100009503_pt1 | contig 13261 bp, 15 predicted proteins | sample Stecom2015_FD_80414 | JGI IMG/M metagenome (GOLD analysis project Ga0079224, IMG submission 80414) | Agricultural soil microbial communities from Utah to study Nitrogen management - Steer compost 2015 | ecosystem: Environmental > Terrestrial > Soil > Agricultural land | place: USA: Utah... | reverse complement strand
CGGTATTTTACCTACTATTTTGGGAACAAGCCGCACATCATACGCAAAAACCGCAATAGCGTCGCCGTCTTAACCGGAAGGGAGAGCGCAGATGAAATCCGACTGCTGGGCAACGATATTTTCGATTACTTCGGCCTCGGTTGCCGTAGCGTTGCCAAACTATTTGTGCCCGAGGGTTACGACCCTTCGGTATTCTTCCACGGCATCGCACCGTTTTCTGACGTCATCAATCATCATAAATACGCCAACAATTACGACTATAACAAGTCGATTTACCTCATCAACGGCGACCAACATTTCGACAATGGCTTCCTTTTACTCAAGCCCGACGAACGAGTTGCGTCGCCTCTTGGTGCACTGTACCTCGAAACATATCAGTCTAACGAAAAGCTAGCTAGTCGGCTTGACACCTTGGCACCCCACCTGCAATGTGTAGTTAGCAATGATGCATTAGCCATTGATACTCCGGTCGTCCCGTTTGGACAAAGCCAACAACCTGCTCTCGATGATTATGCCGATGGCGTCAACACACTGGATTTTTTGGCTACCCACCGGTGAAGCCTTTATCTTTCACGTAATAATGCTAACTTTGTGGACCATGTATGTGATTAAAGTCAAGGGCGTAGCAAAAATACCGGATTATGTCCAACTGCGCGACGATGCAATGACATTGCTCGCATACTTCCGGGTAGACCGGCCGGATAAGTCACTTGAAAAACTGGGGTTGGGTGAAAAAATGGAGGACATCATGGCGATTGTCAACGAAATGCCTTTCGGACAAATTAAAAAATTAGAACTATAACTTATGATCGGCGACACGGTAATCACATTAAAAAATATTGATATCTACCAACCCAAACATCTTGTACTCGCTAACGTGAACCTGACCATCGATAAAGGCGAATTTGTCTTCCTTATCGGTCAAACCGGGAGTGGGAAGAGCAGCTTGCTCAAGATCATCTACGGCGACCTGCATATTGCCAGCGGCGAAGGAATGGTCGCCGGATTTGATCTGAAAAAGCTCAGTGAGCGTGAAGTACCGTTCTTGCGACGAAAGTTGGGTATTGTGTTCCAGGATTTTCATTTGCTAACCGACCGAACGGTAGAAAAGAACCTGGCCTTCGCCCTCCGGGCAACGGGATGGAAAGACAAAACCTTAATCAATAACCGGATGCTCGACGTACTCGAAAAAGTGGGACTTCGATCGAAACTGAAAAAAATGCCTCACGAGCTGTCCGGCGGTGAGCAGCAACGCGTCGTTATTGCACGTGCACTGCTGAACAATCCCGAAATCATCTTGGCCGATGAGCCTACCGGAAATCTGGATCCTGAAACCTCGGAAGAAATTGTTTTGCTATTGAAAGAAATCAGCCGGGGTGGTACCTCCGTCCTCATGGCAACACACGATTATCAAATCATCCGAAATATGCCTTCACGTATTATCAAAACCGCTGACGGCATGTTGCACGACAATGTGTCAATATAAACCAGCACCTACAGCAAATACGCGTCCGAACGCGTCACTTTGGATGTGTTTCAAGGCGAAAAACTGACAGCGTGACGGAATTTTACCGCTGGCAGCGAAATTGCGGTTACCTGCGAGAGTTGACAATCCCATTTGATGACAGCTATGGCTAAAAATAAGAAAAAACAAAACCACGATAACGACAATACCATGGGGAACCCCGAAGCACCCGAACAAGAAACGCTCAAAACTGACGCTCCATCGACCGAAAAAGAATCGGCCACTGATGATAAGCAAGCGACTACAGACCAGCTACTCGCGGAACTCGAAACGGCCAACGATAAATACCTACGTCTGTATGCTGAGTTTGACAATTACAAACGACGCGTGGCAAAAGAGCGCATCGAGTTCATGCAATCCGCTGGAAAAGAAGTAATTTTCAGTCTATTGCCCGTATTGGACGACTTGGACCGCGCACTGAAAGCTTTTGAAACGGCCACCGAAATGGCCCCTGTACAGGAAGGCGTATCACTGGTGACGCAAAAACTCAAAAACACATTGGGCAATCAAGGATTGAAAGAAATGGAATCTGTCGGGAAGCCTTTTGATGCAGACCTGCATGAAGCTATCACGAATGTTCCGGCACCAAGCGACGACCTCAAAGGCAAGGTGATTGACGAAATTGAGAAAGGTTATTTCTTACACAATAAGGTGCTGCGCCACGCCAAGGTTGTCGTTGGAAGTTAACGGATAAAAATAAGCATGGCAAAACGAGACTATTACGACATACTAGGTATTTCGCGCAATGCCGACCAAGCCGAAATCAAGTCGGCTTATCGTAAATTGGCTATCAAGTACCATCCCGACAAAAATCCGGACAATAAAGAGGCCGAAGAAAAGTTCAAAGAGGCAGCTGAAGCTTATGAAGTGCTAAGCAACCCCGAGAAAAGGCAGCGTTACGACCAATTCGGCCATGCCGGTGGTGCATCAGGCGGATCTGGCAGTGGCGGCATGAATATGGAAGACATATTCAGCCAATTCGGCGATATCTTCGGCGGGGGCGGCAGTCCCTTTGAAAGTTTTTTCGGCGGGGGTAGCCAACGTGGGGGGCGTCGCGTGGCAAAAGGATCCAACCTCCGCATTAAGGTGAAGCTGACACTTAGCGAGATAGCAAAAGGAGCGGAAAAAAGAATCAAGGTTAATAAGAAAGTCGTTTGCTCCACTTGCAATGGCACTGGAGCAAAAGACAAATCATCATTCAACACGTGCCGTACCTGTGGGGGCACTGGAGCTGTACGACGCGTCACCAGCACCATACTTGGGCAAATGCAGACCACCAGCACCTGTCCGACTTGTAATGGCGAAGGTGTGGAGATATCAGCCAAATGCACGACCTGCCACGGCGACGGCTTGATGCGCGGCGAAGAGACCATCAGCATCAACATCCCGGCGGGCGTGAGTGAAGGCATGCAGCTGTCGATGAGCGGAAAAGGAAACGCAGCCCCACGGGGAGGCATCCCAGGCGACCTCATCATCCTTATAGAAGAGCTCCCTCATGAAACCCTTAAACGCGATGGCACCAACGTGATATATGATTTATATATCAATTTCGTGGATGCTGCGTTGGGCACAAGTGTAGAAATCCCCACCATTGATGGTAAAGCGAAAATCAAAATCGAGTCGGGCACACAGGGCGGGAAAATTCTGCGCCTGAAGGGAAAGGGTGTGCCTGAGGTAAACTCATATCATAGGGGCGATCAATTGGTTTACGTAAATGTATGGACACCCAAAGCCCTATCGCCCGAAGAAAGGGAGCTCCTGGAACGGCTACGGAGTTCTCCAAATTTCAAGCCGCAGCCGGGCCGGAACGAGAAAACATTTTTCGAACGGATAAAAGAGTACTTCGAATAATCGGAGATAATTAATAAACAAAAAACTAAGCGAATCCGCTTAGTTTTTTTGTTTAACGACAATTACTGACATGAAATGTCAGAAAGTCAACTTCCAAGACATCATGGCGCATTTTTATGACCGACCGTTGTGTATCGCCCGCAAAAATTGAGAAAAATCACCCAAAAATCAGTTTGTTTCATGTAAAATAGCCACGTTTCCACCACCGAACTCGATTGCAAGGAAATGCGACATAACCGTGACATAACCTAACTGCTAGGAGGTATTTTTGGCATTGCAATTGCACAACTGACTTCGAAAGTCAAAAGGTTCGATAAATTGGCCTGATGGCAAAGTTTAATTAAATATTCAATAAAATGAAAAAATTATTTTTAACCTTATCAGCAGCTGTAGCGTTAACTTTTGCGGCTAACGCCCAAACGGAAAAAGGCAAGATCGTTCTTGGCGGTAATGTTTCTTACGATTACACCAAAGAAAAAGACATGGACACAGAAATCCATGCGTTAGGCATTTTACCGTCCGTTGGTTTCTTCGTTAGCGACAACTTCGCCGTAGGTACTGGCATTGGTTATGCTTACGAAGAAAACACCGCCCTATCAGGTGTTCTAGGAGGCGACAAGCTTAACGTGTTTAGCGTTGCCCCATTTGCCCGCCTTTATAAAGGCGACGGCAATTTCAAGTTCTTCGGACAACTTTCTGTCCCGATGGGCTGGGGATCTGTTAAAGATGGTGACGACAAGCTTGGAAACACCGAAAGCTATGGGGTTGAACTAGCACCCGGTTTCGCGTATTTTCCGACGAGCAAAATCGGCCTCGAATTTTCTGTAAGAGGTTTGTATTACCAGAACTCTACAGTTAAACCGGAAGGAGCCGCAGACAACGTAACAACGAATTCTTTCGGTTTAAATGCCAACTCATTAGCGCCAAGAATTGGTATCCAATTCTATTTTTAATCGGCACGACAAATTATTTAATGCAGAAACGCTTTGGCTCAATGCCAAGGCGTTTTTTTGTTGGATTTAACGGAACTCCCTAACTTACTAACCTTACACATTCTTCCTATCACACAGCACGCCAAACAGCAAACACACTGACATAGGATAGGGCGGCTGGATTCGCAAATACGGGGGGACTGGCACAAAAAGAAAGGTTTCCAAACGGGGAGAATGGAAACCTTTACTAACCAATTATAAACCTAAATTATGAAGCTGCAAAGATAATGATTTTTCGCCGCTTTACAAAAGCATAATCGGCTTAAATTTGCATTGTCTATCGATCTACTTCACCCAACACAATATCGATGGACCCGAGGATAGCCACGAGGTCTGCAATCAGAACCCCTTTGGCCAACTCGGGGAGCACGGATAAATTGTGGAAGCTTGGTCCACGGGCCTTTACACGTTTTGGAATGTCGGTTTTTTCTTCGGTTACAAAATAGAAACCAAGCTCACCCTTAGGGTTCTCCGCCCGCACATAATAATCCTGCGCTTTAAGATTTACCTTTTTGGGCACCAACGCGCGTGGATCAAAATCGACAGTACGTTTCAACGGACCCACCAGTCTCTCCAGGCACTGCTCGATAATCCGAACGGATTCTTTGATTTCATCCACCCTTACCTTGAAGCGATCCCAGCAATCTCCGATACGTCCCATCTCTCCTTTCCCCGTCGGAATGTCAAATTCCAATTCGGGATATACGGAATATTCATCGACCCGGCGCAAATCCCATTTAATTCCGGAAGCGCGCAGCATTGGGCCGGAACAGCCATAATTAATGGCAACATCGGCCGGCAACGGGCCAATGTTCGCCGTGCGCGATATAAAAATTTGATTATCCGTGAGCAATTCGTCGAGTTCGGGCAACTTGGGTTTGAAATAGCGGATAAAATCGCTACACCGCTCCTCGAAACCGACAGGTAAGTCGTAGAACAACCCGCCAATCCAGATATAATTATAAAGCATCCGCGACCCAGAAGCCCATTCAAGCATGTTCATTATATGCTCGCGGTCACGGAAACACCACATAAACGGTGTGAATGCACCGATATCAATACCGTACGTACCGATAGCGATAAGGTGCGAAGCAATTCGGTTAAGTTCACATACGAGCACCCGGATGTATTCTATCCGTTTGGGGATTTTCTGATCGATGCCCAACATGCGCTCCACTCCCATAACAAAGGCATGGCTATTGTTCATCGATGCCAAATAGTCCATCCTATCCGTAAACGGGATGGTTTTGCCGTAACTCATGGATTCCGCGTGCTTTTCGAAACAACGGTGCAGGTAACCGACATGCGGGATAACCTCTTTGACGATTTCACCGTCGGTAATCAATTGAAGTCGTAACACGCCGTGTGTCGATGGATGCTGCGGCCCCATATTGATGACCATCTCCTCAGCACCAATGGCGGTCAGCCGTTCTTCATACGCCCGCTGCGCTTCGTGATAAGGTTGTGCGTCACTTAATTGCAATCCCATGATATGTCTCCGCTTCTTCGTAATCTTTACGTAAAGGATACCCTTCCCAGTCTTCCGGAAGCAATATTCGTCTCAAATCCGGATGGCCGTCAAAGTAAATTCCCATAAGGTCGAATGCTTCCCGCTCATGCCAGTCGGCAGTACGCCAAACCTCGGTTACCGTGGGCACAACCGGCAGGTTATCCAATCTCCTGTCGTTTTGGATCGTTACTTTTAGCGTAACCTGATGCTGGTGTGGTATGGAGGCCAAGTGATATACCACCGAAAACGTACCGCTTTCCACCCCATTATCAACCGCACTGATGCAAGACAGGAAATCGAAATAGGTTTCTTCATGATCGCGGAGAAACATGCAGACGGCTGCCAATCTATCGCGATGCACCAAGAGGGCAGGTTGAAGGCCATTTTCTTCCACTTCAATCACAGCTCCTTCACCGAATTCGGCAGCCAACAATCTTTGAACACGCGTTGTGATTTCCATTCCGTTAAATCATTAATCAGGGAGCCAAGCGCACTACTTTCCAACCTGCTTGTTCTCTCGAGTAGTGCAGCCGATCATGTAACCTATTGTCACCCCCCTGCCAAAATTCCATGCAGTTTGGTCGGAGATGATATCCGCCCCAATGCGCTGGTCTGGGGATAGACTCCCCACCGGCGTAACGTCGTTCCAACTCTGCCAATCGCGATTCTAGAACGCCCCTATCAGCAATCTCTCTGCTTTGGGGCGATGCCATGGCCCCTAGTTGGCTACCGATTGGGCGAGAATGGAAGTATGTTTCCGACTGTGCAGCCGACATCTTGGTGACCTTTCCACCGATCCGCACCTGTCGCTGCAGTTCCGGCCAAAAGAAGAGCAAGGCGGCGAAGGGATTATTATTTAGTTCTATCCCTTTCTGGCTCTCGTAATTGGTAAAAAAGCCAAAACCGGCATCGTTATCAAGGTCTTTAAGAAGCACAATTCGTGCAGAAGGTTGTCCCTCGGCCGAGACCGTGGCCAGTGTCATGGCATTTGGTTCCATTACACCGCGTTCCAACGCCTCATTAAACCATTCCCTAAATTGCAAGATAGGATCCGGGGCGATTTCACTTTCGTTCAATCGGCCCATTTGGTAAGCCGTCCGGATAGCTCCGATATCAGTTTGTTTCAATGCCATTCGCCTTCCCCTATTTCTTGTAGTAGGTTAAAGCTTCCGGTATCAATTTTTTGATATTGTTGATTCGGCGTGCGTCACTGGGGTGTGTACTCAAGAATTCGGGCGGCGCTCCCCCGCCCTGAGACTCCTTCGCTTGGGCCATACGCTCCCAAAATCCAATGGCTTCGTTCGGATTGTAACCGGCCATAGCCATGAATACCAAGCCCAGCCTATCAGCTTCGCTCTCTTGGTTCCGCGAATAATTCAATAAGGCCAACTGCCCTCCCAATCCATATGCGGTGTTAAGCACCGCTCTGGTCGTGCTCGATTTTTCCGTAGTCGCCACGTCGACAGCCACGCCCCCGGCCTGGGCAACTATGCTCTGTGACATCCGCTCTGCCGAATGTTTCGCTATGGCGTGTGCGATTTCGTGCCCCATAACGGTCGCTAATCCGGCCTCATTTTTGGTCACGGGCAAAATGCCACTGTATACAGCAACCTTACCGCCCGGCATACACCACGCGTTGATTTGGTCCTCCTCAATCAGATTAAACTCCCAATGAAAATCATACTGGTTGCCATACCCATTTTCTTGGAGGAAGCGATTCACCGCACCTGCAATATTCTTCCCTACACGCTGCACCATTTGCGCTTGACTGGAACTTTTTATGACTTTGGTTTTCGAATCGCTAAGCAAATCGCTGTAGGCCAGCGCTGCTTGTTGTTGGATCTCCGCTTCGTTAACTAGGTTTAACTGTCTCCTCCCCGTCAACGGCACGGTGGCACACGAAACCACGATGGCTGCGGACAACAACGCGCAGCTGTATTTTGCAACATTCTTCATCTTTTACTTTTTTGACGGATAATAGTTACCTTATATTATCAAAAGCAATATATATGCCGAATTTATAACTTAACTCCTCCCGCGTTTCCCGAATAAATAAACTTTCGATTCTTTGCCTTTTAACAAACGTTCTATATTTTTTTGATGGGTAATTAAAATCAATACACAGATACAGATTCCATATAACAATACCGACTTGACCGACGTATGAAAAAGGAAAACGATACTAAATGGAAAGGCGAACCCCGCACTGAGCGAACTTAATGAAACGTAGTGAGTAAGTAACAGCATAATGATGAACACAGACACGCACACCAGTGCAGCTTGAAAATGAACGGCCAGAATCATCCCAAACAGGGTAGCCACACCTTTTCCGCCACGGAACCCAGCGAAAACCGGAAACAAATGCCCAGCCACCGCAATTACCCCCAGCGCTAGTTGGTAGTTGACGAATTGAGCCGCCGCTTGCGGACCAGTCACCGACGGACCGATAAAATAGGCCAGGTTTGTTGCCGTCCACCCTTTCAAGATATCGATGAGCATTACCGCAACGCCGGCTTTAGTGCCAAGCACCCGGAAGGTATTCGTTGCCCCTGCGTTGCCGCTTCCATATTCCCGTACATCCACGCGATAAAAGGATTGTCCCAACCAAACGGCGGTGGGGATTGATCCGAACAGGTAGGCCAAGACGACAGCTCCAATAAGATAGATCGATATCATGGATTGCAAATTAACGAAAAAGAAGCAAAAACCAACAGTCGCCTTTTTTAATCCACCACCTTTGCTTTCAAGCTCATATCCAATCCTTGTACCGAATGGGTTAGCGCGCCGACCGAAATGAAATCTACGCCCGTCGCTGCATAATCACGAATATTATCCAGAGTAATCCCTCCAGACGCTTCGGTGACCAGCCGTCCGTCAATCAAGGTCACGGCCTTCATTAGTTCGTCGGGTAAAAAGTTATCAAGCATGATGCGCTCAATCCCGCCCACTGCCAGTACCTGTTCAATTTCACCCAAATCACGCACTTCCACCTCAATAGCAATCGGCCTATCCATCTTCTCTCGGTAAGCTTTAGCGCGCATAATCGCGTTCGTTATGCCCCCGGCATAATCCACGTGATTATCTTTGATTAACATCATGTCATACAATCCGAACCTATGATTCACTCCACCACCTATAGCGACGGCTTTTTTTTCTAGAAAACGAAGAAGAGGTGTTGTTTTTCGGGTATCCAGCACTTTTGTGCCCGTACCAGCGATGGCATCCACGACGCGACGGGTGGCTGTGGCTATACCACTCATCCGCTGCATAATGTTCAGCACCAGCCTTTCTGCGCGCAAAATACAATGCACACTTCCTTTAACGGTCAACACGACATCCCCGATGTTTACCGTATCGCCGTCGGATTTGAATATAGTCACCGAGAGTGCTTCATCCACTTCTCGGAATATAACTTGAGCTTCTTCTACGCCCGCTAAAACCCCCTGTTCTTTGATAATCAATTGTGCCTCACCCACCGCGTACGGCGGAATGGTGGCGAGAGACGTATGATCTCCGTCGCCAATATCTTCCACGAGTGCAGCGGTGATAAACCGATGCAACTCTTCATTCTCCTGCTGAGCCATTGCTACAAATACAACTTAGTTTAAACGGCGCTAAGATGGCTATTTAAAACAAAAGAATAAGAATAAAAATAAAAATCGGACAGGTTAGCCGCTAAATCTGCTCAACACGAAACTCTGTTACTTGAAACGTATTGTCATTGTTTGTGAGCTTATAAGAGACCCGGAAAGTATCTTTTGCCGTTTCCAGGTTGAGCACGACATATCTAAAGTTGGGGTTCGAATCCAATCGATGAGCAATTTTCACACTAGTGGGTGCGTTCTTGCTGAAAAAATCGCGTAAAATAATCTCCGCTTGTACTCGCGAGTAAATCCCTTCGTCGTTAAGCAACGTCATACTCACCGTCGACGAAAAATATTTCGAAAGTTCTTTGGTATTGCCTCCCCTAACGCATGCTGCAATGTCGTCAATTACGTCATTGATATTAGCATGTCCGACGGCCATCACGAAACACATCATACCCGCCACCCCTATCTTTCTAATCAATCTGATTCCCATCGCGTTCTAAGTAATTTTACACTCAAATATCAATAGCGTTTGGTATTCGATTCTATTATTTCTCGCTGGATTTCGACCAACTGTACACTAATCCCTACAAAAAGGAGATTTTTTCCCAGGCTGGCGTCCAATAGTTAAGGTACCGCTAAAAACATGCCATCTTTTCATGAACAACTTGATGGCCAACTTTGGATACTCCAATGCGCTTATCGTTCCGAATAAACTTGCATCTAAAAGCAAGTTTCTCTAAGTTTGCTTCGTGAATAACAACAGAAAAGTAGCACTCATAATCTTAGACGGTTTAGGTTATGGGAAAGATGATCAATCTAATGCAGTAAAGGCAGCGAATACGCCGTTTTTAGATGAACTCCTGGCAACCTGTCCACATGCCACCTTAGAGGCTTCCGGCGAGGCTGTGGGTCTCCCTGCGGGGCAAATGGGAAATTCTGAGGTAGGCCACATGAATCTTGGCGCCGGCCGTGTGGTCTATCAGGAACTGGGACGTATACATAAGGCCGTTGCCGACGGTGAATTTGACAGGAACTCAACCCTTCAGGACGCCTTCCGGTACGCGAAAACCAACGGGAAACGCGTGCATTTTATCGGCTTGCTGTCTGATGGCGGCGTCCATGCCCATACCCGGCATTTGAAAGGACTATGCGAAGCGGCTAAAAATGCAGGACTCACTAGTAACCAAGTGTTTATTCACGCGTTCCTGGATGGCCGCGATACCGACCCAAACTCTGGCATAGGATACTTAACGGATATGGAAGAATTCCTGTCTGCTAGTGTGGGCCAATTGGCTTCTGCAATTGGTCGATATTATGCTATGGATCGCGACAACCGATGGGAGCGGGTCAAGCTGGCATACGACCTGCTGGTCAACGGAGTAGGCGCACCTACCACCAACCTTCGGCAAGCCGTTCAGCAATCATACAACGAGGGGGTCACCGATGAATTCGTTAAACCCATCGTCAAAACCGACGATAATGGCAGTGCATTAGCAACGATTACAGACGGAGACGTCGTAATATGTTTCAATTTCCGCACAGACCGCGGTCGTGAAATCACGATGGCATTGACGCAACAAGCTTTCCCTGCGTTTGATATGCATCCGCTTAATCTCCACTACCTCACGATGACCACCTACGACGAGACGTTTAAAAACGTGCAAGTGCTGTTTCTGAAGGACAACCTGACCAACACGCTCGGCGAGGTATTGGCGGCGAATCACAAAACACAGACACGCATCGCCGAAACAGAGAAGTATCCTCACGTCACATTTTTTTTCTCCGGCGGGCGCGAACAGGTATTCCACGGCGAAAACCGCATCCTCATCCCCTCTCCCAAAGTTGCCACATATGATCTCCAGCCGGAAATGAGTGCTCAGGCTGTGGCTGACGCCATTTGCGAGGATATGAAAGCCAACAACCCGGATTTTATTTGCCTTAATTTCGCAAACCCCGACATGGTAGGCCATACCGGAGTATTCAATGCTGTGGTGAACGCTGTGGAAACGGTAGACCGATGTGCAAAACAGGTTGTCGAATGCGGACGGCAGAAAGGCTACAGCTTTATTATCATCGCCGACCACGGGAATGCTGAATTTATGATAAATGATGATGGCTCGGTCAATACTGCCCATACGACCAACCTGGTGCCATGTATACTTATCGATGACAAATACACGGCAATCGCCGACGGTAAGCTGGGAGATATTGCGCCAACGATTTTGACAATGATGGGGGTCCCCATCCCACCGGAGATGAACGGCAAGGTATTGGTCTAGTATCGTGAAAAGGAAATGATGCGGCGGTTGAATAAATCTTTTGTCTTTGGCGCCACGGCATTTCTACTGGCCTTGTGGGGTTGCGGAAGTCCCAACAACGCGCCGCATGCGGTCCAAGTGCAGTCCTATTTTAGCTTAGCGGATTATTTCGCGAACGAAGCGAATCGGCTACAACAACGAAACACGCATATTGTCAAAACCGTTACAAAAAACGGTGAAGATGAGCGAAAAAAAATCAAGATATCGGACTGGAAAAAAGAGCTCGCCCTGTTTATCGATGCCGACATCAATAAACCGGCTTGGCGAAATAGTTACCGGGTGGATAGCACCGAGTCGTCAGTAACCTATACCAGTACTGATTCGACCTTACGTACTAAGGAAATCCATATATCGAAGTCGGATTCGGACGCCATATCACACATTCGCATAATCAATCAAGTGAGCAACGCGTTGTATGAAACGGATGAACAGCTAGACTACTATGTCGATTCCTTATATCGCATCACCAAAACACAACACGTTCAGATAATTGGAAAAAGCCACTACAGCGTCACCGGAGAGTGGCTATAAATCAACCAAACGCTATTTCAAATTATCACGGTAGATTTTGGCTTTCTTCAGCTCCGTTTGGATGTCTTTTTTCCCGGGCGTCATGGCCAGCACCTGTTCAAAGTCGGCAACACTTTTATTATACGCGTCGGTCGCGATGGCTTTGTCGTAGTTAGCTGTGCCAGCCGTGCCCCGGAGTATTCCCAAATCGCGGTATGCAATCCCTCTGTTTTGGTAATACTTCACATCTTCTCCATTGAGTTCAATTGCCTTAGTATAGTTATCAATGGCTTGACTCAGCATTTTTTCCCGGTTACTCGAACTAATCCGCGTGTCGGTCTGGACAGCCAGAATGTTATTGGCCTTCCCCCGGTAATAATATGCGGACTCGTGGTCAGGCCGTAAATCAATAACCTTGCTGAATGATTCCAGCGCTTTTCGATATTCGCCAATCTGATATTGCGAGTACGCCAACATGTACATCACATTCGGATCGCCTGCCTCCCCCGGGAGCGCCTTCTGAAGGTGGCTAGCAGCGGCCTTAAAATCACCATCGATCAAAGCTTTTTGCCCCAGTCGCACATGCGGATTGCTCGGGGCCGTTTCGGTAGTCTGGCCATGGGCAATAATCCCACAAAAACACAATGCCCCCGCTACAGCCGCAACCTTAAGTCGCTTCAAAATAATTTTTAAATCGTTTATATTCATCACTTATTAATATTATACACGTTGCCTACTGCAATTTCCGTGCTACAAACATAACCATAAGCCGCACGATGTGCAATAGCCGCTTGTCTTTCGATCGCATTATTTTACCGCCTCCGCTATTTTTTTATACCCTATCATTTTCAATAGTTAGTTAATATTTAAGCGGCAATAGTGCCGTATAGTAATAGTTCTTTGACATGTTTCTGATTTTTTCTCAAGTGTGGGTTCACCCCAAATGTTGAAAAAAATCTATTTAT
>Ga0079224_100009502_pt1 | contig 13261 bp, 11 predicted proteins | sample Stecom2015_FD_80414 | JGI IMG/M metagenome (GOLD analysis project Ga0079224, IMG submission 80414) | Agricultural soil microbial communities from Utah to study Nitrogen management - Steer compost 2015 | ecosystem: Environmental > Terrestrial > Soil > Agricultural land | place: USA: Utah... | reverse complement strand
CGGTCAGCAGCGCGCCGCCGCCGCCCGCCGTCGCGATCTTGTTCCCGTTGAAGCTGAAGCAGACGATGTCGCCGCGGCGTCCGACCGGCTCGCCGCGGTACTCGGCGCCGAGGCTCTCGCTGGCGTCCTCGATCACGATCAGCTCGTAGCGGCGCGCGATCTCGACGATCGCGTCGAGGTCGGCGGGGTGCCCGAGGGCATCCACCGGCATGATCGCGCGCACGCGGCGCCCGGTGCTCCGGTTGTAGAGCGCGCCGGCGCGCCACGCGCACCGTCGTTCCAGCAGGTGCCGGAGCTTGTCGGGATCCATCTGCCAGTAGTGCGGGTCGGCGTCCACGAACACCGGCGCGGCCCCGGTGTAGCGGATGGTGTTGGCCGGCGCGATGAAGGTGAGCGTCGAGACGATCACCTCGTCGTGGTCGCCGATGCCGGTCGCGACCAGCGCCGCATGCAGCGCCGACGTGCCGTTCACCGTCGCGACGGCGTACCGTCGGCCCGTGTGCGCCGCCAGTGCGGCTTCGAAGTGATCGACGAACGGGCCCGCCGAGGACACCCAGCCGGTGTCGAGACACTCGCGGACGTAGCGCCACTCGTTGCCGGCGATCTCCGGCGCGCTGAGCGGAATCGACTCCGGGCGGCTCGGGGACCTGTCCGTCGCGGGGCCAGCTGCAATCATCGCGGCCTCCTCCGGGGCCCGCACTCAGGCGGCGGGCGTGTTGCGGTAGAGCGGGCGATCCGGATCCGCCAGGATCCCCGGCGCCAGGAGCCGGGCGACCTCGGCGATGCCGTCAGGCACGGTGCGGGTGATGCGGAAGCCGAGCCGGTGCGAGATCTTGTGGAAGCTGACCCGGTAGCTGCGCGGGTCGTCGTCCATGGGGCGGTACTCGACCGACGCGTCGGGGGCGAGCGCGCGGACGAGCTCGACGATCTGCCGCTTGCGGTAGTTCTCGCGGGTGGCGCCCGCGTTGAACACCGTCCCGCGCACCAGGTCGGGATCGGCGCGCAGCACCCGCAGGATCGCGCGCGCCGCGTCGACGACGTGGATGTAGGGACGCCAGTACTGCTCGCCGTAGACGACCAGCCGCCCCTCGCGCAGGATCGCCTTCGTGAACTCGTTGACCGTGAGGTCGAACCGCATCCGCGGCGCGACGCCGTAGACCGTCGCGAAGCGCAGCACCGTGACGGCCGGATGGAGTCCGGCGACCTGGTTCTCGAGCAGCGCCCGCTCGATGAGCACCTTCGTCTCGGCGTACAGCGACAGCGGCCGCAGCTCCGACGTCTCGTTGACGCACGCGTCCGGCATCCGCGTGCGCCCGTAGTTGCTGCAGGTCGACGCGAACACGAAGCGGTCGACGCCCGCGTCGTGGCAGGCCTCCACGAGCGCGAGCGAGGCGTCGACGTTCACCGACCACGCCAGATCCCGGTCGCGGGCGCACGCCGGATCCCCGACGATGGCCGCCAGATGGACGACCGAGCCGACGCCCTGCAGGGCGCGCGCGACGATCGCCGGGTCGCGCAGGTCGCCGCGGATGAACTCGAACCGCGGGTGGGTCCAGCAGCAGAGCAGCGGCTCGCCGCCGTGCATCAGCGCGTCGACGACCCGCACGCGCCAGCCCCTGGCGAGCATCATCGGAACGAGCATGGAGCCGATGTATCCGGCGCCGCCGGTGACGAGCACGACCCTAGAGCTGGCCATGGGGCACCATGTCCTGGGCAAGCGCGTAGTCGCCGTGCCGCCCGATGTCGATCCACGACTCCACGATGGGGAAGCTGACGACCCGGTGCCGCTCGGCGAGCAGCCGGTCGATGAGATCGGTCATGTCGTAGCGGCGGCCCTCGGGGATGTGCGCGAAGGCCGCCGGCTCGACGAGGTACACGCCCGCGTTCACCAGGTAGGAGAGCCGCGGCTTCTCCTGCAGCCCGTGGACGCCGTGCTCGTCCGCCTCGACGACGCCGTACGGGAACACGAACTCCACCGGCCGGACGCCGATTGTCGCCATCGCGCCCGCGGCGCGGTGGAACGCCGCCATGTCGCGGAAGTCGACGCGCGTCAGGACGTCGCCGTTGATGACGAGCAGCGGTTCCGGCCCGGCGTCGATCAGGCGCAGCGCCCCGGCGGTGCCGAGGGGCCGGTCCTCCGCGACATAGCGCACGTCGACGCCGAACGCGTCGCCGTTGCCGAAGTGCTCGGTGATTCGATCCGCGAGATAGTGCGTGGTGATGTTGACGCGCCGGATGCCCGCGCTGCGCAGCCGTTCGATCGTCAGCTCGAGCAGCGGGCGGTCGCCGACCGGCAGCATCGGCTTCGGCGTGTCGTTCGTCAGCGGCTGCAGGCGCGTCCCGAATCCGCCCGCCATGATGACCGCCGCGAGGCCGAGATCGCCGACCGTGACGAGATCGCGGCGCAGCAGCAGTCCGATGACGCGTCCGGCGGGATCGAGGACGGGCAGATGGTCGATCGGGAAGGCGGCGCCCTGATCCATCAGCCGCAGCGCGTCCTCCTCCGTGAGCGGATCGACGGCGACGACCGGATCGGTCGTGGCGATCTCGCGGCAGGGCCGATCGAACGGCACCCGCTTCAACAGCGCGCGCCGGACGTCGCCGTCGGTGAGGACGCCGCACAGCGATCCGTCCGGATCGCAGAGCACCAGCATGCCGGTGCCCGCGTCCTCGAGACGCGCCACGGCGGCGCCGATGCTCGCGTCCGGCGGGATGGTCGCGCGGCGCAGCCGCTCGACGTCGTAACCGGGAATCATGACGGCACTCCCTGCGACACGCGCGCCTCCAGTCGTGCGATGCGATCGAGCAGTGCGTGAATGGTCTGCTGCAGGTCCAGGCCGAGCCGTGTCCCGACGGCCCAGCGCGGCGTCTGTCGCTCACGGCCGGCGATCTGGACCTCGGTGAGCACGATCGTCGAATCGCCGGTCTTCACGAGCACGCCGTCGGCTTCGCGGCCGACGATGGCGCCGGGAATGGCGAGATAGCGCGGCCAGCTCGGGTCGTAGCGCGCGCGCCAGACCGTCACCTCGTGGTCGTTCCACATGGTGCGCGCGCCGGGCGCAGGCGGGGACAGGGCGCGAATCTTGTTGTAGAGATGCAGGCTCGAGTCGGACCAGTCGAGCCACTCGTCGCCGTCGCGCCGGCCGGGACAGTACGTGCCGATCGCGGGCTGGCGCCGGAACGTCGGCGACTCGCGTTCGAGCCGCGCGGCCGCCTCGAGCGCCAGCGTCGGAATCGTCTCCTGGACGCGGGCGAGCACGTCGCCGTAGGTGTCGGTCCAGCCGATCGGCAGCAGCCGCTGGAGCAGGATCGGTCCCGTATCGACGCCGTCGTCGACGGCGTGGACCGTCACGCCGATCTCGCGCTCGTTGTTGATGATGGCCCACGTGATCACGTTGCGTCCCCGGTAGTCGGGCAGCCGGCCCGCGTGGATGTTGAGACAGACGCGCGCGGTGGCACGAACGGGCGCGCGCAGGATCTGGTCGTAGGCGATCGACAGGTGCACGTCGGCGCCGATCGCGGCCAGCCGCTCGACGAACGCCGGCGCGTTGACGTCGTCCGGCTGCAGGATCCCGGCGCCCGCTGCGGCTGCGGCGTGCATGAGCGTGTCGTCGGTCGGCCGCGCCCGCAGGACGACGGCCGGGATCCGGTGTCCTGCCTGCACGAGCTGCTCGACCGATCGGGCCGCCCAGACGCCGTCTCCGAAGATCACGAGGCGCATCGGCGGACTCACAGCAGGTGCGACCACTCGAGCTCGTCGTCGGCGTCGACGTCGTGCGCGAGCGTGCGGCCGATCAGGTAGTCGATCTCGTCCGGCCCGATGCCGGTGCCGGGCCGCTTGAACTCGAGATCCTCGAGCGTCAGCCGCGCGCCGCGTGTCAGCGCGCGGGCGGCGACCGCCCGGCGACGGAAGGCCCGGCGCTTCTCGAGCTCCGTCGGCCCGACCCGGCGCACGCCGCTGCCGAGCGCGAGGAACGCGTCGCGCGCGCCCGTCGTGATCAGGCGCAGCTCGGTCGGGTCGGCGGAGATGGCGTGGTCCCACCCGGGCATCGCGCGATCCAGCGTGAAGTGCTTCTCGATGACGCAGGCGCCGAGTGCCGCGGCCGCGATCGGGACGGCTGCACCGAGCGCGTGGTCGCTGTAGCCGACGGGCACGTCGAAGGTCTGCGACAGCATCGGGATGTTGCGCAGGTGCACGTCGGCCGGCGGCGTCGGATAGGTCGACACGCAGTGCAGCAGGATCACGGCGGGCGCGCCCTCGCGCCTCAGCACGTCCAGGGCACGCTCGATCTCGCCCAGCGTGGCCATGCCGGTCGACAGCAGCACGGGCTTGCCGCGGCGCGCCACGCACGCGAGCAGCGGCAGGTTGTTCACGTCCATCGATGCGACCTTGAAGGCGGGCGCGCCGATCTCGTCCACGAGCGCGACCTCGCGCGGCGAGAAGACGCTGGACAGGAACGTGACGCCGCGCCGCTCGCAGTGCGCCGCGATGGTCCGATGCTGCTCGTCGCTCAGCTGGTAGCGCTCGACCTCGGCCTCCAGGGTGCCGTGGCCGTTGCCCCCGGGACCGTAGTGCGTGTTGCGCCTGTACTCGGCGGACGAGATGAGCGAACTGCGGGTCCAGGACTGGAACTTCACCGCGTCGGCGCCGCAGGTCTTCGCCTCGTCGACGAGACGCAGCGCGAGATCCGTCTCGCCGTTGTGGTTGGCCCCGATCTCGGCGATCACGTACGGCGGATGCCCGCGCCCGACCGCGCGTCCGTTCAGGCGGATGTCGTCCATAGCTCCTCCAGCTCCGGGTTCGCGACGCTCCACCACCACACCTGTTCGGCGGGCATCCGGTTGAGTGCCCGCAGATAGCGCCGCAGCGTCGTCACCGACGTCCGCACGCGCCGCTCGAAGGCTTCCGCGCGCATGCGCGCAAGCTCGAAGGGGCGCCGGCTGCGGCGGCCCCATGGCCACGGGCCGTCCAGCAGGTGCGCGTAGTGGCGGACCACCAGCGCCGCGGCGGCCAGCACGCCGCGCCCGGTGAACGGCGGCCGCACCGGCGCGCAGTTGCCCCCGTAGCGGCGGTAGACCATGCGCGGCGTCCGGTCGAAGGCGAGCTGCGCGCCGGAGGCCGCCGCGCGGCTCGCGAGCAGCCAGTCGATGAGCACGCATCCGTCCGGCAGCGGCAGGAGACGCGCGAGGACGCCGGTGCGATACGCCGAGTTGGACAGCCCGAACACGTTGCAGCGAGGGAGCAGATCCGCCAGCGCCACGCCCGCCGGCGGCCCGAAGATCCCGTCGAGCGGTCTGCCGCGCGCGTCGCAGTAGCGCAGCGCACAGCCGGCCACGTCCGCCTCTCTCAGCGCGCGACGCGCGGCAGCCACCCGCGACGGCAGCGGGACGTCGTCGATGTCGACGAGAACGATGGCGTCGTACTCGCTGACGAGCTGCGCGAAGGCGCGCGAGCGGATCGACGCCGGCGTGTCTCCGCGCCGGCCGGGTACCCAGTGCGCTGCGATCGGCCGTCCCGCGGCAGCCTCGATCCGGTCAGGCCCGATTGCGTCGAGCGCGATCCAGAGATCGAAGGTGCGATCCGTCTGCTTCAGCAGTCCTTCGTGCCAGGACCGGACGAACGGCTCGCAGCCCGGATAGGCCGTCGTGCAGACGGCCAGCCGCTCAGGAGGTCCGGACGCAGGTCTTCTCATGGCGCATCAGCGCCTCGGCCAGCAGCCAGTCGTCTTCGGTGTCGATGTCGAGGCCGTGCACGGGCGAGATCTCCCAGCCGGTCCGCCCCTCGACGTGGAACGTGCGCGCCTCGCGCAGGACCGCGGCCCGTGCCCACCAGATCGCGCCGGTGGGGCAGTAGAGCGGCGGCAGATCCTGGCTGCGGCGCTGCACGGCGTCGGGATAGAGCGGCGCCAGCGTGAGGTCGGCGTTCCTTCGCATCGCCCACGAGGCCGGCTGCCAGCCGAACCGCGCCACCGACAGCTGCGCGCGTGCGCCCGTCGCCTCGAACTGCCGGAAGCTCGCCAGCACGTCGTCGGCATCGCGGAGCGGGCAGTTCGGCATCAGCTGCGCGACGGCGTCGAACAACGTGCCGCCGGGATCGAGGCGTTCGAGCACGTCGACGGTTGCCGCCGACACCGGCGTCCGATCGTCGGCGAGACCGGCCTCACGCAGGAACGGCACTTCGGCGCCCCAGCGGATCGCGATGGCCGCTATCGCCTCGGAGTCGGTGCTGACGACGATGCGGTCGAAGAGGCCGCTGTCGCGGGCGGCGTGAATCGTGTACGCGATGGCCGGACGTCCGCAGAGTGCGCGGATGTTCTTGCCGGGCACCCGGCGCGAACCGCCGCGCGCCGGGATGACGGCGAGCCGGCTGCGGGACGGAGGCATGACCTACGAGCAGGCCGGCAACCCCGCGTGATCGTCGCCCCCGCGACCGGTGAGCTGCTGACGCCAGAGCGCCCGGTACGTCGGGTTCGTGAGGCACAGCTCCTCGTGGCGGCCGGCCCCCACGACCTGCCCGTTGTCCAGGACCAGGATGTGGTCGGCATGGCGGAGCGTCGAGAAGCGATGGGCGATGACGAACGTCGTTCGTCCCTCCATCAGCCGGTCGATCGCGGCCTGGACCTTCACTTCCGTGATCGAGTCGAGGCTGTTCGTCGCCTCGTCCAGGAAGAGCAGGGGAGCGTTCTTGAGCAGCGCCGCCGCGATCGCGATCCGCTGCTTCTGGCCGCCGGACAGCCCGCGGCCGTTCGCGCCGCGGCCGTAGATCGTGTCGTAGCCGTGCTCCATCGCGACGATGTCGTCGTGGATGCCGGCGGCCCGCGCGGCCGCGATCACCTCGTCCATCGGGGCATCGGGCCGGCCGGCGCGGATGTTGTTCGCGAGCGTGTCGGCGAACAGGAACGGCTCCTGCAGCACCAGCGCGCTGAGATCCATCCAGTCGTCCGGCGCGATCTCGCGCAGGTCGACCCCGTCGACGAGGATCTGGCCGCCCGTCGGCGTGTAGAACCGCAGCAGCAGCGACAGCAGCGTCGACTTGCCGGCGCCCGAGGCGCCGACGATGCCGATCGTCTCGCCGCGGCGGAAGGTGGCCGAGACGCCGCGGAGGACGGGCTCGTCGCCGTAGTGGAACCAGACGTTGCGGAGCTCGATGACCTCGGGCGGCGTCGTCAGCCGCCGTGTGCCCGTGGCGGCCTTCTCGACCGGCGCGTTGAGCACCCGCTCGAGACCCTGGAGGCTCGGGATCGCGGCGCGCACGTTGTTGTAGACCTCGAGCAGCCCGACGAGCGGCGAGTAGACGGCGATGATCGCGATCATCAGGCCGAGCAGCGACTGCCATTCCATCTCGCCGCGCGCGACCGACTGTCCGCCGAGCACGAGCACGAGGACGAGCCCCACGCCTGCCACGGTCTCGAGGAGGAAGCGCGCGATCCCGCGGCTGCTGGCCTGACGGACCGCCTGCCGGTGCATCTCGACGCCGTTCGCGCGCGCGCGATCGAACACCCGCGTCTCGCAGCGGTTCACCTTGATGACGCGGATGCCGCTCGACAGCTGCAGGAACGTCTCGTAGTGCGACCTCGTCGCCGCGCGCTCGCGCCGGGCGGCGGTCGTGAGCCGCCGCCCGGCCCATGCGGCCGGCAGCGCGGCCAGCGGGACGGCGGCGAAGCCGATCAGGCTGAGGGTCGGGCTCAGCATCCAGGCCACGGCCGCGAGACCGGCGAGCTGCGACCCGTGCAGGACCATCTTCCCGATGTCGAACGTCACCGTCCGCACGCCCTTGATGTCCCGGTGGCAGTTCATCACCAGGTTGCCGTGCGAGGTGGCGTCGTAGAAGCGGATGGGCAGCCGGAGCAGCTTCGCGAGCGCGTCCCAGCACGCTTCCAGCTCGACGCGGGACGAGAGCGAGATCGAGAGCATCTCGGACGCCAGTGCGGTGCCCGAGCGCAGCAGCCAGACCCCGAGAATCACCGCCGACCCGGTCAGCATCGCCGACGCCTGACGCGACGGATCGGAGAACGTCATCAGCACATGGCGCAGCGACCAGATCAGCAGCCCCTGCATCGCGCCCTGCGACGCGGTGACGAACAGGAACGCCGCCGTGAGCCACGGCCGCCGGCGCATCGCGCCGACGGCGATCAGGAAGCAGGACCAGAACCCGCCCGCGTGCCGCACGGGCGCGGTCCGCACCGGGAGCGCGCGGGCCGGCGCCGCGGTCATGCGCTGATCCTCGCGAGCACGTCGGCGACGCGCTCCGACGCGCGGCCGAGCGGTCCGCGCAGCTGCATGGCGGTCAGCCGGCGCCGTCCCTCGCGGTCGAGGGCGGGATCGTCGAGGTACGCGTTGACGTGCTCGGCGAGCTCGTCGGGCGACCGCGCGATCCGCGCCGCGCCCAGCTCCACCACCGGCCGGTAGTGGTCGTACTGGTAGTAGTGGTGCCAGAGCGGCCGTCCGTGCGGCGGCGGCGAGGCGACGTCGAACGCGATGTTCACCACGGGCCGATCCTTCAGCGCGAAGTCGAGCGTCATCGTCGAGGCGACGTTGATGTTGAGCGTCGAGTGATGAACCAGGTTCGCCAGCAGCCGGACGTCCTGCGGCAGCGGCATCACCTCTTCCCAGCTCGGACCGCGGTGCACCCACGCGGGCCTGAGCACGATCAGCTCCGGATACTCCCGCCGCACGGCCTCGTACCGCCCGGTGTCGTCGACCGGCATGGGGCGCAGCACGACCTGCGGGTTGCCGCGGATGGCGCCGCGTCGCACGAGATCGAGCAGGATCCGCACGTGCTCGGGATCTTCCGGACACGTGCCGGCATCGCCCCCCGAGTAGCAGATCAGCGGACGCTGCGCGTCGGCGCGGATGCGGCGGAAGAACTCCTCGCGCGACCAGAGCAGGTCCTCGCGGGCGTAGGGGTCGAACTGCGGTGATCCGACCACGTGCACCGACGCCGGCGGCACGGCCGGGTAGTAGTGGAGCAGCTCGAGGCGCATGTGCTCGCTCCACACCAGGTAGTGGTCGAACGGCGCCGGGACGTGTCCCTTCGCGGTGAGGTTGTCCCAGCTGAAGATGAAGGTCGCGGTCGGAATGCCCAGCGATCGCGCGGCGAGCACCGGCGGCACCGTCCGGAGCGAGAGCTGCTTGGCGCAGAAGACCAGTCCCGGTCGCGTGCGGCGGAACAGATCGCGATACCACTCCACGTCAGGCAGCCGGGCCGCTGCTGCCTCGTGCAGCCGCGAGAGTCGCGCGATGCCGTTCGGCGATGCCGACAGTCGCCCCAGCGCGCGCGCGACGGCGAGCGCACCTGCGCGACGCCACGGCTGTGGACGGTTCCGCCGGTACCGGCTGGCGAACGTCCCGGCCCAGGTCGCATGTGCCGTGTTCACCGCATTCCGCAGCAGGAAGACGAGCGCGTTGTCCTGCGCCGGCGGCAGCGTCGTCCAGGTCGTTCCGGGCGCCTGGCGCTGGTAGACCGGCACCAGCGTGGCGGGGGCCGGGTGCAGCACGCCCGCGCCTGTCCGATCGGACACGCGCGACAGCGCGCCTCCGAGCACGAACGTGCGGAGGCTGACGCCGTCGGGCATCAGCATCATCATCGACTTGGCCACGGATCACCTGCCGGAGAGGTCAGCGGAGCGCCGCCGCCGCGCGGATCGCCAGCATCCGCTCGGCGCGCTCCCAGTCGTCCAGATCGTTGAGATTCACCGTGCCCGCGGGATCGACCGGATAGCCCGCGACCGACGTGCCGTAGAGACTGCCCTGCACGAGGATCGCGTCACGCCGCGTGACGTAGACGTCGCCGGATCGGCAGTAGGCGATCTCGAGGTCCTGCCGTCGCCCCACGGGATCGCGGCCGCCGGTCCAGAGCCGCAGCGTGCCGTCCGGTCTGCGCCGGTACGCCCAGTCGGGGTGGTACTCCGTCGGCACCGGGATGATGGTGACGACGGCGTCGTGGTTCGCGCGCTCGAGGAGATCGATGCACCCGTCGATCTGCTCGGCGGTCCTGAACGGTGCGGTGGGCTGCAGCAGGCACACCGCGTCGATGCGTTCACCGGCCGCCTCGAGACAGCGGACCGCGTGCTGAACCGTGGCCAGCATCGGCGTGTCCGATTCCGCCAGCTCCGGCGGCCGCACGAACGGCACCGCGACGCCGAGTGCGCGGCCCAGATCGGCGATCTCCTCGTCGTCGGTGCTGAGCACGAGCCCGGCCAGCCGACGCGCGCGGCGCGCGACCTCCACGGTGTGCTGGAGCAACGGACGTCCGCCGAGCGGACGCAGGTTCTTCCGGGGGATGCGGCTCGATCCGCCGCGTGCCGGAATCAGCCCGATCGTCCGGAGCGCGGTTCGACCTGGAATCATGGCCGCACCTCGGTCAGAGGGCAGGAGCCGATGCGGCCCCTGGGTGAAGAACCTCCGAGTACCACGCGACCGTCTGCCGGGCGATGCGATCGGCAGCGAAGCGTGTCTCGACGTCACGTCGCGCCGCACGCCCCATCGCGTCGGCGCGGTCGGGATTGCTGAGCAGTCGTTCCAGTGCCCGCGCGAAGGCCTCGATGTCGCGGTGCGGCGCGAGGACGCCGGTCTCGTCCGGCGTGACGACCTCGGGCGCCCACCCGATGTCGTAGGCGACGATCGGGCGTCCGCACGCCATGGCCTCGAGCCACGCCAGCGGCAGCGCCTCGGCGTGCGAGGGGAAGGCGCAGACCGCCGCGTGCGCGAAGTGCCCGCGAATCTCGGCGTGCGGCTGCACGCCCAGGTACTCGGTCCGCCGGCGCGCCGCGTCGCTGAGCTCACGCCAGCAGAGCGCCCAGCAGGACGCCGAGCCCGAGCGCGGGTCCGGCGTGTCGCGCCCGACGACCACGAGGCGCGCCGCGGGGCGTCGATCGACCAGCCGCGAGAACGCGCGGCACAGGTCGAGCACGCCCTTCTTGCGGGTGACCGTGCCCGCATGGAGCACGAGATCGCGATCGACGTGCGATGGGTCGGCCGGCTCGAACTGTCGCGGGTCGATGGCGTTCGGAATCGTGCCGATCGGCCGGCGCAGGCGGAACAGCCGTCGCGTCTCGGATGCGGTGAACCGGCTGACCGCGACCACGGCCGCCGCCTGGCGCAGCGCGAGCCACTCCGCCGCGGCGGCGCTCCGGCTGACCCGCTCGCCGAGCAGCCGCGCGAAGTAGAGCGCGGAGCCGTTGCAGCGAATCACCACCGGACAGGCGGGACGAATCCCGGCGCTCAGGCCGCACCAGTCCGGCGCCTCGACGATGTCGAGCCCCTCGTGCTCGACGAGGGCGCGCAGTGTCCGGTGGGCACCGAGGCGATTGGCGAGCCAGCCGCTCTTCGGCAGCCGCGCCGCCGGCTGCATCACCACCCGCACGCCCTCGTCGTCGAACCGTGCGTCGTGTCCCCAGCCGAGCACCGTGACGCGGTGTCCCGCGGCCGCCAGCGCGCGCGCGAGCGTGCGGACGCTCGTACCGATGCCCCCGCTGGGCAGCGGCGGGTACTCGCACGTGAGAAACGCGACGTGCACGGGCCGGTCGTCAGCCGCCTAGCGGCGTCGCACGGCAGCCGGCATGACGGGCTGATCCGCGTAGCGCCGGAGGATGCGCTCGACGAGCGCGCGGTCGATGTCGCGGGGATAGCGGTTCTGCAGCGGCGCCAGATGGAGATCCCTGAGCATGTGGTGCCGGTAGAGCCACCCGTCCGCCACGAACGCGGTGCCGTAGGCGAGCCCGCCGAGCACCGCGCAGAACAGCGCCGCCGCGGTGGCCAGCCGCAGCCGGCCGGTGGTGAGTCCTGACGAGGCCGCCACGCACAGGCAGAGCCCGAACCAGGCGATGTACTCCACCCGATGCCGGAACGCCGCATAGTGGACGACGGCGTTCAGCACGATGAGCGCGAAGGCCAGACGATGCACGGATGTCCAGGGACGCCGGAGCGCCGTCGCTGCAAGCACCGCCGTCGGAATCCAGATCGGCGCCAGCTTGATCAGCGCGATCCGGTCCAGGAAGCCGCCCTCGTTGTCGAAGATCGGCAGCGCGACGGCCGCCATGTTCTTCAGGACGTTCTCGACGGCGGCCCAGGCGTGCCAGCCGCGAGCGAGGTGCGCGGCGCTGTCGTAGTGCCAGGTCGCCAGCAGGTAGCCGCTCTCGTCGTAGCCCAGCGCGCCCCATCCGAAGATCGCGAGCCGCACCGCGCCGTAACCGGCCAGGATGCCCGTCGCCGTGAACGCCACGCGGAGCCGCGCGGCGCGCGTCCCGTGCCGGTGCAGCCCGGCGGCGCACAGCAGCGCGAGCACCGGGACAATCACGCCCGATTCCTTGCTCAGCACCGCCGTCGCGGACGCGATCGCGACGAGCGTCGCGCTGAGCTCCCGCTGTTGCGCGCCGCGGTCGATCGCATGCGCGACCAGGAGCAGCATGCAGAAGGCGGTCATCAGCGTCGCGCGATCCGCGACCCAGACGACGGGCGACACCGTGTAGATCGACGAGACCGCGAGTGCCGACCCGCCGAGCACCGCCAGCCGTGGCACGCCGGATCGAAGGAGGATCCAGACGAGCAGGCAGAGGTTCACGAAGTGCAGCAGAAGCCCGAGCAGCTGGTTCGGCCACGACCTGACGCCGAAGACCTCGTGCACCGCCCACAGCGACATCGAGAGCAGAGGCCGGTAGACCGGGTTCTTCAGGCCGGCGTCGCGCGTCAGCAGCTCGAGCGGATTGTCGACACGAACGGCCGCCGAGATGAGCCGCAGGTCGTCGGCCTCCGCCGGCAGATACGAGATCGCGTTGGCGAACACCGCGACGTGCAGCGCCAGCACCACGCTGAAAACGAGATACGCCGGCAGCGCTGACGCCGCCGTCCGCAGCTCGAGGGTGCGAACGATCGTGTCGGCCCAGCCGCGGGGCATGCGCGGTGCCGGCGGCACGGTTCCGGACGTCACGGCGCCGCGTGGTGGCGCGAGGTGCATGGCCCATCTCAGAACGCGAGCCGCTTTTCGACCGTGAGGGTCTGCGCCGCCAGCGCGCGGGCGATCCGTTCGCCTGCACGGCCGTCGCCGTAGAGCGTGTCGCGGGGGTAGCGGCCGACGCGCAGGTGCGTCTGCAGCGCCTCGGCAATCTCCGCCCGGTCGTAGCCGGTGTCGATCACGTTGCGCCCGCGCTCGCGGCCCGCCTGCCGCGTGCCGATGTTGATGGCCGGCACGCCGAGATACGAGCACTCGCGGATGCCGAGGCTCGAGTTGCCGATGAGGCACCGCGACCGGTTCGTGAGCCGG
>Ga0079224_100009501_pt1 | contig 13261 bp, 14 predicted proteins | sample Stecom2015_FD_80414 | JGI IMG/M metagenome (GOLD analysis project Ga0079224, IMG submission 80414) | Agricultural soil microbial communities from Utah to study Nitrogen management - Steer compost 2015 | ecosystem: Environmental > Terrestrial > Soil > Agricultural land | place: USA: Utah... | reverse complement strand
GTTTCGGTTAGTTGCTTGTTTTGCTGATGCCCAGCTGCGAGAACAATTCTGCGTGGCGCACTGCCTGCGATCGATAGTGGAGTCGAGCAGCCCGAACGATGTGGCGAAGCTCTTGCAGGGCATCGCTAAATTCTTGATTAATAATAACATATTCGCATTCTGAAACATGCGACATCTCGCTGCCTGCGGCCAGCAGACGACGCGAAATAACGTGCGGTTCGTCTTGCCCGCGGTTGCGCAGACGCGCTTCAAGGGCCTCGATGGAAGGCGGCAGGATGAAGATGCCGATGGCCGAGGGCAGGGCTTGGCGAACCTGACGCGCACCCTGCCAGTCGATTTCGAGCAATACGTCTCGCCCGGCCTGCAGGGCTTCGTCGATACGATCGCGCGGCGTGCCATAGAAATTGCCGTGCACCTCGGCCCATTCGAGCAGCGCACCGGCGTCGCGCAGGGCTTCGAACTCTTCGATGCTGACGAAGCGGTAATGCTTGTTGTGCTCTTCGCCGGGACGCGGCGTACGTGTGGTGCACGAGATCGACAGCATCATGGTCGGCTCTTCCTGCAGCAACGCGTTGACGAGGCTGGATTTTCCGGCGCCGCTGGGGGCGACCACCATGAATATGTTGCCTGAATGTTGCGACATGTTTGTGCGGGGCAAAACGATTATTCTAACGGAGCCGGGCCCGCGCTGTATCCCAGCGCCTCGAGCACGGCAAGCCAGCTGTCTTCGTCGGCGCACAGAAATGCCACGGCATCGTTCGGGTCGACATTGAACAGAACGTCTTCCACCGTGCCGGGCGCTTCAAGGGTGGAGGCGACCGCCGCCACGTGCAGGTTTGCGCCGTTTTCGAACTGTTCGGGTGGCACGAAGGCGATCACGCATTCCGGGTCGGGCGGCCGCACTGCGACGTAGGCGCGTAACGGCAGATCATCGGCCACGACGTCCAGTACGATTCCCAGTTCGAAGTGACTCACGGCATGGCTTTCAATGGGCATGACGGCCTCAGCTGAAGGTGAGGGTGGCGACGACAGGCGTGTGGTCCGACGGCTGTTCCCATGCGCGCGGCGCCTTGTCGATTTCACACGCCGTGCACAGCGGACGCAGTGCTTCCGAAAGCAATATGTGGTCGATGCGCAGGCCGGCATTGCGGCGGAATGCGAAGCGCCGGTAGTCCCACCACGAGAACGATTTTTCCGGTTGCGGGAAGAGCCGGAACGCGTCGCTCAGACCCAGATCGAGCAGATCCCGGAATGCCTGGCGTTCGGGTTCGGACACCAGCACGTCGCCCTCCCACTTGGCGGGATCGTGCACGTCTTCATCGGCCGGCGCAACGTTGTAATCACCCAGAATGGCGAGTCGCGGGTGCGCGACGAGTTCGTTTTTCAGCCATTCGTGCAGGGCCGCAAACCAGCGCAGCTTGTATTCGTATTTATCGCTGCCCACCGCCTGGCCATTGGGGCAGTACGCACTGATGACCCGTAGCGGGCCGGCCGGCGACGGCAGCGTGGTGGCGATGACGCGCTGCTGGGGGTCGTCGAAGCCCGGCAGGTTGCGCGTGGTATCGCACCCCGGTTCGCGCGAGATGACTGCCACGCCGTTGTAGGTCTTCTGCCCGGCCCAGACCGCGTGGTACCCGATATCGGTAAACGCTTCGAGTGGAAAATGCTCATCGGCGAGCTTGAGTTCCTGCAGGCACAGTGCATCCACAGGATTCTGCGCAAGCCAGTCCAGGACCTGCGGCAGGCGCACTCTAAGCGAATTGATGTTCCAGGTTGCAAGTTTCATGACCGGAATCATACCGCGCTGCGCGCGGATTCATGCTGCACTGCGGTATGATCGACGAATCAACACACGCACATGTCGCAAATCAAAGGAGATAAGCATGGAAGAGGTTGTCGTCGTAGCAGCCTGCCGTACGGCAGTAGGCGATTTCGGAGGAGCACTGAAAGACGTGCCGCCCACGGAGCTTGGCGCTACGGTGGTACGCGCGGTTCTGGAGCGTGGCGGTGTACCGGCGGCCGACGTCGGCCAGGTGGTGTTTGGTCATGTCATCAATACCGAACCGCGCGACATGTATCTGTCGCGCGTGGCGTCGGTCAACGCGGGCATCCCTCACGAGTCGGTCGCGATGAACGTGAACCGCCTGTGTGGTTCCGGTCTGCAGGCCATCATCAGCGCCGCGCAGGCGATCAAGCTGGGTGACACCAAGATTGCGATTGGTGCCGGCGCAGAAAGCATGAGCCGCTCACCCTACATTGCTCCGGCACAGCGCTGGGGTGCCCGCATGGGTGATGCGGCGCTGCTCGACATGATGACGGGTGCGCTGTCTGATCCGTTCGATCGCGTCCACATGGGCGTAACGGCCGAAAACGTCGCCAAGCGGTATGGGGTCACGCGCCAGGATCAGGACGAACTGGCGCTCGCATCGCACCAGCGCGCCGAAAACGCCATCAAGAACGGCTACTTCAAATCGCAGATCGTGCCCGTGGTGCAGAAGACGCGCAAGGGCGAGGTCGTGTTTGATACCGATGAGCACGTGCGCATGGGCGCCACCATCGAGAACTTTTCGGGGCTGCGCCCCGTGTTCGTGAAGGAAGACGGCACGGTCACCGCCGGCAACGCTTCGGCGATCAACGATGGTGCCGGTGCAGTGCTGCTGATGAGTGCGTCGGAAGCGAATGCGCGCGGCATCAAGCCCATGGCCCGACTGGTGGCCTACGCTCATGCAGGTGTCGAGCCCCTGTACATGGGTATCGGCCCCGTACCGGCCACGCGTCTGGTGCTTGAGCGCGCCGGCATCACGGCCGATCAGCTCGACGTCATCGAGGCCAACGAGGCGTTTGCGGCTCAGGCCTGCGCCGTGACCCGTGAACTCGGGCTTGACCCGGCCAAGGTCAATCCGAATGGCAGCGGCATCAGCCTGGGGCACCCCATTGGTGCGACCGGTGCCATCATCACCACCAAGGCGCTGTACGAGCTCGAGCGTATTCAGGGCCGTTACGCGCTGGTGACCATGTGCATCGGCGGTGGTCAGGGCATCGCAGCGGTGTTCGAGCGTGTCTGACAGCGGTTCAGGCCCGACAGGGGGTGTGGCAGAAACCTATGCCCCCTGGGAAGCGGATGGGCCCACCGTCTCGGAAGAGGGCGGCATCCGCTACCTACATTTCGGCACACAGTGGGTGCAGGGCGCAATGCGCCCGCGCCGACCCAACGACCTGGTACTGGCCTATACGCAGCAGATGATGGTCTGGCTGCTGTTCATTGAGCCGCAGGCTGACGATGACATCGGCATCATGGGCCTGGGCGCGGGTTCGCTGCTGCGTTACACGCTGCGCCGCACCCCGTCGCGGGTGGCCACGGTTGAATGGAACCCCATGGTCACTGCTGTGTGCCGCAGCCATTTCCGGCTGCCGGATTCGCCGCGTTCGCAGATCGACCACTGCGATGCAGCCGACTGGGTACGCGAGCCGCGCAACGTGGGTCGCTACACCGCGCTGATGGTCGACCTGTACGACGGCCAGGCCCAGGGGCCCGTGCGCGGATCGCCCGAGTTTTATCGCGATTGCGCGCTGGCGCTGGGCGACACGGGCGCAATCACGGTCAACCTTTTCGGCGAACACGCCAGTTTCGAGCCCAATCTCGAAGGCCTGCGTGCCGCGTTTCCAGACGGGCTGCTGGTGCTGCCGGAAATCGATGCCGGCAACCGGGTGGCCATCGGTGTGAAGGGCGATCTGCTGGATGTGTCGGTGGGCGAGTTCCTTGACCGTGCCCAGGAGATGGAACAGCGCTATCGGCTGCCCGCGATGCGCTGGGCGCGCGATATCCTGCAGCAGCTGCAGCAGCGTGCTTAGGCGCGCGTGCGGGCGCCTTTTTCGCGCCTGTTCAAGCACGCCGCAGCGGCCCGGGTGAATCCCGGGATTTCCCCACAGACAGCCGTGTTTTTCTCACATACACTTACGCGAATTCGCGGCAAAACCCCGCGTGTCAATCTATTCGAAGGAGCTTCAAGATGAAGTGGAAACTCTCTGTCCGTACGTTGGTCGCGGGGCTGCTGGCTGCCGGTGTCGTGGCGCATGCTCCCGCGGGGGCGCAATCAGTGGCGGTCACCTCGATCGTCGAGCACCCCGCGCTCGACGCCGTTCGCGATGGCGTCAAGCAGGCGCTGGCCGATGCCGGCTACACGGAAGAGAAGGGCCTCAAGTGGCAGTACCAGACTGCCCAGGGCAACACGGCCATTGCCGCACAAATCGCCCGCAAGTTCGTGGGCGACCGCCCCGACGTCATCGTGGCGATCGCCACGCCGTCGGCTCAGGCCGTCGTGGCTGCCACCAAAGACATCCCGGTGGTGTTCTCGGCCGTCACCGATCCGGTCGCGGCTCAGCTCGTTTCGTCTGAAGGGCCTTCCGGTACCAACGTAACGGGTGTCTCCGACCGCCTCTCGCTCGAGCGCCAGATCGAGCTCATCAAGAAGGTGGTGCCCGACGCCAAGCGCGTCGGCATGGTGTACAACCCGGGCGAAGCCAACTCGGTGGTGGTTGTGAAGGCCATGCGCGAACTGCTGCCGCAGCAGGGCATGTCGCTGGTCGAAGCCACCGCGCCGCGTACGGTCGACGTCGGTGCCGCCGCCCGCAGTCTGGTCGGCAAGGTCGATGTCATCTACACCAACACCGACAACAACGTGGTGTCGGCCTACGAGGCGCTGGTGAAGGTAGGTATCGACGCCAAGGTGCCCCTCATCGCCTCCGACACCGACAGCGTGGTGCGTGGCGCGATCGCTGCGGTGGGCATCAACTACCGCGATCTCGGCGAACAGACCGGCCGCATGGTGGCGCGCATTCTGAAGGGTGAAAAACCCGGCGACATCGCCTTCGAAAGCAGCGACAACCTCGAACTCTTCGTCAACCCGGGAGCCGCCCAGAAGCAGGGCGTCACGCTTTCTGATGAATTTGTGAAGTCGGCAACCAAGGTTGTCGAGTAAACTGGCGGCTTCCTGAGCAGGGCGGGGCTTCCCGCCCTGTCTGATTTCGCCCCGGGTGCCATACACGTCCGGGTCTGGCATCCGACCTCGCTTTTTTCATCATGTCCATCTATTCATTGTGGGGCGCCCTTGAAATCGGCCTGATTTTTGGGCTGGTGGCTCTGGGCGTGCTGATTTCCTTTCGCATCCTGCGCTTTCCCGATCTGACCGTCGACGGCAGTTTTCCGCTGGGCGGTGCCACGGCGGCCACGCTGATCAGCGTCGGCGTCAATCCGTTCGCCGCCACGCTGGTGGCCGTGGGCGCCGGTGCCGTGGCCGGCATGATTACCGGCTGGCTGAACGTCAAGCTGCGCATCATGGATCTGCTGGCCAGTATTCTGATGATGATCGCGCTGTACTCGATCAACCTGCGGGTCATGGGCGGGCCGAACGTGCCGCTCATCATGGAGCCCACCGTTTTCAACATGCTGCAGCCGCAAGGCATGAGCGACTATGTCTTCCGGCCGCTCATGCTGGTGGTCGTGCTGCTCATCGCCAAGCTGCTGCTCGACTGGTATTTTTCGACGCAAACAGGTCTGGCCATGCGTGCCACCGGCTCGAATCCCCGCATGGCCCGCGCCCAGGGCGTGGCCACCGGGCGTCGCGTGCTGGTGGGTATGGCCATTTCCAACGCGCTGTGTGCGCTTGCCGGTGCGCTGTTTGCGCAGTCACAGGGCGGGGCAGACATCTCCATGGGCATCGGTACTATCGTCATCGGCCTGGCGGCCGTCATCATCGGCGAGAGCATCATGCCCTCGCGGCGCTTCTTCATCGTTACGCTGGCCGTGATCGTGGGTGCGGTGCTGTACCGGTTCTTCGTGGCACTTGCGCTCAATGCCGACTTCATCGGTCTGCATGCACAAGATCTGAACCTCGTCACGGCGCTGCTGGTCACCTTTGCGCTCGTGGTACCCATGCTCAAGCAGCGCCTGCGTGGTAGCAAGGGGGGCTAGGCCATGTTGAACGTCAAAGACATCCACATTACCTTCAACGTGGGCACGCCCATCGAAACACGCGCACTGCGCGGCCTTTCGCTGCACATTCCGGCGGGCCAGTTCGTCACGGTCATCGGTTCAAACGGTGCGGGCAAATCCACGTTCCTGAACGCCGTCTCGGGCGACACGGCTATCGATTCGGGCAGCATCGTGATCGACGGCGTCGATGTCACGCGCCAACCGGTGTGGGAACGCGCCAAACAGGTGGCCCGCGTGTTTCAAGACCCGATGGCCGGCACCTGCGAAGACCTCACCATTGAAGAGAACATGGCGCTGGCGCATGCGCGTGGCGCGCGCCGGGGGCTCGGGCGGGCGGTGAAGGCGTCCATGCGTGAAGATTTCCGTGAACGGCTGGCCACGCTGGGTCTGGGCCTTGAAAACCGCCTCACCGACCGCATCGGCCTGCTTTCGGGGGGGCAGCGCCAGGCAGTGAGTCTGCTGATGGCCGCCCTGCAACCTTCGCGCATTCTGTTGCTCGACGAGCACACGGCGGCGCTCGATCCGCGTACGGCCGATTTCGTTCTGAAGCAGACTGTGCGCATCGTTCAAGAGAACCGCCTGACCACCATGATGGTGACCCACAGCATGCGCCAGGCGCTCGACGTGGGCGAGCGCACGATCATGCTGCATCAGGGCAAGGTCGTCCTCGACGTGGCGGGCGATCAGCGTCGCGGCATGAAAGTGGAAGACCTGCTGCACATGTTCGAACGCGTGCGCGGTGAGCAGCTGGCCGACGACGCCCTGTTGCTGAGCTGACCCTCACACCCCTTCGTGCCGCGCGCCAAGCGCCGCGCGGCACGCTGATTGCATGCGGGCAAGGTATTTCCATTCCGACCCGCCTGCATGCATTCCACCGAATCCCATCGTACGCTGCGCATTCTCACGGTGAATACCCACAAGGGATTCACCGTCTTCAATCGCCGCTTCATCTTGCACGAGCTGCGCGAAGCCATACGCGCGACGCACGCGGATATTGTGTTCCTGCAGGAAGTGCTGGGTGCACATCACCGGCATGCCCGCCGACTGGCAAGCTGGCCGACCAGCAGCCAGTACGAATTCCTGGCCGATACCATCTGGCCGGAGTTCGCCTACGGCCGCAACGCGGTGTATCCGTACGGGCACCACGGCAACGCCGTGCTGTCGAAGTTCCCCATCGCCGCGCACGATAATCTGGACATATCGGTGGGGCGGCATGAACGGCGGGGGCTGCTGCACTGCGTGCTGCGGCCGCCGATGCTGAATTTCGACGTGCATGCCATCTGCGTGCATCTGGGCTTGCGCGAGCGCCAGCGCGCGCCACAGCTCAAAGCACTGTGCACGGTGATCGAGGAGCATGTACCCGAGGATGCACCACTGTTCGTGGCGGGGGATTTCAACGACTGGCGCCAGCGGGCGCAATCGGTGCTGGAACGCTGCGCGGGCCTCAAAGAAGTGCATTTCGAGCATCACGGCCATCTTCCGCGTACGTTTCCGTCGAATCTTCCCGTGTTTCGTCTGGACCGCATTTACGTGCGCAACGTGCACAGCTGCCGAACGGTGAAACTGGCCCGGCATCCCTGGGCGAAGCTCTCGGATCATGCGCCACTGGCGGCGGAGGTGTCGCTATGCCTGTGACATGGACACACGGAAACGCCTTCGAGCTGCTGGAAAATGGAGAAGCATTCTTTCCTGCCGTATTCGAGGCCATCGAGGCGGCCTCCCGCAGCGTGATCATCGAGACCTTCATCATTTTTGATGACCGGGTGGGGCGCGCACTGCAGAAGGTGCTGGTGGACGCTGCACGCCGCGGGGTGCAGATCGACGTCACGGTTGACGGGTACGGTACGGCAGATCTGCCGGATACGTACGTGAGCAGCCTGCTCGAGGCCGGCGTGCGTCTGCACGTGTTCGACCCGCAGCCGCGACGTTTCGGCATGCGCACCAACCTGTTCAGGCGCCTGCACCGCAAGATCGTCGTTGTCGACAGCGACGTCGCCTTCGTGGGGGGCATCAATTTTGGCGCGGATCACCTCGTTGAAACGGGCCCCATGGCCAAGCAAGATTACGCCGTGCGCGTGTGTGGGCCGCTGGTGGCCGAAATCGAAGCCGACGCGCTGCAGCTGCTTGCCCAAGGTGCCCGCCAGCGCGCGTTCTGGCGCCGCCTGCGGTGGCGGCGTCGACGCAGACAGGATGAGCCGGGGGACGTGGCCGCGGCCTGGGTCAAGCGCGATAACGACGAGCATACCAATACCATTGAACAGCAGTACCGCCTGGGCATACGTGCCGCACAGCAGCAGATCACCATTGCAAACGCGTATTTCTTTCCCGGCTATTCGCTGCTGCGCGACCTGCGCCAGGCCGCCAAACGCGGGGTCAAGGTACGGCTGATCTTGCAGGGCGAGCCCGACATGCCCGCTGCACGGTTCGCGGCGACGATGCTGTACGGCTACCTGCTGTCTGCGGGCGTGGAGATTTACGAATATTGCGAACGTCCGTTTCACGGCAAAGTGGCCACCGTTGACGACCGCTGGGCAACCGTGGGCTCCAGCAACCTCGACCCCTTGAGCCTGGCCTTGAACCTGGAAGGCAACGTGCTGGTGCGTGACACGGCCTTCGTGGCCACGCTGCAGGAACGGCTGGACAGGCTGATGTGCGAGCAATGCAGGCCGATGCAGCGCAGCAGCCCTCCACGGCGCAAGATACAGCGGGTGGTGGTGGGCGTCTTCGTTTTTCACTTTTTGCGCCGCTTTCCTGCCTGGGCGAGCTGGTTTCCCGCCCGCACGCCGCAGCTCACCACACTGAACCGTGAACTGCACGACCTGCATGAGGGCAAATCATGAGTCGGAAAGCCGGCGGACTGCGCACGTGGCTGCGTGAACACAAAAAGTGTCTCAAGCGGATTGCCACCATCACCTTTGTGTGTGTGATCGTCGCATTGCTCGTGCAGGTAGGCCTTACCGTCGAATGGGATGAAGTTGCGCAGGCCATGCTCAAGACGCCCAACACGGCGCTGCTGCTCGCATCGGGTGTCGTGGCGGCAAGTTATGTCGTGTACACGGGCTTCGACCTGTTGGGCAAATGGTATACCGGGCATGGGGTTGCCACGTGGCGCGTCATGATGGTGGCTTTCATCAGCTATGCCTTCACCATGAATTTCAGTGCGGCGGTGGGCGGGCTGGCCATGCGCCTGCGGCTGTACGGCAAACAGGGGCTGGATCCCGGCCACATCATGCGCATCATGGGCCTGAGCATTACCACCAACTGGATCGGATACTGTCTTGTGGCTGGTGTGATCTTCGCCCTCGGGGCCGTGCAGCCGCCATCCAGCTGGGAAATTGGCGGCGGGCCACTGCGGCTCATCGGCGTGGTGATGGTGGGGCTGGCCCTTGCATACGTTGCGCTGTGCGCATTCTCGAAGCAACGCAGCTGGAAGGTGCGCGATCACGAAATTGAATTGCCGACCTTGCGCATTGCCCTGATTCAATTGCCGCTCGCGATGACGAATTGGGCGCTGATGGGACTGGTGGTGTTTCTGGTCATGCCGGGCGAGACACCCTATCTGAGCATATTGGGCACGCTGCTGATCGGGTCGCTGGTCGGAGCCGTGGCCCACATTCCGGGCGGGCTTGGGGTGACCGAGTATGTTTTCATCACGCTCCTGGCCCCCGAGCTGCCGCGCGCCCAGGTGCTGGGCGCGATTCTGGTGTACCGGGCACTTTACTATGTGGCGCCCGTGCTGATCGCCGGGGCGTGGTATCTGCTGCTGGAAGCGCGATCGCCTTCGCGCAGCGCCGGCAAGGGCGGCACACCGATTGCCCGAACCGGGTAATGGAGATCATGAGGAGCCCGAGATGACGCTCATTATTGCTGCCCGTTTTTCAACGTTCGACGCCGCTTCGCAGGCAGCTCAACGCCTCATGGATGCCGGGGTGCACGAAGATGCGCTTCACGTGTTCTATGTGAACCCACCCGGTGCCCACGACAGCTATCCTCTTGGCGGTGATCAGGCCGCCGACCCCGGCACGCGCCAGGCGCCTGGCAAAGCATGGGGCACGGCGGCCCTGCTCGGTGCGGTGGGTGCCGTGGTGGGCGGAGTCATCGTGTCGGCGTTCGCGGAATCTTTCATACCCGTACTTGCCGGAGCCGGCGTCGGCGCGTATGTAGGTTCGCTGGCCGGGGCGATGCGCGGCATGGATCGCCGGCGGGCCAGCGTGCAGGATGCGCACCGACCGCCCCTGAAAGGGGAGGGTCGCCCGGCGGGTGTGCTGCTGGCCGTCAACACCCAGGGTGAGCGCGAGCGCGAGATCGCCCGCATTCTGGTGGAAGCCGGCGGCCAGGAAGTGGAGCGCGCCCAGGGCCGCTGGCGCGCAGGCAAGTGGGAAGATTTCGACCCGACACGGCCGCCGGTGCCCGAGCCCACCGCCACGCAGCAATGAGCTCAGTACGGGCGTACCTGGATGTCGTAATCGACTGAGCGCACGCCCGTCACTTCCCGCGCAGCCTGCACGGCGTTGCGCGCCGCGATCTCGTTGCCGGCGTAGCCACGCAGCTTGACCACACCTTCATACGTGGAAATCTGGATGCTCTGCGGATGAATGCCGGGCACACCAAGTACGGCGGCCTGCACGCGGCTGCTTATGGCGGCGTCGTCCTGGTATTGCGCGGCGCTGCGCGCATCGGGCGCCTCGACTCGAGGCGGCGGGTCGGGGGGGTACTGATCCGCAGTGGGCTGCGGGCTGCCGCAAGCGGCCAGCAGGCTGGTGGTCAGCACGGCGGTGAGAGTTGTTAGCCTGGCGCAACGCATGGTGTTCTCCTTTCTTTTTCAGATATGGGCCGGCGAATGGCCGGCTGATGGTCACTCCTTTTACCGATTGCAATTAGCATGCCTTGGGAAAACCCCTCTTGATTTTGCGCGAACCGCGGTCGCTTTCGTTTTATACTTGCTGCTTTTGCCGCATAGTGCATCTGGCAGACATGGCCGGGGCGCAGCCTCGCGCCGGGTGCACAGTGGTCGAACCAAGAATGAACGGGTCGGTGCCGACCCGCAAGAAAAGGGGGATCTATGCCGTTGCGTGGCTTGCCGTTCAGGCGCAGGATCTCGGTGCTGTGCGCCGCGATTTCCATGGTGGTTCTGGCAGCATGTGACAACGAATCTCCTAAGCCTGACATGGCCGGCATGAAGGTGCCGGTCAGCGTGATCACGGTCCAGCCCACGCCGACGCAGGTGTATGCGCAGCTGCCTGGTCGCGTGGAAGCGATCAAGGATGCCCAGATTCGCGCGCGTGTCACGGGCATCGTCAAGGAAATCAATTTCGATCAGGGCAGCGAGGTCAAGGAAGGCCAGCTTCTGTTCACCATTGATCCGGCCCCATATGAGGCCGAGCTGAATCGCGCCCGTGCCGAATTGCAGCGTGTTGAAGCCGACGCGAGTGCGGCGCGTGTGCAGGCCAAACGCTACGCCACGCTGGTCAAGTCAAACGCGATCAGCCGCCAGGAATACGATAACGCCCAGGCGGCCGCCCAGCAGGCCGAAGCCGCGATTGCTGCCGCCCGTGCGGCCGTGCAATCGGCCGAGATCAATCTGGGCTACACTCGCATCGATTCACCCATCGACGGGCGCATCGGCAAGTCGCTGGTGACCGAGGGCGCGCTCGTGAGTGCACAGAACGCCACCCAGCTGGCCACGGTGCAGCAGCTCAGTCGCGTCTATATCGACATCACGCGATCCACCACCCAACTGGCCATGCTGCGCAAGGCTCTGGAAGAAGGCATCCTCAAGCAGAACGACACCGAACACGTCGAAATCGAAGTTCTGCTCGAAGACGGCACCGTATACCCGCACAAGGGGCGCCTGCTGTTCTCGGGCGTGGCGGTCGACCCCTCCACGGCTCAGGTCACGCTGCGTGGCGAAATCGACAACCCCGACGAGATCCTGCTGCCGGGCATGTACGTTCGCGTGCGCCTGCAGCAGGGTGTTGATGAAGACGCATTGCTGGTGCCGGTGCAGGCGATACAGCGTACGCCCGACGGGTTGAACACGCTGATGGTCGTACGCGACGGGGTGGTGCATCCCGTTGCGGTGGCCGTCGGCCCCGAGATCGACGGCAAGTACCTGATCTACAAGGGGCTGTCGGCGGGAGACATGGTTATTGTCGAGGGTTTCCAGAAGATCCGCCCGGGCGCGCCCGTGCAGCCGATGCCCTGGAATCCGGGGGCGAAGCCTGGTGCTCCGGGTCAACCCGGTGCGCCGGGGCAGGGCGGCGGTGATGCGAAGCCGGCTGCCGACACTGAAACCCCGACCAAGGGTTGAGGAGCACGCATGCCGCTGTTTTTCATTGACCGCCCGATTTTCGCGTGGGTCGTTGCCCTGGGCATTACCCTGGCCGGCCTGCTTGCGATACCCAATATGCCCGTGGCGCAGTACCCCGATGTCGCGCCGCCCACCATCGAGATCCGGGCCACCTACCCGGGTGCCTCGGCCCTCGACGTGTCCACGTCGGTGGCGAGCGTTATCGAAAACGAGCTGAACGGCGCCAAGGGGCTGCTCTATTACGAGTCGGTCAGCGATTCCAACGGGCAGATGGAACTGAAGGTGACCTTCGAGCCGGGCACCGACCCCGACATGGCCCAGGTCGACGTGCAGAACCGCATTTCCAACATCACGTCGTCGCTGCCGGCTGCCGTCGTACAGCAGGGGCTGAAGGTGTCACAGGTGAATACCGGCTTCCTGCTGGTGGTCACCATGTCGTCCACCGACGGCTCTGTCAGTGCTCAGGAACTGGCCGATTACATTACCCGCAACCTGCAGAACCCCATTTCGCGGGTCGAGGGGGTGGGGCGCTTCCAGCTGTTCGAGTCCCCGCGTGCCATGCGCATTTGGGTCGACCCCGAAAAGCTGATCGGTTTCAACATGAGCATGGCCGAGGTCAATGCGGCCATTTCTGCCCAGAACCGGCTGGTGCCGGGTGGCATGCTGGGTTCGCCACCCAACCCCGGCACGCAACGGGTATCGGCACCGATCGTGGTCAACGGCGAACTGGCAACCGTCGAGGAGTTCAGCAACATCATCCTGCGCTCGAATCTCGACGGTTCCACCGTCAAGCTGTCTGACGTCGCGCGCATCGAGGTGGGTTCCGACAACTACATGTTCGGTGCGCGCCTGAACGGCAAGCCGACCGCCGCCTTTGCCATCTCGCTTACGCCGGAAGCCAACGCGTTGTCGACCGCCGAAGGCGTGAAGGCCCGCATGGCGGAGCTGGCAGAGCTGTT
>Ga0079224_100009500_pt1 | contig 13263 bp, 11 predicted proteins | sample Stecom2015_FD_80414 | JGI IMG/M metagenome (GOLD analysis project Ga0079224, IMG submission 80414) | Agricultural soil microbial communities from Utah to study Nitrogen management - Steer compost 2015 | ecosystem: Environmental > Terrestrial > Soil > Agricultural land | place: USA: Utah... | reverse complement strand
TAAACCACGTCTAAATTGTTTTAAAACATTATCAACTTTTGCTTGAGCCTGTTCTAAAATCTCTTCTTTTTCTGCTAATACTACAATGTCAGCCACACCAACAGTAATACCAGCTTTAGTTGAATACTTAAACCCAAGATCTTTCATACGGTCAAGCATTTTTGAGGTTTCCGTAATTTTAAAACGTTTGAAGACTTCAGCGATAATATTTCCAAGGATTTTCTTCTTGAACGGGTCAATTTGTTCTTGGTTTTGAATTATCTCTTTAACATTCGCACCTTTAGGTATAAAGTACTTTTCAGGTGTTTTTACTTCTAGGTTAGTCTTAGTTGGTTCGTTAATATATGGGAATGATTCAGGTAGAATCTCATTAAATATCAACTTACCTACTGTTGTCATAAGCAACATATTGTTTTGTTCTTCAGTAAATGTTGGGTTATTCAATGACCCAGCATGTACTGCAACCCTTGTATGAAGGTGAACATATCCATTTTGATATGCAAGAATTGCTTCGTTTGTATCCTTGAACACCATTCCTTCGCCGATCGCTCCAGGACGTTCCATAGTTAGGTAATAGTTACCAAGTACCATGTCCTGTGATGGCGTAACAACTGGTTTACCATCTTTCGGGTTAAGAATGTTTTGTGCCGCCAACATCAATAATCTTGCTTCAGCTTGTGCTTCTGCAGAAAGTGGTACGTGAACAGCCATTTGGTCTCCATCGAAGTCCGCGTTATACGCAGTACAAACGAGTGGGTGCAGACGGATTGCACGACCTTCAACTAATGTTGGTTCGAACGCTTGAATTCCTAAACGGTGCAATGTAGGAGCACGGTTTAATAGTACAGGGTGTTCCTTAATTACTGATTCAAGCACATCCCAAACTTCTGGTTGGACACGTTCAATTTTACGTTTCGCACTTTTTATATTATGAGCAAGTCCTTTTTCGACTAACTCTTTCATCACAAATGGCTTAAATAGTTCCAGCGCCATTTCCTTTGGTAAACCACATTGATACATCTTGAGGTTCGGACCAACTACGATAACGGAACGACCTGAATAGTCAACACGTTTACCTAGGAGGTTTTGACGGAAACGACCTTGTTTACCTTTTAACATATGTGATAGTGATTTTAACGGGCGATTACCAGGACCTGTTACAGGTCTTCCGCGACGTCCATTGTCAATCAGCGCATCGACTGCTTCTTGAAGCATTCGTTTTTCATTTTGAACAATAATGCTAGGAGCACCTAAATCTAAAAGACGTTTTAAACGATTGTTACGGTTGATAACACGACGATACAAATCATTTAAATCCGAAGTCGCAAAGCGCCCACCGTCTAACTGAACCATTGGTCGAAGTTCTGGTGGAATGACTGGTAGTACATCGAGAATCATCCAAGAAGGCTCATTGCCTGAATTACGGAATGCTTCAAGTACCTCTAGTCGTTTAATGGCACGGGTTCTTCTTTGTCCTTGGGAGGTTTTTAATTCTTCTTTAAGAGCATCGACTTCTTTTTCTAAGTCAATGTCTAAAAGAAGCTTTTTAATAGCTTCTGCTCCCATAGCTGCCTGGAATGTATTCCCGTATTTTTCACGATATGCACGATATTCCTTCTCAGAAAGCAATTGCTTTTTATCTAAAGGAGTATCTCCCGTTTCTGTAACAACATAAGATGCAAAATAAATAACTTCTTCTAGAGCACGTGGAGACATGTCTAAGACAAGCCCCATTCGGCTTGGGATCCCTTTAAAATACCAAATATGTGATACAGGTGCTGCAAGCTCGATATGACCCATTCGTTCACGACGTACTTTTGCACGGGTAACCTCTACTCCACATCGATCACACACTACACCTTTGTAACGAACACGTTTGTATTTACCACAGTGACATTCCCAGTCCTTTTGCGGACCAAAGATACGTTCACAGAATAACCCATCTTTTTCTGGTTTTAACGTACGATAGTTAATTGTTTCTGGTTTCTTCACTTCACCAAAAGACCATGAACGGATTTTATCTGGTGAAGCAAGACCTATGCTCATATATTCAAAATTATTAACATCTAGCAAGGGGCCTACCTCCCTTTTGATCTACAGGATAACCCTAATTGACCTTTGCTTGTTAACTAATCAAATGCGCCTTGACGTATTTACACGTAATTTTTAAACCAGCGAAGCGAGACATAAAGACTAGCATTTGGATGCAGAGCCTTTCTTTGGTGTTACACTTCGAAAATTTCTTTAGAACAAACGTGACTTCCGCCAGAGGCTTTAACTTTATCCAATTGGGGTTAATTCGAAACCCCAATTGGACATACTATCTGCTTCTAATTAAAGAAGTGATGAACTTATGTTGAAAGGTTTATTCCTTTACTACTGCGTTCTTTTCTAGCTCTGAATCGATTGGTTGGTCAGATTCAAGAGTAATTCCCTCTGATTGACTTTCTTCTTCATCATCTAAATCACGCATTTCGATCTCTTCTTCATCTCCAGAAAGGATTTTTACATCCAAACCAAGTGATTGAAGTTCTTTAATTAATACTTTAAACGATTCAGGGACACCAGGTTCTGGTACATTCTCACCCTTAACAATCGCTTCATATGTCTTCACACGGCCGACAACGTCGTCCGATTTAACTGTAAGAATTTCTTGAAGTGTATATGCAGCACCATAGGCTTCAAGTGCCCAAACCTCCATCTCACCAAAACGTTGTCCTCCGAACTGAGCTTTACCACCGAGTGGTTGCTGTGTAACAAGAGAATAAGGTCCTGTTGAACGAGCATGAAGTTTGTCATCAACCATATGTGCTAATTTAATCATATACATAACACCGACAGAAACACGATTGTCAAACGGTTCTCCCGTTCTTCCATCGTATAATACTGTTTTTGCATCACGTGCCATACCAGCCTCTTCAATCGTATCCCAAACATCTTCTTCAGTTGCTCCATCGAAAACTGGCGATGCAACATGGATGCCAAGTTGTCTAGCAGCCATACCTAAGTGTAGCTCTAGTACTTGACCGATGTTCATACGTGAAGGAACGCCAAGTGGGTTTAACATGATATCAATCGGTGTTCCATCCGGAAGGAAAGGCATATCCTCTTCAGGAAGAATTCTTGAAATTACCCCTTTGTTTCCATGACGACCAGCCATTTTATCGCCTTCGTGAATTTTACGTTTTTGGACGATATAAACACGAACAAGCTGATTTACACCAGGTGGTAATTCATCCCCATCTTCACGGTTGAATACTTTTACATCTAGGATAATTCCTCCGCCACCATGCGGTACACGTAAAGAAGTATCACGTACTTCACGTGCTTTTTCTCCGAAAATAGCATGTAAAAGTCGTTCTTCTGCAGTAAGCTCAGTAACTCCTTTTGGCGTTACCTTACCAACTAGTAGATCACCGTCTTTTACTTCTGCACCGATTCGGATAATTCCACGCTCATCAAGATTACGTAATGCATCTTCCCCAACGTTTGGAATATCACGTGTGATTTCTTCTGGTCCTAATTTTGTATCACGAGACTCTGATTCATATTCTTCGATATGAATAGACGTATACACATCGTCTTTTACAAGTCTTTCACTCATAATGATGGCATCTTCATAGTTATATCCATCCCAAGTCATAAATCCAACGAGAACATTACGTCCTAATGCTAGTTCACCTAGCTCCATTGAAGGACCGTCAGCAAGGATTTCTCCTTTTACAACCTCGTCACCTTCTTTTACAATTGGGCGTTGGTTATAACATGTACCTTGGTTAGAACGGATAAACTTAAGGAGACGATACTTATCAAGGTCACCTTTGATTTTTTGACCATCCACTTCTTCATATCGACGTACCCAGATTTGTTTCGCTTCAACACGTTCAACAATACCTGGATGTTTACAGATAACAGCAGCACCAGAGTCTTTACCTGATACATATTCCATACCAGTACCTACGAGCGGTGCTTCTGGTTGCATAAGTGGAACAGCTTGACGTTGCATGTTCGCTCCCATTAGCGCACGGTTTGAGTCGTCATTTTCTAAGAACGGAATACATGCAGTCGCAGCAGAAACAACCTGTTTTGGTGATACATCGATGTAATCGATGCGGTCACGATGAACGACTGTGTTCTCACTCTTAAAACGCGCATAGACATCTTCATCTAAAAACGATCCATCTTCACCTAAACGAGCATTTGCCTGAGCAACAATATAATTATCCTCTTCATCTGCCGTTAAGTAATCGATTCGATCAGTTACTTTACCTGTCTCTGGATCAACTCTTCGATATGGCGTTTCAATAAATCCAAATCGATTCACTTTTGCATAAGAAGATAACGAGTTAATCAATCCAATGTTTGGTCCCTCTGGTGTTTCAATTGGACACATACGGCCATAGTGAGAATAGTGAACGTCTCGAACTTCGAAACCAGCACGTTCACGTGTTAATCCACCTGGTCCTAATGCTGACAATCTTCGCTTATGTGTTAACTCTGCTAGCGGATTTGTCTGGTCCATGAATTGTGAAAGCTGTGAGCTACCAAAGAACTCTTTAATCGATGCAATCACTGGGCGAATATTGATTAGTTGTTGTGGAGTAATGGTATTCGTATCTTGAATTGACATTCTTTCACGAACAACACGCTCCATTCTTGATAACCCGATACGGAATTGGTTTTGCAGAAGTTCACCAACTGAACGTAAACGACGGTTTCCTAAATGGTCAATATCATCTGTATCTCCAACTTGATGTAAAAGGTTAAAGAAATAACTAATTGAAGAAAGGATATCCGCTTGTGTAATATTCTTCACACCTTCTTCGACATAGGCGTTACCAATAACATTGATGACATGTTCACCATCTGGGTCATTTGGTGCGTAAATTTTAATGGATTGAAGTGTTATTTCTTCATCAATTACGCCACCTACAGGTTGAAGTGTTTTAAAACCAATTCCATTTTCTAAATATGGAATAATGCGATCAAGCGTTCTTCGATCGAGAAGTGTATCTTTCTCAACAATGATTTCACCTGTTTCTGGATCAACAAGTGTTTCCGCTATACGCTGGTTAAACAAACGGTTCTTAATATGAAGCTTTTTATTAATCTTGTAGCGACCTACACTTGCAAGGTCATAACGTTTCGGGTCAAAAAAGCGTGATTCTAATAAACTTTTTGCGTTTTCTACTGTTGGAGGTTCTCCAGGACGTAGACGCTCATATATTTCTAGTAATGCTTTTTCTGTGCTCTCAGTGTTGTCCTTCTCAAGTGTATTGCGTAAATATTCGTTTTCACCGAATAAATCGATGATTTCTTGATCAGAGCCAAACCCAAGCGCGCGCAAAAGTACCGTTACTGGCAATTTACGAGTACGATCAATACGGACATATACAACATCCTTTGCATCTGTTTCATACTCTAACCATGCACCACGGTTTGGTATTACGGTTGCAGTAAAGCCACGTTTACCATTTTTATCGACTTTACCACTGTAATAGACACTTGGTGAACGGACCAATTGTGAAACAATTACACGTTCTGCACCATTGATAACGAAAGTACCTGTTTCTGTCATGAGTGGGAAGTCACCCATAAATACATCTTGATCTTTTACTTCACCAGTTTCTTTATTGATCAAACGCACTTTTACTCGAAGTGGCGCTGAATAAGTAACATCTCTTTCCTTTGATTCCTCAACAGAATACTTTGGTTCACCTAAACTGTAATCAATGAACTCTAGAGATAGGTTACCTGTAAAATCTTCAATCGGGGAAATATCTTGGAACATCTCCCTAAGACCCTCATCAAGAAACCACTGATAAGAAGAGGTTTGAATCTCAATAAGATTTGGTAATTCTAAAACTTCACTAATACGAGCATAACTTCTTCGTTGGCGGTGTCGTCCATACTGAACTAGTTGACCTATCAACTCATTCACCCCTCATATCAAGCGTTATTAATCTTGCTAATTTATAAATACTTACTAAATATCAAAGTCTACTTTCAAACTTTAATAAATAGTAAGAAGTAAACCGCAAATCAAAATGATAGGACACATAGAGTAGCCTATCAATTCTTACATCACTTCGACTATTTAAAGCCATACAGCACTCGTTTTTCATCTTTAAAATCTTGTTTTTTAAAGACAAAAAGAAAAAGGGTTTTTACTAGGAAAACCACATTTTCTAAAAACGAACTATTGATTTTATTAGTTTTTCCATACATACTATATTTATACATATATTTAATTTTTTAGTTATACATGGAAAAATTACATATCGGCATTATATAATGCTACCACAGGAGAAATTACCAGTCAACTTATTTTTTAATTTGTCAAGCACTTTTTTAGTTATTGTTTTTAATAGCTCTAATGATGTGGTATCCTTTTTTCCTCTCCACAATCTCTACTTCTTCAAAGACCGATTGAAGTTTCTCAATTGCAGAAGGAGCTCCTTGCTTCTTTTGGATCACTACCCAAAGCTCGCCTCTAGGCACTAAATACTCATAACTTTCTTCCAAAATATGATGAACAACTTTTTTTCCTGCCCGAATTGGCGGATTCGAGATAATAGCAGCAAAACCTCGTTTTTCTACATTTGCAAACAAATCACTTTGATGAATGTCTATATTGACAACTCTGTTCATCTCAGCATTCAATTTCGCTAGTTCAACTGCACGCTCGTTGACATCAATCATTTCAACTACACGCTCACTATGTACTTTCGCAAGCGCTAAGCCAATAGGTCCGTACCCGCAACCAACATCTAAAAACGGCCCAGCAACCTCAGGAGCTTTAAATTCCTCTACTAACAACCTTGAGCCAAAGTCTACTTCGTTTTTCGAGAAAACACCACTATCGCTCGTAAATGAGAATTTATTTCCCTTTAGAACAAACGACCATGTTTTTTGATTGCTTGTAACGGTGGGTTTACTAGTATAATAATGTTCGGTCATTTATTATATCTCCCAACATAAGAATATATGCACAGTTTACCCATTTCATGCTGAAATCATGGAATAATGATAAAAAAAGCTCGCAAATCGCGAGCTTTTTTCTATGTTAATCAGTTATTACTTAACTTCTACGCCAGCTCCAACTTCTTCAAGTTTAGCTTTAAGTTCTTCAGCTTCCTCTTTAGAAACGCCTTCTTTGATTGGTTTTGGAGTGTTGTCAACAAGTTCTTTAGCTTCTTTTAAGCCAAGACCAGTGATTTCACGTACAACTTTGATAACTTTGATTTTTTGTCCACCAGCATCTGCTAATACAACATCAAATTCTGATTGCTCTGCAGCAGCTTCAGCACCGCCACCAGCAGCTACAGCTACAGGAGCAGCAGCAGTTACACCAAATTCTTCTTCGATTGCTTTTACTAGGTCATTTAGTTCTAAAACAGTCATATTTTTAACTGCTTCAATGATTTGTTCTTTAGTCATTTGTAAATCCTCCTTAGTTAATTATCCGAATTGAAATTCAAATTTTATATTTTTTAAACGATTAAGCACCTTGCTCTTCTTTTTGATCTGCAACTGCTTTAGTAGCAAGAGCAAAATTACGAACTGGAGCTTGAAGTACGCTAAGCAACATAGAAAGTAAACCTTCGCGAGATGGTAGTTCAGCAAGAGCTTTAACTTCCTCAACAGTTGCGACATTTCCTTCGATTACACCTGCTTTAATTTCTAATGCTTCATATTTTTTCGCGAAATCATTAAGAATTTTTGCAGGAGCTACTACATCTTCGTTACTGAACGCAATTGCGTTTGGTCCTGTTAGCGCATCATTTAGGCCAGCAACCTCAGCTTGTTCTGCAGCACGACGAGTTAAAGTATTTTTGTAAACTTTGAATTCGATACCTGCTTCACGAAGTTGTTTACGTAGTTCTGTTACTTCCGCAACAGATAGTCCACGGTAGTCAACAACGATAGTTGATTTACTCTCACGTAATTTATCTGCGATTTCAGTTACGATTTGTTGCTTTTGTTCTACTGCACGACTCATTCTTAGACACCTCCTGTAAGTAATTTCAAACACTTGAAACCGTTCGGTGTTAGAGCGTGTCCATGATTGAACACTTCTAGATTAAAAAACCTCTATGCCGTGGTAGACATAGAGGTAGTAATGATCAAGTAATTATATACTACACCTCGGTAGGAAATTAAGCCTAAATTAGCACCTACTGTCTACGGTACAAATGTATTCATTTATTAACAACAGAATTTATTATATGAAATGCTATCGCAAAAGTCAATAACCACTATATTCCAATTAGAATGTAGAAGCGTCAACTTTTACGCCAGGTCCCATTGTAGATGATACAGCAATGTTCTTCATGTAAGTACCTTTTGCTGCAGATGGTTTAACCTTTAGCATAGTCTCATAAATAGTAGTGAAGTTCTCAACAAGTTTTTGATCATCAAATGAGATCTTACCAATTGGAACATGGATGTTAGCAGATTTGTCAACGCGGTATTCAACTTTACCAGCTTTGATTTCATTTACTGCTTTCGTTACGTCAAAAGTAACAGTTCCTGTTTTAGGGTTTGGCATTAAACCTTTAGGTCCTAATACACGACCAAGTTTCCCAACTTCCCCCATCATATCAGGAGTTGCCACGATTACATCAAACTCAAACCAACCTTGGTTGATTTTGTTGATGAACTCGCTATCGCCAACATAGTCAGCTCCAGCAGCTTCTGCTTCTTTTGCTTTTTCACCTTTAGCGAAAACTAATACACGTTGAGTTTTACCAGTACCATGTGGTAGAACAACTGCACCACGAATTTGTTGGTCAGCTTTCTTAGGGTCAACTCCTAAACGAAATGCAACTTCAACTGTTGCATCAAATTTAGCTGTGCTTGTTTTCTTTACAAGTTCAATTGCTTCTGCAACTGAATAAGCTTTTGTACGGTCTACTAATTTAGCAGCTTCAACGTACTTTTTACCTCTTTTTGCCATTATTATTTCCTCCTCAATTGTGGTTTTAACGGAATAACCTCCCACGTCTAGCAACAGTAATCATACTGATATACTGGCGCTGGACAGAACAAAGGTTGCGAACGAAAGACAGAAATGTTCCATCCGCAACCCCTAAAAACATCTTTGTAACAAATTGGAATTAGTCTTCGATCGTAATTCCCATGCTACGAGCAGTACCTTCAACCATACGCATTGCAGATTCAACGCTTGCTGCATTTAAATCAGGCATTTTTGTTTCTGCAATCTCGCGTACTTTATCACGCTTAACTGTTGCAACTTTATTACGGTTAGGTTCACCAGAACCAGACTCAATACCAGCTGCTTTCTTTAATAGAACTGCAGCAGGAGGAGTTTTAGTAATAAATGTAAATGAACGATCTTCATAAACTGTGATTACAACAGGAATAATTAAACCAGCTTGTTCTGCTGTACGAGCATTGAACTCCTTACAGAATCCCATGATGTTAACACCTGCTTGACCTAGTGCTGGCCCAACTGGTGGTGCTGGGTTTGCTTTACCCGCTGGAATTTGTAATTTTACCTCTTTAATTACTTTTTTAGCCACGAGACACACCTCCTTAAAGTCCGTGATGTGGTAATAGGGATTTCCCCTCCCACTCATCTATTCTTTATATATCAATAAAGAACGTTAGCATAGCTAGTCTCTATGTTCTTTCGAGACATACTGACCTATGCAATATTACCACTTTTGGATTACAATATCAAGTTTTTCTTAAACTTTTTTGTCCAGCCTCAGCGCCTAACCCCTCGTAGTCATAAACCAATCCGTCAAGAAGGATAAAATGCATCCTTCTCGCCAGCTTTTCGTTTGCTTGTCGGACTCGCACAGGGCAAGGAATGCTTCGCCACATCATTCCACGAAGAAAATGCAAAGCATTTTCGAGGATGTGCTGACGTCCATGTTTGCCACAGGTCGTGGCGGACTTTAGTGGACGTTCAACTAATTAGCACTTCAGCATTTCGGTCTAGATTTTTTCAATTTGTGTAAAATCAAGTTCAACTGGCGTTTCACGACCAAACATGTTTACTAGAACCTTTACTTTTTGTTTATCTGCGTCGATATCCTCGATCGCACCTGTAAAGTTAGTAAACGGACCTTCCTTAACACGAACCGTTTCTTTTAGTTCAAAATCAATCTCGATTGGTCTTTCATCCATACCCATTTGCTTAAGCAGGAAGGTAACCTCTTCTGGCAATAGTGGAGTTGGTTTTGATCCATGACCTGCTGAACCTACAAAACCTGTAACTCCTGGAGTATTGCGTACAACATACCATGAATCGTCTGTCATAATGATTTCAACTAATACATAACCTGGGAATACTTTCTTTTTTACAACTTTCTTCTTACCGTTCTTAATTTCTGTTTCTTCTTCCTCTGGCACAATCACACGGAAGATTTTATCCTGCATACCCATTGATTCGACACGTTTTTCTAAGTTTGCTTTTACTTTATTTTCATACCCTGAATACGTATGAACAACATACCAGTTCTTTTCCATTAGTTAGGACGCTTGTCCTTCCCTCCCTTTGATTAGAAGCCTTACTATCCATTGTAGACTCTACTAATTAATTATATGAGTTAGATAGGTTTTACCTTTTAATTTGGATTAAAATATAGGCTTAGTATTCGATTTTTTGCAATTAAAAAAACCCGTTCCCGGGCTTTTTGATGATGCTTCATTTATTCTCTATCCATCATTATACCATGAGTGGACTGTGTTTATTCAAGTACTAATCGAATTAATTCTGAAATCCCTAAGTCAACAACAGCAAAAAATACAGATACAAAGACTACTGTTACTAAAGTAACAATTGTATAGCGTGTTAATTCCTTTCTCTTAGGCCAGCTTGTTTTCTTCATTTCTCGAGCTACTTCACGAAAAAACTTGGTTATGCGATTCATCCATGTAACCTCCAACTTTGTAAAAGACACTCTGCAATCTATTTTGTTTCCCGATGATTTGAATGGGAATTGCAATTCTTACAAAACTTTTTCATTTCAAGCCGTTCAGTTGAAGAAGTATTCTTCATGGTGGAATAATTTCTACTACCACATTCCACACAGGCTAAAATTACCTTTTTTCGCATTTTATCACCTTCCATGTAAAACGCTATACCATACTATGAAAAAAGTCTCAATTTCCTTAAAAATGTAACACAGGCTTGATTTATATGTCAATACTAGCTCCAAGCTAGTACATATCATTATATATAGGTATCTAAAATTTGATCTCTTGAATCTCCAAATATCTTTCTAATTTCCGTTTTACACGCTGGAGAGCATTATCAATTGATTTTACATGGCGATTTAAATCCTCTGAGATCTCTTGATAGGACCTTCCGTCTAGATATAAGGACAATACCTTACGTTCCAAATCACTTAATAACTCTGCCATTTTTAATTCGATATCATCAAATTTTTCTCTGTTGATAATTAATTCCTCAGGATCCAATATCTTTGCTCCCGATATTACATCCATTAATGTACGGTCAGATTCCTCATCGTATATCGGCTTGTCCAACGAAACATAAGAGTTAAGAGGAATATGTTTTTGTCTTGTAGCCGTTTTAATCGCAGTAATAATTTGACGTGTTATACAAAGTTCTGCAAACGCTTTAAAGGAAGAAAGCTTGTCCTCCTTAAAATCGCGAATTGCTTTATATAACCCGATCATGCCCTCTTGAACAATATCTTCACGATCTGCTCCAATTAAAAAGTACGACCGGGCTTTTGCACGCACAAAATTTTTATACTTATTGATTAAATAGTCCAATGCCTCACTTTCTCCAGCATGGACTAATTCCACGACTTCCTCGTCCTCTAGTCGGTCATAATATAACCTGTTGCCATAATCATCGAAGCTTGAACTCACACCGATCCCTCCGACCCACCTAAGAAGTGTTTACTAACAAAAATAGCTAATTTGCATGAGTAGATAATGTTCATAAAATTCTTTATCTAGAAATATTATACAGGAGGACTTTTCCAAGCGTCAACCGCTCATCGCTTTCCTCGTCGCCATTTTTCAAATATTTCTGCAATTTCATCTGAAATTGGAATCTTTGCTACACTTTTTTCTTGATAGGTTGTTTTGACGTCTTTTTGAATTCCTGACTCCACTACTTCCATCTCGGTTAATAGTTCTCTGGCAGATTTTCGTAAAGCACCTTGTCCGAAAATCTGCCATTGTTCAGTATAATCCGAAGTTGCTACATGAATGGTTGTCTTAATATTGCTCAATTGTTTCGCAAGTTTTTCGATTCGTTCATCGGCCGTTTCATTTTCACGAGTAAATATGACTTCGACCTTTCGACTTTTCGTTTTCTTCTCTATTCCTGGTACGAGGTGTGCATCAAATACGATAATCACCTTATATCCTGTATACGCCTGATATTCAGCCATTTTTTCAATTAATAAATCACGCGCTGCTGAAAAGTCCTGTGTTTTAAGAAGACGTAGTTCTGGCCATGCACCAATGATGTTGTAGCCATCTACCAGCAGGATATCCATTTGTATTATTCTCCTAACGGATTCCGCTTACGATATACCTCATACATTAGTAGGCTTGCAGCAACAGAGGCATTTAACGAAGTTACTTTCCCTTGCATTGGCAAGCGTAATAGAAAATCACACTTTTCCTTTACAAGGCGACCCATGCCTCTTCCCTCACTGCCAATTACTAACCCTATCGGCATTTTACCATCGACATTTCGATAATCCTCTTTTCCCTTTGCATCTGTTCCAACAATCCATACACCACGGTCCTTTAGTTCATCAATTGTTCTAGCGAGGTTTGTTACCCGTGCAACTGGTATATATTCAATAGCACCCGTTGAAGCTTTTGCGACGGTTGCAGTTAAACCGACTGCCCTTCGTTTGGGAATGATAACACCATGTGCTCCAACTGCATCTGCTGTACGGAGAATGGAACCAAGATTATGTGGGTCCTCTAATTCATCCAGCAAAATAATAAATGGGGCTTCATTTCGTTTAATTGCTGCTTCAAAAATATCATCCACTTGCGCATACTCATAGGCTGCAACCTGCGCAACTACCCCCTGATGATTCCCTTCAACCATTTGATCTATTTTCTTTTTAGGAACAAATTGAACTAGTACATTCCCTTCTTTTGCAAGAGAAGTTATCTGATTCATTTGTCCTCTGTTAGAACCTTCAGCAATCCAGATTTTATTGATATCCCGCTCTGACTTTAATGCTTCAATCACAGGATTCTTTCCAATAATAAAATCACTAGTCATCT
>Ga0079224_100009499_pt1 | contig 13263 bp, 10 predicted proteins | sample Stecom2015_FD_80414 | JGI IMG/M metagenome (GOLD analysis project Ga0079224, IMG submission 80414) | Agricultural soil microbial communities from Utah to study Nitrogen management - Steer compost 2015 | ecosystem: Environmental > Terrestrial > Soil > Agricultural land | place: USA: Utah... | reverse complement strand
CCCTGAAGACGTGGGTGCCGCCAAGACCTTGCTGGTCCTCGGCAAGCATTCGGGAAGACACGCCTTTGACAATCGTCTCAAAGAACTAGGCGTCGGCCTCAATGCGCAAGCATTGGAGTCTGCCTTCGCCCGCTTCAAGTCACTGGCCGACAAGAAGAAGCAAATCACCGACGCCGATCTGATGGCCTTAGCCGCTTCAGAGTCAGGCGATGTGCCCGAGTCCTATCGCTTCGAGTCGGTTCACGTCTCAGCGGGGAGCGGAATGCCTACGGCTTCGGTGCGCCTACGTGGCCCACAGGGTGAAGATCTCGTGACCGCAGCGATTGGTACAGGACCCGTGCACGCTATCTTTACCGCGGTGGATAATTTGGTTCAGGCGCCGGCCGAACTGCTTGAGTATTCGATAAAGGCTGTGACCGAAGGCATCGATGCCCTCGGTGAGGCAAGTGTGCGTATCCGTCTCAAGAGCCAAGCTTTGAGAGAAAACGCCCAAATGGGAAGTAGCCGCAGTCCGGTCTTTCATGGTCACGCCGCGGACACCGACGTCTTGGTCGCCAGTACCAAGGCCTACCTGAGCGCTCTCAATCGCCTCTTGGCCGTCATGGACGCCAAGAGAAGCGATGAAGAGAACCTCCCTCGCAGCGTCACAAGTGGCGTCTAAGTGGATCTCATGCCCCACAGGCAAGGGAGAGCATCGTGAGCGATGAAATAGCAGAAGAGCTGAGCGTCCGAGGAGACGCTCCGTCAAAAGTTGAAATCTATGACACGACCTTGCGCGACGGAAGTCAGGGCGAGGGCGTCTCCTACACTGCGCGCGACAAACTCCGGATTGCCCAGCGTCTCGATCTCTTCGGGGTCGCTTACATCGAGGGCGGCTGGCCAGGTTCAAACCCGAAGGATGCGGAGTTCTTTTCCAGAGCGCGCGATGCGGACTGGACGACAGCCAAGGTCGCTGCCTTCGGGTCGACTCGACGGGCAAATTTGAACGCCGAGGACGACCCCAACCTTTTGGCATTGATCGCCTCGGGAGCTCCAGTCTGCACAATCTTTGGAAAAAGCTGGAATCTTCACGTCACCGAAGTCCTCCGAACAACTCTCGACAAGAACCTCTCGATGATTGAAGAGAGTATCGCCTACTTGGCCAGCGAGGGACGCACTGTCTTCTACGACGCCGAGCACTTCTTTGATGGCTACAGAGCGGACCCTGGCTACGCGCTGGCCACCTTGGAAGCTGCCAAACGAGGTGGTGCTCACGCCTTGTCATTGTGCGAGACGAACGGTGGGGGCCTGCCCTGGCAAGTCGAGAAGATCACACGTGTTGTGCGTCATGTGCTGGACATGCCGATAGGGATCCATGCTCACGACGACACGGGCTGTGGAGTGGCCAACAGCCTAGCTGCCGTGCGCGCGGGTGCATCTCATGTCCAAGGCACGATCAATGGGATCGGGGAACGCTGTGGAAACGCCAATCTGAGCGTGATCATCCCCAATCTTGAGTTGAATTTTGATTGCCGAACGCTCCCGTCAGGTCGGCTCAAGGAGCTCACCGATGTGTCACGCTTTGTCGCTGAAATCGCCAACCTTGCTCCAGCAAAAAGCATGGCCTTTGTGGGACGTTCCGCCTTTGCCCACAAAGGAGGCGTGCACGTCGCCGCGATGCGCCGACACGTGCATTCGTACCAACACATCGACCCTGAAAAAGTAGGCAACACGATGCGCGTCGTCGTTTCCGACCTTTCGGGTCGAGGCAATGTTCTGAGCAAGGCGGAAGAGCTCGGGGTCCACGTGGACAAAGGTACAGAGCTCGAAGCTCTTGAGGAAATCAAAGAAGCCGAAACCCGCGGCCTCAGCTACGAAGGAGCCGAGGCTTCTGTTTCGCTCCTCCTCGCCCGCAAAGCCCAGGACTATTCCGCCCTATTCGACGTCCTCGACTATCAGGCATTGGTTGGGAGACGAAAGGGGATCCAGTTCGTCGAGGCGACCGTTCGTTTGATGATCGACGACGAAATCGTCCACACAGCGGGTGACGGCGACGGACCGGTCGCCGCGCTGGACTCAGCGCTGCGCAAGGCTCTATCACCTCACTACCCTCAGCTCGATCACATCCATCTCACTGACTACAAGGTACGTATCTTGGACTCAGACTCTGGAACCGACGCGATCACTCGGGTGCTCTTAGATAGCCGCGACGAACAGGGTGGTTGGAGCACCGTGGGCGCCTCGTCCAATATCATTGAAGCCTCCATGGCCGCACTGATTGATTCATTTGAGTTTGGCCTGGGACGCGCAAGGTCGAAAGACTAGCGCGGTTCAGAGAGGACGCCTGTCGAACGCCTTTCAAATCGTTCGACGTCCTGGACGTGGTCCCATCCCTCTACCCCGCAAGATTACTTGCAGACCTACAGCAAACAAAAAGGCACCGACATAGTCATAACTGTGAAAGGTCCGCCCAGACGGTGCCGGCCACTGCCTTTTTTTGAGCCATTGCGCTCTATTTCATCTGACGGAAACCTGAAAGAGTACTCATCTTTAACTCACAGTTCCTCGTTCTCCAGAGGTCCGGAAATGACGTGTCGCCATTGACGGCGGACGACCACTTCGGCAAAACTTGAAAGCGCGGTTGTCATTCTTCGCAAGCGATACTGCGGTGCCATGGATCCTCTTTCTGTCCTTCCTCTCAATAGCGAATTCATCGCAAAACGCCTCCCGTGCGAGCGCCTAGCAGCGGTGTTGATCGGTGCGTGGAACGATCGACGCTCCGGTGAGATCCGTCTTGAACACGAGAAAGGGGCGGTAGCCCTGCTCGTCTTGCACGGTGGTGCGCTACGAAAGCTCCGTTCCCCCACGATTGAAGAACGCGCTTGGACTGCCGCTGCCAAAGCGCTACCTCCAGCACAACTGGACTTCGCTCGAAACTACGCAGGTCCAAGAAGAACAGAATGTTTGAAGGCTCTTGAGCGCCTTGTTCTGCTCAGCGACACTCAAATATCGGCGATCCACACGCAAACCATCACGGCAGAAATTTTGGACTTCTGCCGCAAAGAAGGCCACTTCACTTGGACGTGGAAACCCACCGGCGACGACCAAGGGGCTCCCATCGAGCCCATCGTGGATCCACTCGCCCTCATCTGCCAATGCCTTTCGGCAGCATCGGATGTTGGTTGGTGCAAAGCCGCGCTCTCCGACTATCGCCAGGAAGCACTCCGGCTCACCGGGCGAGTCAAAACGACAAGTGTTGAAGACCTTCAGGACCTCACAGCGACAATTGAACGCCAGCCCGAAAGTATTGAAACCCTCTTGCTCCGAGGCACCATCGAGGAGGGGCGCCTTCTTTCGATGGTCTATGTTCTCCTGGCCACCGGCACCGTCGAACTCCCCCCACCTGCTTCGCGGCTCCATCCGCCCCGTTCATTCGCCGCACCGCAATCGTCAACGCGCGTAAGTAGTGAAAAGGACTACTCTCTTTCCTCTCGGGCTCCGACGCTTCCGGTACCCAAAAGGTCGCTCCCCCCCGGACCGGGCAAGGTCGCGTCACTCAGAGAAACGAGTGCCCAACATGCACCTGGATCCACAGCACCAGACAGCCAACTCGCGTCGGCCAGATCTGGCGTTCGACCACTCCAGGTCAAAGGGGATCGAGCGCCGGCCCCTACCCCCAGCTCATTTGATCCTCACAGAGAACATAGTGCGGAGATGAGCTGTCTCAAGGCGTGGTTGCGTACGCAAGTCTACCCGGAGAGTTCCGAACGAGCATTGAGCTACGGTCAAAAAGCGGCCGCGTACTTTCCCAAGAACGCAGGGATCAGTTTTTATCTGGGTGGAATTCACGCGCTGCGAGGTGAACTCAGGGCGGCTGAGCACTGGCTCGCGCGGGCAGTCGAACTCGATCCGGAACACTCCGAAGCCCTGCGAGAACTAGAGCGTGTTCGAACTCAACGAGTCAGTAACGGCGAATGAGAAACGATCAAGGTGAGAAAGTCTTCGCGTCAGTGGACATCCCCTGATCTTCGAAGTTGCTCACGCGAACCAGCGGCGCTCACCTTGAGTTTCAAACTAACTTGCGGACGTTGCTTGTGTTGGTAATCACTTGTGCTGGACCTTCCTTGTCCCAAGTGGACAAGGGTCGCTCGCCAGAAGGGACGGCCTCAGCCCGACGAAAAGCCCCCAATGCGGCTGCAGCAACATGCAATCCCGTCCAACGAGCCAAATGATAGGCCGAAGGTACGGCAACCGATGCCGATGCGGCCGTCGCACTGACTCCCGTCGCATCCAGGTGTTCTTTTGCCTGATGAAACGCGTCGTAGAATCGTTGAATATTCTGTTCGGGTGAACAGCGTGGTCGAGCGCGGCGGACCGCTTCTTCACCCATCGACTTGCGACGTTCGGGGTTGTTCAAAAGCTCAATGATCGCCTGTCCAAAGCGGAAGTTACTGTCACTCTCGTTGGGACCGGGACTGATCAAAACGCCGTCTTGATCATGTGACACCTGCTGTTGAACGCCTTTTCCGTCGTTCATCGCCACCACAGGAAGACCACACCACAGGGCCTCACTCACGACCTGTCCGTAGGTCTCGCTCAGCGATGTGTAGGTGAAGACGTCTGCGTGTCGGTAGTATGATCGGACTTCAGCCAGAGTCTTCTCGCCTTCAAAGAATACACGCTCTTCAAGACCCAACCGACGCGAAAGCTCAACCAACGGATCATGGTCGGGTCCGTCACCGACCAAAGTCAGGGTAGCGAGGGGATCTTGAGGCACCACTTCTCGCGCAAAGATCGTAAGAAGACGATCCAACGATTTTTCGCGACTGTGCCGGCATACCGACAAGAGGCGATGCCCGACCTGACACGACTTGTGAAATGGGTCCTCACCAGCTGCCTGATCAAAAATCGCCGGATCAACACTGCGCGGAATCACATGAATGGGACAATTGACCCCTCGGTCACGCCAGTATTGCTTCAGTCCCGAAGACAACACGACGAGTCCATCGCTCTTGTTGTAGGCGCTAGCCACTTGGCGTTCCAACCAAGGAATGACCTGATCGCTGAAAACGTAGTGCATTGCACGGTTTTCATGAAAGGACTCAGGAAAGAGCACTTCATAGTAACTTGCCCAATGAAAGGTATTCACCGACAAAAAGGGGATGCGGTGAGTGCGGCGAAGCCAGAGTCCCAGGTCGATCATCCCGGTTCCGGTTTGTCCCAAGAATATGTCGATGCGCTTTCTGGCCAACTCACGAAGCCCTCGCCTCGTCGGGAGAGCAAGGTGCACTCCAGGTTGCGCGTTCAAAGGGAGACTTGAGAGCAGGACTCGATTTTGAGGCAGGTCTTCTTCTCGTGCGATCGGATCTTCAGGTCCAATGACCGTGACCTCATGGCCTCGCTGGTTGAACTCGCGGTACAGAAATTGGCTCGCGAACGAGGATCCGTTAGCGTAAGGAACGCGGACGTGATCGTTGGCAATCCCAATGCGGTGGGGACGCCAGGGCTTTCCGTCGACTTTTAAGTTAAAGACCTTTGCCATGAAAATTCTCGATTTATGCGAGTTCTACTCGGAGCGCGGGGGAGGGGTGCGCTCGTATCTCACAAAGCTTGGCACGTACGCCAAACAAGCGGGGCACCAGTTGGTCATCGTCGCGCCAGGAGCGCGAGATGAAAGGTTAGAAGAGGGGGGGGCGGTCATCGAAAGGTACTCAGCTCCAAAAATGCCCTACGACGGGACTTATCATGTGCCCCTCAAGTTGGGACGGATGCGGCAGCTGATCCGAAAGCACGCCCCCGACGTGCTCCAAGTCTCGAGCCCCTTCATTCCCGCATTGGTGGCGGGAGGCTTGGGATCCGATGTGGGGCAACAGGGGATGGTGCGTGTCTATGTATATCACTCCGATCCGATTGGGTGCTACTTGAAACCGTGGGCACAGGGTCATATTCCTGAGTATTTTCGTCGGGCCGCACTCAAGCCGGCTTGGTCGTGGATGCGAAGAATTTGCCGCACCCACGACAGAACTGTCGTGGCAGGAGCTTGGCTCCGCGATGAACTACGGCAAGAGGGATGTCAGAATGTGGTAAACGTGGATTTTGGTATCCAGCACGAAGACTTTGGACCAGAGCGTCGTGATGAAGCGCTCCGCTCGCGCTTCCTGGGAGATCTTGCCCACAATCCGGACGCAAAACTGCTGGTCATCGCAGGGCGACTCGCCATCGATAAGAGTCAAAAAAGGCTGATTGAGGCAATTGCCGACCTTTCGCGGCAGCAGCCGCTGGCGTTGGTCGTGCTCGGCGATGGGCCCGAGCGAGCGCGACTCATGCAGGCAGCTGGAGACATTCCACGGGTCCACTTTTTGAAGTTTACGAAAGACAGAGCTGAATACGCGGCAATTTTGGCGACGGCGGATTGTTTAGTCCACGGCTCGCTCTGCGAGACCTATGGTTTTGTTCTGGCCGAAACTCTCGCCTCGGGGACACCCTTTGTTGTGCCAGATTGGGGAGGCGCCCGCGCCCTTTCAGATCTGAAATATTCCGAGCGCTACCCCGCCCTTGGAGGCCCCGCAGAAGTGAGGGACGCCTTGAAGCGACTACTGTCACGACCTGCGGGCGAACTCTCCATGAATGCGCGCCAGGCCGGACTTGCTCAACCACATACTCGAGACCACTTTCAGAACCTTTTCACCTTCTACCTAGACCTTATCGCGCAAAAACGCGCGACCACCTCGTGACTCACGCTGACTTCGTTTGTGATCGCTGCGGCCACTGTTGCAAGACGCTGCGCGTTCCGCTGACGCTCAGCGATCTCAAGACGATGTTCGCCGCCTGGGGACGCACGCAGGTTGAAGAGTGTATCGAACTCTTACGAAGCGACGAAGTCGATATGACAGGTGAGCCTGAGTCGATGGCTCTACTTCGCGAGGGGCGACACTTGCTGGTGCTCAAGCACCGACGGGAAGGCAACTCCGCCCAGTGCGTCTTCTTGTCGGAATTCGGCAGCTGCACCATTCACACACTTCGTCCCAGCCCATGCAGAGCCTATCCCTACGACCGCCCCTCTTCGAGCGGAGACCAGGGCTTGGGCCTGCACCCCACCTTGCTCTGTCCACCTGAAACGGGCGTGCACTCTCTGGTAGGGCTGAGTCGAGGCGACTGTCAGCCCGCACAAAAGGCGGAAGAAACAGTCACGCGCCGTGACGACGAAATCGAACGTCACGCGGAGTGGATCGCTCACTGGAACAGAAAGCAGCGAACGCGCCTACTACTTGGAAGAGTTCCCCTAGACGCAGTCCACTTCGTCCACGCACTCCTCAACGAAGCTGAAACGGCCGTCCCCTCTACCTGACTGGATGCAGCAAAAGTCCGCATTCACTCAACCAAGGACCGCAAGGCTCGTTCCACTGCTGAGACATAGCGTGTACCGAACAAGTTCAGGTGCACCAGTAGTGGATAGAGCTGGTAGACCTTGATGCGCTGCTCAAAACCAACAAGCAGCGGAAACTCCTTTTGGTAGGATGAAAACACCCGCTCATCGAAGCCTCCGAAAAGACGCATCATCGCAAGATCCACCTCACGATGACCGACGTAAGCCGCTGGATCGAAAAGTGCCGCGCCTTTGGCAAGGTAACAGTAGTTTCCACTCCAAAGATCGCCATGCAAACGGGAGGGCGCATCTTGGGTCTCAAGGATGGGGGGCAAACGTCGTAGCAACGCATCGAGCGACCGACGAACGCCCGGATTGATCAGGCGCCGAGCTCCAGGCAGTTCCAACTGAACCCGCAAGCGTTTCTCAATAAAGAACTCCGACCAGGTTTCCCTGGTCTCATTGAGCTGACCAAGTGTGCCGATGAAGTTCGCTCGTGGAGCCCCCCACTTGCTGGCTTCAGCACGATGCAGCGCGGCGATCCCTCGTCCGAGAGCGTCCGCCGATCCGTCGCGCTGCGTTTCAAGAAACTCCATCACCAAAAAGCCCTCGCCCACGTGGAAGACTTCCGGAACGATCAGATTTTCGATCGACTCCAAACCCTTCCTCAAAAAGGTGAGCCCCTCCTCTTCAGCGTGAAACAAGCGTGGCGGCGCCTCCCGATTGACCTTCACGAAGAGGCGATCGCCACCGGTCAGGATGACTTCCCATGCCTCGTTGATGTCCCCTCCAAAGACGGGACGGCGTGATTTCACAACGACCGAAAGGGCCTGCTCAAGCTCGGTAACCCATCGCTCGCGAGGCGCCATCACTGAGAGCGTAGGGCTTCGATGACAAAAGCGCATCCCACATCGAAGACCGGGCCCCCCAGAAAACAACTGAAGGAGACACATCTTGTCCGTGAGCGCCTGACATGCCCAAAAGGGTCTGATATGGGGGCTGCGCGCCCCGCGCGTCTTCGCTCAAAATCTGCCGAGCGCCCTCAGGTCTCGGCCAGAATCACTGAACTCAGGAGCCCCTCATGGAAGCCAAAATCGTCGTTCTCCCCGGAGACGGAATCGGACCAGAAATCACCCAGGTCGCCCAAAAAGTGCTGGAGGCCGTTGCTAAGAAGTTCGGGCATTCCTTTGATTTCGAAGAGCGTCTCATCGGCGGTATCGCAATCGACGAAACCGGCACCCCCCTCCCCGAGCAGACTCTTTCCGCCTGCAAGAAAGCCGACGCTGTCCTACTCGGCGCAGTCGGGGGCCCCAAGTGGGACGACCCGACTGCAAAAGTTCGCCCCGAGCAAGGACTTCTCGCAATACGAAAGGGTTTGGGTCTCTACGCCAACCTTCGGCCAGTGCGCGGTTATCAAGAGCTGCTGGGGGCGTCACCACTCAAACAAGAACTCGTGGAGGGGGTCGATCTCTTGTGCGTCCGCGAACTCACCGGTGGGGTCTATTTTGGCGAACGAAAAGAACCCGATGGCTTTTCCGACGCGAGTCAGGCCTACGATACGATGGCCTACAGCGGCGGCGAGATCCGTAGAGTCGTTGAGCTTGCCTACAGGATCGCAGCAGGACGACGGAAGAAAGTCACTTCTGTGGACAAGGCAAACGTCCTGGCTTCATCGCGACTGTGGAGGGGTGTCGCCACAGCCGTCGGCGCAAAAAACCCTGAAATCGAACTGGAGCATCAATTGGTGGACTCCTGCGCGATGCGTCTTGTGACCAATCCGGGAAGCTTCGACGTGATCGTCACAGAAAACATGTTTGGAGACATTCTTTCTGACGAAGCAGCCGTTCTCACGGGTTCATTGGGAATGCTACCCAGCGCTTCACTTGGTGAAGGCTCAATGGGACTTTATGAGCCGATCCATGGCTCGGCTCCCGATATCGCAGGAAAAGGCGTCGCCAATCCTCTGGGAACAGTACTCAGTGCAGCGATGCTGCTCCGCCACAGCGTCGGCCTTGAACACGAGGCAAAGAGCATCGAAGCCGCCGTTCAAAAGACCCTCGGCGACGGCGTCCGTGGCAGAGACATCGGTGGCGACGCAGATACCATCGCCATCGAAGCCGCCTTGCTCAGCGCTCTATAAGTGGGACCGATGCCGACCCCCGGACCGCACCTACAGCATCTTTCATAAATGATCTGTGCTGTAGTGCCCAGAGGGTTCCATGGGTTACCCTTTGGGATGGGTGTCGATCTCCTCCTGTCTGGCTACGACATTTCGGATGAGGGTCCTGCGCGGACAGTCAACGAGGACGCCACCCTCGTGCGCGAGGATCTCGGTCTGTTTGCCGTGGCTGATGGAGCCGGTGGACGAGGTCTGGGCGACGTCGCCGCCAATCTCGCCCTCAGGTCCATTGAAAACTATATTGGAGCGACGGTGCGTCGCAGTCATGAGCGCCCGGACTACGACCTGCTCGGCACCCCCGAACAGGCCCGACGTCTCTCCTCCGCGGTGCATCAAGCGCACCAGAACGTGCTCCAAATCGCCAGCGAGGACAAATCGCGTCAAGGCATGGCCAGCACGGTGGTGGCCTTGCTCTTGGCACCACGCACGAAGCAGGCGCACATCGCCCACGTCGGCAACAGTCGCTGCTATCGACTGCGCCATGGCAGGCTGGAACTCCTCACAGTCGATCATACCATTTCAACAGAAATCCTAGAACGACGCCCCAACACTCCCGATCGGGTTCTCGAAAACCTGCCCAGAAACTCGATTGTGAGCGCGTTGGGAATGGACCAACCTCTACGTGTCCCCCTACGCAGTGTGGATCTGATCCCCGGAGACCGCTTTGTCTTGTGTACCGACGGACTGACCTCTGCCGTCGACACCGCGACGATTTGGCTCACCGCAAGAGAGCTGGATTCGGCTAGCGTCATCGCCTCGGAACTGCTGGGGCACGCGCTGGCTGCGCGCACTCAGGACAATGTGTCCATCTTGATCGTCGACTGCCACGAGACCTTGGAATCACTGGATCTCGAAACCCAACGTTACAACGAGATCCCCCTGCCACCGGACGAAGAAGAAGAGATTCTGAAGCACGAGGAGCGCCCGGGAGATGCTCTAGAACCACTCTTTGACGACGCCGGCGGACTCGCGATCGACGGACCTGTCCACGAGGCGATTGAGCGATGGTCCAGAGATTCAGAACCCCCCACGGTCCCCCACGAAAAGGCAGAACAGTCCGACAAGCCCAACTCGACAAGAACGCCCCGGGAGCCTCCCGCTTCATCGCCCTTCTTGCTCGACGAGCTGGATCTTGAACTGGAAGAATTTCCCCCCAGTGAGCCTCCTGAAGCACAGAACAGCCCGAACGACTCCCCGCCTGCTGAAGTGCTCTCTCCCGAGGACGAAAAGTCAGAGTGAGGGGCCGCAGGAATCAGCACGCCTGTCCCACATAGGCTTCGACCTCGGGACTTCAGGTACTAGAACCGCCTGAAATGAGTTTCGCCCCTTTCGAACCACCCCGCACCGTTCAAGCCCCTCCTGCAGGTGGACGGATCGGTACAAGTCCCCAACATTTCATCGTTGAAGAAATCCCCGCCTACCCCTTGTCGGGAGCGGGCGAACATCTGTTCGTGTGCATTGAAAAGGAAGGGCTGACAACTCCGGAGGTCGTCAAACGCATCGCCCGTGCGACTTCTGTTCGAGACCGAGACGTGGGCTATGCCGGACTCAAGGACAAACACGCCATCACGCGGCAATGGTTCTCTCTTTGCTCCAAGGACAACACTCCGGAATCTTGGGACCTCGGCGAGGGTGCTCGGGTTCTGACTTCTGCTCGCCACCTCAACAAGTTGCGGACCGGGCATTTGCTGGGAAATCGCTTTGAGATCACCTTGGTCGATGTTCCGCCGGACGGACTCACTCGGGCTCACCACATCTGCGAAGAGATCTCTTCTTCCGGTATTCCCAATACATTCGGGCCTCAGCGCTTTGGTTACGGGGGTCGCAATCTTGCTCGTGGACTTGAGTGGCTGGGCTCGCTCACTCAAAACGCCTCAGGGGACGCAACTTCCGACCGCCGTGAAGGTTCCCGGCGAGGAAGACGGGGCTCAAAAAACGCTCGCTTCGACAACAAGATGTTGCCCAGTGTACTTCAGTCAGAGATGTTCAATCGTTATACGGTGGCTCGACTCGCGTTGACCGAAGAACTCTTGGATGGGGAGGTTGTGCGCCTGGAGGGCTCAAAAAAGTGCTTCATTGTGGAAGAAGCAGCAACTGAACTACCGCGACTTCGTTCCAAAGACATCCATCGCACCGGGTCTCTCGTGGGACCGAAGACCATCGCTGCCCAAGGCCGGCCTCGTGAGTTGGAGCAAGAAATCGAAGCTCAACTCGGCCTCAGTGACGCCCACCTCGTCGCGCTGGCACAACATGCACCTGGAGCACGCCGCGATCTGCTGGTCATGCCAGAAGACCTGAGCATTGAAGAACTCACTCCGGGGCAACTCCTTCTGAGGTTCATTCTTCCCGCCGGAAGCTACGCTACCGAACTTGTGCGCGCCTACTCTGGAGCCGCCTGGGATGCACCTCGGGCTGCCCAAGACTCAATGAAGGACTGAAACAAGTCATTATTGAAGTCGCCTGTTTCTTTTCCCTTCCGCCTTTCAAGAGGGAACTTATGGCCACATGCGTTCGGGTTCTCATCATTGTCAGAGAGTGTCGACAGCGCTCGTCCTGTTTTTCTTGGGGGCTTGTGCCGCGCCAACCAAGACCCACAAGCGACCGGATTACTGGTCGAAAAGTGGCTACGTGCTGCACGGCGCCTCGACACAAAAATTAAGTACCCCCAATGAAACCGCATTTGCTGCCCAGCTCGCCAAATCGGGTCCTTTGAAAGAAGCCCCTGAGCTCAGTGGAGCTTCATCCGTGATGGGTACTGGCAACGCTGCGCGAGTGATCCCTCCCCCACCTTCCCACGCCAGAAGGCTCGACGGAAGCGCCTGTCTTTCGGAGCTCCGCGATCGAGGGATCTCATTTTCGGAGATGAAGGAACTTCGGGGGGTGGAAACTCCGGTTCACATTCGAGGCCCTCTGGGTGGCGTTCACTTCTGGGCCAATGACGGCAGGAAACTCACGATGGATTGTCGCCTTGCCCTCGCTCTCGACGATATGCGTTCCTTGTTTGAGAAATACGGTCTGAGACGAATTCGCTACTCGGGGGCGTACTCATACAGGAGCACTCGCAGCGGGCGACTCAGTCACCATGCGCACGGGCTTGCTATCGATTTACACGATCTCACCTTCGTGAACAAAGAAACCTCTGTCAAAGCGGACTACCGCAAGAACGATGGGTGTCCGAGTAAAAATTCTCTACTCAATCAATTGGCATGTGACATGAGGGCTGCACGAATCTTCCAAGAATTTCTGACGCCAGACTACAACTACGATCACCGAGATCATCTTCACATCTCTGTGCCTCGCCGAGACCAGTGATCCCATCACTGGCGACTGCTGACTCAGACGCACATGGGTCCAGCGCGTATCAGATGCGCTCTAGATCGAAAACTGCCGCGACAAAATGGACGACGTGAAGGCGGCTCGTAGGTAAAACCCCTTCGGTTGCTCGTCGTAGAGAGCACCCTCATCATCCGTCGCGCGCCGACGTGAACTACCCCGAGCCGCTTTGGGTCGCACCTGAAGAACTTCTCCCAAGTGGCCCGTGATCTCTTCCGTTCGACCTTGAGCGATGAGAAGACTCAGTCGTTCCCAATCTAAACGCAAGAGAGCGAGTTGCTCCTCATCGGGTTGCCACAGAAAGGGCGTCGCGATCCGGCGTTCAGCAACCTCCCGCGTGCGCACGCCCTCGACGGGAACCCACAGCACTGAGCTCAGCTTCTTCTGAAGTCGAGACCCCTCCCAT
>Ga0079224_100009498_pt1 | contig 13263 bp, 13 predicted proteins | sample Stecom2015_FD_80414 | JGI IMG/M metagenome (GOLD analysis project Ga0079224, IMG submission 80414) | Agricultural soil microbial communities from Utah to study Nitrogen management - Steer compost 2015 | ecosystem: Environmental > Terrestrial > Soil > Agricultural land | place: USA: Utah... | reverse complement strand
CTTCGGCCCGAACGACCGGATCGGCCAGCTCACGATGCGCAACCTCGACATCGCCGACTCGCGCGCCAAGCTCGAGATGTACGCGGCCCAGCCGCTCGACCAGGGCCAGGTCCTCGTCGAGAACGGCACGCTGTTCGGCGACCTTCCGGCGGGCGGCGCCCTGCGGATCGAGGCCAACCCGGCCGTCGAGGGCGACGAGGAGGTCGCGCTCGAGGACGCGGCGATGGAGTTCGGAGCCGACTGACATGACCACGATCAAGGCCGCGGTCACCGGCGCCACCGGATACGCCGGGGGCGAGGTCCTGCGGCTCCTGCTCGCGCACCCGGAGGTCGAGATCGGGGCGCTCACCGCCGCCTCGTCGGCCGGCAGCCGCTTCGGGGAGCACCAACCGCACCTGGTGCCGCTCGCCGACCGGATCGTCGACGAGACCACACCGGAGGTGCTCGCCGGCCATGACGTCGTCTTCCTCGCGCTCCCGCACGGGGCCTCCGGCGCCGTGGCGGCCCAGCTGCCCGACGACGTGCTGGTGATCGACTGCGGAGCCGACCATCGACTCGAGAGCGCGACCGACTGGCACACCTACTACGGCGGCGAGCACGCAGGCACCTGGCCCTACGGCCTGCCGGAGCTGATCACGCCCGAGGGCCGGCAGCGCGACGCGCTCGCCGGAGCTCGACGGATCGCCGTGCCCGGCTGCAACGTCACGGCCGTCACGCTGGGTCTCCAGCCGGCCGTCGCCGCCGGGCTCGTCGAGACGACCGACCTCGTCGCGGTGCTCGCCAACGGCTACTCCGGCGCCGGCAAGGCGCTCAAGCCGCACCTGCTCGCCTCGGAGGCCCTCGGCGCCGCCACGCCGTACGCCGTCGGGGGCACCCACCGGCACATCCCCGAGATCGCTCAGAATCTGTCGAAGGCCGGTGCCGCGGAGGTGTCGATCTCCTTCACGCCCACGCTCGTGCCGATGGCCCGCGGCATCCTGGCCACCGCCACGGCCCGCCTGCGTGAGGACGTCGACGACGACGCGGTGCGTGAGGCCTACCGGGCGGCGTACGCCGACGAGCCGTTCATCCACCTGCTCGCGCCCGGCCAGTGGCCGACCACCGCCGCGACCCTCGGAGCGAACGTCGCCCACGTCCAGACGACGGTCGACGCCCGGGCCGGGCGACTCGTCACGGTCACCGCCATCGACAACCTCGTCAAGGGGACCGCCGGCGGCGCGATCCAGTCGATGAACCTCGCGTTGGGGCTCGCCGAGACCACCGGACTCTCACCGATCGGAGTCGCACCATGAGCGTCACCGCCGCACAGGGCTTCCGCGCGGCCGGCGTCACGGCCGGACTCAAGGAGTCCGGCAAGCCCGACCTCGCGCTGGTCGTCAACGACGGACCGTCCGCTGCGGCGGCCGCCGTCTTCACCTCGAACCGCTGCAAGGCGCACCCGGTCCTGTGGAGTCAGCAGGCCATCGGCGACGGCACGGCACGTGCGGTCGTGCTCAACTCCGGAGGTGCGAACTGCTACACCGGACCGGACGGGTTCGCCGCCACGCACCGCACCGCCGAGCGGGTGGCCGAGCGCCTCGGCGTCGGCGCGATCGACGTCCAGGTGTGCTCCACCGGCCTCATCGGCAGGATGCTCGACGAGCCGCGCGTGCTCGCCGGCGTCGACGCGGCCGTCGCGGAGCTCTCGGACCGGGGCGGGCCCGACGCGGCCACCGCCATCATGACGACCGACACCGTCCGCAAGGAGGCCGTGGCGGCCGGCGACGGATGGGTCGTCGGCGGGATGGCCAAGGGCGCTGGCATGCTCGCGCCCGCACTCGCCACGATGCTGGTCGTGATCACCACCGACGCCGATCTCGACGCGCCGACGCTCGACGGTGCGCTGCGGCAGGCGACCGCGAGGACCTTCGACCGCCTGGACTCGGACGGCTGCCAGTCCACGAACGACACGGTCCTGCTGATGGCCTCCGGAGCGTCCGGCGTGAGCCCCGACGTCGCCGAGTTCACCGACCGACTGACCGCGGTCTGCCACGACCTGGCGATGCAGCTGCTCGCCGACGCCGAGGGCGCCGATCACGAGATCGCGATCCGCACGATCCACGCGGCGAGCGAGGCCGATGCGCTGGAGGTGGGCCGCTCGGTCGCCCGGAGCAACCTGTTCAAGTGCGCGATCTTCGGCAAGGACCCGAACTGGGGCCGGGTGCTCGCCTCGGTCGGCACGACGAACGCGCAGTTCGACCCGTTGAACCTGGACGTCGCGATCAACGACGTGTGGGTCTGCCGCGACTCCGGGGTGGGCGAGCCGATCGACCTGGTCGACCTCGGGCCCCGCGCCGTCACCGTGACGATCGACCTCAAGGCCGGGGAGCACGAGGCGACGATCTGGACGAACGACCTGACGCACGCCTACGTGCACGAGAACTCCGCCTACTCCACGTGAGGAAGCACCGATGACCGACTCCGGACTGACCGAATGGGCGCCTGAGGACTGGGCCGAGGCCACCCAGAAGGCCGAGACGCTCGCCCAGGCCCTGCCCTGGCTGAAGGCCTACCACGGCAAGATCGTCGTGGTGAAGTACGGCGGCAACGCCATGACCGACGAGACCTTGAAGCGGGCCTTCGCCGAGGACATCGTGTTCCTGCGCCTGGCCGGCTTCAAGCCGGTCGTCGTGCACGGGGGAGGACCCCAGATCAGCGCGATGCTCGACCGGCTGCAGATCGAGTCGGAGTTCCGGGGCGGACTGCGCGTCACCACGCCCGAGGCGATGGAGGTCGTCCGGATGGTGCTCAAGGGCCAGGTCGGCCCCGAGCTCGTCGGACTGCTCAATCAGCACGGTGACCTCGCGGTCGGGCTGTCGGGTGAGGACGGCGGGCTGTTCCGAGCCGAGCGGACCATGCCGATCGTCGACGGCGAGCCGGTCGACGTCGGACTGGTGGGCGAGGTCGTCGGGGTGCGACCCGAGGCCGTGATCGACCTCATCGAGGCCGGTCGCATCCCGGTCGTCTCCACCGTCGCGCCGGACGCCGACGGCCAGGTGCTCAACGTCAACGCCGACACCGCGGCGGCGGCGCTCGCCGCCGCGCTCGGCGCCGAGAAGCTGCTGGTGCTCACCGACGTCGAGGGCCTCTACGCCGACTGGCCGAACAGCTCCGACGTCATCGGTGAGATCAGTCCCGACTCGCTCGAGGCGATCCTGCCCGAGCTGGCCAGCGGCATGATTCCGAAGATGACCGCCTGCCTCAACGCGGTCCGCGGCGGCGTCAAGCGCGCCACCGTCGTCGACGGGCGCGAGCCGCACGCGGTGCTGTTGGAGATCTTCACCGACGAGGGCGTCGGCACCCAGGTCCTGGAGGGCGCACGGACCAAGATCCGCTCGGCCCTCTACACCACCAGCGCGAAGGAGAAGCTGTGAACCTCCCCGACGGAGTCGTGATCCACGGCCGTGAGCCGCGGGCCGGTGGCGCGGAGTGGACCGAGCGGTACCGCGCGGCGGTGATGAACACCTTCGGTGATCCGCAGCGCGTGCTCGTGCGCGGCGAGGGCTGCCGCGTGTGGGACGCCGACGGCAACCGCTATCTGGACCTGCTGGCCGGCATCGCGGTGAACGCCCTCGGGCACGCCCATCCGGCGATCGTCGAGGCGGTCACCCGCCAGCTGCAGACGCTCGGGCACATCAGCAACTTCTTCGCCTCCGGCCCCCAGATCGAGCTGGCCGAGAGGCTCCTGGCCCTGTTGGACGCCCCGGGGCGGGTCTTCTTCGCCAATTCGGGAACGGAGGCCAACGAGGCCGCCTTCAAGGCCACCCGTCGCACCGGGCGCACGACGATCGTGGCCGCCGAGGGCTCGTTCCACGGACGGACGATGGGAGCGCTGGCGTTGACGTCGAAGGCCGCGTACCGCGAGCCGTTCGAGCCGCTGCCCGGCGAGGTGCGCTGGGTCCCCTACGGGGACGAGGACGCGCTGACCGAGGCGGTCGACGAGACCGTCGCCGCGGTGATCCTCGAGCCGATCCAGGGTGAGGCGGGCGTCGTCGACCCGCCCGAGGGCTACCTGGCGGCCGCCCGGCGGATCACCGCCGAGCACGGCGCGCTGCTGTGGTTCGACGAGGTCCAGACCGGGATGGGACGCACCGGATCGTGGTTCGGCCACGACAACTCCGGCGTCCGGCCCGACCTGGTGACCCTCGCCAAGGGCCTGGGCGGCGGCATCCCGATCGGCGCCTGCGTCGCCCTCGGAGACGCCGGGACGCTGCTCGGTCCGGGGCACCACGGCACGACCTTCGGCGGCAACCCGGTGGCCACCGCGGCCGCGCTCGCGGTGATCGCCACGATCGAGGACGAGGGGCTGCTCGAGGCGGCCCGGAACCGCGGCGACCAGATCGCCGACGGACTCGGCCGCCACCCGCGGGTCGCGGCCGTGACCGGAGCGGGCCTGCTGCGCGGCGTGGTGCTGACCGAGCCCCGATCCGCCGAGGTGCAGAGCGCGGCGCTCGACGCCGGCCTCATCGTCAACGCCCCTCGACCGGATCGGCTGCGGCTGACGCCGCCGCTGATCCTCAGTGAGGACGAGGCGGCCGACGCGATCCGGACTCTGAGCACCGTGCTGGACGAGGTGATGGCATGACCCGCCACTTCCTGCGCGACGACGACCTGACGCCGGCTGAGCAGGCAGAGGTGCTCGCGCTCGCCGCCGAGCTCAAGGCCGATCCCTGGTCGCGGCGCCCCTTGGCCGGACCGCGGTCGGTGGTCGTGCTGTTCGACAAGTCCTCCACCCGGACCCGGGTGTCCTTCGCGGTCGGCATCGCCGATCTCGGCGGCAACCCGATCGTGATGGACTCCGGCGTCACCCAGGTCGGCCGCGGCGAGCCGGTCGCCGACACCGCCCGGGTGTTCGGCCGCATGGCCAGCGCGATCGTCTGGCGGACGTACGCCCACGAAGGGCTCGAGCAGATGGCCCGCCACGCCGGCGTGCCGGTCGTCAACGCCCTGTCCGACGACTTCCACCCCTGCCAGATCCTCGCCGACTGGCTCACCGTGATCGAGCACAAGGGCCGGCTCACGGGGCTGAACGTCGCCTACGTCGGCGACGGGGCGAACAACATGGGGCACTCCTACGTCCTCGGCGGCGCGACCGCGGGCATGCACGTGCGGATCGGCGCCCCCGAGGGGTACCAGCCCGATCCGCGGATCGTGGCCGACGCCGAGCGGATCGCGGTCGAGACCGGCGGATCGGTGACGATCACCACCGATCCCGTCGCGGCCGTCGACGGTGCCGACGTCGTCATCACCGACACTTGGGTCTCGATGGGACAGGAGGACGAGAAGGCCGAGCGGATCGCCCTGTTCGGTGACTACGCGGTGACGTCCGAGCTCATGGCGCGGGCCGCCTCGGACGCGATCGTCCTGCACTGCCTGCCGGCGTACCGCGGTCTGGAGATCGCCGAGGAGGTCATCGACGGGCCGCAGTCGGTGGTGTGGGACGAGGCCGAGAACCGCGTCCACGCCCAGAAGGCGATCCTGACGTGGCTGCTGGAGCGGGCGTGATCCCGCCGACCAAGACCGCCCGGCAGCAGCTCATCGTCGAGTTGCTCGGCACCCGCGACGTCCGCTCCCAGACCGAGCTGGTCGAGCTGCTGCGTGAGCGCGGCGTGACGGCGACCGCGTCGACGGTCTCACGGGATCTGGACGAGCTCGACGCGGTGCGCGTGCGTCAGGCCGACGGATCCTTGGTCTACGCGGTGCCCGGTGAGGGCGGTGATCGCACCCCCAGGGCCGCGACGGACTCGGCCGCCGCACAGAGCCGCCTGCAGCGACTGCTGCGCGAGCTGCTCGTCTCGGCCGAGTCGTCGGCCAACATCGTGGTGCTGCGCACCCCGCCGGGGGCGGCACAGTTCCTCGCCTCGGCGATCGATCACGTCCAGATGACCGAGGCGATCGGGACGATCGCCGGCGACGACACCGTCATGCTGGTGTCCCGCGACCCCGACGGCGGGGAGGCCCTCGCCGCGCAGTTCACCTCCCTGGCTCGTAAGGTGCCGTCCGATGACTGACTTCTCCGATTCGACCCCGACTCCCGCCACGACGACGGGCGACTCCCGGCTGTGGGGCGGCCGCTTCGCCTCCGGTCCGTCGCCCGAGTTGGCCGACCTCTCGCGGTCGACGCACTTCGACTGGCGACTGGCTCCCTACGACCTGGCAGGCTCGCGCGCCCACGCCCGGGTGCTGCGTGCGGCGGGCCTGCTCGACGACGCGGCCCTCGACGCGATGCTCGCCGGGATCGACGCCCTCGACGCCGACGTCCGCTCGGGTGCCTTCCGGCCCGAGCCCGACGACGAGGACGTCCACTCGGCGCTCGAGCGCGGACTGATGGAGCGGCTGGGGCCCGAGCTGGGCGGCCGGCTGCGCGCCGGTCGCTCACGCAACGACCAGGTGGCGACGCTCTTCCGGGCCTATCTGCGAGACCACGGACGTCAGATCGGCGTCCTCGTCCGCGAGCTGGTGGAGGCGATCGCCGGACAGGCCGAGCGGCACCTGGGCGCGATCATGCCCGGCCGCACGCATCTGCAGCACGCCCAGCCGGTGCTGCTGTCACACCATCTGCTGGCGCACGCCTGGCCGCTCGTGCGCGACCTGGACCGACTCGGTGAGTGGGACGCCCGCGTGGCCGCGGAGTCTCCGTACGGCTCCGGCGCCCTGGCCGGGTCCTCCTTGGGCCTGGACCCCGAGGCGGTGGCGCACGACCTGGGCTTCACCGGCTCGTCGCCGAACTCGATCGACGGCACGGCCTCGCGCGACTTCGTGGCGGAGTTCGCGTTCGTCACCGCCCAGATCGGCGTCGACGTCTCCCGGCTCGCCGAGGAGATCATCCTTTGGAACACCAAGGAGTTCGACTTCGTCACGCTCGACGACGGCTACTCCACCGGGTCGAGCATCATGCCGCAGAAGAAGAATCCCGACATCGCCGAGCTCGCACGCGGCAAGGCAGGGCGGCTGATCGGCAACCTGTCGGGACTGATGGCGACGCTCAAGGCGCTGCCGTTGGCCTACAACCGCGATCTGCAGGAGGACAAGGAGCCGGTCTTCGACTCGATCGACACCTTGGAGGTGCTGCTGCCGGCGTTCACCGGGATGGTCGCGACCATGCGGTTCAACACCGCGCGGATGGCCGAGCTGGCGCCGCAGGGGTTCGCACTGGCCACCGACGTCGCCGAGTGGCTGGTCCGTCGCGGTGTGCCGTTCCGGATCGCCCACGAGCTGTCCGGAGCGTGCGTGCGCGTGTGTGAGGAGCGCGGCGTCGAGCTGTGGGACCTGTCCGACGAGGACTTCGCCGAGATCTCGCCGCACCTGGCCGACGCTTCGGCGCCCGGGGGAGTGCGCGAGGTGCTCAGCGCGGCCGGCTCGGTCGCCTCGCGCGACGCGCGCGGTGGCACGGCCCAGGCTCGGGTCACCGAGCAGTTGGCGGAGCTGCGCGCCCGGCTCTGAGACTCACCAGCGATTGGCGGCCTCCTCGGCCCAGCCGAGCAGACCGTCGAGCCGGTGCTCGACGCCCTTGGAGTCGCGCGCCCAGCCCGACCAGTGTCCGAACGCCTGGTGGGTGCGCGAGGCGACGACGCCCAGATCGGTCGAGGCCACCCGTCGGTGGAAGGGCGTGAGCACCGCCTCGACCTGCGGCCCGCTCACCGTCCACGTCGAGCGGGGGTCGCTCAGGTCGTACTCCCACGTGAGCTCGTCCGGCCAGTGGTGCAGACGTCCGTCGACGAACAGGCCGTTCTCGGTCTGACCGGTGCCCACGGTCCACCTGCCGCCGACCTGCAGGCCGATCGTGCGTCCGCCCACGTCGCCGCTGCCGGCGCCCCAGTTCCACGTCATCCGGTACGGCCACACGCCACGGCCCCGGTCGAGCACACCCCACCCGGCCAGGACGGCCTCACGCTCGCCGTCGACCTCGATCGTGCCGCTGACGGGGCGTGCGACGTCCTTGAGCGTGTACTGGAACCGGCGCTCGCTCCACGGCACCACCACGCCGAGGGCGTCGTCGCCGCCGACGGCCGACAGCGCGACCTTGACACGCGGATGGTCCACCTCCAGTCGGGTGCCGCGCCCGTGGTCGACGAAGCTGATCGGGCCGCTGCGCGCGGTGATCGGCGGCAGGTCGTCCGGAAGTCCCGGCCGCATCGGGCCGGGTGAGGTCGTGTCGAGGGCGACCTCGTGGTCGCGGAGGCGGTCGTAGGCGTAGATCTGGGTGAGGTGCGCGTAGTCGAGGTCGGCGATCGTCAGGCCGAGCACGAAGCGTCGGGTCATCACGCCCCAGTACTCCCAGCGCTTGACCCGACCCGTCCGGGGCAGTGCCGTCCGATGCAGGGGACGGCGGGTCCAGCCGACCGCGGCGGGGTTCAGGCGGCGGCCGTCGGCCAAGTCGACCGGCTGGGTGATCTCGGGCATGTCCCGAAGCCTAGGCGGTCGATCCGCCGGGGATCTGGTAGGCACGAGTGCATGACCGAGGTGACCGAGCACGCCCGTGGGCTGTTGGGCCGGCTGTTGCACGGGCACGGCGTGGTCGCGCGGATCACCGAGGTCGAGGCGTACGGCGGGGTGCACGACCCGGCGTCCCACGCCTACGTGCGGACGCCGCGCTCGGAGATCATGTACGGCCCGCCGTGGCGGCTCTACGTCTACCGGATCCACGGCCACCACGCGGCGAACGTCGTCACCGGTCCGACGGAGCAGGCGGCCGCCGTACTCATCCGCGCCGGCGAGATCGTCGAGGGTCACGAGCTGGCGCGCCGACGTCGCGGCGACGTGGCCGACGCTGCGCTGGCGCGCGGTCCGGGCAACCTGACCAAGTCGCTGGGCATCACGATCGCCGATCTCGGGACGGACCTGCGCGATCCGCGGCCGGTGTTCCTGGGCGAGCGCGTTCAGGACCCACCGATCCGCTCCGGCCCTCGCGTCGGGGTGCGGATGAACGCGGATGTCCCGTGGCGATTCTGGGTCGCGGACGGTCCCACGGTGTCGGCCTACCGGCGCCACCCGCAGGCCGGGGTTCAGATCCAGCGGCGCAGGACGCGCACCTGATCGAGCGCCCAGGCGATCGCGAACGAGATCAGCACCGTGGCGGAGAAGATCAGCGGGACGCCGATCCAGGGCCGATCGATCGTGAGGTCGCCCAGCCCGGTGGCGACCTTGAGCAGGTGCAGGACCAGGGCGTGGAGGAGGTAGACGCGGAACGTCAGGTCCGAGACGCGCCGGACCCACGGGCCGGTCGGTCCGGCTCCGTGGGGGCGGGTGAGGAAGAACAGGAACACGCCGAGGGAGTACAGCAGCACCGGCGGGGTGAAGTTGCCGTAGCCGGCGAAGACCCGGTCCTCGCCGGCGTGGGCGGCCAGCCACACGGACGTGAACGTCCACGCCAGGCCGACCGCCGCCACGACGGGCCACACGAGCCGCGGGACGGTCAGTCGGTCGCGGTAGTGGCTCAGCACGAAGCCGAGCACGAACAGCCCGAGGTAGTCGGTCGGGAGGTTCCGCAGCACGCTCGGGTACACCGTCGGGGCGAGGTCTCCCAGGAAGAAGGGCGCCCACCGTTGCACGACGATCGTCACCAGCCAGAGCGTCAGGAGCCAGCTGAGCAGGCGTCGCCGATCCGGCTCGGGGCGCTCGGTGATCGGGCGTAGCAGCGGAACGACGAGGTAGATCGCGAGCAGCACGTACACGAACCACAGGTGGTAGACGGCCGGCCCCGCCAGCAGGGCTCGCACGATCTCCTCGGTCGACATCGCGGCCGGGTCGCGCAGGCCCTTCTGCACCCCGATCAGACCCGCGGCGTTCAGGGCCACGTTCGCCGCGAGGTAGACGACGATCCAGGTCAGTGTCGGCCATGCGACACGCCGGAGCTGCGGACCCAGACGGAACCGTCGCGCCGGGTCGAGCAGCAGCGCGCCGGAGGTGAGGAAGAAGCAGTCGACCGCGAAGCGCCCGACGGCGTCCGCCGCGTTGCCGACGTTGAACTTCGACCACAGATCGGGGGTGGAGTCCTGCCAGGCGACCACGACCATGGCGCCGGTGTGCAGGGCGATGACCCCGAGGGTGGCCAGGATTCGCAGCTGGTCGAGTTCGTGCCGTCGTGAGGCAGTCCCGGTCGCAGAGCTCACGAGGTCACGCTAGCGACCCGCTCCGGGGGTCGCGTCGCGGGCCGCCCGGTGCAGGACGTCGACGAACGTCTCGGGGGCTTGGGCGCCGGAGACGCCGATGCGGCCGTCGAAGACGAAGAACGGGACCCCCGCGATGCCGTAGGCGCGAGCCCGGTCGACGTCGGCCTGCACCGCCGCGGCGTGGCGGCCGGAGTCGAGCGCCTCGCGCAGGGCAGGGCCGTCGAGGCCGATCTCCTCGGCGAGCGACACGAGCTCGTCGACGCGTCCGAGGTGGCGCCCCTGCTCGAAGTGCGCCGAGAGGAGACGCTCCTTCAGCTCGGACTGCAGGCCGTGCTCCTTGGCGAAGTGCAGCGCCTCGTGCGCGAGTCGAGTGTTGGTGTGGCGGACGGCGGCCAGGTCGTAGGACAGGCCCTCCGCAGCGGCGATCTCGGTGATCTGGGCGTGCATCGCCCGCACCTGCTCGGCGTCCCACCCCTTGTACCGGGCGAAGAACTCCTCACTTCCGCCCTCGAAGTCGACGGGGGTGTCGGGGGAGAGCTCGAAGCTGTGGAACTCGACCTCGACGGGCCCGTCCCAGGCGGCGAGCGCCTTCTCGAAGCGGCGCTTGCCGATGAAGCACCAGGGGCACGCGACGTCGGACCAGACGTCGACCTTGACGGGTCGGGCTGTGGAGTTGCTCACGACCACCCGAACACCCGCGCCGGGCGGACCATTCCCGAGGCGCCGCGCGCGCTAGGCTCCAGACATGACCATCGCCGTCGCGTACCGACCGGACGACTACGGCCGCGCCGCGGTCCACTGGGCCACGGCCGAGGCTGAGGCCAACTCCGAGAAGCTCGTCCTGATCACGGTGAGCGAGACCGACCCGGAGGTCGACGAGCCCGAGGAGATCGACCTGTCGGAGTTCGTCGAGCAGTTCGAGCTCCGCGGCATCGACCACGAGATCCGTCGCGCCGCCTCGCTGTCGGTGTCCGACGTCGTGATCGACCAGGCCGTCGAGGCCGGCGCCGATCGGCTGGTCATCGGCATCCGCAAGCGCACCCCGGTCGGCAAGATGCTCATGGGCCGGGTGACCCAGATGATCCTGCTGGACGCGCCGATGCCCGTGATCGCCGTCAAGCCCTGACGGCGTCGCGGCCTGCAAGGCCGCGCGGGAGAGCGTCGCGTGCGTCGCTAGCCTGTGGTCGTGACTACTCATGTGATCGACGACCTGCAGGCGCGCGGACTGATCGCGCATTCGACCGACCTCGAGGCGCTCCGCGCCGAGATCGACGCGGGCCCGATCGCGTACTACGTCGGCTTCGACCCGACGGCGCCCAGTCTGCACGTGGGCAATCTGCTGCAGCTCATCACCGCGCGCCGGCTCCAGCTGGCCGGTCACCGTCCCTTCATCCTGGTCGGCGGCTCCACCGGTCTGATCGGTGATCCGAAGGAGTCCGGCGAGCGCGTCATGAACTCCAAGGAGACGGTGGCCGAGTGGGTCGAGCGGATCCGCGCGCAGGTCTCGCGCTACGTGGAGTTCGGCGGTGACAACGGCGCGACGGTGGTCAACAACCTCGATTGGACCGCGCCGCTGTCGACGATCGACTTCCTCCGCGACATCGGCAAGCACTTCCCGGTCAACCGGATGCTCGCCCGCGACGTCGTCGCGAGCCGGCTGGAGTCGGGGATCAGCTACACCGAGTTCAGCTACATCCTCCTGCAGTCGATGGACTACCTCGAGCTGTACCGGCGGCACGGCGTCGTGCTGCAGACCGGAGGCAGCGACCAGTGGGGCAACCTGACCGGGGGAGTCGAGCTCATCCGGCGGGCCGAGGGCGGGAAGGCCCACGCGCTCGCGACGCCGCTGATCACCAAGGCGGACGGCACGAAGTTCGGCAAGACCGAGAGCGGCACGATCTGGCTCGACCCGGAGCTCATGAGCCCGTACGCCTTCTACCAGTCGTGGATCCAGGCCGAGGACGCCAAGGTCGGCGAGTACCTCAAGCAGTTCACCTTCCTGCCGGTCGAGGAGATCGACGCGCTGATGGTCGAGCACGATCGGCGCCCGGGCGCCCGAGCCGCTCAGCGGCGTCTGGCGGCCGAGCTGACCACCCTCGTCCACGGGGAGGCCGAGACGAAGGCGGCCGAGCTGGCGTCGTCGGCGCTGTTCGGCCGCGGCGAGCTGAGCGACCTCCCGGAGAGCACGCTCGCCGCCGCCCTGCGCGAGGCCGGCGCGGTCGACGTGCCCCGTGGAACCTCCCTGGTGGACGCGATGATCGCGTCCGGGCTGGTCGACTCCAAGTCCGCCGCGCGCCGCGCCATCGGCGAGGGAGGGGCCTACGTGAACAACTCGCGGGTCGAGGACGCCGAGCTGGAGCTCTCCGACGAGCATCTGCTGCACGGCACCTGGGTGGTGCTGCGGCGGGGCAAGCGGTCCGTCTCGGGTGTTCGCGTGTCGTGATTTGCCTGCAATTCCAGGAAACGACACGGCTGTGACGCAGGACACCCACCCCCCGGTTTGCATTCCTCAGGAGGGTGTGTGTAATGTTCTTCTTGTTGCACCGCACGGCGCAACAACAGAAGGAAAGCCTGAACCGAAACGGTCAACGCCAGGAGCTCCACGGAGGTCCGGAAACTGGCCGCTGAAAACGGAGGGCTTACCCCGTAACCGACCCGGGTTTGACCTGGTGAAAACGGCGGGGTAAATTAGACGAGTTGCCCCAAGGGCGGAGCCGGGAACGGCGAAGTCTGAGGTGTGCGTCTGATCCTTGAGAACTCAACAGTGTGCCAAAAGTCGACGAATTATTAAGTCAGTACCCCGGCGGCAAACGAAGGATCCCAGGTCTTCGGATCGAGGGATCGCGCGGAGCCGCAGGTACAATTCCGACAACAATGACTGTCCAGCAGTCAGAACTTGTCAGGAATCAACTTTTCACGATGTTGACCGGAGCTTCGGCTCCGGGAGATTTTCAACGGAGAGTTTGATCCTGGCTCAGGACGAACGCTTGCGGCGTGCTTAACACATGCAAGTCGAGCGGTAAGGCTCCTTCGGGAGTACACGAGCGGCGAACGGGTGAGTAACACGTGAGTAACCTGCCCCATTCATCGGGATAACCAGTGGAAACGCTGG
>Ga0079224_100009497_pt1 | contig 13263 bp, 23 predicted proteins | sample Stecom2015_FD_80414 | JGI IMG/M metagenome (GOLD analysis project Ga0079224, IMG submission 80414) | Agricultural soil microbial communities from Utah to study Nitrogen management - Steer compost 2015 | ecosystem: Environmental > Terrestrial > Soil > Agricultural land | place: USA: Utah... | reverse complement strand
CTACACAATCCTTGGGACTGTTGAGGGCGACTATGAGCGACGGCGTACGGAAGCTTTCTGGAAGAACGGCTACTGGACGTGGAGTTACGACGAGGGTTGGCGAAATGGGTTGTGTTGGCCACAAGCTCCGCTCAAAGCGCTCACCCTCGGAATCTGGTCTGTGTTTGTTCCTCTTGCCTACCCGTGCATCAAGGTGCCTGGAAACGAGGAAAAGCGCCGCATCAGCTTGAATGAGGCTTTAAAGAAAGGCGCCGCCGCAATGGGCGGAAACCTCGTCTTCGTGGCGGGTGAAGGTGATCTGGTGACGACAACGGTCAGCAAGTACTCCACCAGCCAGTCGACGACCCCAGCTTGGTCATTGCACGGCTTTGTGCTCATGGACAAAGCAGCCAAGTAGTCGCGGGCGACGGTGTGACCCCGCTAGCTGCCCGCGTCCTGTTTGGGCAGAGATCGCCCCGCGCCTGTGGTGCAGACTAGGAGGCGCGGCCGCGCCGGCGAGTGGATGGCGCCCCGCGCCTCCTCAAAAAGATCGGCCGAGGACCGCGAATCAATGGGGGAGCTCGTTGATTCTCAAGTGACTCCTCTTTCAATCGACGGCTGCGCCTCTTTCAGTCAGAAGCTGGGCGCTCCATCTGCCTGTGGGACTCGCCGCTTCGGGTACTCGCGCGCCCCTTGCCCCGCTGCGCCAAGTGATTCTTTCAAAAACGGCTCAGCCGTTCAGTAGTAGAGCCGATGTTCAGCTCAAAGGAGCTGAAAATAGATCCGAGATCGTCCTCAACGAAGTTGCACCACCGAGTGCCCTTTGCTACTCATCGGTCCCCCATCAGGTCCGGTGCTTGAAAACGCCGCATTTTGAGGGTCACGGTACAGCTCAGGCGGTACTCGTGTCTTTCTGTTTCAACGCTTTCCAGCAAACCCGCCAGGCGCATTGAGCCGAACCAGCGGTGAAGTCGGAGAGCCACGACAACCAGCTCCAACTTGGGGCCTCGAGAATCGCTCCACGACGGTGGGGTGAATCATTTTTACGGAACACTCCGCCATGATCAGCAGCGCAAAAGCTAACTTCCAGCGCATTAGCCCCCGCAAGGCTCGAATCGTGATCAACATGGTCCGCGGCCGGGATGCTGATGAAGCCCTCCAGCTTCTTGAGTTCACTCCCAAGGCAGCGGCTCCCATCGTTAAGAAGCTTGTGGCGAGCGCTGTAGCGAACGCCAAGCAAAAGGCTCCGTCAGCGGCCAGCCTTTACATCAGCAAGGCCACTGTCGATCAGGGGCCCAACTCACATCTACGCCGGTGGCGCCCCCGCGCCATGGGCCGTGCAACGCCCGTCGTGAAGGGCGTCAGCCACATCACCATCGAGCTTTCCGAGCGATAAGGACGGCAAGAGGGATTTATGGGACAGAAAACACATCCGTATGGGTTTCGGCTCGGAGTCATCCGTACCTGGACCAGCAAATGGTACGAGGCCAAGGGCTACACCAAGTGGCTCCATGAAGACATCCGCATCAAGCGGGCTGTCAAATCCTATCTTGGCAATGCCAGCATCTCGAGCATTGAGGTCGAGCGTGCGGCAAACAAGGCCAAGGTCATCGTCTTCACCGCCCGTCCGGGTATGGTGATCGGCAAGGGTGGCAAAGGGATTGAGACCCTCAAGATCGGCAACCTTTCCACCGCTGCTCGCGGTGAGACGAAGTTCCCCGGCGTTCAGTCCTTCACTGACAACGAGGTCTTCATCGATGTGCAAGAGGTCCGCAAGGCGGAAACGAATGCACAGCTTGTGGCTGAGAACATTGCCACCCAACTTGTTCGTCGTATCGCCTTTCGTCGCGCGATGAAGAAGAGCCTGGGTATGGCCATGAAGTTTGGCGCCAAGGGCGTGCGCATTCGTTGCGCGGGTCGTCTCGGCGGCGCTGAAATGGGCCGCATTGAGTCCTACCGTGATGGCCGGGTGCCTTTGCACACCCTGCGTGCTGACGTCGACTACGGCTTTGCCGAAGCGCGCACCACCTACGGCATCATTGGTATCAAGGTTTGGATCTTCAAGGGTGAAGTTCTGCAACGCAGAGCTCGTCGCACCGCATCTCAGGAGGCCTAAGCGATGCTTCAACCTAAGCGAACCAAGTTTCGGAAAGTCCAAACGGGTAAAAACCGTGGCATGGCTTGGCGCGGTAGCGATGTCTCCTTTGGTGACTTCGCCCTGCAGGCCACCGACCGTCATCACCTGAGCGCGCGTCAGATTGAAGCGTGTCGTATGGCGATTCAGCGTCATGTGAAGCGCCAGGGTAAGCTCTGGATCCGCATCTTCCCCGACAAGCCTTTGACCAAAAAGCCCCTCGAAGTTCGAATGGGTAAAGGGAAGGGCAGCGTTGAGTCCTGGGTTGCCGTGGTCAAGCCCGGTCGTGTTCTCTTTGAAATTGCCGGTGTTTCTGAGGAAATGGCGCGCTCAGCCTTCAAGGTTGCGTCAGCCAAGCTTCCTGTATCGACCCGCTTTTTGGCGCGGAGTGCACTCTGATGAATTACTCAGATCTACTCGAAAAATCGAGCGATGACTTGGTCGAGCTCAAGGCGTCCCTGACCCGTGATCTCTTCTCTTTCAAGATGAAGAACGCCACCGGTCAACTGGAGGACACCAGTCTGCCAGGCAAAATGCGTAAAGATGTTGCGCGCATCCAACAAATTCTCACCGAGCGCAGTCGAGCACCTGAAGGAGGCCAAGCGTGAGCACAGAACATGCAGGACACAATGTCCGAATTCGTCGTCTCATCGGTCGCGTTCGTAGCGACAAGATGAACAAGACTGTGGTCGTCGAAGTGACGCGCTACAGAATGGATCCGATGTACAAGAAGTACGTCAAGATCCGCAAACGCTACAAGGCCCACGACGAGACCAACGAGTACCGTACTGGTGACCGGGTTGAAATTCAGGAATTCCGCCCTCTTTCCAAAGAGAAGCGTTGGAAGGTCAGCAAGCTGATCGACCGTCCGGCCCTCGCTGGCTGATTGTGTAGAGAGGAAGTTTAAGATGATTCAAACAGAATCCGTCCTCAAGGTCGCGGACAACTCTGGCGCCAAGCTGGTCAAGTGTCTCAAAGTGCTCGGTGGCTCGCGCCGTCGTTACGCCGGGATTGGCGACGTCATCGTCGTCACGGTGAGCGAAGCGATGCCCAACAGCAAGGTCAAGAAGGGCAGCATCATGAAAGCTGTTGTCGTTCGTACCAAGCGTGAAAATCGTCGTGCAGACGGCAGCTACATTCGTTTTGACGAAAACAGCGCCGTGATGCTCAACGCTACGAAAGAGCCAGTTGGTACCCGCATTTTTGGACCCGTTGCTCGTGAACTCCGCGTCAAGAAGTTCATGAAGATCGTGTCTCTCGCTCCGGAGGTTTTGTGAAATGAACCGCCTATTGATTGGAGACGAAGTGCAGGTGGTTGCTGGAAACCACAAAGGTCAAAAGGGCAAAGTTGCTCGCATTGACCAAGTACGCGGTCGCGTCATTGTTGAGGGCGTCAACCTCAAGAAGCGCCATCTGCGCGCCACGCCCCAAACGGCTGGCGGAATTGTTGAAATCCCGGCTGCGCTAGCAATCAGCAACGTGATGCCGCTGGACCCGGAAACCGGCAAGCCCACTCGAGTTCGTTTTGAAGATCGAGACGGCAGCAAGGTGCGCGTCGCTAAGAGCGGCGCCGTGATCAAGGTGGAAGCCGCCTCTGAGAAGAGCGCAGAGTGAGGAAGATCTGATGACAGAAGCAACCACTCAGTATGCTCCTCGTATGAAGGAGCTCTACAACAAGACGGTTCATCCCAAGCTGATGGAGCATTTTGGCTACAAGAACGTGATGCAGGCACCCCGCATCGAGAAGATTGTGGTGAACATGGGCCTCGGTGAAGCGGTCTCCAATCCCAAGATGCTCGACGCCGCGGTGCTTGAGCTGGGTGCAGTGACTGGCCAAAAAGCTGTCACCACCCGCGCTAAGAAGTCCATCGCTGGCTTCAAGCTGCGCGAAGGGATGCCCATCGGCTGCCGCGTGACTTTGCGTCGCGATCGGATGTGGGAGTTCCTGGATCGTTTGATCACCCTGAGTCTCCCCCGCGTCCGCGACTTTCGTGGCGTGAGCGGAAAAGCCTTTGACGGTGCGGGCAACGACACCCTGGGTCTCAAAGAACAAATCGTCTTTCCTGAGATTGATTTCGACAAAGTCGACAAACCTCGCGGAATGAACATCACCGTCGTCACCAGCGCTCGGACCAATGAGGAAGCAAAAGAGCTTCTTCGGGGTTTGGGAATGCCTTTCCGGAACTAAAGGCGGAGGATTCAAAATTATGGCACGTGCATGTCAGTGGGCGAAAATGACTCGTCCCCCCAAATTCTCTACCCGCGCGGTTCGGCGCTGCTACGTCTGTGGTCGCTCCAGAGCTGTGTACCGAGACTTTAAACTCTGCCGCATCTGTATGCGCAGCATGGCGCTCAAGGGTGAACTACCCGGCGTAACGAAAGCGAGTTGGTAACACTATGATGACCGATCCGATTTCAGACATGCTGGCTCGCATTCGCAATGCGGCAATGGCTCGTCACGACACTACTCACATTCCCTCGAGTAAGATCAAGAAGAGCATTGCCGAGCTGCTGAAGCAGGAAGGCTACATCTCTTCTGTCTCTGAAGAAGAGTGGGGCCCCCAGAAGCGCAAGACGATTGCTGTGACCTTGAAGTACGGCAATGATCATCGCGCTGCTTTTGCCGGGATTCGACGTGTTTCAAAGCCTGGTCGTCGCGTATATGTCGGCCACGACAAGATCCCCCGCGTTCTCAACGGACTGGGCGTTTCGATCCTCAGCACCTCTCAAGGTCTGATGACGGACAAGCAAGCTCGCTCCAAAAAGGTTGGCGGCGAACTACTCTGTGAGGTTTGGTAATGGCTGCTGCGACTGCTGCAATTCGTCTGTCTCGCGTGGGCAAGCGCCCGGTGGCGATCCCGTCGGGTGTGACCGTGAATCTGAGCGGCGACAAGATCGACGTTCAGGGTCCTAAGGGCAAGCTCAATCGCGTTCTTCCCAAGGGCGTCATCGCCAAGAAGGAAGACGTGGGCATCCTTGTGACTGCGGACGCAACCGGTAGCGACCACGCACGCCTTCAAGGCCTTGGTCGTGCATTGATCAACTCAATGGTTGAAGGCGTTGCCAACGGCTACGAGCGAGTACTGGAGCTGCACGGAACTGGTTACCGTTGTGAGCTCAAGGGTCGCACGCTTCACTTCAACCTGAGCCTTTCGCATCCCATCTCCTACGATCTGCCAGAAGGTTTGGAAGCGGAGATCCCCAAGGACTCAAAGGGCACTGTCTTGATCCTCCGTTCGGCGGACAAGGAGCAGGTTGGTCAGGCTTGCGCCACCATCATTCACTTTCGACCCCCTGAGCCCTATGGCGGCAAAGGGATCCGTCACCGCGGCGAGCAAATTCGCCGCAAGGCCGGCAAGACCGGTGCTCGTAAGTAAGGCTTTTCACCTGAGGCAATGAACATGGCTGTGAAGTTGACAGGGCGCGAGCGCCGCAAGCTCCGTATTCGAAACAAGATCTCTGGAACCGAAGGACGTCCGCGTCTTTCGGTCTTCCGAAGCTCAAAGCACATCTACGCGCAGGTCGTGGATGATGGCGCAGGGAAGACCCTTGCGGCGGCTTCGACTCTTTCACCCGATCTCAAGGGTTCATTGAACGAAGCGGACAAGACGGAGGCGGCCAAAAAGGTGGGCGCCCTCATCGCGCAAATCTGCGCCAAGCATTCTATCGAGCGCGTTGTTTTTGATCGCAACGGCTACCTCTACCACGGTCGCGTCCGAGCCCTCGCTGAGGCGGCTCGTGAAGCAGGCCTGAACTTCTAAGAGAGACTCATGGCATTCGAAAACTTCGACGACGACAAACTTCGCGAGCGAGTCATCCACATCAACCGCGTGGCCAAGGTGGTCAAGGGCGGTCGCCGCTTCAGCTTCTCTGCACTGGTTGTAGTAGGGGATGAAGAGGGCAGTGTAGGTGTTGGTTTTGGCAAGGCGAACGAGGTCCCCGAGGCCATTCGTAAGGGCAGTGAACGTGCACGCAAGAGCATGTTCAAGGTCCCCATGATCGGTCGCACCATTCCTCACGACATCTTGGGTCACGTGGGTGCGGGGCGCGTGCTGCTCAAGCCAGCTGCTCCTGGTACCGGTGTAATTGCGGGCGGTCCGGTTCGTGCTGTTCTCGAAGCAGCGGGGATTCACGACGTGCTCACCAAGTGCATCGGCACCAATAACAAGCACAACGTTGTCCACGCCACCCTGGACGCTCTTCGCTCTCTGAGGAGCCCGGACTCCATCGCACGCTCACGAGAGATGGAGTACGACGACATTGCCACCCATTATCCAGTTGCAGCTACCTCAGGTACCGCAGCAACCGGGCAGTCGATCATCGTCGGTACAGGCGATTCAGTCGTAGGAAGCGGAGGCGCATGATGGCATCGGCACTTCAAGTAAAGCAGGTTCGTAGCATTGCGGGCCGACCAAGAACCCAGCGCGCCATTTTGGCCGGGCTGGGACTTCGTGGCATCGGCTGCGAGGTGCAGGTTGAAAACACCCCTTCCTTTCGTGGAATGGTGGCCAAGGTCTTGCACCTGGTCGAAGTGAAAGAGGTCTCGGCATGAGTCAGGAACTTTCAAGTTTAACCCATCCGGCAGGTGCTCGGCATTCTGAGCGTCGCAAAGGGCGCGGCACTGGCTCCAAAATGGGCCACACCTGCGGTCGCGGCGTGAAGGGCCAGAAGGCGCGCAACGGTGGCAACATCGGCAAATTGCATTTCCAAGGTGGTCAGACTCCTCTGCAGAGGCGACTTCCCAAGCGCGGTTTTCGGGTGCCCTTTCCTATCGTCACCGTTGAGGTCAATCTCAGCGATCTGGAGCGTTTTGACGCAGGGTCGACTGTGACTGAGGCTGTCCTTCGTTCGGCACGACTGCTTCAGGTGCGCGGTGCGCGCGTGAAGATTTTGGGCAACGGTGAGCTCACCAAGAAGTTGACCGTCGAGGCGCACAAGTTCAGCAAGTCTGCTCAAGAGCAGATCGAGAAGTTGGGCGGCAAGGTCGTCGTCCTTGAGTCAGCTGCTAAGGAAACTGAAAAGGCCTGAGGCCTTTTCAGTTGAAACGAGGTAATCCGCTTTAATGGCTCTCTTTCAGGGATTCGGCAACATCGGCAAAGTGCCGGAACTGCGCCGGCGGATTATCTTCAGTCTGACGGTCATCGCGATTTATCGCGTTGGCATTTTCATCAGTACGCCCGGCGTCGACCGCAGCGTGATGCGCAGCTTGATTGAGGAGCAGGGCGGCCTTTTAGGCATGCTGAACCTCTTTTCGGGTGGAGCGCTCGCCAACCTATCGATCTTTGCCTTGGGGATCATGCCCTACATCTCAGCGAGCATCATCATGCAGCTGATGGGGATGGTCTCAAAGACCGTTGAAGAGATGCGCAAAGAGGGTGAGTCGGGTCGGCGCAAGCTCGAAGCCTACACCCGCTACGGCGCGATCGTTCTTTCCATCTTCCAAGCCTTAGCCATCGCCACCTCTCTTGAGGGGCAGAGCATGACCGGTCAGGGTGATCTTGTTGCAGAGCCCGGTTGGGGCTTTCGCTTGATGACCGTCTTGACCCTCACGACTGGTACAGCCCTGATCATGTGGCTGGGTGAGCAAGCCACTGAAAAGGGTATTGGTAACGGCATCTCGCTGATCATCTTTGCTAGCATCGTCTCTGGGATTCCATCTGGAGTGAGCCAGTATTGGGCGGGCACCGGCGGTGAAATCGAGCCCCTCACGGTGACCAGTGTTCTGGGCGTGATGCTGCTGGCCGTCGGCGTGGTTGTCTTCTTCGAGAAGGCACAGCGTCGTATTCCGATTCAGTATGCACGTCGGCAAGGGGCGCGAAGGATCTACGGAGGTGAGACCGCTCACCTGCCGCTCAAGGTCAACATGGCCAGCATGATCCCCCCGATCTTTGCTTCGTCTTTGCTGATGTTTCCCGCCACTTTGGCCAACATGGACATCTGGGGGATGCAGACCTTCAGCGGCATTCTCAATCGTGGTGATTGGGTGTTTCACTCCATTTTTGCCCTCTTGGTCATCTTCTTCTGCTTTTTCTACACGTCGGTCACTTTTCAGCCGGTGGATGTCGCGGAGAATCTCAAGAAGCAGCAGGCGAACATTCCAGGGATCCGCCCTGGGCGTCAGACAGCTGAGTTCCTTGACGCGGTGGTGACTCGGCTGACTGTTGGCGGATCGGTCTACGTGGCCATCATCTGTGTCGTCCCAGCTGTCGTCGCGCAGTCCTTCCGGGTGCCCTTCCAGTTTGGAGGCACCAGCCTGATGATTTGCGTCAGCGTCGCGCTCGAAACGGTCAATCAGATCGAAGCGCATCTCATTACCCAAAGCTACGAGGGCGTCACCGGGCCTCGGCGCACGCAACTCAGTGGACGGCGTCCAGCCTGAGCAAGGAAGTGACGGTGATGAGACTCGTACTTTTAGGACCACCAGCGAGTGGCAAAGGGACCCAAGCTGCGGTCCTGACCGGCCAGCTACGTGTGCCTCAGATCTCCACTGGGGAGATGCTGCGAGCTGCCCGCAAAGCGGGGACCACGCTTGGAAAAGAGGCAGAGTCCTTCATGACTGCGGGTAAGCTGGTACCGGATGAAGTCGTCATCGGTCTGGTTGCGGAACGTCTGAATGAGGACGATGCCCAGGACGGTTTCATTCTGGACGGATTTCCGCGGACGGTTCCCCAGGCGGAGGCGCTTTCTAAGCTTCTGGAAGCTCGGCAGACGCCCTTGGACGCAGTGCTGCAGATCGACGTTTCTCGTGATCTTCTGCTAGAGCGCGCTACTCTGCGCCGCACTGACAAACGAACTGGACAGATCTACCACCTCAAATATAATCCCCCCCCCGCTGACGCCGACTTGGAGCACCGAGCCGATGATCAGGAGGATACGGTCAAGACGCGTTTGGATCAGTACGACGCAATGACCGCAGCACTTCTCCCTCATTATCAAGAGCGCGGACTTTTGAAGCGAGTGGATGGAGTCGGCAACCCCCAAGATGTAACGAGCAGATTGCTCGCGGCGCTTCCAGCTTGAAGCCGGAAGGGTCAAGAAGAGATTGAAAGGGCTTTTGAACGTCAGTCAGAAGGCCTTAAAAAGGAGATTCGAAGAAAGCTAAGAACAGTGACCAACGAGAGCGTACGAGGAACAGTCATCGAGATTCGTCCCAAAGCGCTGTACAGGGTTCGTCTTCAAGACGGACACATTGTGACAGCCAACGTCCAAAGCTCTCTCAGACATGCCATTGTGCGCGTCTTGGTCAATGACAAGGTCTTGATTCGACTCTCAAAGAACGACCCCAATCGGGGTCAGATCACACAAATCGCAGACTAACCCCACCCCGAAACTGAAGCCCCAAGTCACGGAACAAGACCATGAAGGTACGACCGAGCGTCAAGAAAATTTGTGAGAAGTGCAAGGTGATCCGTCGACAGGGAGTCGTTCGGGTTATTTGCGACAACCCACGCCACAAGCAGCGGCAGGGTTAAGGACGAATTATGGCACGTATTGCAGGAATCGATCTCCCCCGGCGTAAGCAGATTGTTTACGCTCTCCCCTATATCTATGGCGTTGGCCGCACCACTGCTCACAAGATTTGTGAGAAGGCTGGGATCCCGACCAACAAGAAGGTGGATGAACTCAGCGACGCGGACGTCAAATCGCTGCGCGACACCATCGAGGCTGGATTCAAGGTAGAAGGTGATGCTCGTCGTGAGGTGCAGCAAAGCATCAAGCGTCTGATGGATCTTGGAAGCTATCGAGGACTTCGTCATCGAAAGGGTCTTCCTGCAAACGGTCAGAGGACTCATACAAATGCGCGCACGCGCAAGGGCCCACGTAAGGGTGTGGCTCGTCGCAAGTAAGGCGCGAGGAAGTTAAGTCATGGCAGCATCAAAAAGGACGCGTAAAGTCGTTAAGAAGAACGTCTTCTCTGGCATTGCGCACATTCAGTCCACCTTTAACAATACTCTCATCACCATCACGGACGTGAAGGGCAACGCCATTTCATGGGCCAGTGCTGGTTCGCGTGGATTCAAGGGATCGCGCAAAAGCACCCCTTTCGCTGCGCAGTTGGCGGCAGAAGAAGCCGGCCGTAAGGCGATGGATCACGGCATGAAGAACGTCGCGGTCTTTGTAAAAGGACCTGGTTCTGGTCGCGAGAGCGCCGTTCGGGCCCTGCAACAGGTGGGATTTCGCGTCACCATCATTCGTGATGTTACCCCCATTCCCCACAACGGCTGCCGCGCGCCTAAGCGTCGTCGCGTCTAAGAGGCAAATCAGTTATGGCACGTTATCTCGGACCCGTTTGTAAGCTTTGTCGTCGCGAAGGCGGCAAGCTCTATCTCAAAGGCGATCGCTGCTTCTCAGAGAAATGCTCTGTGTCGCGTCGTCCTTATCCTCCCGGCCAGCATGGCCAGGGGCGCATCAAGCTTTCGGAGTACGGTCTTCGTCTTCGTGAGAAGCAAAAGATGCGTCGTATTTACGGACTCTTGGAGAAGCAGTTCGCAGCCTATTACGTGAGTGCATCGCATTTGCGTGGACCCACGGGTGAAGAAATGCTCGGTCTGATTGAGCGTCGTTTGGACAACGTGGTGCATCGCATTGGCCTTGCTGTCAGTCGTCGTCAGGCTCGTCAGTTGCTTCGTCACAACCACATTCTGGTCAACGGCAAGCGCCTGAACATCCCCAGCTACGTTGTGAGCCCGGGGGACAAGGTGGAGGTTCGCGAGAAGAGCCGCAAGATTGCCTATGTGTCATCGTCGTTGGCATCAGCCGAAGGGCGTCCGTCTCCTGGCTGGATTGAAGTCGATCGCGCGAACTTTGCTGGCACCGTGAAATCGATGCCGATCCGGGACGAGCTCAACGAGCCCTCGATCAAAGAGCAGTACGTCGTCGAGTATTACTCGCGATAGCGCCCCGTCGGATTGGCCAGGTCGGCCGGTGCCAGGGGCATCAGCTCACGACCTAGCTCGATGGTCTCAAAAGAACATTGTGGCCAAGACGACCAGGGGCGAAAGCCCCCTTCAGCTGAGAATTGTGTTTGAGGACTTCGGTCCACATTTAGAAAAACGAACCTTTTGGTTCACCCGCGGGCAGGCCGCGAGACTGAGGTAGGGAGCTGGTTCTCACCAAGTCTGGGACGGCCGCGCGAACTCCAAGTGCTCAAAAAAGTGAGCCCCACGAAAGGAAGCAAAACATGGTCAGTCAAATGACAAGTCGCAACTGGCGAGATCTCATTCGTCCGAAGAGCATTCAGATCGATCCCGAGACCTCCACGGACTTTTACGGGCGCTTCATTTGTGAGCCCTTGGAGCGTGGTTTTGGCGTGACGATTGGTAACTCGCTACGTCGCGTGTTGCTCGCCTCCCTTCAGGGTGCGGCCATCACAGCAGTGCGCATGGACGGCGCATTGCACGAGTTCACGACGATCCCCGACGTGGTCGAAGACGTCACCGACATCATCCTCAACCTCAAAGAGGTGGTTTTTAAGGCTGAAGCGCCGCGAACCTACACCGTGCGTCTTGAAAAAGAAGGTCCCGGCTTGGTGACCGCTGGTGACATCAAGTTGGTTGATGGACTCACCGTTCTCAATCCGGATCACGTGATTGCAAGTTTGGACAAGAAGGGTCCTCTTGCGATGGAGCTGACCGTCGGCGTGGGACGTGGTTATGTTCCCGCTGAGCGCAACAAGAGCCCGACAATGCCCATCGGCACCGTTCCCATTGATGCTCTTTTTGCACCTGTTCGGAAGGTCAACTACACGGTGCAAAACGCACGTGTGGGTCAAGTTACCGACTATGACAAGCTCATCATCGAGGTGTTCACCGACGGCAGCGCCAAGCCTGCCGACGCGGTGGCCTTTGCGGCCAAGATCCTAAAAGAGCAGCTGTCGATTTGGATCAACTTCGAAGAGACCGAGGACACCGCCTACGCGCCCCCTGGAACCGAAGACACGCCGCTCAACGAGCACCTCTTCCGTTCTGTAGACGAGCTAGAGCTTTCGGTGCGTTCGGCCAATTGCCTTCAGAACGCCAACATTCAGCTCATTGGTGAGCTGGTGCAGCGTACAGAGCAGGACATGCTCAAGACAAAGAACTTTGGTCGAAAGTCCTTGAAGGAAATCAAAGAGATCCTTTCAACGATGGGTCTTTCGCTAGGCATGAAGCTGGAAAACTGGTCCGGCATGTTGGAGCGCTGGAAAGCGCAACAGGGCGGCGCCTGAGCCAGTCCAAGAGTAAGCAGGATAGAGCAAGATGCGACATAAGAAGTCAGGGCGGCAGTTCAGCCGCGATTCCAGTCACCGTCGGGCGATGCTTCGCTCGCTCACCGGAAATCTCATTGCCCATGGGCGGATTGAGACAACCGACGCCAAGGCGAAAGAGCTGCGCCGCGTAGCTGAAAAGGTCATCACGAAGGCGCGTCGTCTTGGTGATGTGGCCTACACGCCGCATGACAAACTGAGCCTTGCAGACCGTGCTCGTCGGCACGCTGCGCAGAAAGAGGTCGGCAAGTTTCTTCAGCGTTTTTTGGTGGTATCCGGAAGCGACGAGGACGAGGGAAAGAAGATCGACCTGATTGAGAAGGTCTTTGTGGAGCTCGCAGCGCGCTACAAAGGTCGTTCAGGTGGTTACACTCGGATCATCAAGGTGGGAAACCGTCGGGGGGACAACGCTCCGATCTCTATCATTGAGTTGGTAGGGGCTGACGAGCCGCTCTCCAAGAAGAACGAGTCGGCTGAGGCAAGCGCGTCGTCTTCGGACGAGTGAACAAGAAGCAGCTGAAAAGGAAGGCTCTACCGGAAGGTGGGGCCTTTTTTTTGAGTGAAGGATGTGGTGACACGCTGCTGCCTCTGGCGGGACACTCAGTTTTCGGGTTGCTTCGTATCCTTTCGACGTCTGCGGTACGCTCCCAGCAGAACCCAGGCTGTACCTAAGAGCGCAAGGCCCGAGGTGATGGCGGCGATGAAATAGCGGGAACTTCTACCCCAGACCTCTTCGTTCTGCTCGGCGACCAAGAGGGCTTCACCTTCGCTCCGGATCTCGGGACTGAGCCCTACCGCTTGGCGGATCAAGTGTTGATCAATGAGCCCCTTCTTGCGGAGGAGCTCTGCTTCAAGAAGGAGACGTTTGCCTTCTGCCTGATGGCGTTGTGCTTCACTCGGCGCG
>Ga0079224_100009495_pt1 | contig 13264 bp, 12 predicted proteins | sample Stecom2015_FD_80414 | JGI IMG/M metagenome (GOLD analysis project Ga0079224, IMG submission 80414) | Agricultural soil microbial communities from Utah to study Nitrogen management - Steer compost 2015 | ecosystem: Environmental > Terrestrial > Soil > Agricultural land | place: USA: Utah... | reverse complement strand
TTCGCCGCCGAGATGCCCGAGGCTGCAGCCAAACCGACGAAGAGAGCGAGGGCGGCGACGTTTCCGACACCACCCCAGCGCCAGGCGAGCAACGCCCCTCCCATCGTGCCCATGACGCGAGCGGCGAGCGTCACATGGAGCAGCACCAGGGCCACCCACCAGGAGCGGCGAAAGGGCAGCTCGATGCGCGCCACGGCAGGCACGATGACAGGGGCGTGAGCGAGGATCATGGACAGGACGAATCCGATGAACAATGAATGGATCGCCGGGTCGTACAGCTGAGTGCCCGGGACGAGGGCACCGCTGGCCCACAGGGCTCCAGCGACGACTAGCCATATGTATCCAGCCAAGATCGCCACCGCCATGTAGGCGGCGACACCTCCCATGCTCACCGTCCGGCGGGCGATGTCACCGCTCGCCGAGACTGCCGACAGAAGGATCAGGATCACACCGGCGAGACGGCCACCACCGTCGGGTGCCCACACGGCGATGAAAGCGGCCGCGAGCAAGGCCGCCGCCAGCGCCACGAGCAGACTGCGCCGGGTCCCCGAGCGCCCAGGGGCCATCCGCGACAACTCGAGCCGCTCACCGATGATGGTCAGCACCAGGAACGTCGCCATGGCCGGGACGGCACGCACGACGCGCGAATCGCTGAGCAGGGCACCGACAGCTATCAACCAGCCTCCGGTTCCCAGGCTCTCGACGACGAGATAGGCGGGCCAGCGCCCCACCTGTAACGCCACCACGTACACGACGGCGAGGCAGGCACCCGCCACGATCAGAACCGCCATGCCCTCGCGGAAGCGCCCGATGAGCATCAGCACGACGGCGGCGGCGGAGAGGAGCGGCGCCGACCACGCCCAAGCCTTCCCCAGGCCGACGGCGCGTTCGAGCGAGATGACCGTGCCGAGAAAGCCGAGAATCATCAGAGGTCCGTGGATCGCCACCGGAGCCGGGCCCAAGGCCAGGCCGAGGCGGGAGAGACCGGCCCAAGAGGCCGCTACCAACGCCGCTCCGGCCGCCAACGCCACGGGGAGGAGCCGGACCCGGGAGTGCGCCGGAGCGTTCATCATCGCCTGTATAGTATTTACGGCGATCAATGTAAAAACTAGGAGTGATTCGATGGACCTGAAGCTCGCATTGGGGGCGGTCGAGGACTTCGAGGAGGCAATCCCCTATCGGATCGACAGCGAGCTCGGGCCGATCGTGCTGGTGCGGATCGGCGACGACTTCTACGCCCTCCAGGATCGTTGCTCGCATCAGAACGTCCCGCTGTCGGAGGGGGAGGTCTATCCCGGCTCCGCCGAGATCGAGTGCTACAAGCACGGCAGCACCTTCTCACTGCGTACCGGCGAAGCCCTGATCCTCCCGGCCACCAAGCCCGTGCCCACCTTCGACGTGAGCGTGGAAGACGGTCGCGTCACCCTCTCACTGGGGTAGCGACACCGATCCTCGGCGCTGCGGAGCCGCAACCCATCCCAGTTGCCGGCGGGCTCGGTCGTTCATCATGCTCGGGTTCCACAACGGGTCGTGGACGATCTCGACCTCGACGACGTGGTCGATGAGGCGCCGTTCGATCTGTTGGCGGATGTAGGAGCCGAGCGGACAGATCGGCGTGGTGGTGGTGATGACGATTCGGAGCCGATCTCCCTCGTCGTGGACCCCGTAGACCAGTCCGAGATCGGTGATCGCGACGCCCAGTTCGGGATCGAGGATCTCGTCCAGCGCCTCCCAGACGTATTCCAGCCCTGGCGTCCGGGCAGTCATGTCAGGACAGTCCGACACAGCGAGGGCGCCACGAAAGGCTGGAGCGATTCCACTGTCGTGGTCCCACCCAGCCCCTCCACTGCCCCCTGGAGCAGACCGAAATGCAACGAGCAGACCACGTCCGGCTGGGCACGGGCGAGATCACGGAACGGGCAGCCGGCCAGATCTATGGTGGTCGAATCTCCCTCGCCGTAGGGTCGGGGTTCGAAGCCCAGGTCCGCCAGCAATTCGGTGATGCGGCGAACGATCTCCTCGTCGCTCAAATCGACAGAATCGCCCGATTCCGTCAGCTTCCTCCCCCACGTGCGACCGGCTTCCTGAGCGGCTGCTGACGGATCGTCGGTGCCCATCTCGAGGGACGTGGTCAGCATCTGGGCGAGGAAACGGTAGCCCCCGCTGCCCGGATCGGAATCGTCGCCGGCCGAGTAGAGCAACCGCGGCCGTCCGGGACTGGCCCGCTTCTCGAGGGAACGCACCACGAGCGCCGCCTTCTCGAGGACGTCGAGGTGGCCGCGCACCGTGTTGGTGTGGAGCCCGAGACCCGCCGCCAACTCTTCGACCGTAGCCGGCTTCGCTCGATCCTCGAGGATCCGGAGGATCCGCCGTCGGGTCGGGTCGGCCAGCGCCCTGTAACGAAACTCTTCGACGGCGTGGGGCGACTCCATGACCTGAGTTTATCCCAAATCTGCCGTAAATAAGTGGTCGTCTCGCTCAGGGCCGCCGAAAAGGCGTAGGCACCCGGGCGATGAATACATCACACGGTGCCGCCACCGCCACGGCTTCGGCCACCGAGCCGAGCAACACCATGCGAGTGGCGCCCGAGCCCCGGTTGGCCACCGAGACCAAGTCGGCCCCGCGACGGCGGACCATCTCGGCGATCGTTTCCTGGGGTGGGCCGTCGGCGACCAAAGGACGGACCCGACCCGGCCAGTTCTCGGCGAACTCCTCCATGCGAAACTCCGCTTCTTTCAGCCGCTGAGCACGGGAGGCCGTGATCTCCTCGTTGAACAGACCTGCTTGGGCGAGCAGGGGATCGAATCGAGTCGGAAGGGAGAAGAGAGCAGTCACTTCGGCTTCCGGAAATCGTCGCAGTACGGACCCGACCGCCGCCTTGGAAGACTCGGAGAAATCGACCGCGGCCACGATCTTGCGATAGGGAACCCGAGGCTGGCGTCGCACGATGAGGACATCGGAGGCAGCCATGCGAGCCACCGAAGCGGCCACCGGTCCCACCCGTTCCGAGTCGACCGAAGAGCTGCCGACGACCGTGAGATCGGCCGTCTTGGAGAACCGCACCAACTCCCAGGCGGGAGATCCACGCGACACGTGGAGCTCGACCGGCACCTCTGTCCGATCCCGAACCCAGTCTGCGGTCTCCTCCGCCGTCCGCTGGCGGTATTCGTCGACGAGCTTGGCCAGCCCAGAGGGGATCATCGCCCCGTTGAGCGAGTCCATGACGTGTACGAGATCGAGACGACCGCCCGACGCCTCTGCCAGGATGCGGCCTCGGTCTGCGACCCTCCGCCCTATGGCGGACAGGTCGATACCGGCGACTACAACTGAGATAGACAACCCCTCACGGCGAGACGCATCCTACCTGCCCGGTCAGGGCCACCCCTCGTCCAGATCCAGATCTTCGAAGGGATCGGCGACGGCCAGGGCCTGGGGGAGCCGCTCGAGGTAGGCGTCCCGACCGATCACCTTCCCGCCCAAGGACTCGAGATGCGGAGTGAGCCATTGGATGTCCAGCATCACTCCTCCCCTCTCCGAGAGCAGGCTCACCAGATGGACGAGCGCCACCTTGGACGCATCCCGGGACCGGTGGAACATCGACTCGCCGCAGAACAGCCCTCCTATCGCGACGCCATACAGCCCGCCCACCAGTTCGTCGTCGTCCCAGACCTCGAAGGAATGGACCCACCCCAGTCGGTGGAGACGGACGTAGGCGTCCCTCATCGCCGGTGTGATCCAGCCATGAGGTCGGGAAGGATCGGCGCAGCCTTCGATGACTCCGTTGGCGTCGGCATCGACCGACACCGTGAATCGCCGACACGACCGGGCGAGCGACCTGCTTATCCGCAGTTCGGAGAAGGGAAGGATCGCCCGATCCAGCGGCGACCACCATCCGAGGGTTCCGTCCTGGAGAGGCATCGGGAACAAGCCACGCCGGTAGGCGGCGAGGATCGTTCCGGGCTCCAGATCGGCCCCGATCGCGACCAAGTCGTCCTCGGGCCACTCACTGGCCGACGGAAAGCGAAAACGGGTGGGCTCAGGCTCGATCGCGGGCACTGCTGCCAACCTACCCTGATGCCATGGCGACGCACACGGTCTTCAACCAACCTCCGGCCCTGGAGGACATGAACCTCTACACAGAAGACCCGGTCCTTGCCCGCTTCGTCGATCTGGAAGGCGGGACGGTCCACGACGAACTGCTGCGAGGGTATGGACGGAACATAGGCTCTTCCCGGGCCTACAAGTGGGGAGAGGACGCCAACCGCTACTCGCCCCGACTCGTCACCCACGATCGCTTCGGCAACCGCATCGACCAAGTCGAGTTCCATCCCGCCTGGCACGCGCTGATGGAGCTCTCGATCTCCCACCGGGTCCACGCCCTGCCGTGGCTCAGCGATGACGGCGGATTCGTGGCACGGGCGGCCCAGATGATGATGATGGCCCAGGTGGAAGCCGGGCATGGTTGCCCGGTCTCGATGACGGCTGCCGTAGTGCCGGCGCTACGTCACGCCCCCGATCTCGCCAAGGAGTGGGAGCCACGCCTGACGTCGACCGTCTACGACCCTCGCTTCCTGCCCGCCGGGGATAAAGACGGAGCACTGATGGGGATGGGCATGACCGAGAAGCAAGGCGGGTCCGACGTGCGGGCCAACACCACCACCGCCAAGCCGGAGGTCGGTGGGTGGTACCGCATCACCGGCCACAAATGGTTCACCTCGGCGCCGATGAGCGACGCTTTCCTGATCCTCGCCCAGGCTCCCGCCGGTCTCAGCTGCTTCTTCCTGCCCCGGATCCTCGACGACGGCACCGTCAACGAAATCCGGATCCAGCGTCTCAAGGACAAGCTCGGCAACCGTTCCAACGCCTCGGCCGAGTTGGAGTTCGACAACGCCCTCGCCTACCTGGTCGGCGAGGAGGGGCGCGGAGTACCCACCATCATCGAGATGGTCAATGGCACCCGCCTCGATTGCGTGTCGGGCTCGACGGGTCTCATGCGCCAAGCGGTCATGCAGGCCGCCCACCACGTGGCACATCGCTCAGCCTTCGGATCGAAGCTGATCGAGAAGCCGGCCATGCAGATGGTGATCGCCGACCTGGAAGTGGAGACACAGGCCGCCACTGCGCTCATGACCCGGCTGGCGGGGGCGTTCGACCGGTCGGACACCGACGAGGAGGAAGCCGCCATCAAGCGCATCTTGACCCCGGTGGCCAAGTACTGGGTGACCAAGCGATGCTCGTCGGTCGTCCGCGAGGCGCTCGAATGCCTGGGCGGGAACGGCTACGTGGAGGAGTCGATCCTCCCCCGCCTCTACCGGGAGTCGCCCTTGAACGCCATCTGGGAGGGTTCGGGAAACGTGATCGCGCTGGATGTCATTCGCGTCCTCGCCAAACAGCCCACCGCGGTCGAAGCCCTGCGCCAGGGACTGGACCGGGCGCGAGGCCACGACTCGCATTTCGACCGTTTCCTGGACCAGACGTGGGGTCTGATCGAGAACCCGGCCGATCCCGAGGCGCAGGCCCGACGGATCACGGAGCGGTTGGCCATCGCCGTGCAGGCAGCACTGTTGCTCGAGCGGGCCGACTCCAGGGTCGCCGACAATTTCGTCGCGTCACGAGTGACCGGCGATCATGGGGCCATGTTCGGAACCCAGCCCCTGATGGCCGGTACGGAGGAGGTAGCTCGGATGGCGGTGCCGACGACATGAGCGATTTCGATGTGATCGTCATCGGTGGAGGGATGGCCGGGATCTCGGTCGCCTACGAACTCGCCGCCACTCACCGGGTGGTGGTGACAGAGGCCGAAGCCCAACTCGCCGCCCACAGCACCGGGCGGTCGGCCGCCATCCTCATTCCTAGCTACGGATCGGAGACGGCCCGCCCCTTGACCGTGGCCAGTCAGGCGTTCCTCCTCGACCCCCCACCCGGTTTCACCGACATGCCCTTCATGTCCAACCGAGGTGCTCTGTGGATCGCCCGGCCGGATCAGGCGACGAGCCTGGAACCAGTGGCAGCAGCAGCCGAGGAGGCCGGGACCCAGGCGATTCCGCTGTCGGCGGAGGAAGCAGTCGAGATGGTTCCCGTTCTCCGTCCCGACCGGCTGCATGGTGCGCTGTGGGAACCGGACGCTCTCGACATGGACGTGGCGGCCATCCACCAGTCCTACGTCCGCGGGCTCCGCCAAAGGAAAGGCGAAGTGGTGACATCCGCTCCCGTCTCCCGGATCCAACGCCAGGGAAGCGCCTGGGTGGTCGAAGCCGGCGATCACGAGCTGACGGCTTCGATCCTGGTGAACGCGGCCGGGGCGTGGGGCGACGTGATCGCTCGCTTAGCCGGCGTCACCCCGGTCGGTCTGCAGCCGATGCGCCGGACCGCCTTCATGGTCGGCGGCAAGGACGAGTGGGTGAAGTGGCCGATGGTGATCGATGCCGACCACGAGTTCTACTTCAAGCCCGATGGACCCCAGCTCCTCTGCTCTCCTGCCGACGAGACTCCCACCGATCCGGGCGACGCCCGACCCGATCCCCTGGACGTCGCCTTGGCGATTGAGAGGATCAACGAGGCCACGACACTGGAGATCCGCTCGGTCCGTTCGGAATGGGCCGGTCTGCGCACGTTCGCACCCGATCGGTCACTCGTCATCGGCCCCGATCCCGAGGTGCCCGAGTTCGTGTGGATGGTCGGACAAGGCGGCACCGGCATCCAGGCCGCCCCTGCGACCGCACAGCTCACGGCCGCCCTGGTGCGGGGCGAGGGAATGCCGGACCACATCGCAGAGGCGGGCCTCGATCTGTCGGCGGTGTCGCCGGACCGGCCGTCCCTCTCGTCGGGCGAGTAGGTTTCGGCCATGCGTGCTCTGATCTGCTCCCGCTTGGACGGACCCGACTCGCTCGAAGTCGGCGAGCTGCCCGAACCCGACCTCCCGGACGGGGCGGTTCGAGTGCAGGTGGAAGCGACGGGAGCCAACTTCCCGGATCTGCTCATCATCCGCGGCCTGTACCAGGAGAAGCCCTCGTTGCCGTTCGCCCCCGGCATGGAGGTCGCCGGGACGGTGGCCGAGGTCGCTCCCGGTGTCGAACACGTCGCAGTGGGCGATCGGGTGTACGCGTTCGTGGGCTGGGGCGGTTTTGCCGAACAGGTAGTGGTCGACGCCCACCAGGTGTTCGAGGCGCCAGATGGGATGTCGGCCGAGACAGCCGCCGCCCTGCCCATCGCCTACGGCACCAGCTACCACGCCCTGATCGACCGGGCTCACCTCGAGAAGGGAGAGATTCTCCTCGTCCTCGGGGCGGCGGGCGGGGTCGGACTGGCCGCCGTCCAGATCGGGACCGCCGTCGGCGCCCGGGTGGTGGCCGCCGTCTCCTCCGATGCCAAAGAGGAGGCGGTGCGTGCGAGTGGCGCCACCGACGTGATCCGCTACGACCGGGAGGATCTGCGGGGACGGCTGCGGGATCTCGCTCCGGAAGGTGTCGACGTCGTGTACGACCCGGTGGGCGGTGACGTGACCGAGACAGCATTCCGATCACTCGGCTGGGAGGGTCGGCATCTCGTGATCGGGTTCGCAGGCGGCGACATCCCTTCGGTTCCGGCCAACCTCGCCCTTCTGAAAGGGGCGAGCCTGGTAGGGGTGTTCTGGGGGCGGTTCGCCTCGATGTTTCCGGACCGCAACCACGCCAACTTCCAAACGCTCAACGAATGGTGGACGTCGGGACGGATCGACCCGACGGTCTCCGAGGTGTTCGAGCTGGACCGAGCGGTCGAAGCCCTGCGGCGCCTCGAGAGCCGCCAGGCGATCGGGAAGCTGATCGTTCGCCCCTGACCGAAGCTAGCGGCGGCGGGACCTCACCCGACGGGAGAAGTCGGCCGCCGTCTTCTTCCTGAACTCCACCTCGCCCGGCTCGAAAGAGGCCAGGTCTTTCAGGCGGGGGTCGTTGGAGTACATCTTGACGATCTCCGTGTTGAGGCCAGCGGCACGTTGGAGCTGTTCGACCTCGAGGGTCTTGTCCCACTCCACGAGGGTGACCACGAGGCCCTCGGCTCCGGCCCGGGCGGTGCGACCCGACCGGTGCACGAACGTCTTGAAGTCGTCCGGCGGGTCATAGTGGATGACGACATCCACGTCGTCGATGTGGAGGCCGCGGGCGGCGACATTGGTCGCCACCAGCGCCTGGACCTTTCCGTCGGTGAAACGGGCGAGGCTCTTTTCCCGCTGATCCTGACGGAGGTCGCCGTGGGTCTTGGCGACCGCCACGCCTTCATCAGCCAGATCCCGAGCCACGCGGTCGGCGCCCCGCTTGGTACGCACGAACACGAGGGTGCGCCGATGGCTGCCGATGATCACGGCCGCCACCTTGGCCTTGTCCATGTGATGGACGCCGATGAACCGGTGTTCCTGGGCGGAGTCGATGACCCGATCGCTCTCGACGCTGTGGGTCACCGGATCGGTCATGTAGTCCCTGACCAGTGCGCCCACCTGGCCGTCGAGGGTGGCCGAGAACAGCATCGTCTGATGGCCTCGTGGCACCTGGTCCATGATCTCGCGAACCTGAGGCAGGAACCCCATGTCGGCCATCTGGTCGGCTTCGTCGATTACGACCCGGCGAACGTTCTGGAGCCGCACCAGACGCCGGCGCGCAACATCGAGGAGCCGTCCCGGCGTGGCGACGAGGATGTCGACCCGACCCTTCAGCTCTCGAATCTGTTGACGCATCGGGACACCGCCATAGACGGCCACCATCCTCGCGCCGCCGACACGGGCGAGTTGTTCGAGAGACTCGGTCACCTGGGCGGCGAGTTCACGGGTCGGTACCAACACCAGCGCCGTGGGACCTCCATCGACCGATGGGTCGTGGGCGGTCACGAGGGGCAGACCGAATGCGAGAGTCTTTCCCGAGCCGGTCGCGGCCCGACCACAGACGTCTCTGCCGGCGAGGGCGTCGGGGATGGACATCCCCTGAATGGGTGTGGGTTCGACGATCCCCTGGGATGCCAGGGTTTCGACGACACCGGGGGGCAGACCCAGCCCGGTGAAGTCACCGGCTCCGGCGGTCTCGTCGGAGCCGGTGAGTGCAGGCGATGTCAGTAGCGGCCTCCCCGTCGCCCACCACCACGGTCGTCCCGCGGCCGGGCTTCGTTGACGGTGAGGGCTCGACCGTCGATATCGCGTCCGTTCAATTCCTCGATGGCCTTGCGACCATCCTCATCGGCCATCTCGACAAACCCGAAGCCCCGCGAACGGCCGGTATCGCGGTCGGTGATGACGGCGGCGGATTGCACCGCGCCGTACTGACTGAACAGGGACTCGAGCGAGCCCGAGTCATAGGAGTAAGGCAGATTGCCTACGTAGATATTGATGTCCGCTCCTCGATCGATACTGGTGCCTCGTGGCACCCGGACGGAAGACCACCCCTCGAGAAGAACGGCCATCCGGGTCGGCATTCGTTCACCGACCAAGGATCAGGTTAGTCGATGGACTGGCACTGACTTAACATCCGTGGGTACAGGCGGTTCCGCCGCTCCTTTCACAGGGACTCCCATGACCGATCGCGCTTCCATCTCGGTGGCCTCCGAGGCCGCCCGAAGACGAACCTTCGCCATCATCTCTCATCCCGACGCCGGCAAGACGACCCTCACAGAGAAGTTGCTCCTCTATGCCGGCGCCATCGAGGAAGCGGGAGCCGTGAAGGCGCGAGCCGGGAAGCAGCGCGACGTCACCTCCGACTGGATGGAGTTGGAACGCCAGCGCGGTATCTCGATCACCTCCACGGTTCTCCAGTTCGAATACCGGGACCATGTCCTCAACCTGCTGGACACGCCCGGCCACCGTGACTTCTCAGAAGACACCTACCGGGTGCTCTCGGCAGTCGACGCCGCCGTCATCGTCCTGGATGCGGCGAAGGGCATCGAAGCCCAGACACTGAAGCTGTTCGAGGTCGCCCGGACGCGTGGCATTCCCCTCCTGACTTTCGTCAACAAAGTCGACCGTCCGTCGCTCGGCGGTCTCGAGTTGATCGACGACATCGAATCGCAACTGGGACTCGTGGCGACGCCGGTCACGTGGCCGCTCGGCACCGGATCGGACTTCCAGGGTGTGGTCGACCGAATGCGATCGACTGTCTGGAAGTACGAACGGACGACCCACGGCGCCACCCGTAGCGCCGAGGAGGAACGCCCCGACCTCACTGTCGACGACTTCGGTGAACTCGCCGACACCGTGCGCAGCGAGCTGGATCTGCTCGACGCCGTAGGAGCCGATCACGACCAGAAGCGATTCCTGGCCGGGGAGACCACCCCGATGTTCTTCGGCTCGGCTCTCTGGAACTTCGGCGTGCGGCTCCTACTCGATGCCCTGGTCGATCTCGCTCCCGGCCCCACTCCCCTCCAGGACCGAACGGAGACGCCACACCCTCTCGATGAGCCCTTCTCGGGGTTCGTCTTCAAGATCCAGGCCAACCTGGATCCCCGCCACCGTGACCGCATCGCCTATGTCCGGGTGGGCACCGGCGAGTTCGAACGCGGCATGCAGCTCACGAACGTGCGCACTGAGCGGAGCTTCTCCACGAAATACGCCCACCAGGTGTTCGGCCGGGACCGAGACACCGTCGATCGCGCCTATCCCGGTGACGTGATCGGGCTGGTCAACGCCGGCGACCTCCACATCGGAGACACAGTCACGACCGGCGCCACGTTCCGGTATCCGCCGATTCCGACCTTCGCTCCCGAGCATTTCCGGGTGGGCCGCAACATGGACACCGGCCGGTACAAGCAGTTCCGTCGGGGAATCACCCAGCTGGACGAGGAGGGCGTGATCCAGGTCCTCCGCCATCCGGACCGGGGCGAGCAGGAGCCGATCCTGGCCGCGGTCGGACCCATGCAGTACGACGTGGCGGTCTACCGCCTCGAGAACGAGTTCGGGGCGACGATCGAGCTCACGCCCACCCCCTACGTCCTGGCCCGCCGGACGGACCGCGAGAGTGCCGACCGCCTGCGGGGCCGACGCAATGTCGAGGTGGTGAGCCGGGCCGACGGCACCCTGCTGGCACTGTTCACCAGCCAATACCATCTGGAAGCCGCCCTCCGCGATCTCGACGGAATCGTCCTCGACCCCATCGTCACTACCTGACGCAGCAGCATCCTCCCAAAAGCGACCTCGCTGCGTCCTCAGACGGCCTCACCGACCGTACCGAGAGGCCGGATGGCCCCGACCAGACCGGTCAGCCATCCACGAGCAGCCGTGGGGGTGTGGGGGCACCGACCGACCACCTCACCTTCCGACGACCCTACCAACCGTACCGAGAGGCCGGATGGCCCCGACCAGACCGGTCAGCCATCCACGAGCAGCCGTGGGGGTGTGGGGGCAGTACCCCCACACAATCGTGGCAGTGGGTGGTGAGGGACGCGCACACACCACTCACCACCCACCGCCTTGGGATTGCTCAGGCGGGGTCGACGATCACCGCCGTCGCCATCCCGTACATCCCGTCGCTCTTCTCGACGTGGGTCAGGATGTGACAGTGCCACATCCAGGTCCCGACCTGGTTGGCGTGCACCAGGGCCGAGTAGCGCTCACCCGGAGCGATGTTGATCGTGTCTGCCCAGTAGGGGCTGTCGAGAGGAAAGCCGTCCTTGGCGAAGATGAGCTGATCCAGCTTGTGCAGGTGCATGGGATGGACCTGCAGCCCTTCGTTGTAGTAGTGGACGACGAACCAATCGCCTTCGGTGAAGAAGTAGGGCTCGGTGGCAGGAAACGACTTGCCATTGAGGGTCAGCCCCACCGTCCCGGCGTCGTTGAGCACCATCGGGAACTCGGCCGCGATCTCCAGGTCCTCGGGGATCTCCACGCCCCCGACCGTGCGGCCGTAAGGGATGGGAGCCTCGTCGATCTGGAAGGGACCGAACATGCCGTTGACCACGCTGGTCTGACCGTGCATGTGGGCGTGGTACATGCCGATCGCCGGCTCCACCGCCTCGAAGGTGTAGGTGAAGGTGTCACCGGTACGAATCGGGTCCTGGGTGAAGGGTGCGACTCCGTCCATCTCGAAGGGGACCCGGATCCCGTGCCAGTGGACGTCGGTGCCCATCGGCGTCTCGTTGGTGACGTTGAACTCCAGTTTGTCGCCCACCTCGGCCCGAATCCAGGGGCCGGGAATCTGCTCATTGTAGGCCCAGCCTTCGATGAACTGTCCCGGCGACACTTCCCAGTCGATGATCGAGGCGGTGATGTCGTAGACCTTGGTCCCGTCCTCGCGGATCTCGGTGGGCTCGAGGAGCTGATTGCCTCGACCTTCCGTCTCGGCGGGGAAGGCGAGCATCGAGTCGATCATCATCTGGTCCATCTCTTCGGCGGTCAGCCCGCCGTCCCCACCGTGACCGGAGTGGTCGGCAGCAGCCACCACATCCCCACCGGACGTCGAACCGGAAGCACTCTCGGTCACGACGAGGGTCGCTTCCATGCCCGCTTCCCGGTGACCGGCTATGGCGCAGAAGATGGTGTAGGTGCCCGGCGCCAACTCGCCGACGTGGAACGTGGTCGTCTCACCACCGGCTATGTCCTCGGACACCGGACCGTCCTCGAAAGCCAGGTTGTGGATCATGGTCCCGGCGTTCACGAGCTCGATGGTGAGGTCTCCGGCCGGCACCTCGAGGGTCCCGTCGATGGCGAACTCGCTCAGTTCGATGGTGGCGGTGACGGCCTGAGGACCCTGGTCCCCGGCACCAGCCGCGGCCGTGCCCACCCCGTCGGACCCTTCGGCAGGCGCCCGCAGGGCGGCTACGAGGGCGAGCCCTACGGTGAGGACTCCCAACACCGCCAACAGGACTAGGAAGCGGTCGAAGGTCTTGGCAGACGACGGCACTGTACGACTCCTTGATGGATTGCAGTTTTCCCGACACCATGCCGTCGGGCCTCCCCACCTCCCAGGGTCGAAGGTCCCGGGCGGTTGGGACCTTGGCCACTATCCGTCATCATGGAGTCGGTTGGAGGATGAGAGTCGTAAGCAACAGCCGGTACCGGCCGGCAAGGAAGTCCCAAGTTGTTCGTCGAGTACTCGGCTGAAGTCGAAATAGACGCGCGCCAGGCGGTCGAACTGCTCACCTCCGATCGCGCCGAGATGGAAGGCATGGGGGAGGTGGCCTACCGCCGCGGCGAAGATCTGCGCGCCCGAGTGGGCCCCGGAAGACTGATCGCCAAAGAGGTGGTGGTCTCATTGGGGCCGGCCGTCATGTCGCGCCGCGGTCCGGTCCTCCCGGTGCGGTGGAGGGCGACAGG
>Ga0079224_100009493_pt1 | contig 13266 bp, 9 predicted proteins | sample Stecom2015_FD_80414 | JGI IMG/M metagenome (GOLD analysis project Ga0079224, IMG submission 80414) | Agricultural soil microbial communities from Utah to study Nitrogen management - Steer compost 2015 | ecosystem: Environmental > Terrestrial > Soil > Agricultural land | place: USA: Utah... | reverse complement strand
TGCCCGCGGTGCCGCCACTGCCGGCCAGGCCCGAGCCACCAGCTCCCGCGGACCCGCCCGACGTTGCGCCTCCAGAGCTCGTGCCCCCACTGAGCTGCCCTCCGGAACCGGGTGCGCCCGACGCGCCTCCGGACGGGGAGCCGCCGGTGCCCGAGGGTTGAGGATTCTCCTCACTGCAGCCGACGAGAAGGGACAGAACTGCCACGGTTTTCGCCGCGGCGAAACTCAAGAGTCGAAGTTTCATGGATCGCGATGTACGAAAGTGGTGAGACGAAAGTATACCTTTCGTGCTCCTCGGATCAAAGAGAAACAGGGCTCTTCGCTTCGGGTCGTCGGGGTCCCGAGCTGCGCTCGGTCACGCGATCCGACGACGTGAAATGTTCAGTGATCGCTCGGTCCATCCTGAGACGAAAGAAGCGGGGCCGGCTGCCGCCGGCCCCGCTCGCGCTCAGTCGTACGTTCGGCTCAGTGGTGATGGCGCCGATGCTTTGGACGCAGCGCGTGCTTCACGACGTAGCGACCGATCTGTCGTCCTTGTTTCACGCCGGCCTTCGTCGCGTGCCGCCAGTGAATGCCGCAGTAGACGCGGGACGCCGCGTTCTCCTCGGCAGCCTGGGTGAAGCTCGCGTACGAGCGCGTCACGCCGGGCAGTGAGAGGCTGTCGGCCGTGAACGACGTCTTGTCGCCGAAGACGCGGGCGAGGACCTCCGCGGCTGCGGCGCCGAGCAGGCTGTGCGTGGACGGATAGTCGGGCACGGGCGGCGTGTCACAGTACGGCGTCCAATTCGGATCGCCCTTCGTCCGGAAGTTCCCGTCCTCGTCGCCCTCACGAATGGCCGTGAACGGGCGCCAGTAGTTGTAGTGGTACTTCGCGTCGAAGCCGTTGATGAAGCCGTCTGCGAGCGCCAAGCTGACCAGGCCGAGGGCGCGCGCGCTGTCCCAGAGGTTCAGGTCTCTCTCTTTGGCCACGCCGTTCGCGATGCGCATCCACCCCGTCGCCGACGACTCGTACCAGAAGTCTGCGATCTGGCTCTGCTCGGGAGTGCGGAGGGTGCTCTCCTTCGAGCCAATCGCCTGGACCTCCTGGTACTCGACGGTGTACTGCCGACTCCACAGCGGGAAGGGCGGCGCGGGACGGAAGTCCGTCGCGCGCGGCACGACGAACGGGGCGAGCTCTCCCCAACCCGCGCCGACGACGACGTCGAACGGCGGAACCACCCGATAGTCTCCGGGTTCGTTTCCGGGCTCGTAGGGCTTGGTCAGGGCGCCTTGCAAGTCGTCCTTCGCGCGGAGCGCCTTGATTCGCTTGGCCGCTTCGCGTCCGACGTCGATGCCGCGCCGCTTGGCGTGACCGTTCGGGATCGCCGCGAGCGCCTCCTCGTACCAGGTGTCGACGGCCGGATTCGGCGGGTTCACGACCGCGACGAGGACGTCGCGCGCCGCGGTGGCGACGGCCGCCTCGGGCGAGGCCTTCGGCGCCCAGCCATGATACGCATAGGGCTCGTAACGCCGCTCGATGGCATTGAGCGCGTCGTGAATCGCAATCTGCACCATCGCGAACGAGCGTGTCTGTTCCATGTCGATTTGCCCGTTCACGACGGTGCCCGTCCTGGTGCTCCAGTCGGTGACGACGTTGGCTTCGGCAACGCTCGTGGCGAGCGCGGCGACGAGCCCAAAGCCGAGGGCCGACAGATGAACGCGCGTGCGCGGTGCGGGGGAAAACGATTTGTTGAGCATCGGTGTGGTTCCTGTCGTTTCGTTGGTTGCGGTTTTTGTGCTTTGCTGATGCATGCTGCCCCGACGCTGCGGGGTCGCGACGGCGCACGGGTCCCGAGGTGCCGGGACCGCGTCGTCGCACGGACACGAGGGGCGTCTCGACGAGGTCGAGCTCCGATTGCGCGCTCTCGGGCGCGCGTGCCGATGACGGCGTCGAAAGGCCGTGTCGCGCTCGGCGCGCGACACGGGCCGTCAGCGACGCGCTTCGAAAATTAGATTGAAGGGAGTGGCCAGTGCTCGACGGAAGTGCGCAAAGCCCGCCTTGCGGAACACGTCCGCGAATCGCGCTTCGCCCGCCTGGGCGCCGAGCACGAGCCGCCCACCGTCGGAGATGGCGTGCGCCGTGCAGAGCGCCGTCGAGGCCGAGTAGAAGAGGCGCGCGACGGGCGAGACGTTGTCTTCGACGCGGTCGCTCGCGAACGGCTCGATCAGCATGACCGTGCCGTCCGGTGCCAGCGTCTTGCCCGCGTGGCGCGCGGCCCCGATCGGATCGCCCATGTCGTGCAGGCAATCGAAGAAGCACACGAGGCCGTAGCCGTCGCCAGGGTAGCTCGTCGCTCGAGCCACCTCGAAGCTGACTCGGTCGCCGAGCCCCGCCTCTTCGGCGTTGCGCCTGGCCTCCTCGATCGAGCCCGCGTGGGTGTCGAAGCCGATGAAGCGCGAGCGTGGAAACGCCTCCGCCATAATGAGCGTCGAGTAGCCGTACCCGCAACCCACGTCGGCGACCGTGATGCCGGCTTCGAGGCGCTCCACCACTCCGGCGAGCGCGGGCAGCCACTGGGACACGAGGCTCCCGCGGTACGCGTTGCGGAAGAACGCCGCCGAGCCGCAGTGCAAGCGCCCGTCGTGGTCACCCCAGGGGACGCCTTTTCCGGTGCGGAAGGCCTCGAGCGTCTTCGGCTCGCTCTGCCACATCGCGGCGGTGACCTGCCATGCGTACGGCATGAAGTACGGGCTCTGGTCGTCGGCGAGCACCATCGCTTGCTCGGGCGAGAGCTCGTAGGTGTCGCTGACGGTGTGGTACTCGACGTAGCCGCCCGCGAGCTGTGCGTTCAGCCACTCTGCAACGTAGCGCTCGGCGCATCCGGTGCGGGCCGCGAGCTCCTTCGCGCTGATCGGACCCGCGCCGGCCATGGCCTTGTAGAGGCCGAGCTTCATGCCTATGCTCACCATCACTCCCGCGTGCCCGGCGGCCAGATCCGTGACGGTGCGCGTGAGGAAGGACTCCAGCTTCTGACTATCGATCGTGGTTCCGTTCATGGTTCGTCTCCTCGGGATTTCGAGGGCTCCAGCATTCGTGTCGAACATGCCCTCTGCGCCCATGCGTCGCCAGAGTCGGAATCGCCCGGAAACGGTTCATTCGTGCCACCGCGAGCGAACTTCGCGGGTCGGGTCAGGGCACCCCGAGCTCGGCTCCTGGTGAGGGCGCGCGCAGCGCGTCACGGGTGAGCGAACCGAAATTCTCGAGGATTGCTCGCGATGGCTCGACCGTCAGTCCGGTCTGGTTCTGCTCCCCTTCACGTGAGTCTCGTCGCGCTGCCGGACGCGGTGATCTCCACGTTGAGCGGGATCTTCGACGTGATGAACGCGTTCTCGCTGATGGACGTGCGCAGCGGGATCCCGGGAGGGCGGCCGCCCTTTCGCACGGAAATCGTGGGTGAAGCGGCGGGGAGCCTCGAGCTCGCGAGCAGAGTTCCGGTCACCGTGCAGCGGTCCATCGACGCGATCGAGAGCACCGATATCGTCATCGTGCCGTCGGTTCTGCTGCGTTCCTCGGGGTGGCTGAAGGGCCGCTATCCGCGTTTGGTCGAGTGGGTCCACGCGATGCACGCTCGCGGAGCGGTGCTCTGTTCGGCGTGCTCAGGGGTGTTCTTGTTGGCCGAGACCGGGCTCTTCGACAGCAAGGACGCGACCGTACACTTCGACTACGCACGCGCCTTCGCGAGCACGTTTCCTGCCGTCACGATGCACCCCGAGCGGGTGCTCGTCGTCTCGGGCTCGCGTGAGGAGCTCGTGAGCTCGGGCGCGTCGATGACCTGGCACGATCTGGTGCTGTATCTCATCGCCCGGTATGCCGGCTCCAGCGCCGCGCAGGAAATCGCGCGGATGTTCGCGCTCCAGTGGCACCAAGACGGGTTGACTCCTTACATGGTGTTCGAGGGCAAGCGCGACCATGGAGACGCCGAGATCCAGACCGCGCAGGATTGGCTCGAGAAGCATTTCGGGGTGGCGAACCCAGTCGAGGAAATGATCAAGCACTCGCGCCTCGCCGAGCGCACGTTCAAACGGCGCTTCGTCGCCGCCACGGGCATTCCTCCCCTCGAGTACGTTCAGCGCTTGCGCATCGAGCACGCGAAGCGACGGCTCGAGCGCACCGACGCGCCGATCGAGAAAATCAGTTGGCAAGTCGGCTACGAAGACCCCGCGTTCTTCCGCCGCCTCTTCAAGCGGGTCACCGGCATGTCTCCCGGCGCCTACCGTAAGCGCTTCTGCGTCCCCGACTTCGCGCGCACGTGATCGGGAGTTTCTGGCGCGCGAGAGAACGAATCGAGCTCGGCGTGGTGCGCGCGACTTCGCGCGTGGCGATCGTTGCGTCCTTTTTCGAACCCGTCGGCTCGCTTCGTTCAGGCCGGCCCGTGCATTCAAGGGGGGCTCGCCTCGGGACGTTTCTGGAGCGACGAACGGCTAGGAACACGCCGAACCCTGCGGAAGCTCCGGCGGACGCGGCAGGGGGGACATCTCTGTCACCCTCTCGGTTCGAGCGCCGGGGGCAACGACGTCTCAGCCTAGCTTTCGGGCTGACGCCGGAGGGGACGGCTGAGACCGAGGCGGATTTCCTGACGCATTCGCGTTCGGCGCGCGCAGCGATAGCAGCGCTAATCGCGAGCACGACGGGCGCGAAGCCGGCGGAAAGACGCGAGGGATCGGCCTTCCCCGACTAGGAAGCCCGAAGTCTAGGCTCAGGGTGACGAACCTGAAAGTATACAGTGGTTCTGGTTCTAGTTGGAGTTCGTCGGTCATGGTATTGCTCCGTGCGCGGGCGGTGCGAAACAATGAGCCGTTGATCATGGACACGAAGAAGAAGACGCGCGCGGTGGTTCGGTTTGGGACGGCGTCTGCCACGAGCCTGTTGGTGGGCTCGTTGTTCTTGGCGAGCTGCAGCGCCGAGCCCAGTGCCGAGCCGCCCGGTTCTTTTGGCTCCGGTGGCGCATCTCTCGGTTCGGGCGGAACGGGCGGCGCGCTTCCGAGCAGCGGCGGCAACGCCAGTGGCGGCACCCCGACGTTGCCGAGCGGCGGGAGCTCCGGAAAGAGCGGGACCGGAATCGGGGGGAGCTCGGGCTCTCCCGCGATCGGCGGGAGCTCGGGGATGACCGCGACCGGCGGCAGCTCGGGCTCAGGAGGCTCGACGGGTGGCGTCGCGAATGGTGGCGGCAGTCAGGGCGGCACTGCCCCGACCGGCGGCACGGCGGGCTCGGACGGCGGCGCTGGGACCGCTGGAACGGGGATGGGCGGCGGCAACGAGGGCGGCGCTCCGATGGGCGGCAGTGGTGGGGGCGGCGCGGCAGGCATGGGCGGCGGCTCGGGCGGCACGACGTCGGGCGGCGGCAAAGCTCCCGCGGATCCGAGCGCTGGCTGCGGCAAGGCCAATCCGCAGACGGGAAGCGGCCAGAACCCGCTGACGGTGTCCGGTCACCAGTACTACGTGAAGCTGCCGGGCGGCTACGACGCGAACAAGCCCTATCCGGTGTTGTTCATGTTCAACCCCACCAACAATCCCATCACCTGGGCCGAGCAGAACGCCGGTTTCGAGAACAACGGCGCGAAGGACGCGTGGATTCGCGTCTATCCGCACCCCGCGAATATGAACTCGGGGTGGGGCGCCAACGACGTCTCGTTCTTCCAGCCGCTCTACGACGCCATCACCAACAACTTCTGCGTCGACAAGGCGCGGGCGTTCGCGGCCGGCGAGAGCTCTGGCGGGGATTTCTCGAGCATTCTCGGTTGCGAGCACGCCGACAAGCTGCGCGCCGTGGCGCCGTGCGCGACGAAGGCGGTGCCGCAGTATCCGCTGAACGCCGCGCAGCGCTCCTGTACCGGGCAAGTGACGGCGGTCGTGATTCACGGGAAGATGGACACCGTCGTTGGCCCGGAGAACGGGCCGTTGACGCGCGACTTCTACGTCGATCTCAACAACTGCGACTCGAGCTCCCAACCGGTGCAGGGCTACACGGACTCGATGTCGAACTGCATCGAGTACCAGGGGTGCGACGAGGGCTTTCCCGTGTTCTGGTGCCAGCACACCGATCCCGAGTACAGCAACACCAACCACGGCTGGCCTCGCTTCGCCGCCAAGTTCATCTGGGAGACCTTCTCGACGTACTGAGCCGAGCGAGAGCGACGAACGGTTGGGAGCGCGCCAGGCAGGAGGCGGCGCCGAGTAACGCCGTCAGGCCTCGGGGCGCGCCGCTTCCTGGCACAGCGTTTCGACGAAGCGATCGAGGTCGTCGCGCCGTTGCTCGGCGAGCTCCTGACCGATCTGCTGGAGCCGCAGCATGTTCTCGGGAGCGGCGTTGTCGAGATCGCTCACGGAGTTGGGCTCGTCCTCGAGATCGGCGTCGAGACGGAGGTACTGCCCCGGAACCCCTGCCGCTTCGAACATGCGAGCGAGCTGGTAGTCCACGGTCTCGGAGACGCCGGACATCATGATGTCGAGGGTCGGACGGGCCCAGCGGAAGAGCCCGTAGTCCCGGACTTCTTCGTATCGGTAGGGCTTCAGCGAGCTGCCGGTTCCGAGGGACACGATCAGCATGTCCCGGGCACGCGGCTTTCCGGGGAGCTTGTGGCGGGCCTCCGCGTACGCGCACAAAGCGGGATTGTTGGCGAACACGCCGCCGTCGACCAGCGGATACGGAACACCCGTTTGCGAGTAGATCTGCGCCGGCTCGAAATAGGTGGGTGCGGCCGAAGCGGCGCGAACGACGTCGCGGAGCAGAAAGTCGTCGGCCAGGGACTTGCGCGCGTCGTGCTGCGTGAAGAAGTACGCCCTGCGGCGCTTGATGTCGTACGCCGTGACGAGGCACGGCTTGAGCAAGTCGCTCAGGCGAAGGTCACCGAAATGCGTGTCGCACGCGGCGAGCAACCCCGTCGCCGGGTACCGCTCGTCCACGAGCCCACCGAGGCTCAGCACCTGGTGAGCCACCGGCCGCTTGAAGATCTCCCCGCCGCGCTGGAGGTACAGCTCCACCGCCTGCGCGGCCGTGAACCGCGGCCGCGAGCCCTGCGGGCACAAGTACACAGAGGCGAGGATGCCTCCGGTGCTCGTGCCCGCCACGAAGTCGAAGGCATCGCAGAGACGCGCCTCTGGTCCCAAGTGCATCATCACGCGTCGCTCGACCTCGACGAGGACCTGTCCCGGAATGATCCCTCGAATGCCGCCGCCGTCGATGCACAGAATCCTGAGCCGCCGAGCCATGAGTCGTTCCCTCCTGAGAGGCGCTATGCCGACGACAGCAGGGCCGGTTGCGGCGCTTCCATCGGCTCGGGCCCGGTCGACGGCTCTGCCGGGATCTCGTGGCTCGTCGGCTCGTAGTGGAGCAACGCGTTTTTCGTGAAGCGCAGGCGCGAGAGCTCCTCGTACATGCGGCGGCGCGCGCGGTTCTGATTGCCGAGCGGGCGGTGCTCCGGGATGCAGTGCCAGGGCGTGAAGCGCAGGCGCTCGACGAACCGGAGCTGGGCGGGAGAGTCGAACCGCTGCTTCGGGATGCGGATGGTCGCGGCGGGGACGTACGGGGAGAGCCGCTCCGGCCAGCGGACGCCCGCGTGCTCGATCGGCATCGCGTGCGGGTGGGTCTGGACCTGAATCAAAAAGTCGAACACGGCGTCGCGCCGTTGGAGCGTGGCCGCCATGTTCTCGCGCAAATAGTGGTCGTTCGGACGCCCGGGGAGGTTCGGAATCGGGCTCCGCGCGCGCGAGCGGGGGCGCATCGAGAACTTCATGGCGCGCCCCTGCCCGAGCAGGAACGGCACGCAGCTATAGTACTGGCACTCGAGCGGGCTCGTTTGGGTCTCGTTCCACAACGCCTGCATCAAGAAGTCGAGCAGGTGCGGGTGCCGGGGATCGAAAAAGTAATAGAGGGGCGTCAGCCGGAACGATTGCTCGTGGAGCTGCGAGTTGGCGACGACGTGCGGCGACACGAACGTCGGCGTGCACACGGCCAAAAAATCCTGAGTCTGTCGCTCGTCCTCGGAGAGCTTCGGGCCGGGAACGCCCATCACCTTCACGCTCATGCTGAGGAACCCGACGTCATCGATGTCCGCCGGGCTGTCCGGACCGGGGCCGGAGAAGCGCACCCACGCCTGGAACGTGCGCGGCTCACGAAACAAGCCATGACGGAGCTCCGCCGGCAGATCGTCTCGGACCGTGAGCTCGGCGCGGACGAGCCCGTGCGTCTTCGTGTTGCCGACGCGCTGGAACTCACCAGGGCGGTACTTGCGGAGCATGTACGCGCCCATGTCGCGAATGATCTTGTCGAGCGCTTCTTCCTCGCCAGGCATTCGCTTTTCTTCGGCGAGGCCGAGCCCGTCGTCGGGGCGCCGCAGGTTGATGAGCGCCTCGAGCCCGCGAGCGATGGGCTCGCGGAAGAGCGCGTTCGCGTAGGGCCGCCAGAACGGCTCCGTCCGACGCTCGAGGTGCATCAGCGTGACGAAGAAGCGGTGAACGAACTCGCCGAGCATGGGCTTCATCGGCTCACCCCAGCCCAGGCACCCGCGGGCGCCGTGGCGTAGCTCTGGACGATGACCTTCGCGACCCGCCGATAGAGCTCGAAGAACTCGGTATCGCGAAAGCCGCTTCCGCTGTGCAAGAAGCCGGAGAGCACGTGTGACGCCTGCTCGTGCCCGTCCTTGCCGAGGGAAAAGACGTAGCGGTCGTAGTAGCCGACCACGTCGAAGTGATCGCCGACCACGATCCCGGCGAGCTCGTCGCGATCGTCGGGATCGATGAGCTGCCGTGCCGTGTTGACGACGCCGTCGTTCGTGTCGGCGCCGAGCTCGGCCGGAAGCTCGACGGCGTCGGATTTGATGACGAGGTCGTCCCATCGCGGGCCCGTGAGCGCTTCTTGCAGCCGTGCGAGCGAAGCCTTCACGTGCTGGCCTTCTTCGGCGGAGCCGGTGAGCCACCCGCCCGCGCGCAGCGACAGCTCGCGAAAAAAGTGGTCGGCTGGGGGGATGCTGCAGGTATCGAGCCGCGGGGTTCCCGCCAGGGTCACGAACGTGCGACGGACGACTCCGGGCAGTCGCCTACTCTTCGGCGGAGAGCGCGAGGGATCGAGATCGTCGATGAGCGCCCAACGCGGGAGCAGCCTCCACAGGAACCGCGCGCTCTTCGTCGCTTCGCGCTTCACGCTGAAGAGAAAATCCCCGAGCTCGACGTCGTGCATCGACGCCAGGCCGAAGCTCGCGAGCAGCTTCACGAGCGGCGGCAACCCGGTCAGATCGCGCGCTGCGAGGAACCGCGCGACCGGATCCCGCGTGAGGCACGCGCCCTGGTGCGGGCTCGCGATCGTGACCACGGAGCGGATGCGTCGACGCAGCGCGGGGGCGCGGGGATCGATGTCCGCCCAGTCGCCTCCGCCGATGGGGGCTTCCTCCGTGAGGAGCGTGGCGTCCACACCGCCCGTGCTGTGCCCCACCAGGTGAACGGTGCGGGAACCGTAGTCGTGCTCGAGCGCGTGCAAGCGATCGCACAGCGTCTTGATCATCTGCCGCTGCCGCTCACGGAGCGGCGCCGTGGGAGGAATCGGCACGGGGATCACCGGGACCGGCTCGTTCGACGCACATTCGAGCCCAGCGCGGAGCGCCGCCACCACGCGATCCGCGAAGTACGGGAAGGTGGAGAAGCGTTCGAACCCGAGGAAGCCCGGTATCAAGAAGACGGCGTGCTCGGACGGCGCCCGCCGCCCGCGGCGAACCGCTCTCTGCGCCGCGGCTCTGCCCTCGGGTGAAATCGCCTCGGACACCTCTTGCCGTACGGTTCGGCGGTCCTCGCGCCTTGCCTCGTGGACGTATCCCTGTTCCATCGTGGATCCCCGTTCGCGTGCACAGCCCGACTCGCTGGCGACGCCACTCTGCTCTGGCGGGAACTGACAGTCAATCACTAGCGTGCTGCGGAGTTTCCACCAGCCCACGATTTCCACATCGGCGTGGTGGTGCGGATACGCGGGTTTGCCGCATTCGGGTCGGCCGCAAACGAGGGAGAGCAACTTTCCGCGATTGGGAAGAGGACCGAAATTTGGGGCTCGTGAATCGTGAGTGGTGTTGCGCGCTCCGTGCGTGAGAATGCGCGCTTGGTTCGGCGGCGAGAACTCATTTACAAGGGGCGTTTGGTTCACGTAGAGTGCGCGCTGTTCGAAGGGTGAGGGGAAATCGTCCGAACCAGAGAGGGTCCGATGCTGGATTTGCTGCTCGCTCGCCAACGCAGTCGTGCCGTCGAAACGATCAATCGCCTCCTTCCCTGGCATCGATTGCCCTCGTGGCTGGGGCTCGCGAACCTGAGTGAGCTGCGCCAGACCCTGCGGGCCGAGAACCTGCACGACACGAGTGGTATCGATGCCGAGGAATCGCACGCGGCCGCGCGCCCTCCGAAGCCGGAGCCGGCAGGCTCCGAGGTGTTGCGGTTTCGCACGGCGGATGGCAGCTACAACGATCTCGAGCAGCCGAGCATGGGGATGGCGCAGACGCGCTTCGGTCGCAACGTTCCGCTCGAGGCGGTCGCGACGCCGACGCCGACGGACCTCCTCACGCCCAATCCGCGCACCGTGAGCGAGGTGCTCCTCGCGAGGCGGAATTTCATCCCCGCCACCTCCTTGAACGTGCTCGCCGCGGCCTGGATTCAGTTCATGACGCGCGACTGGTTCAGCCACGGCGACAATCAACCGGAGGACCCGTACGAGGTTCCGCTGCAGAACGCGGATGGTTGGCACGAGCGCCCGATGCGGGTCCAGCGCACGCGTCGGGATCCGACGCGGTGCCCGATGTCCGCGGGGCCTCCCACCTTCACGAACGACGTCACGCACTGGTGGGACGCATCCCAGATCTACGGCAGCAGCGGTGAGCTCGCGCAGGCGCTGCGCGCGAAAGAGGGAGGAAAGCTCGAGCTCGACGAGCGTCAGCGCCTGAAGGTCGATCCCGAAACGGGCATCGAGATGACCGGGTTCATCGCGGACACCAACTGGGCCGCGGTGAGCTTGCTGCACACCGTGTTCGCGAGGGAGCACAACGCGATCTGCGACGCGCTCCGCGCCGCGTACCCGACCTGGAGCGACGAGGAGGTCTTTCAGCGGGCCCGCCTGATCAACGCCGCCCTGCTCGCGAAGATCCACACCGTCGAATGGACGACCGCGCTGCTCACGCACCCGACCGTCACGGCGGCGTTGCGCGCCAACTGGTGGGGCGTGTTCGGCGAGCGAATCCAGCGAAACTACGGCAGGGTGAGCAGCAACGAGGTCCTGAGCGGCATTCCGGGCGCGCAGAAGGACCACTTCGGGGTCCCGTACGCGATCACGGAAGAGTTCGTGGCGGTGTACCGCATGCACCCGCTCATCCCGGACGACTACACGTTCTACTCGCTGCGCGACCAGTCCGTGGTCCGGCACGCGGAGCTTCCGGATCTGTTGGGATTGAACGGCGCTCGCCTCATCGACGAGCTCGGGGAAGAAAACTGCCTATACTCGTTCGGCATTTCACACCCAGGTGCGCTTCGCTTGCACAATTTCCCGAACCACCTGCGCAAGTTCTCCCGGCACGACGGGACAATCGTCGATCTGGCCACGATTGACGTGCTGCGCGATCGAGAACGGGGCGTGCCGCGGTACAACGCGTTTCGTCGCTTGCTCCACATGGAGCCCGCGAAGTCGTTCGAGGACCTCACGGACAACCCGGAGTGGGCACGGGAGCTGCGAGACATCTACGGCGACGTCGAGCAGGTCGATCTGCTCGCCGGAACCCTCGCCGAGCCGCTGCCCCCGGGCATGGCATTCAGTGACACGCAGTTCCGCATTTTCATCCTCATGGCCTCGCGGCGCCTCAACTCCGATCGCTTCTTCACGACCGACTTCACGGACGAGGTGTATTCGCCAGTCGGCATGGAGTGGATTCGCGACAACACGATGAGCACCGTCCTGCTTCGCCACTTTCCCGGGCTCACGCCCGCGCTCAGGAACGTGGAGAACGCCTTTTCGCCCTGGAGCTCGGTCCGGCTTTCCTGAGACGAGGTAGCGCCATGGCTCTTTCCGCCGAATGCATCGCTCGTTTGGCTCCCGAAGACGTCGATCGGCTCTTTCGTTCCGGCGAGGTCGGGCAGATCCCCGATGGCGTCGCGGACGGGTTGGCGATTTTCAGCCCGGGCAACCCGTTTCAGCCCCTCTTGGGGAAGCTCGCTCGGGGCCTCGCCTGGAAAGGCAAGGTGGTGAACGCACGCCGGGGCGAGCTCAGAAATCGCGTTTCGGCACTGGGAGTCCACGCGATAGCCGCCGAGGTGTACCCGGGGCGGAGCTGGTTCGACGGCGCGGAGTGCATCGTGCTCGACTACTCGAAGCGCTCGCGGGTCGCGCACTTCGTCCGCGACGAGATCCGCCGCGTCGCCCCGGGGCTCTATCTCGGGCTCGTGTACTTGTGGCAGACGCGAGTGATGTACTTCACGCTGAAGTTCACGGCGTGAGCCGAGCAGCGCACCATGCCGCAACAAGAACCGCTCACGGTCCTCGCTACCGTGGCTCCGGAGCGGGCGCGCGCGGTCGAGAGCGTGCTCGCCGAGATGCGGGAGAATCCGGCCGAGAACGACGTGCTGCCGTTCGGGAAGCTGCGAGGCTGGCACTTCGGGCGCGTCGTGTTTCTTCCCGCGGCCACCGGGCCCGACGGAGAGTCGTTTCCGCCGAAGCTCTTGTTGCTCGCCGACTGTGACGGTTCGGCGCGAGCACACCTCGAGGCGGTCGTCGACGTCGCCGGCGCCAACCTGGATCGGCTGTTCGGGGCTTGCGAGGGGTACCCGGCGTCCCCGTCGCGCGGTGGGAGGCTCTCGTTCCTGCGGGCAAACAGCCTGCGCACGAAGGCGAACTACGTACACCGGCAAGGCCGAACCGTGGAGCAGATCCGCGGGGAGGCGGAGCTCCGCCGTTCGCTCCGGGAGTTCGTCGCGCGGGAGCCGCTGACGGGCGTGCCGGCGCTCGAAGCGCGACGGCGGCTTCGCACGTTCGTGCGGAACACGCCGCGCCTGCGCTGGGCGCTCGAGGCGCCGCCCGCGTTGCCGCTCGGGTGGCGCGCGCGGAACGCCGTTCATGCGACGACCCTCCCGCTCGGGCTGCTCGCCTCCTGGCCGGTGGTCGTTCCGGCGGCGCTCCTCGTGCTCTTGCTCGTGCGGCTCGACGAGCTCCGGGACCATCCCGAGCACATCCGGCCGACGCCGGAGCACGTGCGGGCGCTCACCGAGCTCGA
>Ga0079224_100009492_pt1 | contig 13266 bp, 10 predicted proteins | sample Stecom2015_FD_80414 | JGI IMG/M metagenome (GOLD analysis project Ga0079224, IMG submission 80414) | Agricultural soil microbial communities from Utah to study Nitrogen management - Steer compost 2015 | ecosystem: Environmental > Terrestrial > Soil > Agricultural land | place: USA: Utah... | reverse complement strand
TGGCTCACCGCGGTGGGCCTCGACTGGTCGCGTCGCTTCGGATCACCGGAGATCGCGGCGAGCCCGCGCGGCATCCTGCTCGGCACGGTGGAGCCGCTGCCCATGCAGGCGCCGCCGGACGCCTTCGGGGGGCCCGACGCCTTCCGCGATCGCACGGGTCGCTGAGCCGGTGACGATCAGACCTCCACCCCACGTCGCTCGCGCCAGGGGCCGCGCACCTCATAGGTCCGCCCAGGACGTCGCTGGGAGCTGAAGTAGAGGCGGGTGCCGTCCGGACTGAAGGCAGGACCCGCGATCTCCGATCCGATGACACCGGTCAGCTGCAGGACCGGAAACGCGGTGCCGTCCGGACGCAGCGCGACAATGCGCATCTCCGGGCCATCCTCGGCAACGAGGATGTTGAGGCCGTCGCCCACCAGGTTGTCGACGTGGTGGATGACGGGCGTCTTCGACGTCCGGGGATCGTAATGGATCCGCAGCGTCTCCCGGGTCGGGTGGTACGCCCAGATGCGTCCATCCCCCTTGGTCGAGAAGAACACCTCGTCGCGCTGGAACCAGATGCCTTCCCCACCATCGAAGCGCTTGGCTCCCGGGACCTGGTGGCGGGTGGGCGAGTCCTTGGCGAGGACGTCCGGGATTTCCTTCCAGGCGACCCCATCTGCGGTCTCGACGAGTATCTCGAGGACCCCTTCGGAGAGGTCACCCCAGCGCTCGGGACGGAAGCGGTAGAAGCCTCCGTCAGGGAGATCCTCGGTGAGGAAGACGGTCTCCACCTGTGGCACGGCCGCGGCGGCCTCGTGACAGAAGACGCCCATTGCGCTCCGGGCGACTGCCGGTCGTGTGCCGGTCGGATCGCACTCCCACACCCGTCCCTTGTGGATCTCCTCGCAGGACAGCCAGGTGCCCCAGGGCGTGGGGCCGCCCGCGCAGTTGAAATGCGTCCCATCCAGGATGCGGCGCGCGTCGGTGATCTCTCCGGCGGACGAGAAGCGCACCATGCCCACGCCACCGCGTCCGTTCCGCACCTCGCTGTTGGAGACGTAGATCCAGCCCCCATCGTCGGTGGCGAATACCGCGCCGCCATCCGGAGCCGGATGCCAGGTGTAGTCGGTTCCTTTGACCCGCTCCCCGGTGGTGGCGATCACCCGCGAGGTGAATCCCTCCGGGAGTCGCAGGCCGTTCGCGTCCGCGGGAAGCAGGGGGCCGAAGCGCGCATCCGGTTCGGCCCGGACGGTCCGACACCCTGCGGCAAGCGGGAGGATCCCACCCGCTGCCATCCATGCGCTCCACTGCAGCAACGTCCTTCGCTCCATCCGCTCCTCGAACACATGTGTCGACGCGCGCCCATTGAGGGAGACCGCGTCGGTTGACCCTCTTTGTAGCCGATCGGTAAGGTCCGCATCTTCTCAAGCCCCCCTGCCAGAAGGTCGAGCCCGCGTGAGCGTTCAGTCCCCCAGGCGGAATCCCATCCCGTTCGGGACCTACCTGCTGCTGGACCGGATCAACATCGGGGGCATGGCGGAGGTCTGGCGCGGAAAGTCTTTCGGAGCGGAAGGCTTCGAGCGGCTGGTCGCCATCAAGCGGATCCTCCCGAACATCGCGGAGGAGGCCGACTTCAAGTCGATGTTCATCGACGAGGCGAAGCTCTCGGTCCTCCTCAGCCACGCCAACGTCGCGCAGGTGTATGAGCTGGGGGAGCTCCACGGCAGCCTCTACATCGCGATGGAGTATGTCGCGGGCAAGGATCTCCGCTTCGTCTTCGAACGCTCCCGCAAGCAGCAGGACCCGCTGCCCATCCCGTTGGTGTGTCACGTCATCCAGCGCGCCGCGGAGGGGCTCGATCACGCGCATCGCAAGAAGGATCAGGCCGGCCGCGAGCTGAACATCGTCCACCGGGACGTGAGCCCACAGAACATCCTCCTCTCCTACGACGGAGAGGTGAAGGTCATCGACTTCGGCATCGCGAAAGCGGCGGGGTGGGGGACCAACACCCAGACGGGGGTGCTGAAGGGCAAGTTCGGATACATGAGTCCCGAGCAGGTGCTGGGGCAGAAGATCGATCGCCGCTCCGATGTCTTCGCGCTGGGTGTCTGCCTTTATGAGCTGCTCACCGGCGAGCGCCTTTTCCAGGGCGAGAGCGACTTCTCGGTGTTGGAGAAGGTGGCCAACGTCGATGTGCAGCTCGCGCGCCCGTCCCTCCAGGGATTGCCTGCTGAGCTCTCGCGCATCGTGACCCGGGCGCTCGCCAGGTCTCCCGAGGAGCGCTACCCCTTCGCCAGCGATCTGGCTGATGACCTGGAGCGCTATCTCCACACCTCCGGCCGCTACTTCGGACGCAAGGACCTGATGGGGTTCATGCACGACGCGTTCGGTGAGGACATCGACAAGGAACTCGCCCGGCAGAAGGATTACGCGGCAGTCAGCGCCACCCCGGAGATCCTCGAGGAGATTGCCCGGGGCGTGAGCGCAAAGCCTTCACGTCCGATCCGCACCCGGACCGGGGAGCTCCCCATCTCCCTGCCTTCGGAGCGGGACGTGCCTGAGGGGCAGCAGACGGCGATCGGCTCCTCACGTGGTCAGCGTGTGCAGGCGATGCGGGCGCACCCGGAGGCGGAGGTTCCCGCGGAGGCGGTGGGGACCCTCGAGGCGAGCCACCCGGAAGACACGCAGGGTGCATCGCCGGCCCCTGAGGTGACGCACACCCGCTCCCAGTCACTGCCCCAGGCGACCCAGGTCGGGCGGGCTCCGGAGGCGGCCGCTTCGGCGCTCCATCTGGAGACCCACGTCGGACCGCGGCCGGAACCCAAGGTGGACGTCGCGCTGGTGAGTGCCTCGACCCACGTCGGCCCGTCGCCAACCCGCCCTTCGTCCAGGGTTGCAGACGGAGAAACGCGGATCGGTCCTGCGCCCAGAGCACCGAGCGCACCGGCTGCCCCACGCGAGGCGCCCCGGCGCAGCCCGACGGTGGGGATGCCGATCCCGGGCATCCTGTCCATGGAGACCCACGTGGGGGCGGCCCCGCTGCCTCCTGCTCCGGACCTCTCGGAAGACAGCACCACCGGCTCCAGCGGGGATCCGCGCAGGGTGGGCAAGCGCGCAGAGCGCGCCGTCGATGTTCGTGGCGAACATGCGCCGGAGGAGCGGGATGCAGGGGGCGATCCGGAGGGCGCCGCCACATTGGCCACTCCCTCGCGGCTCGTTCCGGACCTGGCCGATGCCACGCTCGCCGGCCCCTCCCGGCTGTCACCTGATGACGCCGAGGAGCTGCACGCCCCGCTGGAAGGGGAGACGCCGGATGCGACCCTGCCGCTTCCCTCGGACCTGAGCCCGTCTGCAGCACGGCCGACGTCGCTCGCCCACCCCTCGCCGATTCCGGAAGACGCATCCGAAACCCTCGCCACGCCTTCGCGGCTGCTCCCTCCCGAGCGTTCCCCCGATGGGCCGGAGGGCGCGGGACGTCGGCGCCCGCGTCGGAGCGTCGCAGAGAGGGGGAGCTCCCAGCCCGTCGCGACCACGTCGCTGCCCTCGGCGGCAGCTGGGGAGGGGGCTGGCGAGTCGGAAGAGGCCACGGACGCGCAGGGCCAGCGTCGCAACTGGGCGGCAGCTGCCGTTTCCGGCAACGGGCCGGAAGAGGTCACCGACGCGGAGGGACGCCGCAACAGGGCGCCCAGGAAGGTTCGGAGCGACGGGCGCCAAGAGGCCGCAACGCCCGGGGAAGACACCGACGCCGGCCGCTACGCAGATCTCCCGGAAGAGGACACCGACGCAGGACCGCGTCACCGTGCTGCGGAGACGGCGGTTCGCGCCCGGGGGGCACGTCAGGAGCCCGAGCACCTCCACACGCACCGGGCCCTTCACGACGCTGATGACGAACACGGGGAAGATGAGGCGCATGCGTCCTTCGGGGACGACGACGAGGCGCAGCGCATCGACGCGGAGGACCCGGAGACCTTCACCCGCCCCCAGAGGGTCGGACGTGCGCGGCCCCTCCCCATCGGCGCCACCCGCTTCGATGGGCTCTTCGACGCCAGGGCCCGCCGGTTCACCCGCCGGGATCTGTGGCTGGCCGGGCTGGCGGGGGCCGGCCTCTCCCTGGTGCTCACGCTGCTGGTGTCATTGATCAGCGGGCCGCGCAGCACCGGCCTGATCCTGGTCGAGGTGGTGGGGGTTCCGCCGTCGAAGACGACCGTCCGGCTGCAGGGCAAGGAGCTTCCGCCGGTGATGCAGTTCCCGGTGCGCGCACCGGCACCGTTGGGAGAGGTGGAGATCGAGCTGAGCGCGGAGGGGTACCGCCCCGCCAGGCACCTGGTCCGCCTCACGCAACCCGGCGAGGTGGCCGAGTTGCGGACCTCCCTGGATCCCCTCTGAGCCCCTCCCGCGCGCAATCCGTCCCCCACCGGCGCGTGAAGGAGCCACAATCCGCAGTTGCCAATTGCGTTCGGAGACGAGCGCCACCCGGAGGACGCCGCTAGAGCACACCATGGCCAAGCGCTTGAAGAAGGATGATCCGCTGGCGGGACTGCCCCCATGGGCCCAGACCCTCGCCCAGCGCTACTACACCAAGACCGTCAACACCTTCCTGCTCCACGGCGCGGTGAGGGATCTGCACCCCGTGCTGGGGCAGGACGGCGAGCAGGCTTACGGGTCGCTGCGGACCTTCCTCTCCGACGAGCTCTTCGGCGGACGCGACCACGTCCTCTTCTACGACCGCTCCAGCGGGATCCGCGCCGCGCATCCGGACACCCAGAAGGAGCTGCACCGCTCGTTGTCGGCCTACGACACCATCTACGGGACCGACTACGCCAAGGCGATGCCGCGGGACCCGGGCCGGGCACTGCAGATCCTCGAGAACTTCCTGCGCACGCGGCTGGCGGACGGAAAGTCGGCGGCGGTGATCATCGACTTCGCCGAGTCCATTCTCCCCGCCGGAGATGTGGGTTCGCTCTCCATCGAAGATCGCTTCGCGCTCACCACGATCATCCGCTGGGCCCATGACCCGCAGCTGCTCGCGGCGGACTGCTCGGTGGTGCTGCTCTCGGAGAACCTCGCGGACGTCTCGCCCCGCCTGGCCCGCAACCCGTACGTGGCGCACATCGAGCTCCCGCTGCCCACCGAGGCCGAGCGCCTCGACTTCGTGCGCGTGCGGCTCAAGGGCCAGCGGCTGCAGAGCTTCAGCGACGTCTCCCTGGCCGTGCTGGCGAAGATGACGGCGGGCCTCTCGCGCCTGAACCTGGACCGCCTGCTCACTGAGGCCCTGGAGCTGGGCGTGCGCATCACCCCTGAGCTCCTCAAGGCGAAGAAGAGCGAGATCATCCAGGCGGAGTGCCACGGGCTGCTGGAGTTCATCGAGCCGGCGCATACGCTCGACTCGGTCGCCGGTCACACGCGCGCCAAGCAGATGCTGGGGGAGGCGAGCAACGCCCTCAAGCGCGGCAAGCTCGACGTGATGCCCATGGGCTACCTGGTCGCGGGACCGGTGGGGACCGGCAAGACGTTCCTGGTCAACTGCTTCGCCGGGGACATCGGCGTGCCGTGCGTGAAGTTCCTCAACTTCCGCAGCCAGTGGCAGGGCGTGACCGAGGCGAACCTGGAGAAGATCTTCAACCTGCTCAAGGCCCTGTGGCCGGTGGCGGTGATGATCGACGAGGCCGACGCCTTCCTCGGCAACCGCGACGCGAGCGGCGACAGCGGGACGTCCAGCCGGGTCTTCGCCTCCATCGCCTCCTTCATGGGCAACACAGAGTACCGCGGCAAGATCATCTGGTTCCTGCTGACGTGCCGCCCGGACCTGCTGCCCATCGACCTCAAGCGCCAGGGGCGGGCCGAGGAGCACATCGCGCTCTTCTACCCGCAGGACGGTGAGGAGGTGGACGAGCTCTTCCGCGTGATGGCGAAGAAGACCCGGATCGAGGTCCCGGGGCTCGAGTCCATCAGCGCCCGCTTCCCGGAGCAGATGAAGTCCCTCTCCGGCGCCGACATGGAAGCGATCCTGGTCCGTGCGAAGTTCCGTGCTCTCGCGGCCGGGCACGAGAAGGTGACCGAGCAGGATCTGGCGGACGTGCTCGAGGACTTCGTGCCGCCGAGCTATCCGCTGGAGGTCGAGCTGCAGAACCTGGTCGCGGTCCAGGAGTGCACCAGCCGCTCGCTGCTTCCGGAGCAGTACCGGGGGATGGAGCGGGATGCGATCAGCCGCCGGGTCCAGGAGCTCAAGGTCCTGCTCGAAGAGCGGTGACGTCAGGCCCGGATGATCCCCCGGTGAATAGGGGGCGCGGATCCGACGTCGGGGCGCGCGGTTCGCGTCCCTTGACGTGCCAGCGCCCTCGGCTGCCAAGATCTGCGGGTGGACGGTCGTCCTGACGAGACCGCCACCCGAAGACCGACAACCCTCGCTGGCCCCGGAGTTCCTGCATGTCGTTCAAGACCGTCGTTGGTGTGCTGATGGGGGCCAGCGTGATGCTGGGCTGTGCGTCCGCTTTCTCGCGCATCACCCCCGGGATGACGTCCTTCCAGGTCACCGAGGTGATGGGGACCGGTCCCAGCCGCGCCCTGGAGTTCCAGGACGGCAGCGTGGCGTGGTTCTACGGGGCGGATCGGTGCGTTCGGATGCGGGATGACGTGGTGGTGGCCAAGGAGGTCACCGAGTACGAGCGCGGCCTCTCCACCCCCTGGGTCGCGATGACGCAGGAGCGGCCGGCCCAGTGCGCTCCCGCGGAGGAGCGCGTGGACACCCAGCGCACCCACATCCACACCCCGATCGGCGTCTTCACCAGCCAGGATGCGAAGAAGAAGTCCGTGCCCGAGCAGCCGGCCGAGGTGACCGAGCCGCCGCTGCCCTGAGCAGGTCTGAAGGTCCAGGTCCGGTTCGGACTCAGACGATCCGCCGCTCGAGGTGGGGGCCGATCCGGGTGAGCAGCTCGTAGTGGATGGTCTCGGCCCAGGCCGCGAGGTTCTCGGCGCTGAGGCGGGCGTTTCCATCCTCTCCCAGCAGCGTCGCCAGGACGCGGGGCGCGGCGGGCTCGGCGCGGGTCACGTCGATGACGATGTGGTTCATCATGACGCGTCCGAGGACCGGGCAGCGGCGCCCGTTGACCAGGACGTGTGCCCGGTCAGAGAAGAGCCGGGGGTAGCCATCGAAGTAGCCCAACGGGAGCACCGCGATCCGGGTGCGCTCCTCCGCGCGCCAGGTGCAGCCGTAGCCGACGTAGGAGCCGGGCTCGATCCACTTGACCAACTGGCTCTCGCAGCGCCACGAGAGCACGGGCCTGAGCTCGGGGAGGTCACCGAGCACCACGCGCGCGGACAGACGGGTCTCGGCACTGGGCCACAGGCCGTAGAGGGAGATGCCGATCCGCACGCAGTCGAGCCGTGCTTCGGGCAGGACCAGGGTCGGGGCGCTGGCCGCGAAGTGACGCTCGAGTGGAGCCTGGGCGGGCAACAGCTGACGCAGCCGTTCCACGCCGGCATCGAAGGTGGCGAGCTGCCGACGCGCAAACGCCTGTTCGGTCACGTCCTCGGTGTTGGCGAAGTGGGAGAGGGCGCCCACCACCTCGAGCACATCCAGGGACCCGGTCAGGAACGCCGCCTCCGTCGGAAGCTGGTCGAGGGTGAACCCTTCGCGGCTCAGGCCGGTGTCGAGATGGACGTGGACCCGGAGCCGGCGACGGGTGCCGGCCTTCTGGAGGGCCCGTGTGATGTCGATGCAGGAGGGATCCGAGATCACCGCATCGATCTCCTCCTCGGCGAGCTCCAGCGCCTCTTCGGGACTGATGGCGCCCAACACCACCACCTGCCGCCGCGCCCGCGTTTCGCGCCGCTCAAACGCGCGGATGGCCAACGCGTCGAGGGGCGAGATCACGTACAGCACGTCGACCAGTTCGTGGACGTGGGGGAGGAGGGCCTCGAAGCCGTGGCCGTAGGCGTTGCCCTTGAGCACCGCGCCGAAGCGGCGGGGAACACCCGCTTCAGCGTCCCGGCCGAGAAGGGCGCGGAAGACCTCCACGTTGTGCCGCAGCGCCCCCGCGTCGAGCTCGAGGTAGGAGGCCCGCGCCGGATGTGCCGGCGAAGGATAGGCAGGACTGGGTGGGCGGGGCAGCGGACGCATGGGCCTCAGAGGGTCATAGCGTGGCATGAGCAGGCCGCGCACGTTTCCGATCATGCGCCTGCTCCGAAAGGAAGCAGGAGGGTGAGGGCCGCAACCCGCCCCGATCGTGGGGGCAGCGGCCCAGGTGGGCCCGGAGCGCCTCCGCATCGACGTGCATGCCCGCAGCGCGGACGCGGACCGTGTCGTCACCTGGAAGGGACCGGGAGCCAGGGGCCACGCGCGCCCGGGATGCCGCGGCGATCCGGGGGGGGCGTGGGACCAGCAGCCTCGCGTTGAGCCGCAGTGGGGCCTTCGGAGACAGCCCGTTCACCTCGCGCAGGACCCGCGGGTGGGTGCCGTGGCGCCGGGCGACCCGATAGAGGGAGTCACCGCGCCGCACGCGGTGAACGACGGCGGAGAGCTGTTCGGCGCGGGAGGCGGTGGCCAGACGGGCGCGGAGGGAGCGGGCGCTCCCGGGCGGCACCCGCAGGCGATAGGGGCGCTGGGAGGACGCGGGTGGGGTGAGCCGACGCAGCAGCTCGGGATTGAGTTCGCGCAGGTGCCGCTCGGTGGTTCCGGTGGCCTGGGCCACGAAGTACAGCGCGACCTGCCGATCGAGGGGGATCCGCTCGAACTCGAGCGGGGGCAGGTAGTCGAACTCGGCGTGGCTGAAGCCGAAGGCGGTGGGGTGCTTGGCGATCAGGGTCAGCGCCAGGATTTTGGGGACGTACTCGCGCGTCTCCTTGGAGAGGTGCTTGCGCAGCGCCCAGTAGTCCCTGGCGCCGGTCTCCTCGAGCAGGCGTCGCACGCGGCTGCCTCCGGTGTTGTAGCCGGCGAGCGCCAGGTACCAGTGCCCGAACTGACCATGGAGCTTCGAGAGGAAGCGGGCGGCGGCCCGGGTGGACTTGCTGGGATCCCGTCGCTCATCGACCCAGAACGTCTGGCGCAGCCCGTAGGCGCTCCCGGTGGCGGGGACGAACTGCCAGGGCCCGGCCGCTTTGGCGGGAGACACCGCGCTGGTGGTGAGGGCGCTCTCGATCATCGCCACGTGAATGAGATCCAGGGGGACCTGCTGCGTGGAGAGCGCGGGTTGGATGAGCGGTTGGTAGCGGGTGAGGCGCCGCATCATGGTGCGGAGGCCGGCGCGGCCCTCCTGCTGGTAGTAGCGGATGAAGCGCGCGACGTCGGGCCTCAGCTCGATCGGCAGATCGGCGTGGGGCGCGAAGGCCATGGGATCGAGGACCTCGGGGGCATGCACCCGGGGCACGACCACCTCGGCGAGGATGCGTTGCTCGCGCAGGCTGAGCTCCCGCATGCCCTCCGGCGGCGGGGGAAGGGGCAGCGGCTCTTCCTCGACACCGCTCGCGAGGGCCTGGGTCCCCAGCAAGATGGTCAGCAGGAAGGCGGAGGTTCGGATGCGCCGTCCCGGCGGCCCCTGGTTCAGGAGGTTCACGGCGCGGAGGGTCGCGCGGTTCCAGGTGCGCGAGCGACAGCCGACCGGACGAGCCCCGGCTCATGCGCTCGGAGGCCCCTTATCCGCGAGAGCCCCACGTCCCGGATTCACAGCGGCTGGCGAAGGCAGGGCATGAATCCCGGGCCTCAGGGGGCCGCCGGGGCCTTCGTCGAGGTCTCGGCGCGGGGCGCACCGTGGCCCGGTCCCACCACCCGCGGCAACCAGGTCTTCAGGTCGAAGTTCGGAGAGTGCTCCGCGTTGTGGCAGGTGGCGCAGGCCTGCGCGTCCGCCCGCTGAACCAGTGCGGCAGGGGCGCCGTCGGTGATGTGGGCGCTCCCCGGACCGTGGCAGCTCTCACAGCCGACGTCGGTCCACGCTCCGGTCTGATCGAGCCTGCACACGCCGCCCGGCTGTTGCCAGCCGACGAGGTGGCACCCCACGCAATCCAGGTGCCCCTGCTTCTGAACGTCGACCAGGGTCTGCCACGCGCGGGCGTGTCGGGTGGTCTCCCAGAACGCCATGGCGTCGGGATGGCAGGCGGCGCAGGTCTGCGTCCCGACGAACGAAGGTCGGCCTGCGGCCGGTTCCGCACAGTCCTCCCCGTGGTCGACGGCCCACGCCAGGTTCAGACGCGAGACCTCACCGGCGTGCTGCGCCAGACGGGCGTTCACCGCCGGCGACTCGGGCAGGGTGGGGTCCAGCGCGATGAAGCGCGTGGTGAACGCGCCCGGCGACAGCGTCGGCTGAGAAATCTGCGCGAGCGCCGCGCGGCGGGCCTGAAGCTCCCGCGACTTCTCCACCTGCAGCGCGTACTGCGCGTGCTCCTTCGCTCCCGGACGGTCGAGCTGGGCGGCGAGCAATCGGATGCGGCCGTCGAGCGCCTCGAGCTCGCGTCGCAGCGCGGAGGCCCCCGCTTGCCACACCCAATTGGACGCCCCGCTCCGCGGCCCGCCGAGATCCACGCGCAGCACGCTGCGCCCCCGGCTCTGTGGAGAGGCGAAGATCCGGCCGCCCAGCTGGCGCATCCGGTTCTCCTCCGCCCCTGCGCCGGCCTCGGGTCCCGAGGTGACGACCAGCGGCACGTCGAGGCCTTCCCAGTCCAGCGTCACCGCGCGATCCATGGGGAGGGGGACCAGGGCCACGATGAAGTCCGCGCCTTCCTGTTCGGCCGTCGCGTGCGCCGACGCCAGCTGCGACCGGTCCGTGCCGGTGACGACCCACAGGGACGTTCCACCCCCGGTGGTGAGCAGGTGACGGGCCTCTCCGGAACGCAGCCCGGCCGGCATCCCCACCGGGGCGTCCTTCGCGGCGGCGCGATCGAGCGGTCCGCTGACGGAGGCGAGAGGCTCGAGCCGGGTGAAGACGTCGGCGATGACCGCCGCGCCCGCTGCATCCTGAGCCGCGCGCATGGGCACGGAGTGCTCGGACGGGTAGAGGGTGTTGCCGGCATCGAGGAGCGCCACATGCGGGTGGGACGCGCGGGTCTCCTCGACCAGGGCTGCCAGGCGCGCGATCCCTCCGCGCAAGGAGGCGCTGCATCCACAGGGTTCCAGCGTGCCCTCGAGCTGGGCGGTCACGACCAGCACCGCGTCCGGAGCGGGAGCCGCGCGGGGAGGCTCAGGGGCTGGAACGGAGCGGGTGCAGGCGGAGAGGAGCAGGAGCAGCGACAGCAGCCGCCATCCCGACGGATGACGCTCCCGCTCCCGGCTCACCAGAGGATGCTCTGCACCAGCTCGTCGACCTTCTCGCCCATGGCGTCCAGGCCGTTCGCCTTGGAGAGGGAGCCGTCCGCGCCGACCTGCTCGGCGAGCTTCTCCAGCTCGTCATCGGGCAGGGAGGAGAAGAGGACGATGGGGATGTCCTGCGTGCCGTACTCGTTCTTCAGCGTGCGGCAGATGTCCGTGCCCTTGGCCTCGGGCATGTGGATGTCGGTCAGGATGAGATCCGGACGCCAGCTGTGCAGCGTCTTCTCGAACTCCATGAGGGTTGCAGTCGCAACGACCTCGTAGCCGCGGGCCTCGAGGACCGCCTTCTCCATCGCGAGCGTGATCTCGCTGTCGTCGATGAGTAGGATGCGCCGCTTGGTTTCCACCGGAGTCCTCGTGGTCGGCCCCATGTCCCGGGGGCCGCTCCTGACGGGACCCGCGTATACCACACTGCGGCAGGATGGCACCTGCCTTGGTGAGGGAAGGTGCGACCTTTTTCCGCGACGGCCGGCCTCGGGGCCCCGTCCACCCGCGGGGCGGCCTGAGGAGGCATGAGGTGAAGGGCACGCAGCAGGCCACGGACTGGTACCGGCACCCGGCGTATTACGAGGCCATCTTCGGGACCGACACCACCAAGGAGTTTGACTTCCTGGAGGCGATGCATGCCCGGCATGGCAACGGTGGCCGGCGCTGGCTCGAGCCTGCCTGTGGCGCCGGACGGCTCATCGAGGAGGGGGCCCGGCGGGGCCTGACGATGTTCGGCTACGACCTCTCGGACGAGATGCTCGCCTTCGCCCGTGCGCGTCTCACGCCCACCCTGCGCCGGCGCGTCACCCTCACCGAAGGGGACATGGCCACGTTCTTTAATCCGGAGCTGGAAGGGCGCTTCGACGTCGCGTTCAACCTGGTCTCCACCTTCCGCTACCTGGACAGTGACGAGGCGGCCTGCGCCCACCTGCGCAACACCCGCCGACTGCTCGCACCGGATGGACGCTACTTTCTCGGCTTCCATCTCACCGACTACGCCCGCTCCGATGAGGAGACCGAACGTTGGAAGGGTGAGATCGATGGCGCCGCGGTGGACTGCTTCACCTGGGAGGGCCCGCCGGATCGCAAGCGCCGCCGCGCTCCCATGACGAACCGGTTGCGGGTGCGCGGACCGGACGTGAATCTCGACATCAACACCGAATGGAACTTCCGGACCTGGAGCTCGGCTGAGGCGCGTTCTCTCTTTTCGCGCACCGGCTTCCGCGTGCTTGCGCGAAACGACTTCGACTACCGACCCGACCAGCTCGCGGCCTCGGACCGGCTCGACAGCATCTTCGTGTTGGCGCCCAGCGAACCCTGAGGGCGTATGCGGCCCGTGGACTTGCGCGGATCGCGAGGCGTGCCTAGCGCCTCCCCTGCACCGGAACACCGACTGTCAAGGCGCCGGCCGTGCAGGCAAAGCGCGTCTGCGGTGGATCTCCGGCGCGAGTGAAAGCCTCCCGCGGATTGTTGGACCTGATGAACGAGGCTGGAGTCGGGGCGGCGCGCAGGACGTACGCCGGCAGCGATCCGCTGGTGGATCGCCACGGTGTGAACCGTGCGTTGCTCCGACGAGGCGCGAGTGGATCCCCGTTCGCGGTGCCCGGAAAAGGAGCCCTGAATGCGACCCCTTCGATCGGACGGTGTGAACGACAGGCTGCAGGAGCGGCCCATCATGGACCCCGAGGCCCACACCTGGGTGGACCCCATCGACGCGAACCTGGACATCGGTCTTGCCGGAGATGCCTGGGAGACCCTGCTCGTCGGCACCTTCCCCCTCGGTGAGGAGGCGGATGCGGACGACATCCGCACCGACCAGATCGACCGGTTCCCGCAGGCGGATGACGACGACGAGCTGGATGAGGACGCGTACACCGCGCGTCCGCGAGACACCGGCGGTCCCTACGGCGGCCCCCTCCCTGAAGGTTGAGGCGCAGGCCACGGGCGGCCCGCAACGCGCATCCCGGGCCCTCCATTCCCCAGAGAATCCAAGGGGATCC
>Ga0079224_100009490_pt1 | contig 13267 bp, 11 predicted proteins | sample Stecom2015_FD_80414 | JGI IMG/M metagenome (GOLD analysis project Ga0079224, IMG submission 80414) | Agricultural soil microbial communities from Utah to study Nitrogen management - Steer compost 2015 | ecosystem: Environmental > Terrestrial > Soil > Agricultural land | place: USA: Utah... | reverse complement strand
GGCATCCAGCTGTACGTCCGATACTCGCTCGGCCTGCCCGTCGCGAACGCGCTCTACCTGCAAGGCATCGTCATCCTCGTCTCGGCGGGCGGCCTGGCGGTATGGACGCGCGTCGTCGCCCGCCGCGGCGCGCTCTGGGCCTGGCGGCTCGCCTTCGCGGTCCTCGCCGCCAGCTTCGCGGTCCTGTTCTTCGCCACCGACCTCGTCACCGCGATCGCCGCCGGGGTGCTCGTCGGAGCCGGCTGGTCGGGAATGCTCGCCACCAACGACCTCATCGTGGCACGCGTGCTGGACGCCGACGCCGCGCGCAACGGCGAACACCGCGAAGGCCTCTTCCTGTCGGCGTTCGGCTTCTTCGGCCGGCTCAACGGGATCGTCACCGGGCTCGCCCTCACCTCCCTCGGCGTGTTCTTCGGCTACTCCTCCGGCGACGCCCCCGGCCCCGACCCCGGCCTCGCCTTCCGCATGTACCTGTGCGTCTACCCGTTCGTCCTCACCACGATCGGCGCCATCGCCGCCCGCCTCATCACGGTCCCCCTCGAAACCCCACCCGAAGCCACCGAACCAGCCGAACCCCCACCGCCCGGCCCCACGGACGAACCCGCCACGGAACTGGTCGATCCACCGCCCGGTTCCGCGGACGCGCCCGTCGCGGAGTCGGTCGAGCCGCCACCCGGCCCCGAGAACGCGCGCGTCGCGGAGCCGGTCATCACGCCACGCGGGCATGCGGACGCGCCCTCCGCCGAACCGGCCGAGCCGCCGCCACCCGGCCCCACGGACGAACCCGCCACGGAGCGCCCCCGATGAGCCGCCGCCTCGTCATCACCGCCGACGACCTCGGCCGGGAGTCCGGCACCACCGAGGTCATCGCCGCGTTGCTCGCCGAGGGCAACGTCACCGCCACCACGCTCATCTGCGTCTCGCCCGCCGCCGAACGCGCCGCCGAACTGGCCCGGGAACTCGGCGTCCTGCCCCGGCTGCACGTGACCCTCACCAGCGAACGCGGCCTGCCCCGCTGGCGCCCCCTCGACGCCGCGGCCAGCCTCGTCGACCCGGACGGGACCCTCACCGACGACCCGTTCGCCCTGGGCGCCCGGGGCGAGGCCAGCGACGTCGTACGGGAAGCCGACGCGCAGCTGCGCTGGATGCGCGACCGGGGCCTGTCTCCGGTGGCGGCCGACTCCCACGCCGGCACCCTCTACGGCCTGCACGGCAGATCCTGGCTGGCCGAGGCCCTGGAGTGGTGCGCCCGCCACGGCTTCGCCTTCCGGCTGCCCCGCGACCCCGAACCGTACTTCGGCGGCCCCCTCCCTCCGCCGCTCGCCGCAGCCCACGAACGCGCCGTCGCCCACGCCGACGCCCTGGGCGTGGCCATCCCGGAGACGATCGCGACCAACCGCCGCACCGCCACCGACCTGGGCTCCTATGAACAGCTCCGCGACGACTACCTGCGCCGTCTAGCGCAACTGCCCGAGGGTACGAGCGAGCTGTTCCTCCACCCATCCCGGGAAGACGCGGTCGCGGGCCCCGACGGCATCGTGCGCGCCTGGGAGACGCGGCTGCTACGCGACCCGGCATGGCACGCGGCCCTGGAACGCGAGGGCATCGAACTCACCGACAGCTGGTGGCCCTGACCCCACCAACGAACCGAACTCGGCGGCGGAAAGGTCAGATGCAACCCGTTCGACGGCCCTTTCGTAGAACGGGGCAAGAACGGCGGGGAGTTCGGGGCCCGTCACGGTCCGGGACGCATGGGGAGGGTAAGCGGTGCTGTATTTCCTGCACAGTGCTCGGCTTGCTGCGGCCCGCGTACCTGGAAGAAGTGGTGCGCGACCTGCTCGGCGAGCTGGAACTCCTCTGACCGAGGCTGGACGCGGCCGAGAGCGCCGTGTTTGTGGGAACGCTCCTGCCCCGACTCGACGCGCTGACCCGGCAGCTGCGGGATGACGGGGGAACCTCCACAATCCAGCGGATAGGGGAGGGGCGACGGAGTAACCTCTGCGGTCCGGCGGATGGGGGGTGAGGTCCGCGGACGGTCCCGGAGGGTTACTTCGGCGGGACGCGGGAGGGGAGCAGCACCGCCGTGATGACCACGATCACGGAGAGGGCCGCGCCGATGACGAAGGCCAGGCGCATGCCGCCGAGGGAGGCGAGGACGTCGGTGGTGCCCGTGGATCTCAGGGCGGCGGCGCGGGCGCTCATCACGGTGATGACGAGGGCGGTGCCGAAGGCGGCGGCGACCTGCTGCAGCGTGCTCAGGATCGAGCTGCCGTGGGAGTAGAGCGGCGCGGGGACTGAGCCGAGCCCGAGGGTGAAGACCGGGGTGAAGGTCGCGGCGAGGCTCACGGACAGCAGGGCGTGCAGGGCGAGGATCTGCCAGTAGGGCATGGTCATCGAGACCTGGGTGAAGCCGGCGAGGGCGGCCATGAGACCGATCGCGCCGGGGATGACCAGCGGTCTTCCGCCGAATCTGTCGAAGAGGCGGCCGACTACCGGGCCGAGCAGGCCCATCGCGAGACCGCCCGGCATCACCAGGAGCCCGGTCTCCAGGGCGCTGAGGCCGCGCACGCTCTGCAGGTAGAGCGGGAGCAGCATCAGCGAGCCGAGCATCGCCATGAAGGCCACCGACATCAGGATCAGGGCGATCGCATAGGTGCGGTGGAGGAGGGTGCGCAGGTCGAGCAGCGGCACGCCGTGTTTCTGCAGCCAGAGCTGACGCAGGACGAAGACGGCGATGGTGGCCAGCCCGGCCGCCACGATCGCGGCGGCGACCCGGACGTCGCCGCCCTCGAACCGGCTGAGCCCGTAGACCAGGCCGCCGAACCCGGCCGCGGCGGTCGTCACGCTGAACCAGTCGATGCTGCCGGGCCGGGGCTCGCCGACGTTCTCCAGCCGCTTCAGGCCGCTCCAGGTGATCAGGGCGGCGATCGGGAGCACCAGCACGAACAGCAGGCGCCAGGACCCGAGCTGCAGGATCACTCCCGAGACCGCCGGGCCCATCGCGGGCGCCACCGAGATGGCCAGCGACATGTTGCCCATCACCCGGCCGCGGTCTTCCTCGGGCACGACCTGCATCAGCGTGGTCATCAGCAGCGGCATCATCACGGCCGTGCCGGACGCCTGGATGATGCGGGCGGCCAGCAGCACCTCGAACGAGGGCGCGACGGCGGCCAGCGCCGTGCCGATCAGGAACAGGCCCATCGCGGCGGCGTAGGCATGACGGGTGGACACCCGCTGCAGGAACCATCCGGTGATCGGGATGACCGCGGCCATGGTCAGCATGAAAGCCGTCGAGAGCCACTGCGCGGTCTGCTCGTCGATGTGCAGCGCGGCCATGAGCTGCGGGATCGCATTGATCATGATCGTCTCGTTGAGGATGACCACGAACGTCGCGAACACCAGCAGCCGGATCACGGCCGGTGTGCGGCCCCGCGCGGGGGCCGCGGGTATGGCGGGCGTATCGAGCTGTGGGCTGGGCACGGTACCTCTATCAAACGTACGGACAAAAAGGGAAAGACCGGGCGTCTGCGGCACTCGGTATCGCGAGAGGTCCGCGGTCACGTACAGACTGACCGACGCCACCGACAAAACTCACCGGCCCGTGCCCAGCATTCCGGCAGCCGCCGGGAGATGTCACCCGGTTTTTCCCCGCTCGCCCCGCTGGAAGTGGTCCCGCTCGTCCTGCTGGGGGAGGAGGCCGCCCGCCCCGCTGAACGAGTGGCCGCTCGTCCTGCTGGAAGAGAGGGGCCACTCGTTCTGGGAGACGGGACGTTCGCCTTACTGGAAGAGGGACGCGTCGCCGGTGCCCTGCCGGAGGATCTCGGGCTCGTCCTGCGAGAGGTCGATCACGGTCGTCGGGGTGGCGCCGCACTCGCCGGCGTCGATGACGGCGTCCACCGCGTGGTCGAGCCTCTCCTTGATCTCCCAGCCCTGCGTCATCGGATCCTCATCGCCGGGAAGCAGCAGGGTGCTGGACAGCATCGGCTCACCCAGCTCGGCCAGGAGCGCCTGAGTGACCACGTGGTCGGGGATGCGGACGCCGACCGTCTTCTTGCGGGGGTGCGACAGCCGCCGCGGCACCTCCTTAGTCGCGGGCAGGATGAACGTGTAGCCGCCGGGAGTGGCCGCCTTGACCTGGCGGAACACCGCCTTGTTCACGTGCACGAACTGCCCGATCTGGGCGAAGTCCCGGCACATCAGGGTGAAATGGTGCTCGTCGCCGAGGTTGCGGATCTCCCGGATCCGGTCGATGCCCTCCTTGTTGCCGAGCCGGCAGCCGAGGGCGTAGCCGGAGTCCGTCGGATAGGCGATCAGCCCGTCCGCCTTCAGGAGATCGACGACCTGGCCGATCAGGCGGTGCTGGGGATTGTCCGGGTGCATGTCGATGTACTTCGCCACGCCCTGATCCTAGGAGACCTCAGCCGTCACAGGAGGCTCACTTCGAGACCCGGCCGATCACGAGGGCGCGGCGGAGTACGGGACGCGGCGCGGCTGCTCAGCAGCCGCAGCGCCCCGGCGATGGGGGAGCCGGGCTCCAGGCAGACGCAGAGCACCTGGCCGGGGTCGCCGGGGATCGGTTCCGGCTCTCTCACCTCGGGAAGGGGTCCCAGATGTCCACTGCAACGTTCACCAAGACGTTCCGGGCGGCCGAGGTCGCCGAGGCCGGCGGGCCGTTCAGCGTGGTCGAGCGCGAGCTGCCCGAGCCAGGTCCCGGCCACGTCCGCGTGACGGTCGAGGCCTGCGGCGTGTGCCGCACCGACGCGGCGATTGTCGGCGCGGGCTTCCCCGGCGTGTCGTTCCCGCTGGTGACCGGGCACGAGATCGCCGGGCGCATCGACGCGCTCGGCGACGGCGTCGAGGACTGGAGCACCGGCGACCGGGTGGCCGTCGGCTGGTTCGGCGGTCACTGCGGCACCTGCGTGCCCTGCCGTGAGGGCGACTTCATCCACTGCGTGCGCCTTCAGGTGCCCGGCTGGGCCTACCCGGGCGGCTACGCCGAGTCCGTGGTCGTCCCCGTGTCCGCGCTCGCCCGCATCCCCGACGAGTTCACCGCCGCCGAGGCGGCGCCGATGGGCTGTGCCGGGGTGACCACGTTCAACGCGCTGCGGCGGAGCGTGGCCGGGCCGGGTGACCTGGTCGCGGTGCTCGGCCTGGGCGGGCTCGGCCACCTCGGCGTGCAGTTCGCCGCCAAGCTCGGGTTCGGGACCGTGGCCGTCGCGCGGGGCACCGGCAAGGAAGAGGAGGCCAGGAAGCTGGGCGCCCACCACTACGTCGACAGCACCGCCGGCGACGTTGCCGGGCAACTGCAGGCCCTCGGCGGGGCGAAGGCCGTGCTGGCCACGGCGGCCAGCTCCGCGGCGATGAGCGCCGTCATCGACGGGCTGAGCCACAACGGCGAGCTGATCGTGGTCGGGGCCACGCCGGAACCCATCGAGGTCAGCCCGTTCCAGCTCATCTCGGCGGGCCGGACTGTGCACGGCCACCCGTCCGGGACGGCGCGCGACGTCGAGGAGACGCTCCGCTTCGCGGCCCTGACCGGTGTCCGCGCCATGATCGAGGTCCGTCCGCTGGACGACGTCCAGGCGGCCTACGACCGGATGATGTCCGGCCAGGCCCGCTACCGCATGGTCCTCACCACCGGCAGGTGACGTCCACCTCGGGGTGGCGGCGGATCATGAGAGGCAGGCGCGGCCCGTTCTGACCGCCCGCAGGTGATGTGTGACGCCAGGAGGGCCGGCGAGGCTGCTGCGTTGACGCCTGCCGCCGTCGAGGCATCGGCGGGCTCTGGCGGGGTAGCGGCGGATCATGGCAGGCACGCGGAAGTGGATGGCACTGCTCGTGTTCGTCGCGGTCGTCGCGCTGGTGGCCGTCGCCGGGTCGCTGGCGGCGACGGATTCGGGCGGTGCGTACGTGTCGTTGCGGCGTCCGGGGTGGGCGCCGCCGCAGGGGTTGTTCGGGCCTGTCTGGACGGTTCTCTACCTCATGATCGCCGTTTCCGGGTGGCTGGCCTGGATACGAAGGCGGGACCGGGCGGCCTTTCTGGTGTACGGGGCGCAGCTGGTGGCGAACGCCGCCTGGACGCCGCTGTTCTTCGGGGCCGGGCTGCGCGGGGCGGCGTTCGCCGAGATCGTGCTGCTGTGGCTGCTGATCGTCGCCACCGTCGTGCTGTTCTGGCGGATCAGCCGGGTGGCGGCGCTGCTGCTGGTCCCGTACCTGCTCTGGGTGACCTACGCGGCGGCGCTGAACTTCGCGATCTGGCAGCTCAACTAGAGGCGTCGAAGGGCTCGGCGGAGCGCTCCCACATGGACCGCATCTCGGCGAAGCCCTGCTCCATGATCGCGACCATGGCCTCGCGGGCCCGCTCGCCGTCGCCGCGCTGGAGGGCCTGGGCGACGTCGATGTGGAGCTGCAGCGCGTGCTCGTGCGGGTAGTGCGGCATGAGGTGGTAGTGGTGGCGTCCGGCCAGCACCTCGGCGACGATCAGTTGCAGCTTGGCGAACATCTCGTTGCCCGACGCGATCAGCACCCGCCGGTGGAAGTCGATGTCGAGGCTGAGGAAGCGGGCCTCGTCGCCGGCCTTGCCCGCGGCCCACATCTTGGCCGTCAGCCCGACCAGCTCGCTCGCTTCGTCGCCGTCGATCCGCTGGGCGGCCAGCCAGGCGGCGTGCGGCTCGATCGCGGTCCGCAGCTCGGTGATCGAGCGCATCTGCGCCATCCGGTGGTCGGAGGCGAGCCGCCAGCGGATCACCTGCGGGTCGAAGACGCTCCACGCCTCGGGCGGCTGGATCATGATGCCGACGCGGCGCCGGGTCTCGATGAGGCCCATCGAGGCGAGCACGCGCAGCACTTCGCGGATCACCGAACGTGAGACCTGGTAGCGGTCGATCAGGTCGTCGATGCTCAGGACGGCACCCGGGGCCAGGTCGCCGTTGCAGATGGCGGTGCCGAGCTGATCGAGGACCTGTGCGTGCAGTCCGGCCTCGGCAAGGGACTGTTGGGTGGGCTCGCCCCCTGGAGAGGACTGAATCACATCACAAAGCATATCAGTCACTACCAGGGGTTGAATAAATCTGCTTTATTGCCCTAGCATCCCGGCACTAAGCAGATGTTTAGCAGTGTGTGTGGCGCCCTGCCGGGGGCCGGCGGCCATGCCAGAAAGGCGAGATGACGTGCGACGTCGATCGATAATCGGTACATCTCTGGCCGTGGCAGTCGCCATGAGCCTGACCGCGTGCGGCGGCGGCGACGGTGGCGGCTCGAGCGACACGGTCAGGGTCACCCTGGCCAACCACGTGTGGACGGAGAACATCAAGGCGGCGCTGCCCGAGTTCGAGCAGCAGACCGGGCTCAAGGTCGAGGTCACCCAGCTCGGCGAGGACCAGCTCTCCGACCAGTACAACGTCAAGCTCAACGCCGGTTCGGCCGACATCGACGTGATGATGTACCGCCCTCTGCAGGAGGGCAAGCTCTTCGCCAGGAACAAGTACCTGGCCGACCTCACGGAGCACGTGAAGTCCGAGAGCTGGGACTTCAGCGACTTCCAGGGTGGCCCGGTGCAGGCCACCACGTACGAGGGCAAGCCGGTCGGTGTCCCGATCATCACCGAGCAGGAGGTCCTCTACTACCGTAAGGACCTGCTGGAGAAGGCCGGGCTGAGCGCCCCGCCGGCGACCCTCGACGAGCTGAAGGCCGCCGCCGCCAAGATCAAGGAGGTGGAGCCGGACATCGCCGGCTTCGTCGCCCGTACCGGCAAGTCGGCGGCCGTCACCCAGTTCTCCAGCTTCCTCTACAGCTTCGGCGGCGACTTCATCGACGAGAGCGGCAAGTCCGCGGTCAACAGCGACGCCGCCAAGCAGGCCTACGCCTACTACGGCGAGCTGATCAGGGACTACGGCCCCGCCAACGTCAGCACCGACATGAGCTGGCCCGAGGCGATGGCGATCTTCACCCAGGGCAAGGCCGCCTTCTACACCGAGGCGAACTCGCTCTACAAGAACGCCACCGAACCGGACAAGTCCAAGGTCTCCGACCAGGTCGGCTTCGCGCCGTTCCCGGCGGGCCCGGCGGGCTCCAAGCCGTACAACGTCCCGTCGTGGGCGCTGGGCATCAACGACGCCTCCGAGAACACGGAGAACGCCTGGAAGTTCATCGAGTGGGCGACCAGCAAGGAGCAGACGCTCGAGCAGCAGAAGTCCGGCGTGCCGGGCGCCCGCACCTCCGCCTGGTCCGACCCCGAGGGCATCTCGGACTTCCCGGAGGACCTGGCCAAGGCCATCTCGGAGAGCACCGAGAACGGCGTCGGCTATGACCGGCCGGTGGTGGTGAAGGTGGCCGAGGCCCGCGAGATCGTCGGCCAGCCGATCGTCGACGCGATCACCGGCAAGGACGCCGCCGCCTCCGCCGACGCGGCCCACACCGCCTTCCAGAAGTTCCTGGACGACGAGGCCGAGTAAGAGCGGCACGCGCGGGTGGCGGGCCCGGACGCCCGCCACCCGTTCACCCCTGGAGACCCCATGGCAACCACCACCGAAGCCCAGCGGGGCGCCCCCCTCACCCCCGGCTGGGCGCGCTGGGCCAACGACCACCGCAAATGGCTGTTCGCCGCGCCCGCGATGACCTTCGTCGCCGGCCTGCTCGTCTTCCCCCTGGCCTGGACCGTCTACCTGAGCCTGACCGACTCCGAGGGGTCCGTGCGGGCCGACAGCGAGTTCATCGGCCTGCGGAACTACATCTCGGTGCTCACCGACACCGACAGGTTCTGGCCCGCCGTCGGGCGGACCGCCACGTTCACCGGCGCCGCGCTGCTGTTCGAGATGGTTCTCGGGATGGCCATCGCGCTGCTGCTCTGGCGGCCGTTCAAAGGGCAGAAGTGGGTAAGGGTCGCGATCCTGCTGCCGCTCGTCGCCACCCCGGTCGCGGTCGGCATGATGTGGCGGCTCATCTTCGACCCCAATATCGGCATGGCCAACCAGGTGCTCGGCTGGTTCGGCATCGGGCCGCAGCCGTGGCTGGCCGGTGAGCACACCGCCCTGCCCACCACGATCTTCATCGACGTGTGGCAGTGGACGCCGATGGTGGTGCTGATCCTGCTCGCCGGGCTCACCTCGCTGTCGGAGGAGCCGCAGGAGGCGGCCCGGATCGACGGCGCCAGCACCTGGCAGCGCTTCCGGCACGTCACCCTGCCGCTGCTGATGCCCACGGTGACCGTGGCGATCCTGCTGCGCGGCATCGACGCGCTGAAGACCTTCGACATCCTCTACGCCACCAAGGGCCGCGGCGGCGGTTCGTTCCACGAGGTGGAGACCCTGAACGTGTACGCCTACGGGCTCAGCTTCGACTACAACAAGTACGGCGTCTCCTCCACCGTCCTCATCCTCTTCTTCCTGATCATCATCGGGGCCATGTGGGCCCTGACCGCCCGGCGCAGCAAGGAGGAGCGGGCATGAAGCCCAGTCTCGCCTACCGGGTGTTCCGGGTGGTGGCGCTCACCGTCGTGGTGCTCTCGCTGGTCGCGCCGCTGGTCTGGATGGTCGCCGCGTCGCTCAAGACCAACGTCGACATCTACGACTCCAGCAAGGCCCTGGCCTTCTCGCCCACCCTGGACAACTACGGCAAGGTGCTCCAGCAGGCGAACTACATCCAGTTCATCTTCAACAGCTTCTGGGTGGCGTTCGTCGCCACGGTGGCGTCGCTGATCCTCGGGCTGCCGGCCGCGTACTCGATGAGCCGGTTCAACATGCGCAAGTCGGCGCTGGTGGTGCTGATGGCCCGGATCATCCCCGGCGTCTCGCTCCTGGTGCCCTGGTACTACGTCTTCTCCAACCTGCGGATGGTCGGCGGCTACGAGGTGCTGATCATCAGCCACATGTTCGTCTCGCTGCCGCTGGTGGTCTACATCATGATGGGCTACTTCGACAGCCTGCCGACTGAGCTGGAGGAGGCGGCGCTGGTCGACGGGCTGACCCACATCGGCGCGTTCCGCCGGATCACGCTGCCGCTGTCGGTGCCGGGCATCGCCACCGCCGGGATCCTGTCGTTCATCTTCTCCTGGAACAACTTCATGTTCGCGCTGGTGCTCTCCGACGCGAACACCAAGACCCTGCCCGTGGCGATCTTCGACTTCGTCGGCTACGCCAGCATCGACTGGGGCGGCCTGATGGCCGCGACCACCGTGGTCACCCTGCCGATCATGGTGATCGCGCTGTTCGTGCAGAAGTACGTGGTCTCCGGTCTCACCGCCGGCGCGACGAAGGGCTGATGCCGGATGACGACCATCGCACGCGTCGAGACGTTCCTCGTCGCCCCCCGCTGGCTCTTCGTCCGGCTGGAGACCGCCTCCGGGATCGTGGGCTGGGGCGAGGCCACCTGCGAGGGACGCTCCGAGACCGTCCGTACCGCCGTGGACCAGCTCGCCGAGCTGCTGGTGGGCAAGGACGCGCTGCGCATCGAGGACCACTGGCAGGTGCTCACCAAGGGTTCGTTCTACCGGGGCGGGCCGATCCTGGCCAGCGCCGTGGCGGGCCTCGACCAGGCGCTCTGGGACATCGCGGGCAAGCACTTCGGCGCCCCGGTGCACCAGCTGCTCGGCGGCCCGGTTCGCGACCGCATCCGGGTGTACGGGTGGGTCGGCGGCGACGAGCCGGGCGAGGTGCGCGACCACGTCGCCGCCCAGGTCGAGGCCGGGCTGACCGCGGTGAAGATGAACGCCTCCGGGCGGATGAGCCCGGTCGCGTCGGTCGCCGAGCTGGACGGGGTGGTCGCCCGGGTGGCCGCCGCCCGCGAGGTGCTGGGCGACAGCCGGGACGTCGCCGTCGACCTGCACGGGCGGTTCACCCTCGCCAGCGCGCGCCGGGTGGCGCCGCTGCTGGAGCCGTACCGGCCGCTGTTCCTGGAGGAGCCGGTCGTACCGGAGAACTCGCACCTCATCGGCGAGTTCGTCCGCTCGACCACCATCCCGGTGTCGACGGGGGAGCGGCTCTACAGCCGGCAGGAGTTCCTGCCCGTCCTCCAGGCGGGCATCGCGGTCGCCCAGCCGGACCTCTCGCACGCCGGCGGCATCACCGAGGTGCGCAAGATCGCCGCGCTCGCCGAGGTGTACGACGTGCAGCTGGCGCCGCACTGCCCGCTCGGCCCGATCGCGCTGGCGGCCTGCCTCCAGGTGGGGTTCGCCACGCCCAACTACCTGATCCAGGAGCAGAGCCTGGGCATCCACTACAACCTCGGCGCGGACGTGCTCGACTACTGCCTCGACAAGAAGCCGCTGACCTTCGTGGACGGCTACGTCGAGCGGCTCACCGGGCCCGGCCTGGGCATCGAGGTGGACGAGCGGGCGGTCCGGGCCGCCGCCGAGCGCGGGCACGCCTGGCGCAGCCCCGTCTGGCGGCACCGGGACGGCTCCTTCGCGGAATGGTGACCTCTTTGACCTCAGACACGACATCAGACACGACCCCCGACTTCATCGGCGTCCTCGCCGGCGCCCGGCTTCTGGCGATCATCCGCGGCAGCGGTCCGGGCCCCGCCGTCGCGGCCGGGACCGCGCTGCTCGGCGAGGGCGTCCGCGTCATCGAGGTGTCCCTGACCACCCCGGGCGCGCTGGACGCCATCGCCGAGCTGCGGGCCGCCGCCCCGGCCGGTGCGCTGGTCGGCGCCGGCACCGTGCTCACCGAGTCCGACGTCGCGGACGTGGCGGCGGCGGGCGCGCAGTTCGCCGTCACCCCCGCCGTCGTCGAGTCCGTCGGCGCGGCGGTGCGGCGGGGGCTGCCGGTCGCGGCCGGCGCGCTCACCCCGACCGAGGCGCACACCGCGGTCCGCCTGGGCGCCGACGCGGTGAAGGTCTTCCCCGCCTCACTGGCCGGCCCGGACTACATCAAGGCGCTGCGGCAGCCGTTCCCGCGTCTCCCGTTCGTCGCCGTCGGCGGTGTGGGCCTGGCCGAGCTGCCCGAGTATCTCGCCGCCGGCGCGATCGCCGCGGGCGTCGGCGGGCCGCTGGTCGGCGACGCGGCCTCCGGCGGAGACCTGGACGCCCTGCGGGAACGGGCCCGCGCCTTCCTGACCGCCACGTCGTAGCCCTCCACCGAGAAAGGCATCACGTGAAGATCACTGCTGCGGACGTCATCGTCACCAGCCCCGACCGCAACTTCGTCACCCTCAAGGTCACGACGGACGAGGGGATCACCGGGCTGGGCGACGGCACGCTCAACGGGAGGGAGCTCGCGGTCGCCTCGTACCTGGCCGACCACGTCGTCCCGCTGCTGATCGGACGGGACCCGCACCGCATCGAGGACACCTGGCAGTTCCTCTACCGCTCGGCTTACTGGCGGCGGGGGCCGGTCACGATGGCCGCCATCGCCGCCGTGGACGTGGCGCTCTGGGACATCAAGGCCAAGGCCGCCGGGATGCCGCTCTACCAGCTGCTCGGCGGCGCCTCCCGGAACGGGATCATGGCGTACGGGCACGCCTCCGGCCGTGACCTGCCCGAGCTGTTCGACTCGATCCGCCAGCACCTGGAGCAGGGCTACCGGTCGATCCGGGTGCAGACCTCCGTGCCGGGCGTCAACGCCGTGTACGGGGTCGCCGCCCAGTCCACCGACGGGCTCCGGTACGACTACGAACCGGCCCGGCGCGCCCCGCTGCCCGCCGAGGAGGACTGGGACACCCGCGCCTACCTGCGTCACCTGCCCGGCGTCTTCGAGGCGGTGCGCAACGAGTTCGGCCCCGAGCTGCCGCTGCTGCACGACGGCCACCACCGGATGACCCCGATCCAGGCGGCCAAGCTCGGCAAGGAGCTCGAACCGTACGACCTGTTCTGGCTGGAGGACTGCACCCCGGCGGAGAACCAGGAGGCGCTGCGCCTCGTCCGGCAGCACACCACCACCCCGCTGGCGATCGGCGAGGTGTTCAACACCGTCTGGGACTACCAGACGCTGATCAGCGAGCAGCTCATCGACTACGTCCGCTCGGCCGTCACCCACACCGGCGGGATCACGGCGATGCGCAAGCTCCTCGACTACGCGGCGCAGTACCAGATCAAGTCCGGCATCCACGGCCCGACCGACATCTCGCCCGTCGGCATGGCCGCCGCGCTCCACCTGGACCTGGCGATCCACAACTTCGGCATCCAGGAGTACATGCGGCACGGCGCGGCCACGAACGAGGTGTTCCGGCAGTCGTTCACCTTCACCGACGGCTACCTGCACCCGGGCGAGCAGCCCGGGCTCGGCGTGGAGCTCGACGAGGAGGCCGCGGCGCGCTTCCCGTACCAGCAGGC
>Ga0079224_100009489_pt1 | contig 13268 bp, 10 predicted proteins | sample Stecom2015_FD_80414 | JGI IMG/M metagenome (GOLD analysis project Ga0079224, IMG submission 80414) | Agricultural soil microbial communities from Utah to study Nitrogen management - Steer compost 2015 | ecosystem: Environmental > Terrestrial > Soil > Agricultural land | place: USA: Utah... | reverse complement strand
ACCCTCGGTGCATCAATCGACGGGGCGGATCATCGTCATTCCCAACAGCGCATTCCTCACGGACGCCGTCTTCAACGACAGTTTCAGCGACGGGTACGTGTTCCACTCGGTCGCCGTCCGGGTGGGCGCCGACGAGGACTGGAAGCGCGCCGAGGAACGCCTGCTGGAGGCCGCACGCACCGAATTCGAGGTGTATAGCGAGCGTGCACGCAAGGCGATCCTCCGCGCCAGCGAGGGACACAACGTGGAGGCGCCCACGATCGAGCCGCGAACCTGGATCCGCCTCGTCGACGACGACAAGAAGGACATCATCGTGCGCTTCGTGACGCCCACGCGGGCGCGCGGGCGGATCGAGCAGGCGATCCTCCGCACGTACCTCGAAACCCAGACGCCCCCCCGCGGCACCGAAGCGCCCGAGCCTACGGCCGAGGACGCGTGACGACCCGGAACGGGAGCGTGCCGGGCTCGCCCGCCTGCATGGCATCCAGCTGCGCTTGCACGATGAACAGCGTGTCGCCCACGAGCACGGACGTCGTCGGCTGGTCCTCGAGATCGTCGATCACCGTGGTGACGGTCGCCTGGTCGTCGTCGCCGAGCTCGATGATGCTCACGCGGTTCTCCGCGTTTTCGTTGACGAGGAGACGCCCTGCGCCGAGCCACTCGAGCCCGTCGCCGCCTTGCAGAGCGCGATCGAGCACGATCTCGACGAACGTCGCCGGCGACGCGCTGGTCACGTCGAAGCGGAACAAACGCCCGCCTTCGCTCATCACGGCATAAAGGGTCTCGACGCCGTCGAACGCGATGCCATTGAGGGAGAATTGCCCCGAAGGCTCGAAAACCGGCGACGTCGCCCACACCTCCGCCACGGCGCCGTCGGTCAGCAAGTCCACCGCCGGGATCCGCATGATCCGTCCGGAGGCGCTATCGGTCGCATACAGATTGCCGTCGGCATCCAAGGCGAGGTCGTTGCAGAACCCGGTCTCGCCCTCTGCCCCGAAGGGGTGTTCTGCGACGAGCGCACCGCCCGCGAGCGCATAGCCGCGAACCTCTGCGTCCATCAAGGCTTCGCCGTCGGAGTCGCACGCCCACAGAACGCCGAGGGCATCGTCCACGAGGATGCCGACGACGCTGCGCAGCGTGGGATCGTCCACGAAGGGGATGAGTGGGATCTCGTCCCCGCGGGTGCATCCGCGCCGTCGCACGATCTGCTGCGCTCCCAGGCTGCCGACGTAGACGTTGCCCTCGGCGTCCGCGGAGATCCCCTCCGGGAAGAAGTCCTCGATCGGGATGTCGATCGGACGACAAACGGGTTCGCCGATGATTCCCGTTTCGTCCCCGCCGTCGCCCGTCGAGCTCGACTCCGCCTCGCTGGAAGAGGAGCCGTCCTGCGCCGTCGTCTCGCCGGGAATTCCCGTCGACGCATCGCCGGCCTCGCCCGTCGACCCCGCATCGCCCACATCGGATGAACCGGAGCTCCCCGATTCGCCATCGGAGCCGGATCCCTCGGACGAATCGGAGCCGGGACCCGCGTCGGTGGAGGACGTCGAGGGTTCGGTGGAGGACCCAAAGGTCGCTCCGACCGACGTACTCGAGCTCGTTCCGCTCGACGAGCCCGACGTCCCCGCCGTGGGATCCGTATCGCCATCGGACGACGCATCGTCGCCGCAGGCGAAAGCTCCGACCCCGATCCAACATAGGAACCAAGCTTGACGCGGTATCATCGGCATGGCCGGAGACTAGCGGCCGCGCGCGCCTCCGCAAACCCCGGCGGAGCTAAGCACCGATCCAACGCGGTACCAATCCCAAGAGGACGCCGAGCGCGAGCAAGACCACGACGACGACCATTGCCAGCCACGAGGGACTGTGTTTGGGATTCGAAACGGCGTTGTGATGCATCGGTGGCGAGGGCAAGTCGCGATCGCCGATCGATGGCGCGGTCATCATGTCTTGCGGGCGCGTAAACGACCCCATGTGCCCACCATCGTCGGGCGGTGCGGCTTGAACGTCGCTGCTGGCACTCACGACAATTGCTCCTTCGCGGCGCCGAAGCGGGGCTCCACGCCGTGGGCGGGCCGACGCGCGTCATGGCCCGTGCTGCGCTTGGGGCTCGCATCGGGACCGGCGTCTTCGAGGATGCCGATGGCGTGCCGAACCACGAGTTCGCCCCCGAAGTACCCACCGAGCCCCGCGAACGCGAATGCGCCGAGTTCGAGCGCGAGCGGCAGCGCCGAGGCCACGTACGACGGTTCGTCGTAGCGCAGTCCGATCGCCACGGCGAACAGCGCAATCGCGACCACGTTGACGGCGGCATGGACCACGCCGATGCGCTTGGCGCGGGTCCCCTCGGGGATTTTGGTCCAATCGAGGACGCCGAAGACCGCCGCGGCCAAACCGCTGAGTACACCGGCGACCATCGACCAGAACGCGGCGATGGAGAGCTCCGTGGGCCCCCCGAAGGCCACGATCACGTCGAACACCGTGGCCACAATCAGCGCGCCCAGGGGCAACGGAATCATGATCTGATGAATGGGATGTCCTGCGATGGTCGCGCGACCTTTCATGGCGTTCTCCCTCGTGGAGCGTGGACGCAAGGCGCGTGCCAGCGACGCGTGCGACCGCGGACCGGCGTTCGAGCGTCCACGTGGAGGTTTGCATCGTGTCAGTTCGGCTCACCTCGCACGCTCGCCACGCGGGTCCCCAGCGAACGATCGCGCGTCGGCTGTAAGCGCCACCGTGGGTCGAGCGTTGCCACCGTGATGGTGCGCATCCTTCGAGTGCTCGTCGGCGTGGGGGCGTTCTGCGCTTGTACGCCGCACGCCTATGCCCCTTGGCCCCCCGAACCCGTCCCTGCGCCCGCCCCCGTGGTGCGCACGTCGTTGCCTCGGGACGTGCCCGAGCCGCCCGAACTTCCGCCGCAGCGTTTCGAGCCACCGCAGCACGACCCGCGCGTGGCCGCTCGCGTTCCGCCGCCTCCGCGCTTGGACGAGCTGCCGGCCCTGTCCACGCGGGGTCGCTGCGTGACGGCCGGGGCCGTGCCGGAACCGAAGCCTCGGCCCACCGTTCCGCGCCCGGTCGCGCCGTACCAGCAGCAAGGCACCTCCGGCGACGCACCGCGACACGGGGCCGCGCCGGCGGGCGCGTCTTCGAAGGCCCGGGCCGACGTCACGGCCTCGCGTTCGGCCGCCTCGACCCCGGCCGCCGAGCCGGCCGGCCGGACCGCCCCGGCCGAGCACGCGCCCCCTGCTGCCGCGCCGGGGTCCGAAGCCGAGTCCCTGGCCTACGCCGCCGACGGTGCGGGCTTCGACGACGAAGTCGCTCGAAGCCGCCGGACACGGCCCGCGAAACGCGAACGGCGAGAACGCGCCGTCCCCCTCGCGCCGGCCCCCGAGCCACCTCCGCCCGAACCCATGCTTCCGGAGTGGCCACCTGCGCACGAAGGCTGGGGGGCCGCCACCTTCCTCTCCAACGACGATTCGATGAGCCTCTCGTCGCCCCAGCGCGTCACGTATGCCATCGAGCACGACCTCCCCGTCCCGCGCGAACACGTCCGCAAGCACGAGTTCCTCCAAGCCTTCACCTTCGAAGCGGCGCCCGTCCAACCCGGGCGCACGTTCTCCGTCCTCGCACAGCTCTCCCCCTCGCAGCGCAAGGACTCGACCCACACGCTCGCGCTCGCGGCCCGTAGCCGCGCGGCGGGGCACGGTGGACGCCGCAATCTCGCGCTGACCCTCGTGCTCGATCGCTCGGGTTCCATGCGCGCCGACGGACGCATGGAGCTGCTGCAACAGGGGCTTCGCCGCATGCTCGCGGAGCTCCGTCCCGGGGATCTCCTGAACGTCGTCACGTTCGATCATCGCGTCTGCGTGCCCTTGCAGAACTTCGTGGTCGGTCGCGACGACCCGCGCGTCCTCGAGCGCACCATCGCGGCGCTTCGGCCCGGCGGGTACACGAATCTCGATGCGGGCCTCCGCCGCGGCTACGCGCTCGCCGACGCGAGCTACCGCCCCGAATACGGCAACCGCGTGCTGCTCGTCACCGACGCGTTGGCGAACACCGGCGACACGAACCCGGCCACGCTCGCGCTCGTCGCGGATCACTACGACGCGCGACGCATCCGCTTGTCCGGGATCGGCGTGGGCCGCGAGTTCAACGACGCCTTGCTCGACGAGCTCACCGAGAAAGGGCGCGGCGCCTATCTGTTCCTCGGTTCGGCGGCAGAGGTCGAGACGATCTTCGGGCGCCGCTTCACCTCGCTCGTCGAGACCGTCGCCGAAGACGTCCACTTCCGTCTCCGCCTCCCCGTCACGCTGCGCATGGCGGGGTTCCACGGCGAAGAAGCCTCGGTCAGCCGCGCCGCGGTGCAGGCCGTGCACGTGTTCGCCGACACCACGCAGCTGTTCCTGGTCGAGCTCGAGGCATGGAAAGACCAGCCCCGTCCGCAGGACGGCATCATGCTGGAGATCGACTACCTCGATCCGGAGACGGGGGCGCCCGTCATGGAGAGCTACGCGATCGGCCTGAACGAAATGGGCGTAGACGATCGCAACGTGCGCAAAGGCGAGGTCCTCGTCCACTTCGTGGAAGCGCTCGCGTCCGAGGCACCTGCGATCCCCACCTCACACGCCAGCGCGCGCCCACGTGAATCGGGGCGGTGCACCGACGTTCGTCGCGAGCTCCAGGTGCTGGCGAGCGGGCTGTACGATCCGGAGGTCGATCGCATCCTCCGACTCTGGGATCGCTACTGTGCGAGGTACCCGGCGGCTCGTCCGAACCGCAAAGGTCACGGACCGTCGTGAGATCCGGACGCGGTGGGTCGACAGAACACCGCGAGCCAAATCGTCTCGACGTCGGGGGCGGTCCAAGCCACCCGATGACGGCATCCCGCCGGGAGCACGCATCCGTCCCCGCGCCGCAGCATCATGACGCGACCATCGTCGAACTCGAGGCGGGCCTCGCCTTCGAGCACCACGACGCACTCGTCCTCGGCTTGGTCGTACCAGAACCCCTCCGGGGACCGATGGCCACGCGAGACGATGCGCTCGATCCGGGTCTCGCCGCAGCGCCACAGCGCCGTGGTGAGTTCGTCGGGCAGCGCCGCGGGGATGCCCGCATAGAGGTTGTCCAGCCGTCGTGCCATCGAAGCGCTCGCCACCCGCGCGGAGTGTGACGGAGCGCGTCGCGGGTGACAACGGACGCGCGTCGCAGGTCGCCCCGACGCCGCACGGAGACGATGCATCCGCGTCCGCCGGCGGGGGCGACCGACACCGATCCTGGTGCTGGCAGACGGCGACGCGCATCGCGAGACATCGGGGCTGCCCACATCACCGAAACTGCATCACGGACCGCCAATTCGCCCTCGGAACGCCGTCTCGCTCGACCTTCGAGCATCGGACGACGCGCAGAAAGCGTGGACTTTACGACCCTCGCGAACCGGGCTTAGTGTCCTCCTTTCCCTGCTCGGCTTCGCATGCCAGCGCCCGAGGAACGTCCTCGGTCAGGAGAACGTTCGTGCTCGATCGATCGACGGTTTCCACCCTCTTGCCCATCCTCGCGCTGGTGGCCTCCGGCTGCTTCCAGGACGTCGCCGACATCGACGACGACGCGGCCGCGACCGATCCCGCGACGTGCTCGCCCGGCAACGAGACGTGCATGTGCTTTCCGAACGAGACGTGCAACGCCGGCTTGAGCTGTTTGTCCGGCCTTTGCGTGCTCGCCGGGGGCACGTCGGGGACCGGTCTTGGCCTCGCCGCCGCGTCCGACGAGATGTCCAACTCGAACGATTCCGGCACCGGTGACCCCGCGGGCGCCAGCGGCACCGAAGGCACGTCCGAAGCCGGCGACGCGTCGACGGACGAGGGCGACGACTCGTCCGACACCTCCAGCGACGCCGGCACGACGACCACCAGCACCACCGGCGACCCCGATCTCCCCCTCGCGCTGATCCCCAACGCCGACGGATGGATCGCCAGGCACTCGAATCGATTCGGTTTCCAAGGTCCTTGGTTCACCTTCGCCGCGGCCCAAGGTGCGACGATCGTGCCCTCCGAGGAAGAGCGTTGGGTGCCCGACGAGGCTGGGGCCATGTGCATGTCCGGCACCGTCGATCGCGTCCCCTGCGAATCCGTCGACGATGCCGGGGTCTACGATCTCTGCGACTACGACAACTACTGGGGCGCCGTGGGAGCGATGCATCTCTGCTACCCGGGCGAGGCGGACCCGCTCCCCCCCGAGGGCGACGAGACCTTCACGCTCTCCAACTGCCCCTGGATCGACGTCCCGGGCCTCCGCGGCTTCCGTTTTCGCATCACCGGCGACGTACCCCCCGCCACCCGTGTCGTCTTTCGCGAGCTCCACCAGGACCTCTCGCCGTTCGTCTCGATCGATGCCGCGGAGGTCGTCGCGTTGTTCGAGGACGCCGAGTTCTTCGAAGACCGCGCGCTCGACATCGACGATATCGCGGGCCTCAACTTCCAGGTCTCGAGCAGCCCGGCGTCCGCGAAGACCTTCGATTTCTGCATCTCCGATCTCGAGCCCTTGTTCTAGCGGCGCCGGCTACGACGCTTGCAGATCGACGGGCGCGCGCGTGCGGGCGCATTCGAGGATGGCCTCGACGATGCGAACGTCGGCCAAGCCCTCCTCGCCCGGCACCATGACCGGGCGGTCTTCCAAGATCGAGCGCGCGTCGTCGTCCATCTGCTGCGCCTGTTGACTCTCGATCGGCGCGTCCAAGGCCTTGCCGTCGCTCGTGGCCCCTCGGACCCCGGTGTAGGCCTGCATCGGCTCGAGGTAATAGCTTCCTCGTGCACATTCGACGCGCAGCTCGTTGATGAGCTCGCCCACGCTCGTGCGCCCGTAGGCGACGAGGCCGGACGCGAACTCGAGCTCGAACTCGGTGGTCTCGTCCACGTCGCCGAAGAGTTCGGGGCGCGTCGTCGTTTGCTCGGCCCGAACGACCCGCACCGGCTCCTCGCCGACGGCGTACCGGATCGCGTTGATGCAATAGACGCCCATGTCATACAAGGCACCCCCGCCCATGGCTCGCTGGAACCGCCACCCCGTGCCGCCGCTGCCACGGTATCCGGCGAGCGCCCGAACCTCGGTGATCGCCCCGTACGGCCGCTCCTCCGCGAAGCGCATCACCGTCTGGGTATTCGGCTCGTGCTGCATCCGGTAGCCGATCGAGAGCTTCACTCCGTTTTGCCGACACGCGTCGATGATCGATTGGCACTCCGCCACGTTCATCGCCATCGGTTTCTCGCACCATACGTGCTTTCCAGCTTCGGCGGCGCGAATGGCATAACGCGCGTGCAAGGCCGTGGGAACCACCACATAGACGACATCGATTGCGTCGTTCCGTGCGAGCTCGGCCATCGTGTCGTAGTGATAGACGTTTTCGTCGGGGATGCCGTATTGGCGCTGCCAAACTGGCACCTTCTCCGGCGTTCCCGTCACGATGCCCGCGAGCTTGCAATGCTGCGTTTTCTGCAGCGCCGGCGCGAGCTGGTTCGTGGCGTAGTCGCCCAATCCGAGCAACGCGACCCCGATCGTGGTCTTGCCGCGGGCAGGAGTCTCGCCTGCTGGATCGACGTCGGGTCGACCACGCTCGGGCGTGGGTTTGTGACGCGAGCAGCCGAACCCCATCAGGCTCACCGCTCCCGCCGTGGCGGAGCGAAGGACGAAACGACGACGATCGAGGGACATGGCGGTGCTCTCGCACCTTTACTACGACGCACGGGAGCGCTGTCGACCTTCGACGCCGGGGACGTTGCGCGCCACCCGGGCGCGCGTCGCCGCCGAACTAGCGGCGCGGGCTCGTGCGCCGCCCGAGCAGGCCACCGACGACCAGCAGCGCCCCCAGCCAGGTCCACGCGCTGCGCCGCCCGTCGCGACCCACCGAGCAGCCCGACGCGGATTCATGGGCGGCTCGTTCGCCGAGGCGCACGTCCGACGACGGCTCGGTGGTGTGAGCCTCGGCGGATTCGACGTGCACCGGATGCACCGCGGACACGAAGCCGGCCGTGGGCTCGCCGTCTTCGAGCAACGTCAACACGGCTTGCAGCTCATGGACGCCGTCTTCGAGGGAGACCTCGAAGATGCAACGCGCGCGTCCGTTGGACTCGCACGCCCGCGGCAGGACACGATCGTCGACGTGTAGCTCGGTGCGGACGCCGGCGTAGTCGTGGGTGGTGCCCGGATCGGCCTCGACTTCGACCGCGTAGGCGACCTCGCCCGCGTCTTCACTCGTGACGGCGATCGACGTCACCTCGATCCGCGGGGGCACGCCGGCCCCCGTCCCGCCTTCGCGGGCGTGCGCGCTCCCCGACCCGACGGCCAGCAGGAGCGCCAGCCCCGACCACGTTCCCCTCAGCATGCCCCGGACGGGCTGCGAAGGGCGTGCCAATGCAGGTCTGCGCGGAAGTCCATGAAGACGCCGTCTTCGGCCCGTGCGTCCAGGACATCACTGTCATCGCCAGGGCACCGGCGTCGTCCGACAGCGTTCCGCGCGGACATGTTAGCCTAGGGGCGTGCCGCGCAGACGGGAGCGTTTGTCCCAGCCGACACTGGGCGCGATCGTCGTCGTCCTGGCGATCGTCCTCTTCTTCGGGCTCCTGCTGGCCAACGTCGGCCGCCAACTCGTCTCCGCCCGGACGCTCATTCGCGCGGACTTTCCGACCGGCTCGGGCCTCCGCAAAGGCGGCCCCGTCCGCTTGGCCGGGGTCGTCGTCGGCAAGGTCAAGGACATCCGCTTCGCCCACGTACGCTACGCCTGCGATCCATTGACCGAAGACTTCGGGCGCATCGGAGACGGGCGCACCGACGACTGCGACGTCGCGTTGTTCTGCACCGCGCAAGGTTGGTGCGGGCGACTCGAGCCGTGGGCGGGCAAAGGGCAACACGCGCCCTGCATCACCAGTGAAGACTGTGCGGAAGACGAGACCTGCGTCACCAGCGAATTCCGCAACCACTTCTCCCACGTCGAGTGGTCGGGTCCCGTCGGGGTCTGTGCCCGCGCCGAGACCACGCTGTGGCGCGCGTCGGTCTACATGGACGTGCAAGCGGACGCGTTGGCCCTCATCCGCGCCGACAGCCGTGCGATGATCTCCTCGGCCAGCGCGCTCGGAGACCTGCTCGTCGACATCTCACCCGGACGCGGGGGTCCGCTCGGTCCGGAGCAGCGCATCCAATCCCGCCCGTCGGTCTTCGAAGACATCGATCGTCTGCGCGAGCGCGTCGACCGTTTCACGGCCAAGGCCGACGATGCCGCGGTGGCGCTCGTGAGCGTCATCGACGAGTTGCGCGACGAGGCCACGATCTCCGCCCTCGAAGGGTTCTTCTTCAACATCGAGGTGATCTCGCGCGACTTGGCACAAGGGCGCGGCGTCCTGGGAGCGCTGCTCGGCGCGCCGCGCATGCGCAGCGACCTCGGCAAGATCTTCGCCGCCCTGCGCCGCACGAGCGAGGGGTTCGAGGCGAGCATGCAATCCGCCAACCGCATCGCGGCCACGATCGACCGCAACGCGGCCCCGATCATCACCGATGCCGACCATGCGCTACGCGAGATCGACGAGCTCCTCGTCGCCCTGCAGGATCCCGCGAACGAGAGCCTGGTCGTCAAGCTCCTGCGCGACCCCGAGGGTACGATGGCCACGGATCTCGCCGCCGTCCTCGCGAACACCGGATCGATCATCGGCAGCGCCAACGCGATCATGGCCGCGATCGTCGAAGGCCGCGGGACGCTGGGCAAGCTCATCCAGGACCCGCACGTCGCGATCCAGATCGGCCGCTTCCTCAGTTCGTTCGCGCAGCGTCGCCTGCTTCGGTGGGGCCTCGAACTCATCCTCGAGCGCAACGGCTATCCCGTGTCGGCGGCACGCAGCGCTGCGGGGCCACCACGCTGACACGGCGCGGTGGCCCGGACACACCGATCAATACGGACAGGGGAAGACGGCGTCCAGGGCCGCGACGGCAGCCACGAGCGCGACCTCGTCCATCGGCGCAGGTGCGGCCCACAACGCCGCAGCAGGGGCGTAGGCCGCCGCGTTGCGGAGGTTGCCTTCGTGGTCGAGGACGGGTCCCAGCACCTTGAGGAACGCCCAGTTCGCCTCGGCATCGACGTCGCACACGGTCGCCTGCTCCACGAGCTTGGCCCGCACCACCGAAGCGAGGCCGTAGGTGAGAGCATCCAAGAGCTGGGACGAGGCCGCATCGAACAAGGTGCGTTGCTCCGCGGTCAGGTCGTCGAGGGAGGGATCTTCGTCGGGCGGCGCGAGCTCCCGCAGGCATCGAAACGCGGCGATGCCGTCCCAGATCGCCTGATGGGCGACCTCGGATTGCGCGCGCACGTCTGCCGCCAGCGCGAGCCCGCCAGCGCGGTCGAACCCGCCCGTGTAGTACGCCCAGCTCGAGTCGCAGTCTTTGGCCGCCGACGTGAAGCACGTCGTGGCTTCTTTGTAGACCGACAGATAGAGGAACCACAGCAGCGCCGCATCGATCCGCGCAGCGTGGACCTCGGGGATGCCCACGCCCCCCTGACCCGCCGTGAACGCGTCGTTGAGGATCGGCGCGATGAGGGCCGGACCGGCGCAGCGATGGGGATGGGCCGCCGCGAGCGCGGCGTTGCTGCACTGCTTGTCCGCGTCGAGCCCGGGATCCCAGTGCTCCATCGGGATCTCCGGGACGCGCAGATCTTCGCGGCGCAGCACCCTCGACTCGAGACCTTCGGGGGCGGAGTAGATCGCCCGCGCCTCCGTGAAGGATTGTGGCGTGGGCGTGTTGAGCAGCCAGGCGCGGATCTGTTCGACCGCGGCCGTGCGCTCGATCGAGCTCGGCGTCTCCGCCACGAGCGGATAGCTACCGTCGTCGGGTTGACACGCCGGCCATGCATCATCCGCCCCCGGCGCGTAATCCACGGCCGCGCGCGCGCATGCCGAGGCATCGTGCACGCCGAACGCCGCCCCCGCGAAGCACGGCAACTCCGAGCTCGTGTCCGTCTCGCCCGGGCCCGAATCTCCGGACTCGAACGCACCGTCATCGTCGCCGCAAGCGAGGACGAACCCCGCCAACGCACCCACCAAGATCAGACGCCGTCGTTTCACGTTGCGCGCATCGTGAAGAATTCGAGCCCATCGCTGAAGAGGGAAACGACACGCGCGACCCGTCCGGCGCGGAAGAGCCCCATTTCGGGACACCGCACCGGTCGCGCAGTCGTTCAGAAGCCGAACTGCGCTTCCATGGTGATGCTGCGTCCGGGGCCATTGATGCTCGAGCCGTGGGTCCGCCACGGCACGTCGCCGATGTTCTCGAGCACCGCCGCGAACAGGATCGCGTCGCGCCACCGGTAGTACAGACGAACGTCGAACACGACGTACCCCGGCGTGCCGCCGCGCGGGATTCGGGGATCCGCGACATCCTGCGGTGCGAGGCGGTCTTGCAGCGTCGCCCAGCGCACCGCGCCCGCGAAGCCCAAGCCGAACGCGCTGCGCCAACCGAGCTCTCCGGTGCCGTGGAGCGGGGGCACGCGCGACATCGGCACCCGCTCGTTGCCTTCGGCCGCGCTGCCGAAGGGATTGGGTTGCTCGCCCCGGGCCCACGCCACCGTCGCCCGCCCCCAGAATCCGAGCGGGAGACGAAAGCCGAGGCTGCCTTCGACGCCGCGGAGCCGCGCCACGCCGCGCAAGTTCGCGAGTTGGAATCGCGTCTGCGACCCCTCGCAGCCGGGGGCGTTCTGCGGACACTCGTCCACCGTCCGCTGCACGCGACCGATGAGATCGCGGATCGTCGTCTGGAACAGCCACGCGTCGAGATCGAGCCACCGCGTGCGCACGCGCGTCCCCGCTTCGAGCGTGGTCGAGCGCTCCGGATCGAGCTCCGCATTCTCGAACTGGAACCCGGGCCCCGTCTGCTGCCGCGACGTCAGGTCGTCGAGGTTGGGCGCACGGAACCCTTGATCCGCGTTGAACGAGAAATCCCAGCCCGGCACCGCTTCCACCCACAGCCCCGCGTTGCCGACCGCCGACCCCCACGTCTGCTTTACCGACGTGGACTCCGTCGTCGCGTCACCTTCGGCGCGGGCGTGGACCAGCGCCGCTCGCCCGCCGACGCGCAGACGAATCGCCTGCCAGAACTCCGTCTCGGCTTGGGCCCAGGCGCCCGAGGTGAGGTATTGGCCACCGTCGAGATACTGTCCGCGACTGAGGTCGTAGCGGATGCCGACGTCCTCCCAATAGAGCTGCATCTCGCTGCGGATCCGGTCGTAGTACGCGTCGACGCCGTAGCGCCCGGCGATGCGGAACCACGGTGCCGGATCGAACGCGCGCGTCTCCAGCACCACCGAGGAGCCGAGGCTGTGGACGACGTCGAGGCTGAAGAGCCGCGTCGTCGACGGAGATCCACGATCGAAATCGCCGTCCTCGAGCTGTCGCTGGTAGCTCAGCGTCACGCGGCCACGCTCGACCGCCGCGGACTTGCGCCGGAACGCGTATGCACCATACACGAGCGTTCGATATTGCCGATCGTATCGGAGGCATTCGTCGAGCGGGGCCGTGGGCGGCGGACACCGATCGGTGCGTGGTACGTCGAACTGTCGATAATCGTAGTAGGCGACCGTAATCTCGTCTTGCGGTCGCGGATTCCACCGCGCGCGCACGTCCGCCGTGAGTTCATCGAACCCCGTGCCTTTCTGCGTCTTTCCGTCCGCTTCGAACGCAGGCGGGATCTTCTGCGGGAGCCCGGTCCCCGGAGCGATCACGGGCCCGCCGCTTCGCAGCTGGCCGAGCGCGCGATAGCCGAAGCCCGCCAGGATGCCGAACACGTTGCGATGCACGAGCTCCAGCTGTCCGCGCCCGCCGATCTCCGCGTCGGCGGTGCCCGTCCGGAACGCGCCGCGACCATGTACGTTCCAGCGCGCCTCGGGATCGCCCCAGCGCGGGTCGATTGGGGTACTGAGCAGCGCCCCCCCGATCGCATCGGAGCCCCACCGCGTGGACGCGCTCCCGCGCAGGACTTCCAAGCGAGCGATCGAACGCGAATCGACCGTGAAGAAGTACTGATTCGGCCCTTGCCGGAACGTGCTGTTGTTCATGCGCACGCCATCGAAGAACATCACCGTCTGCTGTCCGGTGAGCCCGCGAATGTACGGGGACGCCTGGCCGTGCGCGGTCTGCTGAATGAAGACCCCGGGTTCGTAGCGCAGCGCATCCGGAGCGGAACGGGGCAGCCGCTCCTCGAGGTCGACGCGCTCGACCACACTCGAGGCGCGTCCCCGCGTT
>Ga0079224_100009487_pt1 | contig 13271 bp, 11 predicted proteins | sample Stecom2015_FD_80414 | JGI IMG/M metagenome (GOLD analysis project Ga0079224, IMG submission 80414) | Agricultural soil microbial communities from Utah to study Nitrogen management - Steer compost 2015 | ecosystem: Environmental > Terrestrial > Soil > Agricultural land | place: USA: Utah... | reverse complement strand
TGCGCCGCGCTGCGCCGTCGCGGCGCGACGTGCCGGGCCGTCGACTGGGCGGACGCGGAGGTCGACTGGCGCGACTTCGACCTGGCGGTGCTGCGCAGCACCTGGGACTACTCGCAGCGGCCCCGGGAGTTCGACGGCTGGCTCGAGCGCGCCGGCGCGCAGACGCGGATCCTCAACGAGCCGGACCTGGTGCGCTGGAACATCGACAAGCGCTACCTGCGCGAGCTCGAGGAGGCCGGGATCGCAGTGGTGCCGACGTCGTACCACGACGACGAGCAGTCCCTCGCCCGCGCGCTCGGCGCCGCTGCGGGCCCCGCTGCAGAAGGATCCGAGCTGAGGCCCGACGGGGACGAGGGGGCGGAGCCCCATGTCGTGCTGAAGCCGACCGTGGGCGCCGGCGCCCAGCTGGCCGGGCTGCTGCGCCCGGACGATCCCGCTGCCCTCGCGCTGGGCCGGAGCATCCTCGCCGAGGACCGGACGGTGATGCTGCAGCCCGAGATCCCCGAGCTCACCGCGGGCCGCGAGAAAGCCCTGTACATGGTCGACGGGAGCTTCACCCACGCGGTCGCCAAAGGAGCCCTGCTGGCGCGGGGCGGCGGGCTGCGCGGCGGAAGCTACCGGGAGACCCCTGCACAGGTCGCCACGAGCGCCGCCGAGCGCGCCTTCGCCGAGCAGGTGCTCGCCACGATCACGGAGGTCACCGGGTGCGCCGCTCCCCTGTACGCGCGCATCGACCTCGTGGGGACGGCTGCGCAGGGCCTGCTGCTGCTCGAGGCGGAGCTCTTCGAGCCGCTGTTCAACCTGCAGCTCGTGCCCGAGGTCGCCGAGGTGTTCGCCGACGCGATCCTCGCCCGGGCCTGGGGACCTCCGGGATCACCGACGACACGGTGATGAAAATTGTTCACGCCGACTCTTTCGCTACTGCATCTTCTTTTCATCGGGATGTCACCGGCCGGTCATCAGCGGCCGCCAGGCTGACGACGTCACCCTCCGGACGTCGAAAGGCCCGCCATGTCTGCTCCGCTCGGTTCCCGCACTCCCGCGTCCTCCCGTCGCTCCTTCCTGGGTCTCGCCGGTGTTCTCGGCATCGGCGGACTCTCCGCCTGCGCCACCTCCGGTGCGCCCGCCGGGGCCGGGGCCGGCAGCTCCGACGGTGGTGCGGGCAACGCGCCGACGAGCCCCGAGAACCCGTTCGGGCTCGGCGACGGTGAGCTCACCGCCTTCGTCTTCGACGGCGGCGGCGGCGGCGGGGTGCCCCACCTCGATCTCACCGAGGAGCTGTTCCTCGAGAAGCACCCCGGGATCACCACCGACATCGTGCGCACCGAGGACCTCGGCACCCTGCAGCCGCAGTTCGTGAACGGCACCCCGCCGGATCTCTTCCAGAACTCCGGCTCGGGGGCGCTGGACGTGACCACCCTGACCGCGAACGACCAGCTCGCCACCCTAGAGGAGCTGCTGGCCGCACCGAGCTGGGACGATCCGGAGATCACCGTCGAGGAGTCGCTGAACCCGGGCGTGCGGGAGGCCGGGATGATCGACGGCCAGCTGATCGGCCTGAACACGGTGCAGTACGCCTGGGGGATCTGGCGCGATGCCGCCCTCTTCGAGGAGCAGGGCTGGCAGGCACCGTCCACCTGGGACGAGCTGATGGCCCTGTCTGTGCAGATCAAGGCCGCTGGGATGTACCCGTGGGCGTTCACCGGCATGCACGCCAACTACTTCCACGAAGGCGTGCTGCAGCCGCTGGTGGCCAAGTTCGGCGGCCAGGAGGTGTGGAAGAACGTCGACAACCTCGAGGACGGCGCCTGGCACCAGGACGCGATCCGCGAGGCGGCCGAGGCGCTGCTTCAGCTCCGCACCGACGACCTGATCCTCCCGGGCGTCGCCCAGATGACGCACATCCAGGCCCAGACCGCCTGGCTGGACCACGAGGCGGCGTTCATCCCCGTCGGCGCATGGCTCGAGAACGAGATGAAGTCCGCGATCCCCGAAGGGTTCCGGATGACCGCCGGCGCGCTGCCCTCCCCCGACCCGGCGTTGGCCGACCTGGTGCCGAACAACCCCGGCGCCGGCTGGTACGTGCCGGCCGCGGCCGCGAACCGTCCCGCCGCCTTCGAGTTCCTGCGCGCGCTGCTGAGCAGGGAGGCCTCGCGCAACTACGCCGAGCTGAACAACTCGGTGACCATGGTGCGCGGCGCCCACGACGACCAGGAGCTCAGCGAGGCGTTCGGGACTATCACCGCGATGATCGACCGTTCCAACGCGGTCGAGCCGTGGCAGGTCGTGAAGTTCTCCTCCTGGTATCCGAGCCTCGCCGAGGAAGCGCATGCAGCGCTGATGGCGCTGGTGCTCGGCGACCTCGACGTCGACGGCTACCTGGCCCGCTGCCAGGCCAAGGCCGATGAGGTGAAGGCCGACGACGCGCTGCGGAAGCAGACCCGCTGATGCACCAGCGCGGACGCTGGCCCCTGATCCTCACCTTCCTCGCCCCGGGCCTGATCCTCTACACGGTCTTCGTGCTGTCGAGCTTCGCGCAGGGCGTGCAGATCTCGTTCACGAACTGGACCGGTTTCACGCCCACCCTGGAGTACGTGGGGCTGGACAACTACCTCCGGCTGTTCCGGGACGGGGCGTGGTGGCGGGCCGTCTCGCACAACGCCGTGCTGCTGATCGTGATCCCGGTGCTCACGCTCGGGCTCGCGATGCTGTTCGCGGCGCTGATCACCCGCGGAGGCGCCGGCAACCTGCGGGCCATGCCGGGGGCCGAGCTGTACCGGGTGCTGTTCTTCTTCCCGCAGGTGGTGCCGGTGGTGATCATCGGCATCATGTTCAGCTACCTCTACGCCTCGCGGGGCGGGCTGCTCCAAGGCGTGCTGCAGATGCTGGGCACGGATCTGCTGACCCTGGTGCCGAACGGGCCGCTGGGCAATCCCGACACGATCCTGCTCGCGATCGCCCTGGCCTCGGTGTGGTCCTCCGTCGGCTTCTACATGGTGCTTTTCCTGTCCGCGATGGGCGGCGTGCCCACCGAGCTCTACGAGGCGGCGGCGCTGGACGGCGCGGGGAGGATGCGCAGCTTCTTCCACGTCACCCTCCCGCTGATCTGGACCCATGCGCAGACGGCCCTGATCTACCTGGGGATCGGGACGCTGGACTCCTACGCCCTGATCGCGGTGATGGCGATGACCGGCACCGCCGGTGACTTCGGGGCCGATGTGATGTCGACCTACCTCTACCGCACCGCGTTCTCGTTCAGCTCGCAGTTCGGCTATGCCGCGGCGATGGGCACCGTCATGATGCTCGCCTCCGTGGCGCTGGCGCTGGTGACCTTCCGCCTGACCCGTCGTGAGGAGATGCAGTACTGATGAGCACCGACACGAGCGCCGCGGACCCGGCCACCGCTGCGCCGACCGCCACCGGGCCGGCGACCACAGGGCCGGGGACCGACGGGCCGACGGGTCCGGGGCGAGGCGCGGGCCGCTCCTGGCCGTCCCGCCTGCTGGGCAGGGCTCCTCAGCTGATCCTGGTGGCCTGGGCCCTGGTGGTGGCGGTGCCGCTGGCCTGGATCCTGATGTCCTCGCTGAAGACCAACGCGGAGATCTACCGCAGCCCCTTCGGGCCGCCCGGGCAGCTGCGCCCGGACGTCTACGCCCGAGCCTGGGCGGAGTCGAACATCGGTGCGTTCTTCGTCAACACCGTGGTGGTCGTCGCCGGCGGCGTGCTGCTGACGATGACCCTCTCGGCGATGACCGCCTACGTCATGGCGCGCTATCCCTTCCCGGGCAGCCGGGCCCTGTACTGGCTGTACCTGGCGGGGATGACGTTCCCCGTGTTCCTGGCGATCGTGCCGCTGGTGCGGATCGTGCAGGCGCTGGGGCTGTTCGCCACTCCGATGGGGCTGATCCTGGTCTACGCCGCGTTCTCGCTGCCGTTCTCGATCTTCTTCCTCACCGCGTTCTTCCGCACCCTGCCCGAGGAGCTGTCCGAGGCGGCGTTCCTCGACGGCGCCGGGCACTTCGGAGTGTTCTTCCGGATCATGCTGCCGCTGGCCAGGCCCGGGCTGATCTCCATCGGGGTGTTCAACTTCCTGGGCCAGTGGAACCAGTTCCTGCTGCCGCAGGTGCTGAACCCGCAGCAGGATCAGGAGCGCTCGAACTTCGTGCTCAGCCAGGGGCTGGTGGCCCTCGCCCTGGGCGAGAACTACGAGACCTCCCCGACCTCGATCGCGCAGCTCTTCGCCGGCCTGATCATCTCGATGGTGCCGGTGCTGGTGGTCTATATCGTGTTCCAACGGCAGGTGCAGTCCGGGCTCACCGCCGGCGCCCTGCGCTGAGTGACAGGAAGGCTCATCCCATGACCTCGGAAGTGCACGAGCAGACCGAGCGGCTCCCGATCCTGCCCATGCTGCGCACCGCTCTGCCCGCGCTCCCGCCCCAGCAGCAGCTCCTGGCACGTGCCGCCCTCGAGGCGCCGGCGGAGGTGGGGCGGATGACGATCACGGAGTACGCCGCGCTCGCCGGCACCTCCGCGGCCTCGGTGACGCGGCTGTGCCGCTCGCTGGGCATCGAGAAGTTCTCGCTCCTGCGCACGGAGCTGGTGCTCGCGGCGGAGCAGCGCAGCGGCGCGGGCTCGGCGCTGCGGGTCACCGGCGACATCACGGCGCAGACGCCGCTGCCGGATCTGGTCGGCAGCCTGGCCGTGCTCGGGGCGCGGTCGATCGAGGAGACCGCCCGCCTGTTGGATCCGGAGACGTTCTCCCGGGTCGTCCAGGCGATGGGCGAGGCCGGCCACGTCTACACCACCGGCGCAGGCTCCGCCCATGCGGTCGCGATCTCCCTCGAGCACAAGCTGCGCAGCCTCTCCGTCCCCTCGACCAGCTTCCACGACCCGCCCTCGGCGGTGATCGGGCTGGCCGCCTCACGGCCCGGTGACGTGCTGATCGTGGTCTCGGAGACCGGGACCGAGAGCGAGTCCGTCCCGCAGCTGGCCGAGGCCTCGCGGCGGGGCTGCACCACGGTGCTGATCACCCGGCTGCCGCGCTCCCCTGCCGCCGACGCCGCCGATCACGTGCTGCTCGCCGTCCAGGACCGCACCCCGATGCGCACCGGCACCCTCACCAGTCGCCTGCCCGAGATGTACTTGGCCGACTGCCTCGCCAGCGGCATCGTGGTGCGCCATCACGACCGCTCCCTCGCCGCGCTCACCTCCGTCGAGGAGGCTCTCGAGCGGTACTGGTGACCGGCGGAGCCGTCGGCCCTGACATCCCGCGTTCCCGCACCCTGCCCGCCCCTTGTCCTGCCCGTCCGTCGTCCCAGGAGTCCCGATGATCGTGCCGATCCCGACCGCCCCCGCCGACCCGTCGGCCGATGCCGCTGCGCTGCGGGTGATGAGCTTCAACGCGCTCTTCCAGACCGACACGACCACGGCGGAGGACCCGGGGCACTGGCCCCGTCGCGCCCCCGCGATCGAGGCGCTCCTCGCCGCGGAGCGTCCGCACCTGCTGGGGCTGCAGGAGATGCAGGGCTGGACCTACGGCCCGATCGAGGCCGGGCTCGGTACCGCATACCGCAGCGTGGGGGTGGGGACCCGCGGCGGCGGCGAGGGGCTGATCAATCCGATCTTCTACGACACGGGACGGCTCGAGCTGCTCACCTGGAACCAGTTCTGGCTCTCGGACCGCCCCCGCGAGATCGGCTCGACCACCTGGGGGAACGCCGGCCCGCGCACCGCCGTCTGGGCACGGTTCCGCGACCTGGCGAGCGGGCAGGAGCTGGTGCACCTGAACACCCACCTCGATCACGTGATCACCCAGGCCAAGCAGAAGGGCGCACAGCTGATCGCCGATCATCTGCGGCAGTTCCATCTCCACGGCCTCCCCACCATCGCCACCGGGGACTTCAACTCGGTGGCCGGCGCCTCCCCCGCCTACACGGTGCTGGTCGACGAGTTCGGGCTGCAGGACTCCTGGCTCGCGGCCGAGCAGCAGCTCAGCCCCGCATGGAGCACCTTCCCCCACTTCGGTGAGGTCGAGGAGTCCGAGTTCCGCATCGACTGGATCCTGGTGAGCCAGGGCGTGCGGGTGCTCGAGGTGAGGATCGACGACTCCCGTCCCGGAGGGGTGTTCCCGAGCGATCACCTGCCGGTGCGGGCACGGGTGGTGCTGCCGGCGGGGTGAGGGCGAGCGACCCGTCGTTCTGCACCGGGCCGGGCGGGGCGCGGCGTCCGCGCCGCGGGTCGCTGCGGGACGGGCTGCGTGGGGCTGACCCCGCCTCGGCGAATCGCCCTCACCCCCGGGCTTCGAAGGTCTCCGGGTCGATCGGGCGCGCCCGACGGGGAAGCGTCGCGACGACGAGCCTGTAGGAGTCGGTCACGAGATCGTTCAGCAGCGGCTCGTCGACATCCCCCGCCGCCTCGAGCGTGATCCAGTGGCGCTTGTTCATGTGGTAGCCCCGGCTGATCCCGCGGACGGTCTCGCGCAGCATCTCCGCATCGCGCGGATCGGCCTTGAGCACCACGATCGGCACGCCGCGCAGCACGGTGGCCATCAGGAACATCTTCCCGAGCACCTTCACCACCTCGTACTCGGGCCCGAAGGGCTTCTCGAGCGTCGCAGCGGGCAGCTCGAGGGCTCGCTCGAGCGCGAGCTCGTGCAGCGTGGCGGGCTCGAGGGATGACGGATGCGGCATCCGGCCATGATGCGTGGCGGGGGAGGCAGGGGCAATGGGGCGTTCCCTCGAGATCGAGAGGACCGCCGCACCGGTCGACCTCATCACGGAGAAGTCGCTGGCTCAACCTCGGGCAGCCCCAGATGCTCCCGCAACGTGGTCCCTTCGTACTCGCGGCGGAACCGGCCCCGTCGCTGCAGCAGGGGGACGACTTGGTCGACGAAATCCGTGATCCCGCCGGGGAGGGTGGGCGGCATGAGGTTGAAGCCGTCGGCCGCGCCCGCGTCGACCCAGCGCTCGATCTCGTCGGCCACGGACTCCGGCGTGCCGATGACGGTCGCGTGGCCGCCGCCGGCGGCGAGCAGTCCCAGCAGTTCGCGCACGGTGGGCCGGGCGGAGTCGATGATGCGCAGCACGGTGGCGTAGCGCCCCTTCGGGCCGGTGAACTCCTCCAGCGGCGGCAGCGGCGGCACGGGCGCATCGAGCTCCCAGTCCGTGGCGTCCTGGCCGATGAAGAAGGAGAGCTGGCGCAGGGAGTCCGCGACCGGCAGGCGGGAATCGAGGTCGGCGCGCACCCGTCGGGCATCCGCCTCCGTCGCGGCGACGTGGACGACCAGCCCCGGCATCACCGCGATCGACTCCGGGTCGCGGCCCAGCGCGGCGGCCCGGGCGCGGATGTCCGAGCGGTAGGCGTGCGCGGACTCGAGATCCCAGGCCACCGCGTAGATCCCCTCGGCATACCGGGCGGCGAGGTCGCGGCCCGGCTCGGAGGCCCCGGCCTGGAACAGGACCGGGCGGCCCTGCGGTGGCGTCGGCACGTTCAGCGGCCCGGCGACCTGGAAGGCCTGCCCGTGGTGCTGCGGCTGCCGCAAGAGGGACGGGTCGACGTACACCCCCTCCGGATCGGCCAGGATGCTCTCGGTGGGCCAGGAGCCCCACAGGCCTTGGAGCACCTCGATGAACTCCCCCGCAGTCGCGTAGCGCCGCTCGTGGCCCGGCAGCTCCGGCATGCCGTGGTTGCGGGCCTCGTCGTCGGTCATCGAGGTGACCACGTTGATCCCGGCCCGGCCCTGGGAGAGGTGATCGAGGCTCGCAAGCAGACGAGCCGCATGGAACGGATCCCAGAAGGTGCTCGAGACCGTGGTGACCAGACCGATCCGTTCGGTGGCACGGGCCAGCGCCGTGAGCACCGTGATCGGCTCGAGGAACCACGTCGGCCCGTGCTCGGCCCTGGCGGGGGCGAGCGACTGGCCATCGGCGAGGAAGATCGCATCGAGCCGGCCGCGCTCGGCGATCTGCGCGAGCTCCTCCCAGTAGGTGATGTCGCCCAGACGCGACACCGCGGAACCGGGCGCCCGCCAGGCCGCGCCATGGTGACCGACCGCGTGCGCGAACAGGTTCAGCCGCACCTGGCGGCGAGCGGCATCAATCCTTCACCAGCCCGCCGTCGACGACGAGGTTCTGCCCGGTGATCGCCCGCGACCACGGCGAGGCGAAGAACAGCACGGCGTCGGCGAACTCGGCGGGCGTGGTCACCGACTGCAGCGGGGTGCTCGCGGCGATCGCGTCGAAGACGGCCTCGGGCGTCGCGGAGCTCGCGTCGGTGGTGCGCAGCAGACCGCCGCTGACCATGTTCACGGTGACGCCCCGCGGGCCGAGATCGGCGGAGACGGTGCGGGTCAGCGACAGCAGCGCGGCCTTCGCCGCGGTGTAGTCGTGGTACGGGACCACCGGGTCCTGGAACAGGTTGGTGCCGATGTTGACCACGCGCCCCGACCCCGCCCGCGCGAAGCCGGGCAGCGCGGCCTGGATCGTGTGCAGTGCGCCCTGCACGGCGCCGGAGAACTGTGCGGAGAAGGCGTCGTAACCGATCTCGTGCGCCTTGGCTCGGGCGTCCCCGTCGAAGGAGAAACCGGTCAGGGCGTTGTTCACGACGGTGCCGACGGGAGCGCCGAACTCGGCCTCGGCCCGCTCGAACAGGGCCTCGACCTGGTCCCGGTCGCGGACGTCCCCGCGCACGGCGAGCGCCCGGTCCGGGTGACGGCCGGCGAGCTCGCGGGCAGCATCCTCGCTGGTGAGATGGTTGATGACGACCTGGGCACCTTCGCGCAGGAAGGCCTCGGTGAGCGCGCGGCCCAGGCCGCGAGCGCCCCCGGTGACGAGCACGACCTGCTCGGCGAGCGCGGGGACGGTGCGGGAGGCGGGATCGAGGGTCGGTGAGGCCATGGGTCAGACGGTCCTTTCGAGCAGGCGAGCGCGCCCGCCGCACAGCGGGTGGGAGCGCATCGCGTGAGGAGCAGTGCCGCGCCCGGTGCAGCACCGCGGGAACGGACACGAGGACCTGACCGCCGAGGCCGACGGGCCCGGGCACGCGGCGAGGCCGCCTCCGCGAGGACGGCAGGCGGGGCCTGCGCCGCGAGGACCAGGACATGGGACGACGGCGTGCAGCACAGCAGCACACAGCTCATCGACGACATCCCTCCGCGAGTACGAACTCGATCAGGTTCACCGGGTGTGATCTCAGCCCTCGTCGGGGCACCCCGTGTCTGCCATGGACTGTACCGGCAGGTGCGCGGCCGCGGGCGTCCCGTCCGAGCGCGGGGCGTCGCCCTCCGGATACGGAGGTCGGTATCAGAGGAAACTGAACCTCCGACGGACGGCTCGCCCCGCCGAGGCGTTCCCGCGCGAACGCCCACCACCCTGCCGAGCCCACGGCCAACGCTTACAGTGAGGCGTCCACGCACACCGGAGGCGACCTCATGGCCGAACCCCCAGCGCACCACGCCGCACCGAGACGCGCGGGCTCCATCGCGGCCATCGTCGGCGCGCTGTCGCTGCTGTGCGCTCTGGTCCCCGTCGTCGGCGACATCGTGTCGGTGCCGCTGGCCCTCGTCGCGATCGTCTGCGGCGTGCTCGGCGTGGGCCACTACGACTCGGGCCGTGCACCGCGGATGCTCCCGGCGCTGGCGGGCGCGCTGCTCGGCGGCATCTCGCTGCTGACCACCGTCGTCTCCGTGATCGCGATGAACTGACGAGAGGCGCGCCCAGTCGGCCCCGCGTACCGCTCACCTCACACGCGGCGCTCGTCGCATCCTCTTCCCATCCCGGCCGCAACGGAGGAGGATTCCTCTCAGGCATCGTCGCGGACCCCTGCGGCGTGCCGCGGTTCGTCCCGCGATGCGCCGACGGCCCCGGCACTCCTACGGGCCGGCCCCGCACCACTGCGGGCCCCAAGACCGCCCCCTCACCGAAGCTGCTCTTCTTCCCATGCCTGTCGTCCTCACCCGTGGCGCCCCCTGGCGCGTGATCCTCCTCTTCGCCGTGCCGCTGCTGCTCGGCAACATCGTCCAGCAGCTGTACCAGTTCGCCGACGCCGCCGTGATCGGCCGGCACCTCGGCGTGAACTCCCTCGCCTCCGTCGGGGCGACCGGCGGTCTGCTGTTCCTGCTGCTCGGCTTCGCGATCGGCGTGACCACCGGTTTCGCGGTCCCCACCGCGCAGGCCTTCGGCGCGGGCGATGCCCGCGGGGTCTCGCGCTCCGTGGCCACCGGCACTTTCCTCACCGCCGCGATCAGCGTGATCATCTCCGTCGGCGGGGCGCTCGCGGCCGGGCCGATGCTCTCCCTCCTGCGCACACCGCCCGAGCTGCTCCCGGAGGCGACGGTCTTCGCACGGGTCAGCTTCCTCGGCGCGGGCGCGGTGATGTTCTTCAACTATCTCGCCGCGATCATCCGCGCGATCGGCGACTCCCGCACGCCGCTGCGCTACCTCGTGATCGCGTGCGTGCTGAACGTCGTGCTCGTGGTGGCCCTGGTGATGGGAGCGGGCCTCGGCATCGCCGGCGCCGCGCTCGCCACCTGCCTCGCCCAGCTGGCCTCGGCCCTCGCCTGCCTCATGCACGTGCGGGCGAAGGTGCCGGCCCTGCACGTGGCCCGTGAGGACTGGCGCGTGGACCGCGCCTCCCTCGCCGAGCACCTGCGGATCGGTCTCCCGATGGGGTTCCAGGCCTCGATCATCGCGATCGGCAGCCTCGCCGTGCAGATCCGCATCAACACCCTCGGGCCCGACGCGGTCGCCGCGTACACCACCTATGCACGTGTGGACGGTCTCGGCGTCGCGCTGCTGCAGTCCCTGGGCCTCGCGGCGACCACGTTCGCGGCCCAGAACGTCGGGGCGGGCAAGGGCCGCCGGATCCGTCGCGGCATCGTGCAGGCGCTCGGCCTCGCGGTGGGCTCCTCGATGATGATCGGCGTGGTGCTCGTGCTCGCCGGCCGCCCGCTCGTGCACATGTTCGTGGGTGAGGGGTCCCAGACGGTCATCGACATGGCCGTGCTGCCCCTGCACATCAACGCCGCTCTTTACAGCATCCTCGGTGTCCTGTTCGTGCTGCGCGGCGCCCTGCAGGGCCTCGGTCAGACAGCGGTGCCGATGGTCACGGGCGTGATCGAGCTGGTCATGCGTCTCGGCACCGCGATCGTCCTCGGGGCCGTGTTCGGCTACGCGGGCGTGGTCTGGGGGACGCCGCTCGCCTGGGCCGGCGCCGTGGCGCTGCTGATCCCGGCGTACGTGCGGGCCCATCGCCGGCTCGCCGAGCTGCTCGACGGGCCCACCATCACCGGCACGATCCCCGCCGTCACCGGCTCGCTCACGACGGTCACCGGCGCGATCCCCACCGTCACCGACCCCGTCCCGACGGTCACGGGCTCGCTCCCCGTGGTGACCGGCTCGTTCCCGGCGCTCAGCGAGGCTGTCGCCGACATGACCGGCCCGATCCCCGTCGTCACCGGGCCCAACCCCGTGATCGACGAGCCTCCGGCCGACGACGACCTCCGGGGCACCGTCCACGAGTTCGATCTCGACGAGTTCGATGTCGACGCCGTTCGGACGGAGCACGAGCCGGCACCGCCCGCGACCGGGCCCGAGCAGGAGCCCGCACGGCGGCAGCTGGTCTCCACCGGGACGGGCTCCTTCCCCAGCCTGGGCGATTGAGCGGTCGCGGCGTCACGACGCCGCGGCGCCCCACCCCTCCGTGCGCGCCTTCAGCTCCCGGTACGCGCCGAGCACCTCGGGCGTCGGCTCCGCACCAGCGACCTGCGAGCCGCTGATCTCCCAGGCCGGGGGCTCGTCGGTGCCGGCGAGCGCCCAGGCGGCCTGCCGGGCCGCACCGAGGGCGACGTACTCGGCGGGCGGCGCGAAGGTCACCTCGCGGCCGAACACGGCCGGGGCCAGCTCCTGCACGGCACGGTTCTTCGCCGCGCCACCGATCACCGTGATGCGGGCGGCGGCGGTGCCGGTGCGCTCCTCGAGGGCGGCGATCCCGTCGGCGAGCGAGCACAGCAGGCCCTCCACGTAGGCGCGGGCGATGTCCTCACGGGTGGTGGCGGTGCTCATGCCGGTGAGGGTGGCGCGGGCGGTGGGCCGGTTCGGCGTGCGCTCCCCGTCGAAGTAGGGCAGCAGGGTCACGCCGTGCGCGCCGGGCACGCTCGCCAGCGCCAGCGCCGCGAACTCGTCCCAGTCCACGCCGAGCAGCGCACGGCCGGCCTCGAGGATGCGGGCGGCGTTGATGGTCGTGGTCATGGGCAGGAAGCGGCCCGTCGCGTCGGCGAAGCCGGTGACGGTGCCGCTGGCGTCGTTCGGCCGGACGGGGCTCACCATGGCGCACACGCCGGAGGTGCCGATGGAGACGGAGACGTCCCCCTCCCCCAGGGACAGGCCCAGGGCCGCGCCCATGTTGTCGCCGGTGCCGGCGGCGATCGCGGCACCGCCGGGGGTGCGGGCCATGATCTCCTGCGGTGAACCGGGCAGGCGGGGCAGCTCGAGCCCGTGGCCGAGCGCGAGCTCGACGAGCTCGGGCTTCCACTGCTCGGAGGCGGTGGAGTAGTAGGCGGTGCCGGAGGCGTCGCCGCGATCCGTGAACGCCTCTCCCCCGCCGGCGAGGTGGCGGGAGACGTAGTCGTGCGGAAGCAGCACGCTCGCCGCGCGGTCGGCGTTCTGCGGCTCCTCGTCCCGCACCCAGCGCAGCTTGGAGGCCGTGAAGGAGGCGACCATCAGGCTGCCGATCTCGGCGACCGACGCCTCCGGTCCGCCCATCTCCTCGATGAGCGCCTCGGCCTGCGGGGCGGAGCGGGTGTCGTTCCACAGCAGCGCGTCGCGCACCACCTCGCCGTGCGCATCGAGCAGCACCATGCCGTGCTGCTGGCCGCCGACGGCCACGGCCTCGGCGCGCTCGAGCAGGGGGCCGGCGGCCTCGTCGGCCGCGGCGAGCCAGGCGCGGGGGTCGACCTCGGTGCCGTCGGGGTGCGCGGCGCGGCGCTCCTCGAGGACCTCGCCGGTCGCGGCGTCGACCAGGAGCGCCTTCGTGGCCTGGGTGGAGGAATCGATGCCGAGCACCGTGGTGGTCATCTGGGGATCCTTCGTGGCGTGGGAGGGGCAGAGGAGGCGGTACGGGGAGCGGCAGAGCGGGTGGATCGCACGAGGTGGTGCTCAGCGTGCACGTGCCACACGTATGCGGGGCATGTGCACGCTGAGCACCGGTCCGTGCGACCCGCGGGGGCGGCGTCGGCCGCCCGGCCCTCAGGCGCGGAAGCCGAGCAGGTGCTGCAT
>Ga0079224_100009485_pt1 | contig 13271 bp, 15 predicted proteins | sample Stecom2015_FD_80414 | JGI IMG/M metagenome (GOLD analysis project Ga0079224, IMG submission 80414) | Agricultural soil microbial communities from Utah to study Nitrogen management - Steer compost 2015 | ecosystem: Environmental > Terrestrial > Soil > Agricultural land | place: USA: Utah... | reverse complement strand
GGTTGACGCTGGTCGGCGGGCAGGAAGAGCGCGCCTACCTCTATCTGCTGCGCCTGGTCGCCTTCGGCCTGATCATCGCTGCCATTGCGATGAAGAATGTTGCGCGCCGCGATGCAGGTTCCGACACGGTGGACTATTGATCGCGCGCGGCGACGCGCGCTTCCGGCGTTTCCAGCACGTCCTTCACATAGAGTTCGTGCACCAGCACCATCGTCACCACTGCAAGAGGGGTGGCGAAGAGCACGCCCAGCACGCCGAACAGCAGGCCGAAAGCCACGACCGAGACCAGCGCGATCGCCGGCGGCAGGGCAACGGCCCAGCGCTGCGCAATGGGCATGACGATGTTCCCTTCCAACTGCTGCACCACCAGATAGACGAGCGTGGCGTAGAGCGCGGTTTCCGGGCTGACGCTGAAGCCGATCAGGATGCCCGGGACGGCGGCGAGGATCGGGCCGATGATGGGCACGAAATCGGCGATGCCGGCGACGATGCCCAGCGCCAGCGCGAGCGGTACCCCGGCGATGGCCAGGCCGATACCCGTGGCGACGCCTACCGCGAGCATGGCGATCCCCTGACCGAGCAGCCATTTACGCAACGCTGCGCCGGCAGTGCACATCGCGTTGCGCGCGTTGTCGCGCCCGGACAGCGGCACCAGCCTCAGCGCGCCTTCCATATAACGGCGCGGCTCCAGCGCTAGATAGAGCGCGAGAAAAGCGATCAACAGCATATTGGCGAGCGCGCCCAGTGTGGTGGAGGCGAAACGCGTGATGCCCTTGATCGCGCCGGATGCGCCCTGGCTGCCGTTTTCCATTGCATTGTTCAGCATGCCGCCCAGCGGCGTCTGCTGCGCCCAGTCCCGCAGCTTGGCGGCCGCAGCGGGCACCCGTTGCGCCAGTTCGGACATCTGTTCCCACACCTGTTTGCCGAACGCGCCGCCCATGCCGATCACCAGCAGGACGAGCAGGAGCACGATGACGATCACTGCCCACCGTTCGGGCACGTGCAGCCGCTGTGTCAGCGGCGCCGCCAGCGCGCGCAATGCGGTGGCGAACACGATTCCGGCAAATGCCAGCAGCAGCACGTCCGACAGGGCCCACACGATCAATGCGGTCACGCCGATGGCAAAGGCGATGACGACGTAGCGGGTATAGGTGCGGGTATCGAGCATCGTGCAGACGGTTGTTTTTCCCATCGTTTTGCAACTTCGGGTCCCGCGGCCCGTCGTGTCGGAACGGCTTATGCAAGGGGCGCTTCGAGTGCAGCGCCGGCGAGTTGTCATGAACGATTCTTCCCAAACGCGCGAACGTCCGACGCGCAGCCAAGCCGAGGAGGCCGTACGCACCCTGATCCGCTGGGCGGGCGACGATCCCGCACGCGAGGGGTTGCGCGACACCCCCGGCCGGGTGGTGCGCGCCTACGAGGAATTTTTCGCCGGTTACGACGTCGATCCGGCACAGGTGCTGATGCGCACCTTCACCGAAGTGGACGGCTACGATGAAATGATTGTCATGAACGACATCCGCTTCGAGAGCCATTGCGAGCATCACATGGTGCCGATCATCGGCAAGGCGCACATCGGCTATCTGCCCGACCGGCGGGTGGTGGGCATTTCCAAGCTCGCCCGGCTGGTGGAGATTTATGCGCGGCGCCTGCAGATCCAGGAAAAGATGACCGCGCAGATCGCCGACACGCTGATGCAGGTGTTGCAGCCCAAGGGCGTCGCCGTCGTGCTGGAGGCGGTGCATCAGTGCATGACCACGCGCGGCGTGCACAAGGCGGGCGTCACCCTGGTGACCAGCCGCATGGTGGGCATCTTCCGCACCAACAGCGATACGCGCCGCGAGTTTCTGCACATCGCACATGTGGGCGGCACGGGTGATGCGCACGGCGCTTGAATGCATGCAGTGCGGAGTCCGGCAAGCGCCGGACGCGATTTCTTAAAGGAGAACGCAATGCAAGTCAGCGAAGCAATGACACGCGATGTGCGCGTGGCAAGCCCGACCGACACACTGCGCGATGTGGCGCGGATCATGGCCGACATCGATGCCGGTGCGGTGCCGATCGGCGACAACGATCGACTGGTCGGCATGATCACCGATCGCGATATCGCGGTGCGGGCCGTGGCGATGGGCAAGGGCCCGGACACGCAGGTGCAGGAAATCATGAGCAGCGAGGTGCTGTACTGCTACGAAGATGATGACATCGACGACGTGGCGGAGAACATGGCGGACGTCCAGGTGCGTCGCCTGCCGGTCGTCAATCGCGACAAGCGGCTGGTCGGCATTATTGCGCTGGCCGATATCGCCGAGCGCGAAGGGCCGCATGCGGCGGGCGTCGCGGTTGAAGGCATTTCCAAACCGGGCGGACCGCACTCGCAATAACTCGACACTCGCAATCATTCCACTCGACGGGCGGCATGCGGCCGCCCGTCTTCGACAGCTCGCGCCGTTTTATCGCTGCGGGGTACGCGGCTTGCTCAACCTTCACATACGGGTGGCGTGCGCGCCGCCTCTCACGAGCCCGCGGGCAGTTTGCCCGCCATCGGCTTGCAACGCATCGAAGGAGTGAGCAATGGTTGAACGATATCGCCAGGACGACGAATGGCGGAACCGGATGGAACAAGGCGCACGCGACGACCGGTCGCAGGAGCGATACGCATCGCAAGGCGATTGGCGCAATCAGCAACGCCCCTATCGCCAGGATGAGCAGAGCAGCTATGGCCGCAGCGGTCAGCAGTCGCAGCAGGGTTACGGTCAGCGCGGTTTCGACGAACGTCGGCCGCAATGGCAGCAGGAGCAGCGTGGCGGTTTGCATGAGCACTACGGTGGCATACGCGGCCATGGCGGGTTCATGGGGCACGGCTCTCCGGATGAGCGTTACGGTCAGCAGGGCGGTTACGGCGTCGATGTGTATCAGGACCGCGAACATGAAATTCCGACCTACGGCTCGGGGCGCGGACCTTACGCCAGCCTTGCGGGCTACGGCGCTTACAGCGGCGCCGGGCCGGATAACTACAACGTGGGGCCGCGTGAACACGAAGGCAGCTGGCACGGCGGCGATGTGCACAATCCACCGAACTGGGGGCAGCGTCCGTCGTACGGCCCTTATGGCGGCGCCCCGTCGCAGCGCGACTATGGCGCCTACGGCGCACAGGGATACGGCGGCGAAGGCGGGTCGGGTGCGCAAGGCTACGGTGGGCAGGGTGCATACGGGCGCTACGGCTCGGAGAGCGACTACGGCACGCCCGGCGGCTATGGCGGCGATCGCGTCTATCGCCAGGGCGGCGCACGGCATGACACGGGCGGCGGCGCGCACTACGGCGCGCTCGTGAGTTACGGTCAGGGCGCCTATGGCGGTTATGGTCAGGGCGAGATGGGCCGGTCCAGCGGGCAAGGCGGACAAAGCTGGGGTAACTGGGGGCAGTCCGGCCAACCCGGCCGTTCGCAGCGCCGCGGTCCCAAGAACTACCAACGCTCGGACGAGCGCCTGCAGGAAGAGATCTGCGAACGCCTGATGGCGCGTTGGGATCTGGATACCAGCGAAGTGTCGGTCCAGGTCTCGCAAGGCGAAGTTACGCTCGAAGGCGTCGTGCCCGAGCGGCGTATGCGGCATGAAATCGAAAACCTGGTCGATGATTGCCATGGCGTGAAGGACATCGACAATCGCATACGCGTGCAAAGCGCTTACGGCAGCACCTCGTCCGGTTCATCCGCCGAGCATCAGTTCTCTCAATCCGGCAGTTCCCGACAGTCGAGCAGCGGCCAACAGTCGCAAGCCTCGGTGACCGCTTCCCAGCCGGGTCAGGACTCGTCCAAGGATGCACGGATGGGTTCCACCGCGCCGTCCAGTGCGCCGGCAAGGTCGGCGTCCGACATCAAGAAGGAGTGACGCTTTTGTAAGCTGGGCGAAGGCCGGCCATGTGCCGGCCTTTTTCATGTCGGACAGGGGCGGACAACCGCTTCGCGGTAGCGCTTACCGGCATGCGCGTTGCGACTCAAGGGCGGTGGCTTCCATGAAGTCGCGCATCCCCTTTCCATACGGAGACACGCGATGAAATTCTTACGCAACGCAACACTCGCGGCCGGTGTGGCCGCGCTATTCGCCGCAGGACCTGCACTGGCCAACGAGACGGACAGCAGCGTGCAAAGTGCGCCGCAGCAACTGGGCGGTCCCGCGGCCGACAGCCAAGCCAACAGCCAGGCGAACCAGAGCCAGAGCGATCGTGCTTCGCGCGCGGAATCGGCCGAACGCTACGGCTCGCAGTCGGGCGCATCGGGCAGCGCCAGCGGCACCATGTCCGGCAGCACCGGCAGTCAGGGCCGGTACGGCACGGAGCCCGGCACGTCTGCCGGTCAGGGCAGCGCCGTCGGCAGCGAAGGCGGCGGCGCATCCGGTTCGGGCGATTTCCAAGGCTCGACCGAACTGGGCAGCCCTGCGACCGAATCGCTGAACCAGCCTTCATCCGGCTCGCCGTCGTCCACGTCCCAATGACCGATGTCGGTCGTTGCGCTGTCATGCAAAGGCCGGCCGTCGCGCCGGCCTTTTACATCGCCTCCGGACGCAAGGCATGGGCATTGCCCGCGTTGAGCACGTTCACCGAGCGGGTCCACATAAGGAGATCGACATGAAAGCAGGCAAGCGCAACAGGACGCAGCAGTTGGGCGCTGCGCTGATCGTTACGGCGTTCGCATTACCGGTGCTGGCGCAGACCGGTGGCACGACGGGCACGGCGGGTGGCACCACCGGCTCGGCGGTCGGCGGACCGGACGCAGGGACGGCGACCATGCCCGGTAGCACGAACAGCGGCATGACCACCGGCGACGCTCCGGCCAGCGGCCCGCTCGGCAGCGGCCCGCGCGACGCACGCGATATCGGCACGCCGCCGCGCGATGCACGCGACATTAACGGGACCGGCGTGCGGATCGATCGCCCCGATGCGGCGGGCAGCGCAGCCACGAATTCCTCCGGCAGCGTGGGCGGCGCGGGTTCGATGACGCCCGATGCGCAAAGCGATGCGCTCGAGTCGGGCACCGATCCGCGCGGTACGCGCGGCGCGATGCGCGGCATGGACCGTCGCGGCGATCCGGACTGGCGCATGGAGCACGACAGGCAGATGGATGCCGAGCAGCGGCGCCGCATGCTGGAGCGCCAGCGCGGTACGACGGTGCCGCCGGGGCCCGGCTCGTACCGCTGAGCGCACGGCGGTTTTCACTTCTTTGACGCGGAACAGCTATGAACTTGAATCTTTTCGACCACAAGGGCACGCCCCTCGACAAGCAGCGCTTCACCTGGCGCAAGATCGCGGGACACAAGCCCATCAGCAAACTGGACGACGATGCCTTTACCCGCATCCGCGTCATTCTCATGAACGGCGTCGAATCGGACGCCGTGCGTCTGCAGCACACCATGATGCGGTTCAACCGCGAACTGCGGCTGCCGCTGGCGACCATGATGCGCACGGAGCATCATCAGCAGACGCTGGTGAACTGGCTGTTGAGCGCGGATCATTCGCCGCTGGAGACGACGATCGGCTACGAGCAGGTGGCGATCGAGGTCACCTCCTCGGTCGCGCAGAACGAGCCCGACGCCTATCTCTCACAGGTGTACCGCTTCGGCCTGCTGGAGGACTTCGACCATCTCTACCGCTATTCGGCGCTGATGGACCGTCTGGAAGGCAAGGATGCGAACAACATTCTGCAGGGCTACACCGACATCATCCCGGGGCGCCCGACGGTCATCGAACACCGGCACCCGGAGGACGATCTGCGCGATCCCTACGGTCCGGACGCCGATCCGCTGAGCAAGATCCACGCGACACTCATCACCGCGGCGGAGTACCAGACGCACGACTACTACATGCACTTCGGGCCGACCTTCGCCGATCCGGTGGCGCGCCAGCTCTACGCCGAAATCGCCTCGGTCGAGGCGCAGCACATCACCCAGTACGGCTCGCTCATCGATCCCGGCGACGAGGGCATCACGCAGTGGCTGATGCACGAGGCGATGGAGGCCTACACCTACTGGTGCTGCATGGAGCAGGAAACCAATCCCCGCATCAAGGCGACCTGGGAGCGTTTCTTCGATTACGAGATGGGACACTTTCACATGGTGGCGGATATCTACAAGAACGCGCTGCGCCGCGACCCGCAGGAGTTCTTTCCCAAGGCCTTCGACAAGCGGATTGAGTTCGTCAGTCATCGCGATTACGTCAAGCAAGTGTTGCAGGACGAAGTCGATCTGCGCGCGTTGGGCACGCAGTTCATCCGCGACAAGGACGGCGAAAGCGAACGCACGCTCGATTACCGCCATCACCTCAATTCGGAGGGCTCGCCTTCCGATGCGGCGTCCGCCGGCTATCAATGGGCGCCGGGGACGGAACTGGCGCCCAAGGTCGTCAATCTCTGACCGCCGATCATCGAATCAAGCAGGAGACAGGCATGGCAAAGTCCACGCAAATGGGTATGAACCGCACCGGCGCGCAGATGTCGCCGAAGGATGTGAAACAGATGCAGCAGGATGCCGGGCAACTCATGCAACTGCAGGATACGCAGGTGCAGGTCGGCAGCGAGTTCGACGCGATCGAGATGCGGTTGAAGACGATCCAGGAAGCCGACCCGGTCGGCTCGGTGCCGCTGCCCGGCACCATGAAGGGCGCGATGAAGGCCGGCATGCAGAAACTGTCGGGGCGCAACGCGGAAGTGTTTCTCGACAAGCTCGGCGAGCGTCTGGCCTACGAGCGCACGGGTGTGCGGCTGTATGAGGCGTTCATCGTCAAATGCCGTGCCGATGCGCAGCCGGGGCAGGTCAACCTCTCCATCGATCAACTGTTGCACATCCACAATGAGGAGGCGCGGCACTTCAAGCTGCTCAGCGATGCGATGGAAAAACTCGGCGCCGATCCGACCGCGATGACGCCCTGTGCGAATACGACGGCGGTGCAGTCCATCGGCATCCTGCAGGTTCTCACGGATCCGCGTACCACCATCGCACAGTGCCTCAACGCGATGCTGACGGTCGAACTGACCGATAACGCCGCCTGGGAACTGTTGATCCAACTCGCGAACGAAATGGGTCAGGACGAAATGGCGGCGCAGTTCGAGGAGGCGCTTGCCTCGGAAGAGGAGCACCTGGCCATCATCAAGCAGATGCTGCAGGACGCGGTGATCGCGGAAGCCGGTTGAGCGCGATGCTCTCGAGCAAGACGGCCCGCTTGCGGGCCGTTTGCATTTCTGCGTGCGCTTAGTGCGTGCGCGGCGCGTACCAGCGGCAGGTGCCGGCGATCAACCGGTCGGCGATGGCCGGTCCCCAGGACCCGCGGCTGTAGATGTGGACGGGCGGCGGATTCGCCAGAATCGGATCGACGATGCGCCATGAGGCTTCGACGCTCTCGCGGCGCGCGAACAGGCTGTGATCGCCGCGCATGGCGTCGCCGATCAACCGCTCGTAGGCATCCGGCTCTTCTCCGCGGGCGTTCAACGCAAAGAGTTCCACCGCCTCGCCGCGCATCTGTTCGCCGTGCGACTTGATGCGCGCGCCGACGGCGATGGCCACCCGGTCGGGGCCGAGACGGAAGCGGAAGTAGTTGCCGAGTTTCTGCTGCCCCGCCTGCTCGCGGAACATGGGCGAAGTCGAGGGCTCCAGTTCCACGATCACTTCCGTGGCAGTGACGGGAAGTTCCTTGCCTGCGCGAATGTAGAAAGGCACGCCTGCCCAGCGCGCCGAGTCGATGTGCATGCGCAGCGCCACATAAGTTTCCACCTCCGAATCGGGCGCGACACCTCGCTCGTGGCGGTAGCCGTCGTACTGGCCGCGGACCACGTCTTCGGCGCGCAGCGGCCGCGCGGCGTGGAGCACCGCGATCTTCGCCGCCTGCAGGCTTTGCAGCGTGTCGTCGGCGGGCGGTTCCATGGCGAGGATCGATACGACCTGCAGCAGGTGGTTCTGCACCACGTCGCGCATGGCACCGACTTCCTCGTAGAACGGACCGCGGCTGCCTACGCCCAGCCGCTCGGCCATGGTGATCTGCACGCTGCGCACATGGCCGCGTCGCCACACCGGTTCCAGGAAGGTGTTGGCGAAACGAAAGTAGAGCAGGTTCTGCACCGGCTCCTTGCCGATGTAGTGATCGATGCGGAACACATCGTTCTCGTCGAACACGCGCTCCAGCGTCGCGCTCAGTTCCTGCGAGGAGGGCAGATCGCGGCCGAAGGGTTTCTCCACGATGACGCGCGATTCACGCACATTGGAACTGCCGCCCAGGCTTTCGATCACGACGGGGAACATCGCCGGCGGAATGGCGAGGTAGTAGAGCGGATGCTCGCAGCCTTCCAGTCTGCGGCGCAGCGTGTGATAGGTGATGACGTCGCGGTAGTCGCCGCCGACGTAGCGCAGCAGGCTGCACAGATGTTCGACCGCGGCGGCGTCCGCTTCACTGCGATCGCGCAGCGCTTCGTGCACGCGCGCGCGGAAGTCCTCGTCGCTTAGCGCCTCGCGTGCAACGCCGATCACGGGGCATTTCAGCTTCCCCCGGCGCACCAGTGTGACCAGGGCGGGAAAAATCTTTTTCGCGGCGAGATCACCCGTTGCACCGAACAGCACCAGGGCGTCGGAGTGATGGGTCTGCGTCATGCGGTGGAACTCCTCGTGGCGGCTGGACAAAGACCAAAGCATACAGCCCGGTCGCGCGCGGCGCAGCCGCACAGAGCGGATCGGGCAGCGGGGGCGATACAACCGCCGTGCCCGGATGCAGCCTCAGGAGAGGGTTTCGACCTTGCCCTGCAGATCCATGAGCAGCAGTTCTACCGTCAGCGCGGGGAACTTCTGCCGCACGAGATCGCGTAGCTTGCGCAACTGCTCGGCGTGGACGTCCGTTTCGCGTGCGGGCGTCCGGTGCAGGTCCGCACCGAGGATGACCTTGTAGGCGCCGCAATCGCGATGATCGATCACCATCAGGCGGCCGACCTTGTGCAACTGGATGGCAACCTCGAGGTGGTCCCAGAAGGTGCGGTTCCACGCCGGATATTTGTCGGTCACGGCGCCCAGCGATGCGCCGGCGAGGACGATGTGATCGTAGTTGTTGCGCAGGCCGCGATCGCCCATGTAGCGCTCGATGTCGTCCATCAGGCGGAAGTCCATGCAACTAAGCAGCAGCGTATCGACGTTGGCGGCGGCGCGCGCGGCGGAGAGCGGGAGCGCGACGCCGAACAAGGCGGCGCCCGCGCCGAGCGCGGCGTGGCGGATGAAGCGGCGGCGATGCGGCGTCTGATTCATTGTTTTCTCCTTAGCGATCATGCGGCGGTTCGTTTGCCAGTTCCACGGCGGAATCGACGAAGTGGAAGCGCAACACGGGCGGCTTCCATCCCGGCGCGCTTTGCAGCACTTTGGCGACCGAGTCGTTCAGCACCAGCTCGACACGATAGGCCGGGGACAGGGTGTTCTCGTAATGCGGCAGCACCTTGGTGAGGTAGGCAAGTTCGTGTTCCTCACGTCGGATCGTGCCCAGCGTTTCGAGCAGCGTCAGCTTGGGCCAGTGCTCGCCGCCCGGACGGCGGTAGGTGACGACATCCATGAATTTCAGATAGTCGGCGTAAAACGGATCGCTTTCCTCGATGCTCTTGCCGTTCGAGTAGATTGCGTCCATCAGATAGGTGATGGTGAGGTTGCGCGGCGTCTGCTTGGCCCAGGAGCGCAGGATTTCGTGCAGCGTGTCGGACAGACACAGTTCCAGATGGCCGCCCGCGACATAGACGTGCGAGGGCGTGACCTCCAAGCCGAACTCGCCGCCTTCGGATTCCACCCAATAATCCGGATCGCAATCCTCGACGAAGTAGAGCTTCGCCGGCGTGTCGTCCTGCAGATAGACCACCGGAATGCGCTTGTTCCTGGCGAAGCTCACCGCCTCGTCGATGCCGCGTTTGGAGGCGAGGCGCGCGTCGTGGAACGAAGTGGGGTGGGTGACGATGAGCACTGCATCGCTGTCGAAGCGTACCTGGCCGGGAGCGGTGTAGGCATGCGGCGGGCAACTGGCGATCGCCGCTTGGGCGACGAGACCGAGGAACAGCGCAAGCAGGGTACGCATAAGGGCGTGGACGCTGAAATGGGGCGCAGCTTACACGGCCGGCGTGAATCGCGCAGCGTCAAAAATACCGGCGGACCGATTTGCAATAAGCCCGATAAGCATCGCCGAACTTGCGCTCGAGGTAAGCCTCCTCGCGCAGGATCACGCCGTGGTGCATGACCACCGCCAGCGGCACGAAGACCAGCAGCCCCCATGCGCTTTGCAGCAGATAGGTCAGCCCGAGAAAGGTGGCATGCAGCCCCAGGTAGAGCGGATTGCGCGTGTAGCGGAACGGTCCCTGCGTCACCAGCGCGGTGGCGGGGCGGTTGGGCGGCACGTTGGTGCCCGCGCGATGCATGGTGGCGCTGCCCCATAACACGACCGCGATACCGGCGACGGTCAGCGCCGCACCGATCCAGACGCGGGCCGGGTGCGCATACAGCGACCAGGGCATCAGCCGTTCGAGGATGACGACGAGCAGGAGGGCGCCGGCATAGAGCAGCGGCGGCAGCGCGATGACGCCGGGCACGTCGCGCTCGGTCATGGCGTCTCGAGGCCCAGCAGGTCGAGACTGTGCAGTCCGACTTCGACGGCGCGACGGCCTTCCTCGATGGCCTCCTTCGCCCGGTGGTAGTCGAGCAGGCCCAGGTGCGCGAGGCGCGGCGCGATGACCAGTTCCGGCGGCTCGCCGGCCATGCGGCTGCGTGTGATACGCACCTGCATGATGTTGAGGCTGGTGGCCATCACGTCGAGCATGGAAGGCAGCAGCGGTTCGTCAAGCTTTTCCGGCGCGCTGGCGAAGCCGAAGGTTTCCTGCAGCTTGCGCATCCATTCACTCACGACGCCGCTGGACGCCGGTTCCTGCGCCATCACCTCCACGTGCGGACGGCGGCTGAGCAGGTCGGAACTGAGATCGACGGCGATGACGATTTCGGCGCCCATCGCCCGTGCCAGGGACACCGGCACCGGATTCACCAGTCCGCCGTCCACCAGCACCATGCCTTCGTGCTTCACAGGCGTGAACAGGCCGGGGAGGGCGATCGACGCGCGCACCGCCTTGACCGTGGAGCCCGAGCGCAGCCAGATTTCGGCACCGCTGTGCAAGGCGGTGGCGACCACGCCGAAAGGCATGTCCAATTCCTCGATCGGGCGGTCCAGAAAGTTCTTGCGGAAGAAGGCCATCAGCCGCTCGCCTTTGAGCATGCCGCCATTGAGGCCGAGATCCATGAACGAGACCACTTCACGCACGCCCAGCGTGAGCACCCATTCCTCGAATTGCTTCAGTTGTCCCGTTGCATAGGCAGCGCCGACGAGGCCGCCGATCGAGGTGCCGCACACGATGTCGGGACGGACGCCCGCTTCGTGCAAGGCCTGGATGACGCCGATATGTGCCCAGCCGCGTGCCGAGCCGCTGCCCAGCGCCAGCCCGACGCGCGGCTTGCGCCGCCGGGTCGCGCTGGTTCCGGTCAGGGCGAGTTGTGTGCTCGGGTTCTTTTTCTGTGTCATGTTGCTCCCCACGGACGTCGAAGAGCATAAGACGCGCCCGTCCGCGCAGGCAAGGCGGCGGTGCGGCCAATGCAGCATTACTTCCCCGCCGGTTCCGTCATCGGTTCGAACTCGTAGATGCCGCCGTCGGCCATCAACGAAAGATGAAGATGGCCGTCTTGCACGATGTAGGAGCGCACGTACGGCCAGTGCCTGACGATGCGGTCGTGCAGCGACCCGGGTGGGCAGGCCGCACGCGTCGACACAAGCGGTCCGAACTGCAGTTGCGGCGGATCGGCCCTCCAGGTGGCACGGCCGCGGTTGCAATCCATGCGCACAGCGACCGTGCCGTCCGCGTCGAAGCGCAGCGTGTATTTCGCCTTGTCGTCGGGAACGAGCAACGTGTCGTCGCCGCCTTGGAATCGCACGAGTTGCCACGCCGTGCCGGCGAGGGTGGCCGACTCGGGTTGCGGCAGCGCTTGCGCGCAGCCGGTCACGAACAGTATGGCGATGATCGCGGCAAGGATCGTTCTCATCGCTGCGTGTCTTCGAGGGTCAGATCCAGTTCGGGGCCGAGCGGCACGACGCCGTTGGGATTGATGGTCGGATGACTGCGGTAGTAATGCTGCTTGATGTGATCGAAGTTCACCGTTGCGGCGACGCCGGGCCAATGATAGAGGCGGCGCGTGTAGCGCCACAGGCGGGGGTAGTCGACGAGCCGCCTGAGATTGCATTTGAAATGGCCGTGGTACACGGCATCGAAGCGGATCAGCGTAGTGAACAGTCGCCAGTCGGTTTCGGTGACCTGCTCACCCAGCAGATAAGGCTGGTTTTCCAGCCGGGCTTCGAGCGTATCGAGGCAGGCGAACAGGTTGCGAACTTCCTCCTCGTACACGTCCTGCGCCGTGGCGAACCCGGCCTTATACACGCCGTTGTTCACCGCATCGTAGATTTCCGCGTTGAGCGCATCGATGCGAGGAAGTAAAGCCGTCGGCGCGTAATCGCCCGCCTTTGCGCCGATCGCATCGAAGGCCGTGTTGAACATGCGGATGATCTCGGCCGACTCGTTGCTCACGATGGTGTCGCGTTGCAAATCCCACAGCACCGGAACGGTGACGCGTCCGCTGTAGTCGGGCTGCGCGCGCAGATAGAGTTCGTACAGATATTTCGCGCTGCAAACCGGATCGGGCACGACGCCGTCGCCCGGTTCGAAATGCCAGCCGTGTTCGCCCATGTACGGATGCACGACGGAGACGCCGATCATGGCTTCCAGTCCCTTCAGCGTTCGGAAAATCAGCGTGCGATGCGCCCACGGGCAGGCGAGCGACACATAGAGATGGTAGCGGCCGGCCTCGGCCTTGAAGCCGCCGGCCCCGCTGGGACCTGCGCCGCCGTCCGGCGTGATCCAGTTGCGGAACTGCGCATCGCTGCGGATGAAGCGGCCGCCCGTCCCGACGGTGTCGTACCATTGATCGTGCCATTTGCCGTCGACCAGTAATCCCATACCGATTCTCCGTTTGAGTGTGTGCCACGCGGCCTGTTTATTGCATGCGTGGGCCATCCGAGACCGATCGGTGCTCCTCCCCCTACCATGCCACAGCTTTACGTCTACGCGGCAGCCGTGGTGCTGCTATGCGCGCTGGCCGCTGTTGCCTGGCGGCTGCGATCCGCGCTGCGCGAAACCGCGCGCCGTCTCGACGAGGCGGAGCGTTGGATATCCGGCGTGCGC
>Ga0079224_100009484_pt1 | contig 13271 bp, 12 predicted proteins | sample Stecom2015_FD_80414 | JGI IMG/M metagenome (GOLD analysis project Ga0079224, IMG submission 80414) | Agricultural soil microbial communities from Utah to study Nitrogen management - Steer compost 2015 | ecosystem: Environmental > Terrestrial > Soil > Agricultural land | place: USA: Utah... | reverse complement strand
GCGACCTCCGGTGAAGTGCCGGCGCCGGGACCTCAGTACCGGGTTGGAGAGCGTTCCCTGGCGCTGCTTCTCAGACCCATGTCATCAGCCCCATCTCCAGCGGATGGCTGAGGAGCTCGTGGCGAGGGTAGACGCGGATGCGGTAGTCGAGCTTGCCCGAGAGCCCCGGGCGCAGCGCGAGCGCGAAGCGATGCTCGCCGGAATCGAGCGCGCCGGCGTGAGGGAGGTCGTGGCTGTGCTCGATGGGAGGGCTCTCGCGCGGCTCCCGCGATAGCAGGAGCTCCACGCGCACGTCGGCGGGCGAGAGGCCGTTCAGGCGCACGGCGACCTCCACCGGAATCGTCTCGCCGAATTGGATGCGTCCCGGCGGCTGGTCGAGCCGCCGCGCCTGAACGCCCGGCCAGGCCGCCCGCACGCGCGCTTTCCAGGCGGCCACGGCGCGCGCGGCATGGTAGTCGTCCTCGGCGTAGCGGCGTCCCTGGCGGGCGGCCGGCAGATAGAACTTGGCGACGTACTCGCCGAGCATGCGCGAGGCGTCGTACTGCGGCAGAAGCGAGGCCATCGAGCGCTTCGCCTTGAGAATCCACCTGGGCGAAGTGCCGTTGGTCCGGTCGTAGTACAGCGGAATGACCTGGTGCTGGAGGATCTCGTAGAGCGAGCGCGACTCCTCCTGGTCGCGCCGGTGCGGGTCGAGCTCGGGCGAGGCGGGCTGGATCGCCCAACCGTTCTCGCCGTCGTAGCCCTCGTCCCACCAGCCGTCGAGGATGGAGAGGTTGATGACGCCGTTCATGCCGGCCTTCATGCCCGAAGTGCCCGAGGCCTCCAGCGGATAGACCGGGTTGTTCAGCCAGACGTCGACGCCCGAGACGAGGCGCCGCGCGATGTGCAGGTCGTAGCCCTCGAGGAACAGGATCTTGCCCTCGAACTCCTCCTGGCGCGAAAGATGCACGATCGTGCGGATGAGCTCCTGCCCCGGCTCGTCCGCCGGGTGCGCCTTGCCGGCAAAGAGGAAGAGCACCGGCCGCGCCGGGTCGTTGAGGAGGCGGCGCAGGTAGTCGAGGTTGTTGAAGAGCAGCGTCGCGCGCTTGTACGTGGCGAAGCGCCGGCCGAAGCCGATGGTGAGAACGTCCGGGCGCGCGGGATCGGCGAGACGAAGCAGCCGCTCGAGGTGCGAGGCGCTCCCGTGGTTCCTCGCGTGCTGGGTCGCGAAGCGCCGGCGCACCATGTGGAAAAGGCGCGTCTTCAGGTCCTGGCGCACGCTCCAGAACATCTGGTCGGGGATGTCGCGGATCTTCTCCCACACGCCGGGATAGCTGAGCCGGTGCATCCATCCCACGCCGAGGAAGCGCTCCAGCATGGCGGCCCATTCGGGCGCGAGGAAGGTCGGCACGTGCACGCCGTTCGTCACGTAGCCCACCGGGTTCTCTTCCGGCGGGACCTGTGGCCAGAACTCCTGCAGCATGCGCTGCGAGACGCCGCCATGGATGCGCGAGACGCCGTTGTGGAAGCGCGAGCCGCGGATGGCGAGCGCGGTCATGTTGAACTCGCCGCCGTGCGGCGCGCGCGCGAGCGCCGAAAGCCCCTCGGGCGCGCCGAGCTCCGGGAAGCAGCTCTTCAGGTACGGAAGCACCGTGGGATCGCTGAACTGGTCGTGCCCGGCCGGCACCGGCGTGTGGGTCGTGAAGACCGTGCTCGCCGCCACGGCCTCGAGCGCCGGCTCGAGCGGCACGCCGCGCGCGACGAGGGCGCGCACCCGCTCGAGGATGAGGAAGGCCGCGTGGCCTTCGTTGATGTGCCAGACGGTCGGCCGGATGCCGAGCGCGGCGAAGGCCCTTACTCCGCCCACGCCTAGGATGATCTCCTGCTCGAGGCGCGTGGTGCGGTCGCCGCCGTAGAGCCGGTGGGTGATGCCGCGATCGCGCTCGTTGTTCTCCGGGATGTCGGTATCGAGGAGGTAGAGGCGCACGTGGCCGATGCGCGCTTCCCAGATCTTGACCGTCACCGCTCGCCCGGGGAAGTCAATCACGATCCGCGCCTCGGTTCCCGGCTGGGCGCCCTCGCCGCCGGCGAGGACGGGCTCGATCGGCAGGGCGTCGAAGTCGGAGTCGGAATAGAGCGCGTGCTGCCGGCCGTCGGCATCCACCGTCTGCACGAAGTAGCCCTGGCGGTAGAGGAGGCCCAGCGCCACGAACGGCAGCTGGAAGTCGCTCGCCGCCTTGCAGTGGTCGCCCGCGAGGATGCCGAGGCCCCCCGAGTACGTCGGCAGGCTCTCGTGCAGGCCGAACTCGGCGCAGAAGTAGGCCACGAGGTCGTCGGGGCGAAAGCCGCCGCCGTTCGCCTTGAAGGGCGGCTCAGCGAGGTAGGCGTCGAAGGCGGCGAGCACGCGGGTGTAGTTGTCGAGGACCGCCGGATCCGAGGCCGCCTCGATGAGCGTCTGCTCGTCCAGCTGGCGCAGCATCGCCTTCGGGCAGTGCCCGGTCGCCTCCCAGAGGGAAGGGTTCAGCGTGGCGAAGAGCGCCCGCGTCGGACGATGCCAGCTGTACCAGAGGTTGCCGGCGAGCTCCCGCAGCCGCTCCAGGCGCTCGGGGATGCGCGGATTCACTTCGAGGGTGTAGCGGGTGCCGGGACGCATGCGGGTGTGGTGGAACTCGCGCTGGGGTGACGGCGATGCGTGACTGCGGGTAAGGACTGCGGTGGGTGGTGGACTCTTCCGCGGTGCGAGTTGCGGAATCTCGGTTCAGGGAATCGGAACGGCGGCGACGAGCTGGGCGCCGACGTCGATGCGCCGGGCGCTGTCGTGGGCGAGGCGCAGGCGGTGCCCGGCGATTCCCGGCAGGACGGCCTGCACGTCTTCGGGGATCACCTGCTCGCGGCCCTCGAGCAGCGCCCAGGCTTTCGCGCAGTGCACCAGCGCCAGCGCGGCGCGCGGCGAGAGGCCGGCGACGTAGTCGGAAGTGCGGCGCGTATAGTCGACGATCGCCTGCACGTAGTCGAGCAGCGGCTGCGCGACGTGGATCTTCTGTACCTCGGCCTGCGCCTCGACGAGCTCGGCCGGCGACATCGAGGGCTCGAGCGTCGCGAGGAGATCGCGCCGGTCGGTGCCCATGAGGAGCGAGCGCTCGGCCTCGCGGTCCGGGTAGCCGAGCTCGATGCGCAGCATGAAGCGGTCGAGCTGCGACTCGGGCAGCGGGAAGGTGCCGACCTGCTCGCCGGGGTTCTGCGTGGCGATGACGAAGAAGGGCTCGGGGAGGCGGCGCGTCTCGCCTTCGGCGGTCACCTGGTGCTCTTCCATCGCCTCGAGGAGCGCCGACTGCGTCTTGGGCGTGGCCCGGTTGACCTCGTCGGCGAGGATCACCTGGGCGAAGATGGGGCCGGGATGGAAGCGAAAGCCGCCGCCGTCGCGATCGTAGATGGACACGCCGAGGATGTCCGCCGGCAGCATGTCGCTCGTGAACTGGATGCGCTGGAAGTGAAGCCCGAGCGAGCGCGCGAGCACGTGCGCGAGCGTCGTCTTGCCCACGCCGGGCAGGTCCTCGATCAGCAGGTGCCCGCGGGCGAGCAGGCAGGCGAGCGCGAGGCGCACCTGCGTCTCCTTCCCGAGGATGATGCCTCCGGCGGCCGCGATGACGCGCTCGATCGCCGAGGTTCCGGCCCTGCGGTGCGGGAATTCCGCCGTGAGAAGCATGCGGTCATTGTAACTGATGGGATAAGATCCCCTTGGTGAGCACGGCCTTTGTCACGCACTCCGATTGCCTCAGGCACGAGATGGGCAGGCATCATCCGGAGTGCCCCGAGCGGCTCTCGGCCATCGAGGATCAGCTGATCGCTTCGGGCATCGGCCAGCATCTCCTGCGCTTCGACGCGCCGCTCGCCACAGACGAGCAGCTCGCCCGCGTGCATCCGCCGGAATACCTGAGCGCCATTCGCGACGTCGCGCCGGAGGAAGGCATCGTCCATCTGGATCCCGACACCGCCATGAACCCGCACAGCCTGCAGGCCGCGCTGCGCGCCGCCGGCGCGGGCGTGAAGGCAGTGGACCTCGTGCTCGCGCGGGAGGTGGGCACCGCGTTCTGCGCCGTGCGCCCGCCCGGCCACCACGCCTGCCGGGCACGGCCCATGGGCTTCTGCATCTTCAACAACGTCGCGGTGGCCGCGCGCCACGCCATCGTCGAGCACGGGCTCGAGCGCGTGGCGATCATCGACTTCGACGTGCACCACGGCAACGGCACCGAGGACATTTTTTCCGACGATCCGAATGTCCTCATGGTCTCGACCTTCCAGCATCCGTTCTATCCGTACAGCGGCACGGAGGCTCCCGCGCGCAACATGGTGAACGTTCCGCTGCCCGCGGGCGCCGGCTCGCGCGAGTTCCGTCAGGCGGTCGAGGATGCCTGGGTTCCCGCGCTCGACGAGTTCTCGCCCCAGCTCGTGATCTTCTCCGCCGGCTTCGACGCGCACGTCGAGGACGACATGGCCCTGCTGCGGCTCGTGGACGGCGACTACGCCTGGGCGACGCAGCAGGTGAGGGCCATCGCCGAGCGCCACGCCGAGGGCCGCATCGTCTCCATGCTCGAAGGCGGCTACTCCCTCTCGGCCCTCGGCCGCGCCGCCGTGCAGCACATACGCGTGCTCGCCGGCCTGGACGCTTAGAGCCTATACGCCGCCAGGCCTTACGCCGAAAACTCCACCGTCAGTCCCGGCAGCGCAATCCCGCTCAGCTCGCTACGCCAGGTTTCGCCCGGCTGGATGGAGAACGCGGCCGTGACCGTGCCCGTCGTGACGAGCTCGCCTGCGGCGAGCGGCGGGTAGCCGGGCTGCTTCGCGAGCACCGAGACGAGGTGTGCGACGGCAAGCAGCGGGCTGCCGAGGACATTGGAGCCCTTGCCGGTCTCGCGCAGCTTGTCGTCGCAGAAGAGCGAGAGCGAGAAGCTCGAGAGCGCGGCGACCACGTCGTCGCCGAGCGCGGCAACCGGACGCTGCGGACCGACGATCAGCGTACCGTGCAGCGCGCTGTCGGCGATCGTGTCCGCCACGGCGAACTTCCACCCGGGATAGTGCGACTGCACGATCTCGTAGCCGTGCGCGATCCAGTCTACGCAGCGAAGCACGCCCGCGGCGTCGGTGCCCGCCGCCGGCGCGGCGGCGAAGTGCAGCACGATCTCCGGCTCGATCTTGGGCTCGGCGAAGCGTCCGATGCGGCAGCTCGCGCGGCCGGTATCGGCCTGCACGACCGTGCGGTCGTAGACATAGCCCCACATGGGCTCGTTCACTCCGTAGGTGGGCCAGATGGCCGAATTGGTGAAGCCGATCTTGCGACCGACCGGTCTTGCGCCCTCGGCAAGCCGCGCCGCGTGCACGAGGTGCGCCACCTCGTACGCCTTCGCCACGTCGAACCCCGGCAAGCGCGCCGCAATCGGCTCGAGCGCCTTGCGTGCGTCCTGCGCCGCCTTGATCTCTTCCGCCAGCCGGCGGAGCTCGTCCTTGCCACTCGTCATAGGTTCATCCTTGTGATTTCCGTTGCATTTCATGCGCCGTCGCGAAGCGCCTGAGCAGGAGCTGGTAGATCCAGGCCGCGAGGAACCGCGGGATCTTGTTCTCCGAAGCGATGAGCTCGACGACGGCGAGCCGCGCGTCCGGCCGGCGCAGCACGTCGATAAACGCCTCGCCTGATTGCGCCTGCTCGAGGGCGCGGAAGACCGAGCGCACCTTCAGGGCCGCAAGTAGGGGGCCGACGACGCCCCAGTAGCCGAAGATCCAGAAGAGCACGAGCGTGATGAGCAACGCGTACTGCTCGCGCGGCGCCTCGAAAAGCAGGTAGTACGTCGCGTAGGGGACGAACGTGGTCAGGCCGGCGAACCACAGCAACAGCGCCCAGAAAAGTGCGCTCAGGCCGGCCTCCGCTTCAGGGCGCAGCCTTTCGAGGCTTTGCCGCGCTGCGCGCCGCTTCGTCCGCGGTGATGGTGTAGCCGAGCTCGTACAGGGCGCCTTGCGGCCGCGAGGCGCTGTGCTGCTCGAAGGCGCTCGCATCGAGGAGCTCCGCCGCGGCGCTCTGCAGCGCGGCCGAATCGTGTCCCGTGGCGAACAGAACCCACGTCATGTCCGCGTCGGCGCCTCGCATCGACTGCTCTTTCGTCATCGGCGGCTTGACGGTGGGCCGGAAGAGCGTCGCGCCGGCAATGCCGCGCTTCAGGGCGAGCGCGGGCACGACCTGCTGTCCGAGCCATCCCAGCGCGTCGTACTCCTTTCCGGATGCCGGCGTGAAGCGGACCGCGACCGCCGCTCTGCCCAGGCCGAACCCCGAGCTCGCCACGACGGTGCAGAACCCGCGCATCATGCCCCGGAAGCCGCTCATCGTCTGCGTCGTCCAGGGCGTGGGATTGTTCAGGCGCTCGAGATACGGCGCGGACGTCCCGACCTCCACGCCGGTCATCTCGTAGATCGCCATGTACCGGGGGCTACCGCCTTCCGTGGTCCACCGCGTCCCGCGCACGAACCCCGGGACCGAGAGCCTCTCGTGCATGTGCTCGTAGGTGTGCCAGTCGTCGTGGTCCGCCGCATCCCCGGCGAAGTCGTAGAACAGCAGCATCGCCGCGTCGGTCATCAGCGCCATGTTCTGATCTTTATTCTCTATTGTCTGCGGCTGATCTTACTCCCTGATTCGGGTACTTCACGGAAGCGACGCGGTTCAGGCAGCAAGGCGCTGGCGCGCAAGGAGGATGCGGGCGGCGTGGTCGAAGGAGGCGTCCTCCGGTGAGGCGATCGGGACGCGCTCGGCATCGGCGAGCCTCGAGTAGTTGTGGTGCGAGGACTTGCGGTAGGCCGGATCGTAGTGCTCGAGGAGGAGTCGCCCGACGAGCTCGCGCCATCCGCCGCGCCCGGCGAGCGCTTTCCATTGGGCGATGCGCTCGCGGCCGTGGAGGGCGACGAGGCAGTCGAGCTGGCGGCCGAGCGCCGCGGGATCGGCGAGGAAGTGCCGGTATTCCTCCAGGAGAAGCGAGACCCGCGTCTCGACCGACGCCTCCAGCAGCACGCACGCGCTTGCCCGCATGCGCGCCATGAGCGCCTCGGGCACCTGAAGCTGTCCGATCTTCTTCGACTCGCCTTCCACGAACACCGGCCGCGTCGGGTCGAGGCTGGAGAGCGCCTGCAGCACCCGCGACTCGAAAAGCTTCTGCGGCGGCTGCGGGCGATCCGGCAGGGTGCCGAGGACGGAGCCGCGATGCGCGGCGAGGTCCTCGAGATCCAGCACCTGGGCGCCGGCGCGGGCAAGGGCGGCGAGCAGGCGGCTCTTGCCGCTGCCGGTCGGACCATGGATGACCCGGAAGGCATGGCGCCCCGGCACGGCTTCGAGCTCCTCGAGCACCCAGCGCCGGTAGGCGCGGTACCCGCCTTCCAGCGTACGCGCTTCCCAGCCGATCTCGCGCAGGATGTGCGCCATGGCGCCGGAGCGCTTGCCGCCGCGCCAGCAGTACACGAGCGGCCGCCACTGCCTCGGCATGTCCCTGAAGCGGCTGGCGATATGGTCGGCGACGTTCTTCGCCACGAGCGCCGCGCCGAGCTTCTTCGCGTCGAAGGGCGAGACCTGCTTGTAGAGCGTGCCGACCTCGGCGCGCTCGGCGTCGCTCAGGACCGGCGTGGAGATCGCCCGGGGGATGTGATCTTCGGCATACTCCGCGGGGGTGCGGGCGTCGAGGATCGCGTCGAACTCGGTAAGGATCGACGCACCCATGGCGACTGAGTATCCGGCGTCGCGCTTCACCTGCCGGATTGTAGGCAGAAATAATGGAGGCCGCGGCGTGTTAGCCGTGGCAGGAACCGGGAGAGGGGCGTGGCGAAGGCTGCGAACTGGCGAGCGGACAGGGAGGCAGGCGCAGCGCTTCATCCGCCCGCGGCCGGGGGCCCGGATCCACGCCTCGCCGCCGAGAAATATCGCCGCCATGCGCCGGGCTACGACGCCTCGGCCGTGCGCACGATGCCGGTGCGCCGCCGAGCGGTCGGCCTGCTTCGGCTGCAGCCGGGCGAGCGCGTCCTTGACGTGGCGTGCGGCACGGGCCTTTCCTTTGCCCCGCTCCTGGAGGCCGTCGGCCCGTCCGGCCGCGTGGTCGGTGTCGAAGTGAGCCCGGACATGATCGGCCTTGCCCGCCGCCGCTGCGAGCGCCACGGCTGGCGCAATGTCGAGCTCGTCGAGGCGGCGGTGGAAGCGGCAAGCCTGCCCGCACGTTTCTTCGACGCGGCGCTCTTTCACTATACGCACGACGTGCTGCAGTCGCCGGCGGCGCTCGCCAACGTCCTTGCGGCCATGAAGCCCGGGGCGCGCATCGCCATCGCCGGCATCAAGCTGCCGCCGCTGTGGCTTCTCCCGGCGTGGCCCTGGCGCCTCCTCAAGGCTCGCCCGTACGTGACCACCTTCCGGGGCCTCGGTCGTCCGTGGCGGCGCCTCGCGCCCTACCTGGACGGGCTCACCGTCGAGCCGGTGATGCTCGGCACGAACTATCTCGCGCACGGCGCGCTCGCCGTGGGGAGTCCGTGACCATGGCCAGGAAGCGCGTCCTCGTCGTCTTCCCCAAGGAGTGGGACCGGCAGGAGCTCGCGCGCGCCGAGTATTCGGACTACGACCTCGTCTACGCCGGCTTCGACCTCTTCCGCTTTCCCTCCAACGCGCGCCTCTTTGCGTTCGACGCAGTGCGCTTCGTCGACCGGCTCGCCGAGCGCTGGCGCGGCCGCATCGACGGCGTCTTCAGCAACAACGAGTACTTCGGCGCGCTCATCGCCTCGGCAGTCGCGGAGCGACTGGGACTTCCCTGCACGCCGCCCGGCGTGGTCATTACCGCCCAGCACAAGTACTACTCGCGCCTCGCGCAGCAGGAAATCGTGCCGCAGGCCGTGCCGCGCTTCGCAGTGTTTCCGCACGACGTCCGCGAGCCGCACGCGATCGCCCTGCCGTTCCCCTTCTTCGTGAAGCCCGTGCGCGCCACGTTCTCAGTGCTCGCGCGGCGCGTCGAAGATTTCGCGGCGCTGCGCCGGCATCTCACCTTCTCCTGGCTCGAAGAGAGAATCATCCGCCGCCTGGTCAAGCCGTTCGGCGACCTCATGCCGCGCTATACCCGGTTCCAGGTCGACGCCCATCACATGCTCGCCGAGGAGATCCTGGAGGGGCAGGAGGTGAACGTCGACGGCTATGTGCACGAGGGCGAGGTGCGCTTCATCGGGCTCTCCGACGCCGTCATGTTTCCCGGGACGGACGCCTTCCAGCGGTTCGTCTACCCCTCGCGCGTGCCTGCCGACGTTCAGGCGCGCATGAAGGCGCTCGCGACGCGGCTCCTCGACGGGCTTGGCTATCGGCACGGCTTCTTCAACATCGAGATGTTCTGGGATCCGCGCACCGACGCCATCCGCCTGATCGAGCTCAACCCGCGGCTCGCCTCGCAGCTCGCCGGCCTTTACCAGCGCGTGGACGGGCTTTCGCCGCACCGCATGCTCCTCGAGCTGTGCACGGGTCGCCGGCCCGACGAGCGGCGCATGCCCACCACCTGCCGCGTCGCGGCAAGCGTGGTCTCCCGGCGCTTCGACGGCTGCGCGCTCGAGCGCTCCCCCGATGCCGCGACGCTCGCGCGCGTGCGGGCGCTCTATCCCGACGCAGCCGTTATGCTGTATCTCAAGCGCGGCCTCGCGCTTGCGCGCGAGATGAAGTGGCTCGGCAGCTACCGCTATGCCGTGGTGAACCTCGGCGGCGCGAGCGAGCAGGACCTTGAATCGCGCTACCTCGCGATCCAGCGGCTGCTCGGCTTCGAGCCGTCCTGAAATACAATTCAGTCTCGTTCCGCAATGTCGTCCTCGTCATCCTCCGCCAATCCTCCCTATAGGAAGACCCCATGGACCGCAGAGCTTTTCTGAAATCGTCATCCGCATCCGCCGCCGTCATTGCGGCGCTGCCCTGGCATGGCGCGCTCGCAGCGCCCGCCAAGGGCTGGCGTCGCTACGAGATCACGACGCAGGTCGAGATCGTCGAGCCGCGCGGCGTCTCGCGCGCGTGGATTCCCTTGCCGGCGGTGGACAACACCGACTGGCACCAGTCCCTCGGCAATGCGTGGACGGGCAACGCCCAGCGCATGGAGATCCTGAACGACGGCAAGTACGGCGTGGCGATGCTCTACGCAGAGTGGCCCGCGGGCGTCCCCAATCCGCGCGTCATGGTGACGAGCCGAGTGCGCACGCGCGAGCGCACCATCGACCCGCTGCAGCGCGCGAGCGGCATCGACCTCCCGGCCGCCGACCGCGCCTTCTACACGATGCCCACGGAGATGATTCCGACCGACGGGATCGTGCGCAAGACCTCGCTCGACATCACGCGCGGCGCGAAGACCGATGTCGAAAAGGCGCGCGCCATCTACGAGTGGATCGTCGAGAACACGTTCCGCGATCCCAAGGTGCGCGGCTGCGGCTGGGGCGACATCAAGGGCATGCTCGAGACCGGCAACCTCGGCGGCAAGTGCGGCGATCTGAACGCGCTCTTCGTCGGCCTCGCCCGTGCCGCCGGCGTGCCGGCGCGCGACGTCTACGGCCTTCGCGTGGCGCCTTCCGAGTACGGCTACAAGAGCCTGGGCGCCGGCACCGAGAACGTGACGAAGGCGCAGCACTGCCGGGCCGAGTTCTTCGCACGGGGCGTGGGCTGGGTGCCGGTGGATCCTGCCGACGTGCGCAAGGTCGCGCTCGAGGAGCCGCCGGGCAACCTGCCGCTCTCGCATCCCAAGGTGCAGGCGGCGCGCCGGCGGCTCTTCGGCAACTGGGAGATGAACTGGCTCGCCTACAACACCGGCCACGACATCATGCTGCCGCATTCGGGCGCGCCGCGGCTTCCTTATCTCATGTACGTCAACGCCCAGAGCGGCGGCGAGATGCGCGACCAGCTCGATCCCGACTCGGTTCGCTACTCGATCACGGCGTGGGACCTCGGCGCCTGATCGATCCCGGCGCGCGCCCGGCGGCGCGCGGCGCGAGGTCGCTCACCGCTGCGAGGATCGCCCGGCGCTCCGCCGCGGGTGCGAAGAGCGCCCGCCGCTCGCGCAGGGCGGCCTTGAGCTGGCGGTAATAGGCGTGATCGCGCCTGCACTTGAGGATGAGGGCCGCGAGCTGGCGCTCGTCGTGCAGGCGGAAGTAACCGGGGTAGCGCGGCCCGAGCATGCCGACGTTTCCCGAGACGCGGGAGGCGAGCACCGGCGTGCCGATCCTCGCGGCCTCGGCGATGACGTTGGCGCCACCTTCCATCGCAGAGCTCACGACGAGCAGGTGGCTCGTCGCGATCCATCGCAGCGCACGCGGGTGCGACACGCTGCCGAGCCAGCGGTATCGCGGCTCGCGGGAGGCCCAGCGCTCGGCCTCCCGGCGCATCGCCGGATCGAGCGCCGCGCCGACCTGGACGAGCTCGAAGTCCTCGCCGGGCAGGTGGCGGGCGAGGGCGAGCACGGTCCGGAACGGATCCTTCTCCTCGCGCAGGTGGCCGACGACCGCCAGCCGGAAGCGCCGCGCCGGAGGCGCCTGGCGAAGCGCCGTGTCGCTCGACTGATAGACCACGCTCGCCTTGCGCCGCGCCTCGCGCGGCAGCTCGGCAAGGGCGGCTTCCTGCAGCACGATGAGACGGTCGGCAGCCGCGAGCGATTCGCGGGCTTCGCGCGAGCGGGGGAGATCCCTGTAGAGATCGGTGCCGGTGAGCGCGACGACGAGCGGCCTTTCAGGGTGCGCCAGGCGGAACGCGGCCACCGAGGCATGACTGCGCCTCGCGTGGAGCGCAAGCAGCAGGTCGCAAGGGGCGCCATCCCACGAGAGCGCAACGCGCACGCGCCAGCCACCCGCGCGCAGCATCGATGCCCAGCGCGTGGCGGTATGGCGGTTGCCGTTGCGCGTGCCCGCACGCGCGGGCGTGACGAGGGTTATGCGCGGGCGCGCCTGTCGCTCCTTCCCTGCGGCACCGCGGTTCGATCGACGCTTGGCCATGGATAAGCCCCGCGGCATGTTAGCCGAAGACCTCGTGGCGAGCCGCCGCGGCACCGCGCGCGCGACGGCGGCGCTCGAGCACGCGCCGGAGCGGCTCCTCGGGCCGAAGCTCGCCATCGTCAATCCGCCGCTCTGGGAGCTCGGCCACGTCGGCTGGTTCCAGGAGCGCTGGTGCCTGCGCGCGCGTCCCGATGGCACGCTCACGGACTCGCTCCTGCCGCAGGCCGACCGGCTCTACGACTCCTCCGCCGTGCCGCACGCGACGCGCTGGGACCTGCCGCTGCCTTCCCTCGCGGAGACGCGCGCCTACGTGGCGGCGGTCCTCGAGCGCGTGCTCGATCGGCTCGAGCGCGAGCCGGAGGACGAGCGGCTGCGCTACTTCGTGCGCCTCGCGACGTTCCACGAGGACATGCACGCCGAGGCGTTCCACTACTCCTGCCAGACGCTCGGCTATCCCGATCCGTTCGGCGGGGGCGAGCTGCAGGGGCGAAGCGAGGGCCCGGGCGAGGACCTGTCGTTCCCGGGCGGTCCGTTCGTGCTCGGCGCGGTTCGCGGTCGCGACGCCTTCGTGTTCGACAACGAGAAGTGGGCACACGAAGTGGTGCTGCAGCCGTTTCGCATCGCCGCCCGTCCGGTGACGAATGGCGAGTATCTCGCCTTCGTCGAGGACGGCGCGCCGCCGCCGCGCTACTGGCGCTACATCGGCGGCCGCTGGGCCGAGCGCCGCTTCGGCCAATGGCGCGCCCTCGACGAGGCGCAGCCCGTGCGCCACGTCGACTGGCACGAGGCCAACGCGTATTGCCGCTGGGCCGGCCGGCGCCTGCCGACCGAGGCGGAGTGGGAATGCGCGGCCGCCCATCCCGCGCTCGAGTGGGGCGCCGTCTGGGAGTGGACCGCCAGCGACTTCCTCCCGTATCCGGGCTTCGCCGCGGACCCCTACAAGGACTACTCGCAGCCCTGGTTCGGCACGCACAAGGTGCTCCGCGGCGCAAGCTTCACCACGCCGCGGCGCCTCGTCCGGCGCACTTTCCGCAATTTCTATGAGCCGCACCGCTACGACGTGTTCTGCGGCTTTCGCACCTGCGCCCTGTAGAATCGCCCCATGAACGCACCCGACAAGCTGGAGAAGATCCGTCTCACCGAGTTCAGCCACGGCGGCGGCTGCGGCTGCAAGATCGCCCCCGCGGTGCTCTCCGAAATTCTCGCGGCGAGCCCGGTGCGCGGCCTGCCCGCCGAGCTGCTCGTCGGCAGCGAGACCGCCGACGATGGCGAAGTCGCCG
>Ga0079224_100009483_pt1 | contig 13271 bp, 13 predicted proteins | sample Stecom2015_FD_80414 | JGI IMG/M metagenome (GOLD analysis project Ga0079224, IMG submission 80414) | Agricultural soil microbial communities from Utah to study Nitrogen management - Steer compost 2015 | ecosystem: Environmental > Terrestrial > Soil > Agricultural land | place: USA: Utah... | reverse complement strand
TCCGGGTCGGGATCGGCCGCCTCGTGCCCGCTGCGCGGGTCGCCGATGCAGGACACCGGCGGGTTGCGGTCGTCGCGCACCTGGCAGGCCTGGTTGCACAGCACGCACGGGCGGATCCGCTCCGGCTCGCCCGCGCGCAGCAGCCGGACCAGCCGGGCGTCGGCGATCTGCGCGCGCACCATCTCCACCAGGTCGGCGGCGCCGGCGTCCAGCGCGGCCTGCGCCTGGACCGGGTCGGCCACGCTGCCCTGCAGCGCCACCAGGGCGCGGCCGCGGGCGGCCCGGCGCATCGCCGCGCACAGCTCCAGGTTGAACCCGGGCGGGGTGTGCGCGTCGGGGCGCAGCGCGCGCGGGGCCATCGGGCCGGCGCGCACCGCCGTCAGCAGGTCGGCGCGGGGCGCCAGCAGCCGCACCTGCCCGGCGGCCTGCCCGGGGGTGGTGCCGGCCCAGGGCGCCAGCTCGTCGCAGGAGATCCGCAGCGCCAGCACCCGGTCGCCGCCGATCGCGGCGCGCACCGCGTCCAGCACCCGCCGGGTCAGCAGCAGCCGGTCCGCCCCGTAGGCGTCCTCGCGCAGGTTGCTCAGCCCGGACTGGAACTGGCGCAGCAGGGAGTAGGCCCCGGCGTCCACCTCCACCCCGTCGGCGCCGGCCTCGCAGGCGGCCGCGGCCGCCGCGGCGAACCCGGCGACCACCGCCTCGATCTGCTCCTCCTCCATGGCGGCAGGCATCTCCCGGGTCACCACGTCGGCGACCGGGGAGGGCGCCCACAGCACGTGCTGGGAGTGGGCGCTGGAGCCCTGGCCGCCGGCGTGCCCCAGCCCGGCCAGCACCAGCGCCCCGTGCGGGCGGCAGGCCGCGGCGATCCGCCGCCACCCCGGCGCGCACTCGGCGGCCAGCGGAGCGTACTCATAGGGGTGGTCGTCGGCGGTGACCGACGCGGTCTCGGTGACGATCACCCCCGCCCCGCCCTCGGCGCGCCGCCGGTAGTAGGCGGTGTGCCGGTCGGACAGGGCCCGGCCCCGGCCCAGGTTGGTCTCGTGCGCGCCGAAGACGGCCCGGGAAGGGGCGGTGCGCCCGGCGAGCGCGACGGGGTCGGTCAGCAGCGGCACGGCTCAGGCCTCCGGGGCGGCGGGGGAGAACCCGGCCAGCGGGCTCTCGTCGCACGGCGCGGCGGGCGGCGCCGCCTCCGGCTCCGGAGGCCGGCGGCCGATGGAGACCGGGACCGGGCCGGCGCGCCGCGGCCGGGTGCGGTGCGAGTGGTCGCAGGAGGGGGCCGGCGCCGACCCCGGGGGGACCGCGGCCAGCGCCGCCGCCCCGTGCCCCTTGACGCACTCGGGGTCGGGGCCGTCCAGCGGCAGCCCGGTGAAGAACTTGGCCGCCATGCACCCGCCCCGGCAGGCGTCGTAGGCGCCGCAGGAGGAGCAGGCGCCCCCGTCCTGAGGGCGGCGCAGCTCGGCGAAGAGCCCGGAGCCGCGCCACACCGCGGCGAAACCGCCCGGCCCGCGCACCGAGCCGGCGCGGAACCGGTCGTGCAGGGCGAACGGGCAGGCGTAGACGTCGCCCACCGGGTCGATCAGGCAGACCACCCGGCCCGCGCCGCACAGGTTGAGCCCGGGCAGGGCGCGCCCGTAGCCGGACAGGTGGAAGAAGGAGTCCCCGGTGAGCACCTGCTCGCCGTGCTCGACCAGCCAGTCGTAGAGTGCGCGCTGCTGCTCGGCGGTGGGGTGCAGCTCGCCCCAGACGTCGGCGCCGCGGCCGGCGGGGCGCAGCCGGGTCAGCCGCAGCCGGGCGCCGTGCTCGTCGGCGATCCGCTTGAACGCGTCCAGCTGGCCGGCGTTGTGCCGGGTCACCACCACCGACAGCTTGGGCTCGGCCAGGCCGGCGCCGGCCAGCGCGCCCAGGGCGCGCATCGCGGTGGCGTAGGAGCCGGAACCGCGCACCGCGTCGTTGACCTCCGGGGTGGCGCCGTCCAGCGATACCTGCACGTCCACGTAGCCGTCGGCGGCCAGCCGGCGCGCGGCGGCCGGGGTGATCCGCACGCCGTTGGTGGAGAACTTGACGCCGACCCCGCTGCCGGTGGCGTAGGAGACCAGCTCGAAGAAGTCGGGGCGCACGGTCGGTTCGCCGCCGCCGATGTTGACGTAGAAGACCTGCATGCGGCGGAGCTCGTCGATGACGGCCCGCGCCTCGGCGGTGTCCAGCTCGCGGGGGTCGCGCCGCCCCGAGCTGGACAGGCAGTGCACGCAGGAGAGGTTGCAGGCGTAGGTCAGTTCCCAGGTCAGGCAGATGGGGGCGTCCAGGCCGCGCTGGAAGTGGTCGACCAGCCGGGTGCCGGACGCCGGGGCCTCGGAGGGCTGTGCCACGGCGTTCCTCGGGGGGGTCGGGAGCGGTCGGGGGAGCGGTGCGCCCGGCTCGCCACCGGGGGCCGGGCCGTTCCCCGGGGCGCCGGAGGGGCGGCCCGCCCCGCTCAGCGCGGCGGGCGGTCGGTCGGCGGAGAACCCGTCGCGGGTCGCGGATCGCGGAGGGCGGGCGGCGGCACCGGCCGCTCCGGTGCGGCCGCCCGGGGGACCGATGCCGTGGGCCGCCGCCCGCCCGCGCGGCCCTCCGCCGGTCCGAAGGCATCACCGGGCCCGGCCGTCCACCCCGCGGGGCACCAGCATGCCGCCGGCGGCCAGCGCCGCCAGCGCCCGCTCGTAGCGGGGCAGCGACCCGGCGGGGACGCCCGCGTGCTCGCAGGCGGCGCGTGCGCTGGGCCGCCCGTCCAGGGCGCGCACCACGTCGAGCAGCAGCCGGTCCTTGAGGAAGGAGAGCCGGCGGGTGTCGAAGTGGTAGAGCAGCGCCCCGAAGGGCTCGGGGCGCACGGACACCCGCGGGTGCAGGTCCCAGGCCCGGCCGGGGTCGAAGGCGGCCGGTGCGGGGCCCGGGGAGGGGGCGGTCGGCACGGCGCCGCCTAGTAGACGCCGCACATGCCGTCGATGGACACGTCCTCGACGAGCAGCTCGTCGTCGAGCAGGGCGGCGTCCTCGGCGGGCGCGTCGCGCGGGGTGTCGTCGGGGGAGGAGGCGGTCGACTCGGGGCTCATGGGGCTCCCTTCGCGAGGGGGCGCGCGGGCGCGCCCGTTGTGATCCGCGCCACTGCCCGTACCATAATGGCACCGAGTGCCGAAAGGAAGGGCCATGGCGGAGACGATCCCGGCCCCCGCCGCGGAGCCCGCCCGCGCCGGCCGCCGCCGCTCCACATCCCGGGCCGCGCTGGAGCGGATCGCCCTGGAGCTGTTCGACCGCGACGGGTTCGAGCACACCACCGTCGACGACATCGCGGCCGCCGCCGGCATCGGCCGGCGCACCTTCTTCCGCTACTACGCCTCCAAGAACGACGCGGTCTGGGGCGAGTTCGACCTGGAGGCGCTCCGCGCCCGGCTGGAGTCGCACGGCCCGCAGACGCCGATGATGGACGCGATCCGCGCGGCCGTCCTGGAGTTCAACCGGGTCGAGGGGGAGGAGGCGCTCCGGCACCGCCGCCGGATGGAGCTGATCCTGCGCGTCCCGGCGCTGCAGGCGCACTCCACCCTCAAGTACGCCGAGTGGCGGTCGGTCGTCGAGGGCTTCGCGGCCCGCCGCACCGGCGAGCCGGCCGGCTCCCTGCTGCCGCGCACCATCGCCTCGGCGGTGCTCGGCGCCTGCATCGCCGGCTACGAGCAGTGGCTCGCCGACGAAGGCGCCGACCTGCAGGAACTGCTCGACCGCGCGCTGAGGGAACTGGCGGCGGGGTTCGGCCGGCTGGGCTGAGCCGAAGCGCCGGGCCCCTTCGCCCCGGCGGCCCCTCCCCACCGGGCGGACCAGGCGGGGCCGCCGCGCCCCCGGCGGCCGCCCGGCGCCCGCCGCGACCGGAGGGGCCGTCCCGCAGCGGGACCGCGGCGGGCGGTGTGCCGTCTTCGATGGGGAGGGGGCGGGGCCGAGGCCCGGCGCGGGTGGGCACGGGGCCGGGGCGGGCGGGAAAGCGCGGGGCGTCGCGCCGGGGGAGCGGCCGCCTCGCAGGCGGCACCGGGTGGCCACCCGCCTACCCGCCGGCCTCTGCGGGAGGCCCATGGCATTGGGCGCTCTCCGGCCCGGCGGCGGGGCCGGCGCCCGGACCCTTCGCCTAGCCGACGCGGAGCGCCCCGCTGGGGCACGAACGGGCGGCCTCGGCCGCGGCCGCGCGCAGCTCCTCCGGTGGGTCCGGGAGGAGAACCGTGACCAGCCCGTCCTCGTCGGCCTGGTCGAAGACCTCCGGTGCGGTGAGCACGCACATGCCGGAGCCGATGCAGACGGTGGTGTCGGCGGTGATCCGCATCGCTCCCCCTACCAGGTGACGGGCAGTTCGTGGAGGCCGTACACGAGGCCGCCGTGCTTGTAGGGCAGTTCATCCGCAGGCTCGGCGAGCCGCAGGGTGGGGACGCGTGTGAACAGGGCGGAGAACGCGATCTCCAGCTCCGCCCGGGCGAGGTTCTGCCCGAGGCACTGGTGCACGCCGTAGCCGAAGGCGACGTGGCGCCGGTCGCCGCGACCGACGTCGAGCCGTTCGGGCTCGGGGAACACCTCAGGGTCCCAGTCGGCCGCGGCCAGCAGGGCGAAGACCCCGTCGCCCGCGCGGATCGCCGCGCCGCCGAGTTCGGTGTCCTCGGCCGCGATCCGGGCCGTGACCAGGTCGGCGATGCTGAGGTAGCGCAGCAGCTCCTCGATGGCGCCGGGGAGCAGCGCGGGGTCGGAGCGGAGTGCGGCGAGCTGGTCGGGGTGCTCCAGCAGCGCCGCGGTGCCCAGCGAGATCATGTTCGCCGTGGTCTCGTGGCCGGCGTTGAGCAGCATCAGGCACATCATCAGCAGGTCCTCCCGGGCGAGCTCGCCGGCGGGTTCCAGCTGCTCGGTGGCCAGCCTGCTGATCAGGTCGTCACCGGGGTCCCGCTGCTTGCGGGTGATCAGCCCGTCCATATAGGCGCGCAGTTCGCCCAGGGCGGTCGCGAACTGCTCCGGGGTGCTCGTCCTCGACACGGCGGCCCTGCTCCTGCTCTGGAAGAAGGCGTGGTCCTCGTAGGGCACGCCGAGCAGCTGGCAGATCACCAGCGACGGCGCCGGGAGCGCGAACGCCTCGACCAGGTCCACCGGCGGGGCCGCGGCGAGCAGGTCGTCGAGCAGCCGGTCCACGGCGGCCTGGATGCCGGGGCGCATCGCCTTGACGCGCTTGTGGGTGAACTCCTGGATGAGCATCCGCCGGTAGAAGCCGTGCTGCGGCGGGTCCATCCGGATGAACGGCGGGCGCCGCAGGACCTGCGCCTGCCCGGGGAGGATCGCGGGGAAGCCGGGGCGGGTGCCGTCGGCGCTGAAGGCCGGGCTGCTCAGCACGGTCCGCACGTCCTCGTACCGGGTGGCCAGCCAGGCGGTGCCGCCGGCGGGCAGCCGCACCTTGGAGACGGGTTCCTCGGTGCGCAGCCGGTCGTATTCCGGCGGTGGGGCGAACGGGCACCGGCGCTGGATCGGGAAGCTTCGGCTGTCGGGAGTCGCGGTCCGGGCCATCAGGCACTCCTCGATAAGTGAAGGAAAATCCTCCGGTTAGCGTTGAGGGTAAGCTAGCACAATCGGAGGCGATCCCTCCATATCCCGAGGGCGCCGCGAGCAGAAGGGCACCGGTTGACCGAGAGCACGAACCGGCTGCGGGCGGACGCCCGCCGCAACCGCGAGCAGATCATCGGCGCGGCCCGAGAGGTCTTCCTCGAGCAGGGCATCCACGCATCGCTGGAGGAGATCGCCCGGCGCGCCGGCGTCGGCATCGCCACCCTCTACCGGCGGTTCCCCGACCGGCACACGCTCGTCGAGCAGGTCGCCCTGGACAACATGGCGCTGATCGACGACGAGCTGGACCGCGCCGCCGCCGGGCACCCCGGCGCCTGGGAGGCGCTGGCGCAGCTCATCCGCCGCCTGGTGGAGCTCCGGGTCGGCGTCTTCATGCCGGTGCTGGCCCACACCCTGGAGGAGGACATGCGCGGCGAGGGGGGAGCGCTGAAGGAGAGGCGCGACCGGCTCTTCGAGCGGCTGGAGCATCTCATCGGCGACGCCCGCCGGCAGGGGCGGCTCCGCCAGGGCGTCACCGCCATCGACATCATGGTCGGCGTCATCAAGCTGTCCCGCCCGCTGCCCGTCATCGGCGCCGAGCTGAACGAGATGCTGGTCGACCGGCAATTGGAACTGTTCCTCGGCGGCCTCCACGCAGTGGCGCTGGACGCCTCCGAGCCGCTGCCGGCGCAGCGGCTGACCCTCGGCGAGGTGGACCGCCACCTCAGGAAGGCGGAGTAGCCGGCGCCGCTCCTCCGCCGGGAGCACGGCCGGCCCGATCCGGCCGAGCGGGACTTCGGGCGGCGGCCTTCCACGCAGGCGGTGCCCGAAGCCCGGCGGCGGTCCTCTTCGGAGGGCCGGGCCGCGCCGAAGCGCCGCATTCCCTCTCCGGGGAGGCTACTCTGATCTGCGCGCCCGATTCCGTTCCCGGGTGGCCGATTCCTCCGGGCGGTGGATTCACTGCCGAGGAATTCCTGCGCATGCAGGGCCTTTCCCCGCACGCGCAGCTGATCGACGGCGGCCTCGTCTTCGCGAGTCCGCAAAGGAAGTGGAATGCTTCGGTCGTCGGGTTCCTCTGGGCCGAACTCGATGCCCAAGCACCCGATGGTCACCGGGCTGATCGAGAGATGGCGGTGCGACTCGGCAAGCACCAGGTTCCCGAACCCGATGTTCTTGTAGTCAGTACCGAAGCGTTCGAACGGGAGACGCCGGACACCCACTACCTGCCGCAGGACCTCCTGCTGGTGGTGGAAGCCGTTTCTCCGGACTCCGTCGACCACGATAGAGAAACCAAGCCCTGCAAATACGCCCGCGCCGGAATTCCGTATTTCTGGCGGGTGGAGAAGGAGGGCGGGCGAACCGTCGTCTACACCTACCAACTCGACCCGGCGACGAAAGGCTACGGACTCACCGGAATACACCACGGGCGACTCAAAACGGACGCGCCGTTCCCCGTCGTCGTCGACCTCGCCGCGGTCCGCGCGAAACGGGGCTGATCCGGACCCGGCCGGGGCCGGGCGCCCGTCAGGCCTCGCAGTGCATCGGCCCGCCGAGGTAGGTGAGCGTGTCGGCGAAGGCCGCCTCCATGTCCATCTCCACCCCGGCGGCGTCGGCGTAGACCCGGTGCAGGTTGAGCACGATGCGCTCGGCGTCCGGCCAGTCGGCGAACCCGCCCAGGTCGGCCTTGCGCGCGGCCTGCAGCGGGGTGAGGCCGCCGGCGCGGCCCCGCTCCGCGATGCGCTGCACGAGTTCGTAGTAGCGGGCCTGCTCGTCCAGGCAGCGCCGCACCTCCTGCTCACCTGAGGGCAGCGGACCGTGCCCGGGCACGACCGCCTCGGCGCCGAACGCCGCCAGCCAGTCCAGCGCGCGGCGGGCGCCGTCCAGCGAGCCCATGAAGATCAGCGGGGTGACCCGGTTGAACACCAGGTCGCCGGCGAACAGCACCTTCTCCTCGGGCAGCCACACCACCGCGTCGCCGGGGGTGTGCGCGGTCTCGCCGGGATGGTGCACCTCCACCCGGCGCCGGCCCAGGTGCACCGCCAGCGACGAACGGAAGGTGAGCGCCGGCGGGCGGAGCACCGCGTCGCTCCAGTCCGGCATCGGCTCCCAGATCCGCGGGACGCCGGAGAAGAACGGGTCGGCGACGATGCCGTCGCGGGCCTTCTCCTGGGCGGCGATCAGCGTGGACTCGGGCAGCAGGTGGTTGCCGTAGGTGTGGTCGCCGTGCTGGTGGGTGTTGACCGCCAGCCGGATCGGCGCGCGGCCGGTCGCGGCCGCGGCGGCGTCCAGGAACCGCCGGGTCCGCTCGGAGGAGACGCAGGTGTCCACCACCAGGGCCTCGCCGCCGTGGTCGGCGGTGACCAGCCCGGCGTTGTTCACCCACCAGCCGCCCTCGGGCTGCACCCAGGCGTGCGCGCCCGGCGCGACCTCCACCAGCGCTGCGTCGTCCGCGTTCAACCGGTACACCCCCAGTGCCCTCGCCGCGGCGGGGCCTTCCCCGCCGCGGGCAGTCTCGCGCATCCGCACCGCACCCGTCGAGGCCGCCTCCGCGGGCTGTGCACGACCCCCGCTCTCCACGCGCGCCGATCTCGGCGTCGCCGCCGTCCCGACCGGTTTCGAGCCGGTTCCGAGGCGGCCGCAACGCCGGGACCGGCGGGGGAGGCGCGGGCGGAGGGCCCGGGTCAGCGGGGAGTGAAGCGCACCGGCAGGCTGGTCGGGCCGCGCATGATGCCCGCGGGGAGCCGGGGCGTGGGCTGCTGCGGGGCGGCGAGCTCCATGTCGGGCAGCCGCTCCAGCACCGAGCGCAGGCCGATCTCCCCCTCGGCGCGGGCCAGCGGCGCCCCCAGGCAGTAGTGGATCCCGTGGCCGAAGCTCAGGTGCCGGGCGTCGCGGCGGGTGACGTCCAGGACGGCGCCGTCGCCGGGGGAGGCGCCGTGGTTGGCCGAGCCCAGGGCGACGGTCACCACGTCGCCCCTGCGGATCAGCTCCCCGCCCAGCCGCACGTCCTCGGCGGCGAACCGGCCGGGGGTGAACTCCACCGGGGCGTCGTGCCGCAGGAACTCCTCCACCGCGCCGGGCAGCAGATCGGGGTCGGCGCGGAGCAGGTCGGCCTGGGCGGGGTCGCGCAGCAGCGCGTCCAGCGCGTTGCCCAGCAGGTTCACCGTGGTCTCGTGCCCGGCGATCACCAGCAGCACCGAGGTGCCCAGCAGCTCGTCGTCGGAGAGCCGCCCGTCGTCCTCGTCGCGCACCCGGGACAGCGCGCTGAGCAGGGCGTCGTCCGGGTCGCGCCGCTTCTCCTCCAGCAGCTCGGCCAGGTAGCGGCGGAGCAGCACCATCCCCTCGGCGGAGTCGGCGCCGGGGATGTTGCCCAGTCCCTGGTTGGACCAGTGCTGGAAGTCGGCGCGCCGCTCCTCGGGCACCCCGAGCAGCTCGGAGATGACCGTCATGGGCAGCACCCGGGTGTAGGACTCCACCAGGTCGGCCTCGCCGAGCGGGGCGATGCCGTCCAGCAGCCCGTCGCAGATCTCCTGGATGCGCGGGCGCAGCCGGACCGCGCTGCGCGGGGTGAACGCGCCCGCGACGAGCTTGCGCAGCCGGGTGTGGTCCGGCGGGTCGGCGGTCAGCATGTTGCCGGAGAACAGCGCGTCCCGCGAGTACTCCTGGCGGGAGACCAGGCCGGCGCGGACCGGGTCCTTCATCAGCCCCGGGTGGGTCAGCGCCTCCCGGGCCACGGCGGGGTCGACCACCACCCACCCGGTGAACCCGTCGGCGAACCGGGCCCGGTGCACCGGCGCCTTCCTGCGCAGCTCCGCGAAGCGCGCGGGGGAGTCGGCCTTGAACTCCGGCCCGTCGAAGAGGGGGAGATCCTCCGGCGGAGCGGCGCGGTCCTGATCGGTCATGGGTCCACCTCCACGGTGCGTACTCCCGGCCCGCCCACCGCCCCGGTCGGGGCCTTGGAGGCCGCGGTCCTTCTCACCCCGCCGGCCTTCGGGGCCGGCCGCCTCTCCCCGCCGAGCCTAGGCGCACCGCCGCCGGGGCCGCAGCGGCCCCTCGCCACCGGGCGGCCGGACCGCCTTCGGTCCGTGCGCTCGAAATTGACGCTTACGTGGTTGAAACGATTTGACAGTGCAGGTCAGCGGCGAGGCCGGCGGGGCGCGACATCACTCACAGCGCCGGAGGCGCCGAACCGGAAAGAACACCGCGCCGCCCCGCGTTGTCGGGTCTTCGGGGCGCGGCGCGCCCCGACCGTCCCGCGCAACCGTCCCGAGAAGGGGAGCACCTTGCCCATCGCGCTGCTCGCTCTGGCCCTGGGGGGCTTCGGCATCGGCACGACCGAGTTTGTGGCAATGGGCATCCTGCCCGAAGTCGCCGAGGCCTTCGGGGTCTCCATCCCCACCGCCGGCTACATGATCTCCGGCTACGCGCTGGGCGTGGTGGTCGGCGCACCGGTGCTGGCCGCGGCCGGCGCCCGGCTGGACCGCAAGCACCTGCTCATCGGCCTGATGGCCGCCTTCACCCTGGGCAACCTGGCCTCCGCGCTGGCCCCCACCTTCGAGGTGCTGCTGGCGGCCCGCTTCCTCACCGCCCTGCCGCACGGCACCTTCTTCGGCATCGGCGCGGTGGTCGCCGCCTCCCTGGTGCCGGTGACCAAGCGCGCCCAGGCGGTCTCGCTGATGATCGCCGGGCTGACCGTGGCCAACATCGTCGGCGTCCCGCTGGGCACCGCGGTCTCGCACGCGTTCGGCTGGCGCAGCACCTACCTGCTGGTCACCCTGGTCGGCGTGGTCACCCTGCTGGCGCTGATCGCCTGGGTGCCCTCGCAGAGGCCCAAGGCCGGCGCCTCGGTCCGCGCCGAGCTCGGCGCGCTCCGCCGCGGCCAGGTCTGGCTGGCCCTGGCGGTCGGCGCGGTCGGCTTCGGCGGGATGTTCGCCTCCTACAGCTACATCTCGCCGATGATGACCGACGTGACCGGGTTCGGCCCCGGCGCGGTCACCCTGGTCCTCGCCGTCTACGGCGTCGGCATGACCGCCGGCAACCTGGTGGGCGGCCGCGCCGCGGACCGGGCGCTGATGCCCACCATGTACGCGTGCATGGCCGCCATCGCGGTGGTGCTCCTGCTGCTGCACGCGGTGGCCCCGTACAAGATCCCCGCGGTGGCCGCGGTGTTCCTGCTCGGCTTCGCGGGCAGCGCGCTGATCCCCTCGCTGCAGATGCGGCTGATGAACGCCGCCGCCGACGCGCCGTCCCTGGCGGCCGCGCTCAACCACGCCGCCCTCAACACCGCCAACGCCGCCGGCGCCTGGCTCGGCGGCCTGGTCATCGCCGCCGGGTACGGCTACACCGCGCCCAACATCCTGGGCGCCGGGCTGGCCGTCATCGGCCTCCTCCTGGCCCTGCTCTCCGGCCTGATCGACCACCGGCGCAAGGCCCCGGCGGCCCCGTCGGGCGGGGCCGCCGAACCCGAGCCGGCCGAGCTGCGCGGCTGAGCCGCCCGCGGCGCACGGAACGCGGCGGGAGCCGGGAGGCCGCCACGGCCCCCGGCTCCCGCCGTCCCGGCCGCCTCAGGCGACCTCGTAGAGCAGCCCGGGGGTGTTGTTGCGCGGCGAGCCGACGGCGGTGGTGACCTTGCGCGGCACCAGCTCGGGGTCGGGCACCGCGTCGATCATCTCGTTGACCCGCGCCTTTCCCGTGGCCGCCGGGTCCAGCCAGTCGCCGACCATGTCCATCGGCAGGATCACCGGGGCGCGGTCGTGGATGAAGCCGAGCGAGTCGGTCGCCGGCCGGGTGAGGACGGTGCAGGTCCACACCCAGTGCGCCGGGTCCTCCTCGGGCACGTCCGGGTCGGGCCACCGCTCGTACAGGCCGGCCAGCGGCAGCACCTCCTCCTCCGGGCCGTGCAGGTAGTAGGGGATCTTCCGGCCGCTCTCGGTCTTCTGCCACTCGTAGTAGCCGTCGGCCGGTACCACGCAGCGCCGCTTGGTCGCCGCCGAGCGGAACGACGGCTTCTCGGTGACCGTCTCCGACCGCGCGTTGATCAGCCGCGACGCCATCTTGCGGTCCTTGGCCCACACCGGCAGCAGCCCCCAGCGCACGTTGCGCATCCGCCGCACCGGCCCGTCGTCGGCCGCGTCCTCCAGGACGATCCGCACCGTCTGGGTCGGGGCGATGTTGTAGGACGGCGCCAGCTCCTCGCCGACCCGCTCGTCCACATCGAACAGCGGCAGGAGCTCGTAGTCCTTCCGGGCGCTCACGAAACGGCCGCACATGGCTGATTCCTCCCCCGAACGCGCACGCCCCGGGCGGGCGCGCCGCCGTCCTCCATGTTCGCACTGGACCACCTGCCTAGCAGGGGGCACCGACAGACCGGGGCGGGGGATGCTCCCCGCCGCCCGCCCCCTCACCCCCGGGAGCACCCGCGAGGGAGGCCGCGCTGATGCTCGGCGCCGCCGTCGCCGAGACCGCGGTCAAGGCCCGGTCCGGCGGCAGCGCCTTCGTCCAGGACGCCGGGGCCGAGGTCGCAGGCCCGGCCGAGGGGCGGGCGGCCGGCCCCGCCGGAGCAGCGCGGGCCGGGCCGCCGCTTCGAGCGGTCCGAGGGGCGGGACCGAAGGCGTTCAGCGGCCGGCTCGCCGGTTCCGCCGCCTCACTGCAGAAACGATGCCTGAAGCAGGTCGCACCTGGAAGACCACGATGGCAGTCCTCGATGAATGCGCACCCGGTCGGCGTCCGGATAGTCGGGCGGCGCGTCCCCTATTCCCTGTGCGTCGAGGAGATAGAATTCCGCCAGGTCGCCCGCGGCGACGAGTTCCGCCTCCGGGTGAAAACCGATCCTCAAGCGAAATGAACCGCCGGCGCGGCCGGGAGCGCTGGAGAGGGCCGTCAGGGCCATGAAGGGCATCTGCTCCGCAGAAGAGGTCCAGCCGAACGACCGCAGGCCCCGCACCACGAGCAGCGCGGAGTTCCCGTCTTTGAACTGCAAGGAAGTGCGCATTTCGAAGAGGAGCGCCGCGACGGACGTCAACGGGCATACCCGGGAGTCGAGCAGCTGGGCCTCCTGCAGGGCGTCCGCCTCTCTCAAGGGGTCCATTTCGAGCGGCCTGGGCGCCGGCGAAGAACTCCTCGCTCTGACGAGGTCTTCCATCGAGATCATGGGAGCCCGATGCGGTTGCGGGGGGCGGGTCCGCCGATCGCCTTCCCGCTCACGGGATCGGCCGGCCGTTCATGATCGTCCATGCGGGTCGCATCTCCGTCGGGCTGTCGGTGTTCTCCGGCGGCGGCAGGATCCGGCCCCTGCCGGGCGCAGGGGAAGAGATCGGAGCGCGGTGGTTCCGTCTCACCTGAACCGCCCGAGCCGGGCGCCCCGCCCCTCTCCGGAGAGGGGCGGGGCGCCGCCGCATCCTACCCCTCCTCCATCAGCTCCGAGCGGATGATGAACCGCCGGCCGGTCGGCGCCTCCAGGGAGAAGCCGCCGCCCCGGCCCGGGACCGCGTCGATGGTGAGGCGGGTGTGCGCCCAGTAGGCGAACTGGGCCCTGGACATCCAGACCGGGACCGGCTCCGGGGTGCCCACCTCCAGGTCGCCGAGGTGGACGTCGGAGCCGCCGGTGCGGAACTCCCCGGCCGGGTAGCACATCGGGGAGCTGCCGTCGCAGCACCCGCCGGACTGGTGGAACATCAGCGGCCCGTGCTC
>Ga0079224_100009482_pt1 | contig 13273 bp, 13 predicted proteins | sample Stecom2015_FD_80414 | JGI IMG/M metagenome (GOLD analysis project Ga0079224, IMG submission 80414) | Agricultural soil microbial communities from Utah to study Nitrogen management - Steer compost 2015 | ecosystem: Environmental > Terrestrial > Soil > Agricultural land | place: USA: Utah... | reverse complement strand
TCTCCACCAGTGCCACATAAATCGATCAAATCATACCCCGGAAATTCTACTTTTTGACAGAGGTCGTACATCGCATTGCGGAAGCCGCTCAGCTCCTCTACACGGATACTTCGCATGCCGTATGTCGTCATAAAAGCCGCTATTTGATGCGAATCGTATTTTCCGGTCGCGATATTCGTAAGAATACTGTATGCTTCTTCCGTTGTGAATGTTTTATACTCAAATAAATGAGCTAGTATTTCTTTCATATTATTCAGGACAAAAATCTATAAAAAAGGCCTGCCTAATTTAGGCAAGCCCACTATCTTTTGATGTAAAAATTTCAAGCAATAGGTTTTTGCCACAACATTAACTGTTGTGCCACCACCAAGCTCTATTTACATTTTTTGATTTCATTTTTATTACTATACAATAGCAAATGTCTAATATTTGTTAATCAAATGCAAGAAAAATTGTGAAATTATGCAAAAAAGATGTTGATGGGCTGCTTTAATACGTCACGAAATGTGCCTTTTCGCCTTTAGATACAAGTGTAAACGATGCGATTTTATCCTGTGCGATATAAACAGCGAGCATCTGACGGTTGCGGTAACGTAAGAAATACATCTTATTTGTAGGTTTTCCCTCGGGGTCGATATCGCGAGTTTCCCGTTTAGGCAAAGCTTGAAAAGGGATATAGGCTATTTCGTCTATATTTTTTGGTTGCAAGTTGATGCGTATTTCTTCGATACTGGCTTCTAAGTAATCGTATTCTTCATCTGTTTCTGTCTGTTGTAATAATACATATCGATTCAGGATAACATCTGGACGTAGTGTTTCATCCGCTATATCGGAAATAAAATCTTTGATAAGGGCAATATCGGTTTGGGTGGTCGTTTCAGTGGTTTGTGCTGTAACGAGCGAAATCGAACAGAAAAGAAGGAGAAACCTTTGCAATATTTTTAGCATAAAAGCGTACTTTATAAGTAAGACCGCTTTTCAAAGAGAAGGATTAATACCTTCTCTTTTTAGTACTCGTCTTCGTTAAAGAAGAAATCATCTTTTGTTGGATAGTCTGGCCAAATTTCCTCAATGTTCTCATAAGGTTCGCCATCGTCCTCCAGGGCCTGGAGATTCTCAATTACCTCAACCGGAGCCCCTGAACGAATACCATAGTCAATTAACTCATCCTTAGTTGCTGGCCATGGTGCGTCTTCCAAATGTGAAGCAAGTTCTAGTGTCCAATACATATATCTACTATTTTAGTGAATCCGTTTTTTTCGCAAAAATAACATTATTATCCACTAAATCAAGTCAAACGATTGTTATTAATTTTGTTTTAGTGTAATTTATTGTGGCACAGATGAATAAAATTATATATTTTCAAAATCAGACCCCTTTTCTTTGAGTGCATCGAGTCTGGGGTGTACAGATTTGATGTCAGGGTTGGGATAGTCATCCTCAATTAGACCGTCGCGCATCCGGACGATGCGATGCGCGTGTTGTGCTATGTCTTCTTCGTGGGTTACCAAGATAATGGTGTTGCCCCTCGAATGTATATCTTCCATGAGGCCCATGATTTCGATAGATGTTTTCGTATCTAAATTTCCCGTAGGTTCGTCTGCCAAAATAATGGAAGGATCATTAATAAGAGCACGCGCTACGGCTACCCGTTGTCGTTGTCCACCGGATAGTTCGTTGGGTTTATGGTCTACACGATTTCCTAATCCCACGTTTTCCAAAGCCTGTAACGCTTTTTCCTCACGCACTTTTTTATTGTAACCCGCGTAAATTAGTGGAAGGGCTACATTTTCCAATGCTGAATTTTTTGGTAGGAGATTGAAGGTTTGGAAGACAAAACCGATTTCTTTGTTGCGAACTTCTGCCAGTTCGTTTTCGCTCATCTCCGAAACATTAATATTGTTTAGGATGTAGGTTCCTTTAGTTGGCGTATCCAGACAACCTAGGATATTCATCAACGTAGATTTACCAGAACCGGATGGTCCCATAAGGGCTACAAATTCTCCCTTTTTTATGTTCAGGGATACCGATTTTAGCGCGTGTATCCTTTCCGCTCCGATGACGTATTCTCTTCCAATATCTTCTATTTGAATTAAATAATGTTCTTCCATGCGTTTTGCGTTAAGTGGGGATAAGATACAATTTATTTATTACAGATGTTCCATGCTTCCTTCATTTTGTGGTATACCTCTGCTTCCAGGGAACTGAAGGCCTCGCCACCCTCCGCATTGGGAGCAATAGGCGCGAGTACTTTGACATGGATGACGCCGGGTTTTGCACCATAGGTTTTTCCATCATCCCATAATATCTGCCACGCATCTTGAATAACAATGGGAAGGATGGGCGTTCGATTTTCATAAGCCATCCGGAAAGCACCAGACTTAAAACGGTGCAAAAGTGGAGGGTAATTGTCGTCAATCCTACCTTCTGGGAAAATAGCCAATGATTTACCCTCTTGAAGGAAGTCGAGTGCCCTTTTATAGGCTTTAAAGGCTGATATTTTACTGTCTCTTTTGACAGGTATATCGATAGTCTGAAAAAATATACGCGTGACCGGATTTTTTAGGAGTTCTATTTTTCCCATAAAGGAGAATGGAGATTTACACAGATAGTTTAAAATAGTGATATCGAGGAAAGAAGTATGGTTGGCACATAGTACATAATTTTTTGACCAGTCAATAGGCGTTTCATATTCTACATGGATACGGATGCCGACAGCATAAACTCCTGCTAAACTTATCCATCTTCGAAAAGATACTAATTTTTGGTAATGCTTTTTTGGATTCCTGGCGTAATAGAATAGAAGCGGATAGCCCAATGAAAAGAAAAATAGGACAGAGGCAAAATAGGCATAAAGATGTATCTTTCTTAAGAATCTGGTCATATTTAAATTGTAGAGACGCAATAGATTGCATCTCTACAATTATAATCTATTATTTATTTAATTCCGCATAATATTTGAAGAATAATGGAATAGTTTCGATACCTTTCAGATAATTCTCTATACCGTATTTTTCGTTTGGTGAATGTAAATTGTCGCTGTCCAGCCCAAAACCCAACAATACCGTCTTTACGTTAAGTTCTTTTTCAAATAGCGCTACAATTGGGATGGAGCCTCCGCCGCGAGTTGGAATAGGCTTTTTGTTAAATGCTTCTTCTAATGCTTTTTCGGCTGCCTGATAAGCGATGCTATCGGTCGGTGTCACTACCGGTTCGCCCCCGTGATGCGGCGTTACTTCTACTTTTACATAAGAAGGTGCTATAGCTTCAAAATGTTTTTTGAACAGATTGGTGATCCTTTCTGAATTTTGGTTAGGCACTAATCGCATAGATATTTTAGCGTAAGCCTTAGAAGGCAATACCGTTTTTGCTCCTTCTCCAATATAACCACCCCAGATACCGTTTACCTCTAACGTTGGTCGGATTCCTGTGCGTTCGATAGTCGTATAGCCTTTTTCTCCCCATACTTCGTCAATGCCTAGGTCAGTCTTGTACTCTTCTATGTCAAAAGGAGCTTTGTTCAATGCCTCCCTTTCTTCTTTGCTTAATTCTACGACATCATCATAGAATCCGGGAACGGCAATATGGTTGTTTTCGTCGTGCAATGACGCGATAAGTTTGGCAAGGATAGTTGCAGGATTGGCAACAGCTCCGCCATACACGCCCGAATGCAGGTCGCGGTTTGGCCCGGTTACTTCTACTTCTACATAAGAAAGTCCTCGCAATCCTGTTTCCAACGAAGGTTGTTCAAGGCTGATCATGGATGTATCGGAGATGACAATGACATCATTTTTTAAACGCTCTTTATGCTCTTTGACAAAAGTTCCTAAGTTGGCGGAGCCCACTTCCTCTTCGCCTTCGATCATAAATTTGATGTTACAGGTCAAGGCGTTGTTTTTCATCATGTATTCAAATGCCTTAACATGCATATAGAACTGTCCCTTGTCATCTGCAGCTCCTCTTGCGTAAATTTTTCCATCGCGGATCGTAGGTTCAAAAGGAGGCGTATCCCATAGCTCCAACGGATCGGCTGGTTGCACGTCATAATGCCCGTATACCAAAACTGTCGGAAGAGCCGGGTCTACAATTTTTTCTCCGTAAACGATGGGGTTTCCTGCTGTTGGGCAAACTTCTACCTTATCTGCACCTGCCTCTTTCAATTTATCAGCAACAAAGTTTGCCGTCTTTACAATGTCTTCTTTGTATTTGGAATCGGCACTGATGGATGGGAAACGTAATAATGCGAATAATTCTTCTAAAAATCTATCCTTATTGGATTGGACATATTCTTTTATTGTCTGCATAATGTTGTGTTTTTGCAAAGTTACCAATTATAAATTTGATTTTTTCTGCCTAAAAAAATTGGAAAAGATAAATTTCAAGATGTTAAAAAATGCTAAAGATTTCGAAAAAAAATGAATTTTGGTGTAATTATGATATTTTCGTAGAGTCGTTAGTTTATGGATTTAGCTACCAATTTAATGAAAAAACTATCTATATTATTCTTTACACTCTTTCTCCTGGGTTGTTTTACACATGGACAGGCCCAAACGAAAATCACGGGCAAGGTATTGGATGAAAATGACCAAACTGCGCTTGTCAATGCTACGATTATGCTGTTGCAGGCTAAAGATTCTATTCTGGTGGAACATAGCAGGGCCAATGAAAGTGGTGGATTTAGCCTAGTAAAACCGGATACCATTCCTTATCTGCTGATTGTGAGTTATCCTAAATACGGTGATTATTTTAAGCATATTGAGGATGATGGGGATGTGAATTTAGGTGATGTGAAATTGACGAGTATCAGCCATTTAATTGAAGAGGTAATCGTGACCGGGAAAATCCCTGTTGTTATAAAAGGGGATACTACAGAATATGACGCATCGAGTTTCGCTGTTGAAAAAAACGCTAAAGTTGAAGATTTATTAAAGGTATTGCCCGGTATTTCAGTGGATGCGGATGGGAAAATCACAGCGCAGGGAAAGACTGTAGAAAAGGTATTGGTAGATGGAGAAGAGTTTTTTGGTGATGATCCGACGCTCGTGACGCGCAACATCCGTTCGGATATGGTGGACAAAGTACAATTATACGAGAAAAAATCAGAAGAAACGGAGCGGACGGGTGTAGATGATGGTGAGCGCATACAGACCATCAATGTAAAATTGAAAGAGGATGCTAAAAAAGGAATGTTCGGCAAAGTAGAAGGTGCAGGAGGGACGGATGATTTTTATTTAGGAAAGCTTGCCCTTAACAAATTCAATGGTAGCCAAAAAATCGGGGCCTATCTGATGGGGGCGAATGATGGCAATCTGAGCTTAAATTGGCAGGAAGCGGAGAAATTCGGCATGTCGAGTATGGAAACGGGAATGACGGACGATGGAGGGATGTATATGGTGTATAGCGGTGATAGCTTTGATTATTGGGATGGTAAGGGTAGGCCGAAGGCATTGAGTACCGGTGTAAGTTTTCTGGACGCATGGAAAGAAAATAAGCATAAGCTGAACGGTAGTTATAAATATGGTATGGTTCAAAATGATGTTGGGGAGAGCTCCATATCCAGAAATAGCCTGCCGGATAATGAGGAGTTGAATACATCCAGTACGTCCAATAGAGAAACGGACGCTCGCAGACATCGGTTTAATACAAAATACGATTTGAAAATAGATTCATTGACGACACTTACGCTCAACCTATCCGCATCAAAAGGCAGATCAGAATCCAATAGCCACACAACGGCCTCTTCTTGGAACCGGGATGGTGACGTGATAAACGATAACGAAAGAACGGAAAGTTCCATATCCGATAACACGGACTTTAACTACCGGGGTTATCTTACCAGACGGTTCAAAAAAATGGGACGTTCGGCATCCTTTCGGTTTGGAGGCAACATCAGTGACAACAAAGGATCGGGCTTTTTGAACTCAACCCTCAATACGTACGATGAAGATGGGAATATGTTGACGGATCTTATTGATCAACAAAAAGAAATGAATCGCCAATCGAATAGTTTAACCACCTCGTTAACTTATACGGAGCCGATTACTTCCAAATTGAACTCGTCTATCGGATATGAGTATAATATATCCAGAACACACGCTATCAATACTTCTTACAACAACGATGGCAATGGTAATTATACGGATTTTGACGAAGAATTTAGTAGCGATTTTAATTTCAATACCGTAAGAAATGCGGTCAATGTGGCTTTCAACTATAAATTGGAGAAATTTGAGGCCAATTTTACGAACAACTTTAGGAACGACGACATGTTCCAACAAAATAATTACGACGACCTCAGCGCGAGCCGTGACTTTTTTACCTATAACCCATCGGCAAGATTACGCTATAATTTAAGTAACAATAAAAGGATCGGTTTTCACTATAACCACTCTAATATGCTCCCTTCACTCTCCCAGATCCAACCGCTTCGACAGAATCAGGATCCATTAAATATAGTAGTAGGAAATGAGGATCTGACTCCGGCACGTGACGATCGATATAATATGTATTATAGCAATTATAATATGATGAAGGGCACCAATGTATATGTCGATGTGGAGTGGAGACAAACCAGAAACGCGATTCAACAGAATGTAATGATTGAAAACGGTGTACGGACGTTATTTTATGAAAATTTAGATGGATATGTAGCAAATAATGGCCGGATATGGTTAGGCGGAGGTTTCGATGTCAGTAAAAAAATGCAGTTGAAAGCACGTATTTCAGGAAATGGAAGTTACAATAATTATTATAATTATATCAATTCACAGTTGAACGAGAATACAAACTATGATTACTCTTTTGGTTTAAATCTTTCCAAGAATACAACAAAGAATATTGATTTCAATATAGGTTTCCACCCGGGGTGGCGACTAATGGAAACATCTTTGCAACCGGAGTTAAACAGCTCTGGGTTTGTTTATCGCACCAATGTTTGGTATTCCTGGAAATTGCCGTGGAAGCTTAGTTTTTATGGAGATATGTCGTATAATTATGAGGCGCCAACGAAAGCGCTGAACGAGAAATTTGAGCTCTTGTTATTCAAGCCGGGGATATCAAAGAAATTCTTAAAAGATGAAAGCCTTGCCGTGGATGTCTACGTCAATGATATTTTTAATCAGAATAGGGGATTCAGAAGATTTCAGTCGGGCAGTATGATTTCACAAAATACCTATAACACCATATCTCGATATTTCATGCTAAAGGTCAGTTGGGATTTTACATCCATGAAAGGAGGAAAAGAATAATGAAAAAGGCAATCTATTTGATGACGATAGTGGCGGCTGTTTTTATCACCGGAACGGTAAAAGCACAACATGTCTATTTCCCTACAGAAGGTACCATTCTTTATGATAAGACGGTGCACGTTAAGAACTTGTTGAAAAGACATATTTCTACTTTAAAAGATGATGATTTTAGTAAAAAGTACTTTCAGGAGTTGCTAGATAGAGTCTCGGAGACCGCTGTATTAAAGAAAAAGGTTTCTTTTCGTGGACAGGAAATGAGTATGGAAAGTGTGGCGGAAACGTATGATCCTATTCTTTCAAACCTTTTAAGGTCCGGTTTGCTTGATTATCAACAGACACTTTATCAAGACCTGTCTAAATCCACTTCAAAATCCGCCTTTGAATTAGGTGGATCTCCAGTTCTCATCCAGGACTCGCTGCTTCAGGTAAAGTGGAAGATTACGGATGAATATCGTAACATTGCGGGCTATGATTGCCGTAGAGCAAACGGAGTTACCTTAGATTCCGTGTATGTGGTGGCATTCTATACCGATCAAATTCCGATATCAGCAGGGCCAGGTACAGTACATGGACTCCCCGGAATGATTTTGGGATTAGTTGTACCAGAGCAACATTTCAATATTTATGCAACGGACGTGAAGTTCGGTTCTCCCACCCTAAAAACAACTGTGGGTAGAAAAAGGGACCAGCCGATGACACGTAAAGAAGCGCATGGTAGACTGAAGGATATTCTCGGACGTTGGATGACTGATCAACAATTTAACTTGTTATTGGCGGCGATGTTTCTATAACGTACCAAAAAAATACCGCTGGTGTACACACCAGCGGTATTTTATAACGAAAAGCCAAAAGACTATTATTTTCCGGCATTTTTCTTCTCCGTAACTTCGTTACGAATTTCCTGAGCTAACGTCTTGATTTCTTGTAAACCTTTACGTACACGTGTTCCCGCAGCAGAATTACCATTGTTGAAGAACTTGTCTGCATCAGCTTCGATAGATGCCACCAAGTCTTTTAGTTTGTTGTAGTTTTCCATTTTTTAAAAAATAATTTAGTTTTTATGAATATTATATTTTAAGCTGATTAAAAATACAAGCTAAATATACAAAAACAACGTTGGAAAGTGCAATTTTTGTATTAAAATCAAAAAAAAAATTTCGTTTGACGCTATTATTCGACAATTTTGAGCTCATCAATGATATTTTGCGCTCCGGCAAACTTATCGATGACGAATAATACATAGCGAATATCGACGGATATTGTGCGCTGTAAAACAGGGTCAAAGATAACGTCTCCCGCCATGGCTTCGATATTTCCGTCAAAAGCCAAACCGATGAGTTCGCCATTTCCATTTAGTACCGGGGAGCCGGAGTTACCACCTGTAATATCTTGATCACTCAAGAAATTTACCGACATGTGGCCGTCTTTATCGGCGTATCGTCCGTAGTCTTTCGCTTCATACAAATCTATTAGGCGTTGTGGCAAATCAAACTCCTCGTCGCCGGGTTGATATTTCGCGATTGTGCCGTTTAAGGTTGTATAGTTATTGACTTTCGCATCATTACGCGGATCCTTCGGCAAAGCACGGATGGTTCCATAAGTCAGTCGCAAGGTTGAATTCGCATCCGGATAGTATTTCCCTTTTGGGTTAGCTTCTAACGTACCGGCTATATATTTACGGTAAGCCGATTGGAATTTGTCGTCTAAGGCTTCTATTTCCGGTGTTCTTTCTCGGTATTTATCCATTAAAGATGTGGAAATCAAGTACAGCTGATCGTTATCAATTGCTTCAGCTGACGGGTTTGCCAAAAATGAATTCAACTTGTCTGCGGAACCAAAGATACTTTGGTCAAAAGCTGCCTGAATATCTGTTTTAAAATTACCAGTATTCTTGGAGGCAAGTTCTTGTATGTAAGGTGCAATATTACCCGCTTTTGCAGCATAAAGGTTTAGTTCATCCGCCAAGACATCAATTTCCAAGGGGAGATATATTTTTTCGTATGTCTCTGCAATTCCATTTTCCAAGCGCGGCAGCATATCTGCACGACCTTTTTCATTAGCGGCAGCATATTGCTTTAACGCATTCCCCAGACTGTAAGGAAGCGGAGCAAATGTCGAGGAGCGAAGCATGCCGATAAGGTAGTTGTCATGCTTTGCCTTGTCATTGGTAGCGGTATAATAAGCGTTGATATCGGAAAGTACATCGCCGTATTTTTCCCTATTGTTTTTTTTGTTTGCCCATTTTTGGAATTTCTTTTCTTGCTTGCGTTTGGTTGCTGCGGTACGGTGTTTCGTTAGTGCGTCAATCATTCCTTGGCGGTTCTTCCAATAATTTGCAACACCGGAATAGGTTGAAGCATAATTTAATTTTACTGCTTGGTCACTGTCCATATGCTTCTTCATGGCGTCCATCCCTACTTTGGAGGCTTCTACCCATGCCGGATAAGCATAATGCACATTTTGATCTATTCCCGCAGCAGGCATCCAACGGTTTGTACGTCCGGGATAACCCAAGATCATCGAGAAATCACCTTCTTGAAAGCCTTTGATGCTGATAGGTAAGAAGTGTTTAGGAGTTAACGGCACATTATCTTCTGAATACTCGGCAGGATTACCATCTTTATCTGCATATACCCGGAAAACAGAAAAATCACCTGTATGTCTAGGCCATTCCCAATTGTCGGTATCTCCACCGAATTTTCCAATGCTGTTAGGAGGTGTTCCCACTAGACGTACATCGGTGTAATCTTGGTAAACGAAGTAGTAATATTCATTTCCGTTATAAAAGGATTTAACAGAAACAATGTATTTTCCGTTTTCGCTATTTTCCTGTTCGATTTTGGCAATCTCCTGGTTAACGATTTTTTCCCGCTCTTTTTCGCCCATATTATCATTTACTAAACTCAATATACGTTTAGTAACATCATCCATCCGTACAAAGAAGCGAACATATAGCGATTTTGGTTTTAATTCTTCATCTAACGATTTTGCCCAAAATCCATTTGTTAAATAATCATTCTCCGGAGAGGAGAGTTCCGCGATAGCGCCGTACCCACAATGGTGGTTTGTGAATACCAACCCCTTGCCCGAAACGATTTCCGCCGTACATCCTCCATTGAACTGTACAATGGCATCTTTAAGGGAGGAATTATTGATGCTGTAGATTTCTTCGGCTGTCAGCTTCAGCCCTTTTTTCTGCATATCCGCCTCATTCAAGCGCTTTAAATGCATTAAAAACCACATTCCCTCATCAGCGAAAGTGGTCATACTCACTGTGGTAAGGAGTATAAAAACCCAAATTTTCTTCATATTCAACCAATTTTTGATATGCAAATTTGATTTAATTCCTTATTAAATCAAAATAATAGTGCTTTTCCTTATCTTTGCTCAATGGCATCATTTGAAGATTTCAAGCTCAACAAGCAATTACAAAATGCGATTGTGGAAGCGGGCTATACTGTTCCTACGGAAATTCAGCAGAAGGCAATTACCCCTATCCTTGCGGGGCAAGACGTCATGGGAATTGCACAGACAGGGACTGGAAAAACGGCTGCTTTTGTGTTGCCGATGCTCATGAAATTGAAGTATGCCCAAGGAAATGATCCCCGTGCGTTGATTTTATCGCCCACGCGGGAGTTGGCTATGCAGATTGAGGAGCATATCCACCTTTTTTCTACCTATCTCGATTTGCGGACAGTGCTGTTATACGGTGGTTTAGGTCCCAAGACGCAAAAGGAGCAATTAGCAAAAGGATGTGATATCATCGTAGCAACACCCGGACGCTTTCTCGATCTTTATCTGGAAGGGGATATTAACACCAAGTCCTTGAAATTCCTGGTGATGGACGAAGCTGATAAAATGATGGACATGGGATTCATCGGTAAAATCCATCGGATATTGGAAGTCGTGCCCCGAAAACGGCAAAACCTTCTTTTCTCGGCTACGATGAGTGAACTGGTTCGTAAGATAGCAGGTGACTTTCTCGCCTTTCCGACAGTTATTGAAGTAACAGAACAGGCGACCCCGGCGCAGACCGTGACCCAAGCACTTTACGAAGTACCCAACCTAAAGACCAAGCTCAATCTCCTGCAACACCTTTTAAAAGATGATGAATCGTTCCATCGGATTATCGTTTTCTGTAAAACAAAAACGGTCGCGGATAATGTTTTCCATTATCTGGAGCGAAAATACGGACAAGAGCAAGTCCGGGTCATTCATGCCAATAAAGGGCAGAACACGCGTATAAATTCAATCAATGCCTTTAAGGAAGGAAATATTCGTATTCTGGTAGCGACCGATGTAGCTGCACGCGGTTTGGATGTTTCTAATGTAAGCCATGTGTTCAATTTTGATGTGCCTATCGTTATCGAAGATTATGTGCATCGGATTGGTCGAACAGGGCGGGCGTTTAATAATGGTGATGCGATTACGTTTTGTAACCCGGCGGAAAAATATTACGTCGATAAAATTGAGAAACTCATCCGGCAGAAAATACCCGTATATGCTATTCCTGAAGAGGTGTTTATCGAAAAAACTGACTTTAATGAGAAACAGGACATTGCACGTGAGATAGATAACCAGAAAAGGAAAGAGGATCCTGATTTTAAAGGGGCTTTTCATGAGAAGAAGCATGTGCCGAAAGGTAATGCTGGTGCAAAAAAGCCATCGAGAGGAAAAACAACGAGCCGTAAAGGAAAACCAGCTAAATTCAGAAAAAAATAGTTAATGAAGCTTACACCTTTGAATATCACGTTGGCCTGTGTGTTGGTTTGGGCTATTTCGGAAATGAATTTGGACACCGAAATGACATTTTCATGGGGTTGGCTAATTGCACTATGCGTAATTTTGTCGTTGATCGATTTGGGGTTCCGGATGATTTTCAAAGATTTGAAAAAGCTATGGTTTGCCCAGGTCGCATTTGTATTAGTCGTGGGGATCTTGATGGTGGTTATACGGGTGATGTAAATTTAATTTGAAAAAGATGAAACAAGCAGAAATAAAACTAAATGTCACGTTAGACGAACAAAACATTCCGGAGCGTATCGATTGGTCGTCGACGGACGGGGAAACCTCCGAAGAAATGCCGTCAAAGGCGATGTTCTTGGCGCTTTGGGATGCCCAATATAAAAATTCTTTGCGTATCGACCTCTGGACAAAGGATATGCCTTACGATGAAATGAAACGGTTTTTTTATGAAACGTTGCAGACCCTGGGTGATTCTTTCTTGCGGGCATCGGGAGGCGACCCTATGGCAGATAAGGTAATCGGTGATTTGCGGGACTACTGCGCACATTTTGCGGAAAAAATGGAAGTATTGGAGGAGGAAAAATGAACTATTTCTTAGTAAAATCTGAACCGTTTAAATATAGCTGGGAGCAATTTAATAAAGATGGAGAAACGTTTTGGGATGGGGTGCGCAACTATCAGGCACGAAACAATCTCAAAGCGATGAAAAAGGGCGATCTGGTATTGTTTTATCATAGTAATGAAGGAAAGGAAGTCGTGGGTATCGCCAAGGTTGTTAAAGAATTCTATCAAGACCCGACTACGGACGACGAACGTTGGGTAGTGGTAGATTTAGCTCCTGTCGAGACATTTAAAACACCTGTAACGTTAGAAATGGTAAAAGCTGACCCACTCTTGCAAGATATTGCATTGGTACGTCAGGGACGCCTGTCGGTGATGCCGCTGAAAGCAGAAGAATTTGACCGGATTGTGGCGTTGGGGAGTGAATAATTTCTAATGTGCCGCGGCAGAATTAATCAACTGTTTAAGGCTTTTCGCATCTTTAATTTCCATTTTGCCTGCAAGGATTAATCGCAGTTCGCGTCGTTGTAATGCTTCATCGTATAGCTTTTTTTCCTCTTCCGTTTCCGGAACAAGTTCAGCGACTTTTCTGGGCTTCGTGTGTTCATCAATAGCCACGAATGTGTAGTACGCTTCATTTGATTTTATACGGGTTCCTTCAGGCAGGTTGTGTGCATAAATCTCCATGCGTACTTCCATCGACGAACTAAACGCACGGG
>Ga0079224_100009479_pt1 | contig 13274 bp, 1 predicted proteins | sample Stecom2015_FD_80414 | JGI IMG/M metagenome (GOLD analysis project Ga0079224, IMG submission 80414) | Agricultural soil microbial communities from Utah to study Nitrogen management - Steer compost 2015 | ecosystem: Environmental > Terrestrial > Soil > Agricultural land | place: USA: Utah... | reverse complement strand
GCGGGACGCTCAATCGGCGGGGCGGCGTGGGCGCTGGTAGACGCAGCCGTGCGGGTAATGGGCTTGGTCGACGAGGCCAACCTCGTGACCTGGACGCTCGAGCTGATCGCCAAGGATGGCGGCGTCAAGCGGCTCGGCGCGGGCGAAGCGAACGTCTCGGGCGCACTCGCCACGCTCGATGCGCGCGAGCTGCCCGACGGATTCTACAGCCTGCGTCTGACCGGCCGCGACATCTCGGGCCGTGTCAGCGTGGCCAGCGTGCAAGTCGAGCTGCGATCGGGCGACGACAAGCTTGGCCGCTACTCCACGACTCGCACTGACTACGCGGGCGTGCTCGGCGGGGTGCCGTTCGAGCTGACCCGGTTCTACGATTCGATCCAGGGCGATTGGGCGTTCCTCGGCCTCGACGTTGACATCGCGAGCAGCGTCGCCAATCAGGCGGGGCCGGACGGGGCTCTGCTCGGCCTTGAGATCGGCTCACGCGTTTACCTCACCCTGCCGACCGGCGAGCGCGCCGCGTTCACCTTTACCCCGACCGAGGAAACGATCGGCAACCAGACCTTCTATCGTCCGGCGTGGGTTGCCGACGGCGATGCCGGCTTCACCTTGGCGTCGATCAACGCGCAGCTGCGGAAGATCGGTGGAAAGTTCTACGACCTCGACACCGGCATCGCCTACAATCCGGCTGCGGCGGTGTTCGGCGACCACGACTATACGCTAACCGCGCCCGACGGGACTCGCTATTTGCTCGACAGCAGCCGAGGTACGGTGTCGATCGTCTCGGCCGATGGCACGCTGCTGGTGGGCGACAGCGGCGTAACCGCGCTCGGGGGCCAGGCGCTGCTGTTCATCCGCGACGGCGATGGCCGGGTCAGCCGTATAACCGCGCCGGACGGCGTCTCAGTCGTATATGAATACGACGCCAACGGGCTGCTCTCCGCGGTGCGCGATCTCGCTACCGGCGCTGGGGTGCGCTACGGCTACGCCGACGGCCAGCTGACGCTTGAGATCCCCTCGCAAGGTGAAGGGCGACGGATCGCCTACGGAGTCGATGGTGTCGTGACGACCCGCGCTGTGCGCGACGACCTCGCGTCGGCTGCGACTTTCACCGGTGCACCGATTTCCGGCGATCTCGGCGTCGAAGGGCGCGACAGCTTCGCCTTCACCGTTCGCGAGAGCGAGCTGAAGGGAACGCCGAATGGAACTGTAATTCTGCGGGTGGCGACCACCGGCGACGTCATTCCCGACATTCCGGGGCTGGGGCCGCTCGCCAGCGCGGTAACCGGCGGCCAGCGCGTGACGCTGTTCGCGATCACCAAGCCTGGACTGTTCGAACTGACCTTCGCCGGGTCGGGAGAATACTCGGCTGAGCTGCGCGTAGCCGGAGATATCGACGGCAATGGCAAGGTCGACGGGATCGATCAGACTGCCATCGTCGCAGCACTGGCTGGCTCCGACATCAACGGCGATGGGGCGGTCAATTCGACCGACCGGCAACTCATTGCCGCCAACTACGGCTTCGCGGCCAACCTGCCGCCGCAGCTTGCGGTCGAGCTGCCCAACATCAAGACACACGTCGATCTTCCCGCGTGGATCGACCTCGCGGCGGTGGCGACCGATCCCGACGGTGATCGCGTCTACTATCGCATCGTCGAGGTCACCAACGGTACCGCGAGCCTGACCGCGGACGGTCGCGGCTTGATCTTCAATCCGGCGGTCGGGGCATCCGGGGCGGCAAGTGTACGGGTTGCGGCAGATGACGGTTTCGGAAGCTCTGCCAGCGGCGTCATCGACATCCAAGTTTCGGACGCGCCGCTCACTGCGATTGAATTCGAGATCCAGCGACCGAGCTTTTCCGATCCGGGCCTCGACCTGACCGTCGGCCTGCTTGGCACCTTCGCCGACCAGGATGATGTTTATCTGCCGTACTCCTACGTACAGGCGATGATCGGCGACAGCTCGATCGTAAATCTCTCGGATACCGGGTCGCTCCTCTCACTGAAAGAAGGCGCGACCTACCTCAAGGTCTCGCGGGGCAACATCTCGACGGCAACGGCCATCACCGTGGGCCATCCGAAGACCGGACTGGAGATCATGACGGCGGCGTTCGACATCGACGCCTATCCGGACTCGGTCACGCTACTACCCAATGGTGGGGTCCGGCAAATCGTGACCACGATGGACCCCAACCAGGAGGTTTTCGCCGACGGCGCGAGCGAGGGCACGATCTACGTGTCGAGCGACAGTGCGATCGTCACGGTCGACGCCGACGGGTTAATGCGCGGGGTCGGCGAGGGTACCACCACCGTCACCGTGATCAACCGTTGGGGGCAGGATCAGGTTCAGGTGACGGTGATGCCGGCGACGGTCGGCGAGGACGTGATCGTCGACGACGACACCGGCGGCATCGTGCAAAATGCCGAAGGAGTGCAGATCTCGTTCGGACCGGGGGCGCTGACGGGCGACGCGGCGATCACGATCGACACCCTGATGGAAGCCGAGTTGCCGATACCGATGGTCGGCGGTGACACCGGAATGTTCAGTTTCCTGGGCGCGTTCGAACTCCAGGTCGAGGGAGCCGAACTCAGCGATACGTTGCAGGTTGCCGTTCCGGCGGGCGAAGGGGCCGAGCCGGGCGACCAGGTCTGGTTCTTCGCCAAGATGTCGCTCCCGCTCGGGGAAGACGGCGAATTGATCGACGTGTGGACGGTCATCGACTCGGGCACGGTCGACGAAGACGGGATGGCGCGAGTCAAGTCGCCACCGTTCCCGGGGCTGAGCCAGCGCGGCAGCGTTCTCATCGCTCGGGCGTCGCAGCCGCTTCCGAACCTCAAGCTCAACGTGGGTTTCGCCAGCGCGCTCACAATGGTCTTCGCCCCCGCGATCGGCATGGCCGCTATTGGCGGGCTTGCCGGCGCGGTCACCGCTGTCGGTCTGACCGGGGCCATGATGGGCATGATCGTGCTGCCGCTGGCGCTCGAGAATTTGCAGCTCAAGGCCTACCGCCAATACGGGGCCATGACCGACCCCGAGACGCTTCAGCAGGTCCTGGCCGACGTCAATGTCACGGCCGAGGAACTGAACGCGGGGAAGACCATCTTTGTCAACTTCCCGTTCACGGCTGCGCAGGACGCAAAGGGCCCCGTCATCATCGAGGAAGGCACCAGCCACACGCTGATTCCCGGTGGCCGCTCGTACGTTACCTTGGCCGCCTTGAACCTCGTCCCGCAAGGCGGAAGCGCGGCGGATATCAAGGTCATCCTGCGTCACGGGACGAACGAAATCGAATTGCTCCCCGATCAATTCGAATTCGAGGCAGGCGTGGACGGATCCGGTATTATCGGCTTCGTTACTCCGCCCCATGTCCTGCTCGGCGCCACGGAAATCTACATCGAGCGCCCGAAGGCCGGATCGCACAGGAATCCCGACGGCACGCTACACGGGGGCACGCAATTTATCCGCAGCTCGCCGATCAAGATCGATAACAAGGCGGCCTATGCTTTCGCCGGCGATGCTACGGGATTACAGGTCATCGACCGGTCGCTACAAAGCGATCCGGAGAACGAGATCGACCGGTTAATTCATCGGATCGACTTCGGCGCGGTCGTTAGCGAGATCGTGACCACCAACGATCTTGGCGTAGCCTTTGCCGCGACCAACAAGGGGATCGCGGTGATCGACACGCTGGCCCTGCAGCAATTCGATGCCAACCCCGATGTCGAGGGCATCAACCTAATCCCGGTCCCCGGTGGGGCCGTGACTGCGCTCGCGGTCGATACGGGCAAGAGGGTCCTTTACGCCGCCTCGCTCGGCAAGATCTACGTGATCAACATCGATCCCGGCAAGCCCAACTACCTTAAGGTCCTGCCGTACGGCAGCAATGCCATCGACGTGCGCCACACGCACAACGGAAAGGACTATGGCCATGTCACCAGCATGGCGCTGAACGCCGATGGCACGCGGCTCTATGTCGGCGTGCCCGTGTCCGAGATGTTCGGCGAGCACGCCTGGGCCAACGGCAACAGCGGCATCCCCGGCGTCGTCAAGGTGATCAATGTCGACGAAAGCGAACGGCCGGCCGCCGGCCAGCTGAACGCCAAGGGTTGGCGCCAGGTGCTGGCCGATATTCCGGCCGGCATCGAGGTGTTCGACATCCAGTCGACTTCCGATCCCGACATCATGGTCTTCGTCGCGCGCGGCGATCGCAACCGCGGCGTCAAGATCGTCACGGAGAAGCCGCACAGCTCGTCGACGACCTTCGTCTACGATATCAAGGAGTTAAAGACCCAGATCACTGACATGGACACCGGCGTCGAGTACAAGCCGTTCTCCATCGGAGGAGTAGTGCTGAGCGTCGACAAGAAGCGCACGACGGACGATTCCGCCTTCTCGCTTGGTCGGGTGAACGACGTTAACGTGCACAACGCTTCCGGCATCGCGGTCACGCCCGACCGGCAGTACATGTTCGTCGCGGATTGGGGGCTGCCGACGCTGTACTGGTTCCATCAGCAAACCGGCCGAGTGACGCAAGAGCTCATCCACACGAGCCAAGGCTCGCACAACATCTCGCGTTACGAGCCCAGCCTCGCCGAGGACATCGACTCGCTTTACACCGTCGGCTCGAAGATCATGGTCATCCACGATCCGTTCGGCAGCCCAACGCTGGTCGGCTCGACGGCGTCGATCCCGATGGCCTTCCTCGAGGATCTGCGCATCGATAGCTCGGGCAAGAAGCTCTATGCCAATTACCGCGGGGCTGGGAACATCGTCGTCATCGACATCGACGAGGTCCGCCTGCTCAGCTTCACCGGCCAGGACGAGGGCAAGTACAAGAGCACCACGATCGACAATCCTAACTACGGCCGCGACATCTACGAGGAGCCGGTTGATGTCATGCGCCACGGGCGCGGTCTGGCCCTGCAGGATGTCAAGGCGATCAACCTGATTTCGCCGCTGGTGGAATTCGACCTCTTCAACCAGAACAGCGAGCTGCTGAGCTTCACCTGGAGCATCGACACCGACCTGCTGTTCGACGAAGTCGAGCTGGTCACCAAGCTGTTCGTCAGCGCCTTGCCGCCAGGCAAAGGCCTGTGGCCCAAGGACCCAGAGGTGGCGCGCCACTTTTTCGATTCCAGCGCCGGCAATGCGGTGGGTGGGGACAACAATCCCAACCGCATATTCACCTCGAAGAACTTCACGCCGGGGATTTGGCACGTCGACGCCGCCGGCCAGGCGACACGCACCGGCGACACCGACGGCAAGACCTTCAAGGTGTTCTTCGATGCCGGGTACGCACGGGCGATGACCGCCGGGCAGGAATATTACTGGGGTGTCGAACTGGTCGGCGAAGACATCCGTGAAGCCGCCGCCTTCCGGGTCACGCCCAAGCAGACCAACGCGCCCTATAACGGCGTCACGCTGCTGACCCACGGCTTCCAGTTCGGCCTGGCGTTCGACGATGCGCCGTTCGAGCCCGAAGGCGGGCCTTTCAACGATATCGGCAAGTTCGTCGTCGAGGCGAGCGGTGGCGGCGTGCTGCTACGCTATGACAAGGCCAGCGGCGACTGGGTCAATCCCGCGACCGGCAAGCGCAACGCGGAAGCGCTCGAGGGCAACGACGGCAAGGCGGTGGTTCTGCTCGCGGACTGGAACAAGGAATCGGACATCACCGACAGCGGCTTCTCCGAAGCAGCCGCCGACGCGATGTTCGCCTCCCTCGTGCGCCTCGATCTCCAGACCGGCGGCAAGATCCTCGGCTCTCCGCTTCACTTCATCGGCCACAGCCGAGGGACGGTGGTGAACTCGGAAATCATCCAGCGGCTCGGCGTCTACTTTCCAGGCGCCGGCGGCGGGCACGGCGTCCAGATGACCACTCTGGACCCGCATGATATGAATCAGCCGACGCTGAACATCCCCATAAACATTCTCGTGCCGGCGATGGTCCGGGCGGCCGGAGCCGTGGCCGGCATCGTCGCGCCGCCGATCGGCGCGGCGCTGGCGAGCCTGTCGCTGCGGTTGCCGGCACTGCTCAAGGCGGCCGACAAGCTCGGCATCGAGCTCGACCCTGCGCCGTTCGGAGACTTCAAGGATCCGGACGTCCAGGTCTGGTCGAACGTCACTTTCGCGGACAACTACTACCAGGCGCTGGCCCGCATGGCCCCGCCCAACCTGCCGCTCGGCGAAACGATCCGCAGCCTGCTGTTCACGGTCACACCCAACGGACGTGCGCTGTCGAACGATCCCGTGGGCGGCCTGACGGGCGAGGCTCTGACCAAGTACCTGCAGGCCAATCCTTTCGCCTCGAAGAGCAGCGCCGACCACGACATCAAGCTCGACGGCCGCTCGGGCTTCACGCAGGACGACATGGAGGTGCTCGGCGGTCTTTATTCAGTCGGCGCGGGCGGTCCGCATAGCCGCGTGTGGCAATGGTATGCTGGCACCGTCGATACCAGCATTGACAATTTCAACGGCTACGCGCTGTTCCGACGCCTCGTCGACGAGGGGCGCGGCACCCTGTCGCTGGTGTTCCCGACCGAGAAATTCACCACCGTCCCCTATTACGACATCATCCCCAAAGACGTGACCAAGACGATCACCTCGGGCACGGACAGAGGGGCGCTGGTTCCCGTATGGGAAGGCATCGGCACGGGATGGTACTACAGTCCGGCCGGCGGCGGCGCCGCGTTCCGGCCCACCGGCGGCGAGCGGGTTACGGTGCACTTCGACAACACCGAAACCACCAAGGCCGACGGCGCGGTACCGACAATCTTCAATGGCGATTTCGAGCAGGGCACTCGGCAGTCGCTGTATAACTTCCTGACTGGCGGCGACAAAGGCCGCTTCCCGGTGTCGTACGAGATTCCGGGCTGGTCGTTCCACGGCGGCTCGGGTTTCGACGTCGATCTCGGAGCTTTCATCGGCTACCCGATCGACCGGATCGACGTGTCCGGCCTGATGCTGCTGCAGACCAATCCGACGACGATCTTCAAGGACGGACTGCTGAAGCTGATCGACAAGTTCGCCAGCCAGATCATGGACTATTTCGCTCGGGGAATCGCGGCGAAGAAGGAAGGTCTGCCCTCGCGCCCGCCGGCCGACACGAGTTCGATCGAGTACCAGGCCTGGCTCGTTGCCTACGGACCCAACAGCGACAGCGTGAAGAGGATCCAGGCGGCACTCAAGTTCGTGGAAAAGGTCGACAACTGGATCAAGCTGGCAGTCGACGCCCAGATCTGGACCGGACAAGTAACGAGTTTCGAGCAGGCCTTCAGCAAGCTGGCCGACCCAACCCAGGCGGAGCTCGATGGGCTGACGGCGCTACTCAAGACGGCGATGGGCGCGATGATCGACAAGCTGTTCGCGCCGGAATCCAACTTTGCCTTGCTGATGGGCGGCGAGAAGGCGCTCGGCTCGCTGGTGCTCGGCATGCTCGACGGGATGATCGCGGTCGATCCGGACGATCCTACGTACCCTCTCATCAAGGACTACGTTGAATACGTCCTGGAAGAGGTGACCGATTTCACCGGCATTGAGCACAACCGGCTCTATGTTCCGCATAATGCGAACTTCCTGACCTTCGAGACTTTCTCGCCGTGGCTGGTCACTCCCAATGTCGAGCTGTTCGTCACGATAACGCCGATCAATCCTGAGATCGGCTCGTTTGCCAAATCCATTCCGCTTGAGCCGGGATTTTGGGAGACCACCAACCACGTAATCGAACTACCGGATGCCTATCGCGGGAAGATCGTCACCATCAGTTTCGAGCACAAGAACTCGGAAGAGGTCATCCATGCGCTCTCCGATTGGATGCTTCCGCCGCAACTCGAGGCGCGGGTCCTGTTTCCGTTCGACAAGTTCGCCTATGCCGACCTGACCCAGGAATCGAAGGACATACTCGAGGCGCAGGCCGAGTACGTGTTCAACAATCCCGAAGTCGTACAAGTTCAGATTCTGGGCTACACCGACGCCCGGGGCGACGAGGATTACAACTTCGAGCTCGGCCTCAAGCGGGCCCAGACCGTGACGCACTACATCCGGCAGTATCTGATCGACCGTGGCGAAGACCCTGCCCGGGTGCTGGCTCCGATCTCCATGGGCGAAGAGAAAGCGAAGCAGCTTCCAGGCGCCGGGGAAGCGACGTGGAGCCTCGAGCGTAACACCTTGATGAAGGTTGTCATGGAGGCATCGGCCACCAACGGCGAGGTCGACCCGAACACGATCGAAGAGCCGCTCAGCCAGCTCTTCCTGCTCGACAAGGTGCGCTTCAAGACGGTCCCCTCCGGCCACCCGATCAGTCTCGAGGACGACGGTGTGGTGACCGTTCCGGCGCCGGCCATCACCGTTTCCGATGCACTGCCGCTACTCGATGCGGCGAAGAACGCCTGGATCGGCAGCGGCCTGTTCACCGGCATCACGGACGTTCTCGCCCAAATCACGATCGAAGTCCGGCCGCTGGCAGACAGGGTGCTCGCCTCGTTCGACAACGGCGTGCTTACGTTGGATGACGACGCCGCCGGGCGCGGCTGGTTCATCGACGCCACACCGGGCACCGCGGAGGAGTTCACACTCGGCACGGCCAGCCATCTATTTGTCGCCAAGGCGGGCGGTGCGGCTGAAGGCAAAGTCGACCTGTTGACCGTGATGGCGCACGAGCTCGGCCACGGAATAGGTCTGATCGACGTACCCAGTTCGTTCGACCCGCGGCTGATGAGCGACACTCTGCACCTGAGCGAGCGGCGGCTGGCCAGCGCGCTCGACCTCTTGACCATCGCGCTCCTTGCCGATGACGAAGATGGGCAGGCGCCGGGTATCCCGACCGTGACGTTGCAACCTTTTGCATCGGGTGCCGCTGGTGCCGGTAGCCTTGCGCTGGCGGCGTTCTACAGCGGCGAGCCCGCCACCGGCCCGCTGACGAACGGCGATTTCGCGGCATCGCCCGGCTGGGCGGCCACGGGCGGCGCCTCCGTGACCGGTAGCACGGGCGTGTTGGCCGAGGATGCCCGCTTCCTCAGCTCGCTGCGGCAGAGCTTCGCGATCCCGTCCGGCGCCGAGAGCATCAGCTTCCGCATTCTCTCCACCACCCTTGGCCAGTCGGCCGACCTGCCGCCGGACGCGTTCGAGGTTGCCCTGATCGATCCGGTGACCGGGGCCTCACTGCTCGGGACGCTCGGTGGGCTCGACCTGTCGGACTCGTTCCTGAACGTGCAGGCCGACGGCTCGATCTACCTCGCCCCCGGCGTGACGATCATCGGGGACCCGCTGACAGGCCAGGCCGTCGTGAACGTGTCACTCGCCGGCATCGACACGAGCAACGGCGCGCTTCTCTCGTTCGACCTGATCGGCCAGGGCGCGCTCGACAGCCGAGTGGTGGTGGACGACATCGCTTTCGGCGGAACCATCAATACCCCGCCGGTCGCGCGCAACGATAGTGCGACGGTGGCCGAAGACGGCTCGGTTACCGTCGACTTCCTCGCCAACGATGAGGACGTCGATGGCGATCCGCTCGCGGTGACGATTCTCACGGGTCCGGTATCCGGCACGCTGACCGCGCCGAGCGTTCCGGGCGGGGACTGGATCTACACTCCCGACGCCGACTTCTTCGGCTCCGATAGCTTCAGCTACTCGATCAGCGACAACCTCAATGCCCCGTCAATCGCCACGGTTTCGATCGCGGTCAGCCCGGTCAACGATGATCCACTGATTTCGCCGATTGGCAGCCGCAGCGAGGCAGAAGGCAGCGCAGTTTCGATCACGCTATTGGCGAGCGATGTGGAAGACGCCTTCGAGGATCTAACCTTCTCGCTCGTGTCCGGGCCGGCCGGCGCCACGGTGAGCGAAGACGGTCTGTTGAGCTGGACCGCTGCCGGCAGCGGCCAGGAATTGTTGACCGTCCGTGTAACGGACTCCGAGGGTGCCTTTGCCGAGACCAGCTTCACGATCACTGTTACCCGGGCGGGTAATCTTGGGCCGGTAATTGGCGCGATCGCTGACCAGATGATCAACGAGGCCACCACGCTGTCCTTCGCGCTCCAGGCGACCGACGCCGATGACGAGCCAGGCTCGCTGACCTATTCGCTGATCAGCGGACCCGTAGGGGCATCGGTCAGCACCGACGGGGCCTTCAGTTGGCTCGCGACTGGCACCGCCGCGCAGCATGACGTTACGGTGCGAGTGACCGATCCCGACGGAGCGTTCGACGAGGCGAGCTTCCGAATCCTCGTCAACTTACTGCAGGGCAATACTCCGCCGACGTTGGCGGAAGTGCCAGACCAAAGCATCGATCCCGGTGAAGTGTTGATCCTGACACTGTCCGGTGGCGACGCAGAAGATGAACCAGGCGAGCTCGTCTTTTCACTGGTCTCCGGCCCCGCTGGCGCGGCGGTCTCGGCAAGCGGGCAGTTCAGCTGGCAGGCGGGTTTCGACGAGGGCGAGGAGACCGTTACGGTACGTGTTACCGATACCGCGGGCTTCAGCGCAGAGCGAACTTTCCGGATCGCGGTAGTGATCTCGAACACGGCGCCAGCGTTAGCTCTCATCGCCGACCAGGCAATTCTGACCGGCCAGGTGCTGGCATTCGACCTGTTCGGCATCGACGACGAGGACGGGGCGGCCGACCTCAGCTATTCTCTGATCTCTGGACCGGCGGGTGCGTCGGTCTCGGTGGATGGCCGGTTCAGTTGGCAGGCGCCGCTCATTCCCGGTGATGAGTTCGTGACCGTGCGTGTCACCGACAGCGGTGGCCTTACCGCCGAGCGCAGCTTCGCCATTTCCGTGGCCAATCAGGCGCCGCTGCTCGACACGGTGACAGGCTTCGCGGTGGCTGAAGGCACCGCGGTCAGTTTGCAACTCGGAGCGAGCGATCCCGACGCACCCGCCTCGGCGCTGCAGTGGACGCTCGTGTCCGCCCCGCCGGGCGCTTCGATTTCGGCTGGCGGCCTGCTCAACTGGCTGGCGGCCGACGGGCCCTCGGACGGCCACTTCATCGTGCGTGTGACCGATGCGGCCGGCGCATTCGATGAGGCGAGCTTCACTCTCGGCGTGACCGATGTCGCGCCAACGCTCGGGCTCCTAGGCGAGAACGCGACGGTTGCAGGCAGCAGCTACACCGTCGCGCTCAGTGTCACCGATCCAGGCGACGACACGCCGGTCGAATGGGTGATCGACTGGGGCGACGGGACGACACTTACGACCCTCGCAGGCACTGCGACCGCTGCAAGCCACAAGTACGACGCCGCGGGCGAATTCACCGTGAGCGCCACGCTGCGCAACGAAGACGGCGCCTTCCACGCCGTGCCGCTGACCGTCGGCGTCGCGCCCATGCCGTTGCTGCAAGTGACCAGCGCTGCGGTCGTCGGCGGGCAGCTCAATGTCAGCTTCAATCGACCAATCGACCCGGGCATCGCCGCGGTCGGGTCCATCTCGCTGACGGGCTCGATGACAGGGCCGATTACGGCGCAACTGGCGTTCGACGCCAGCGGCACGGGCATCGTCGTCACGCGTGCCGATGGGCACCCATTGCAATACGACGTTTACGACCTGGTCTTGGCCGACACCGCTTTCGTCAGCATGCAGGGTTCGATACTCGACGGCGACGCCAACGGTATCGCGGGGGCCGATTACCGCACGACAATACTTTATGCAGGCGCCGCCGCGGGCAGTGCCGCGCTTCCCGACTTCATGCGAGGACCGGGCGAGCGAGTCGACGTTCCGCTCGAGGCGCACGACGGGTTGCAGGTCCGCTTCGCTAGCAACGGCGGGGTCAAGACGATGACTTTCACCGTCGAATTCGATCCCGCGCTACTCGATCTCGACGACGTGCTCGCGGGCGCTGACTTGCCGACAAGCGCGCAACTCACATGGTCGGTTGCCGCCGCGCCGGGCGGAAAGTCCTTGCTGCGCATCGATATCGCGAGCGACACCGCACTGCCGGCGGGCAATGTGCATCTCGTCAGCCTCGACGCCAGGGTGCCGAAAACCGCACCCTATGGAGCCAGCGAGATACTGGTCACGGCTGTCGAGCGGATCAACAACGCCGCACCGGCAGCGACCCAGGCCGACGAAGCGCTGCAACTGGTCGGTTACCGCAACGATGCCGACCGCGACGGCAAGGTGACGGTCAACGATCTGTGGCCAATCACCGGTGTGACGATCGGCCTCATGCCCAATTTCCCGAAGTGGCCCGGATTCGACCCGTCGTTCATCGCCGACCTGGTCGATTACCGGGAGTTCGCCAACCCCTTCCTGCCACGGATAGAAAGCCGATTGCCGGACGGCCAGCCGTTGCATGCCTCCGAAACAGCGGAGCGACAGGCGTTCCCGCCGATCGAGTACGACCTGCCTGCGGCAGTATTGCAGTGGGGCGGATCGGATTGGGCAGTGCCCGCAGCCGGTTTTGGTCTCGATGAAGCCGTGGCGCGCTGGGCGGGATCGATCCGGGCGACAGAGACACCACCCGTGCCCCAACAGACTGCCAGCGAAGAAAATGTCCAGGATAGCGCGCCGATACCGGCCGAAGGCAACGTCACCTCGGATGCCGGCGTCTTGCCGGCCGACCGCGACCCCGCCGCTGAAGCTCGTGTCGAGATGGCAGGTGTTCCGGCCGTTCTCCAAACTAGCGCGGTCGCCCCGACCAGCGCATTCCCGCATCTCGTCGAGGCGGGGCACGACGTGCTCGACAGCCTGCTTCTGGTCGCACTGCCCGCCATCCGGGCCGATCAGGTTGTGCGGGGCCAGCGCAAACGGCGCCACAAGGAGAAGGTTAAATGAGCCGCAAGCCGACGACGGGGAAGCGGGGAGCCGAGAGCCCGATCGCAACCACCACGAAAGTTCCGCCACCGACGCCCCAACCCGGCACACGGCAAACGCTTCGCTTCCGTACCGACAACCTCAAGAGCAGTTATTGCAACATGTGCAATGCCACCAGCACGCGCGAGGAAGTGGTGCTCAATTTCGGGCTTAACCAGAACTGGGACCAGCCTACTGCCAAGCCCGAGGTGCTCGAAGTCGATCTCCAGCATCGCGTGGTGCTGAGCCCGTTCGCGGCCAAGCGGCTGAGCGAGGCGCTTGGTAAGCTCGTATCGGATTACGAAGCGCGCCACGGCAAGCTCACCTGAACGTATGGCCGAAAGCCGCGTTCATTTGCTGGGCAAGCAGTCTGAGCCCACCGACCGCGACGATGGGGCGTTATGGGCCGCGCTCGCCGCAGCGTCAGGCCCGGCCGAATTCTGCCGTGCCTGGCTCGACCTGCAATGTTCCCGCACCCCTGGAGCGATCGG
>Ga0079224_100009477_pt1 | contig 13274 bp, 10 predicted proteins | sample Stecom2015_FD_80414 | JGI IMG/M metagenome (GOLD analysis project Ga0079224, IMG submission 80414) | Agricultural soil microbial communities from Utah to study Nitrogen management - Steer compost 2015 | ecosystem: Environmental > Terrestrial > Soil > Agricultural land | place: USA: Utah... | reverse complement strand
TGGCGTCACAAAACCCGCGGACTGATGTCCGTGCCGTGCCTGCGCGCCGCTCACCTCCTTGCATTGCCGTGCCCGGCCCGCCCTAGCCCCGCCGCCCCCGGGCCGGAGTTGCGCCAGTCACGTGCGCGAAGCGTCCTGACCTGGCCCTCTCTCTCGAATGACGCGGTCACTGGGGCTTCGGGGAGCCGTCTTCCTAGACTGGCCTGCGTGTCGCGACGGCGTCACCGGATCGTCCGGGACGAGCGGTGTCCGGCGGGAGGCGTGCGTCTGCGCCGCTCCCGCGAGGCCGGCTCGGACCGCACGGCACGGGGCGTCCGATCGGCTCGAGCGGACCCGCGACGGCGGAAGTCCGCGCACCCACGCACGATCCGCACCGCCCTCGACAGTCAAAGGAACCCGCTCATGAGCCTGGTCGTCCAGAAATTCGGAGGATCCTCCGTCGCTGACGCCGACTCGATCAAGCGCGTCGCGCGCCGCATCTCCCTGTACGCCCAGGCCGGCCACAAGGTGGTCGTGGTGGTCTCCGCGATGGGCGACACCACCGACGACCTGATCGACCTCGCCGAGCAGGTGAGCCCGAACCCGCCGCCGCGAGAGATGGACATGCTGGTCACGGCCGGCGAGCGGATCTCGATGGCGGTGCTGTCGATGGCGCTGAACGACACCGGCGTCCAGGCCCGCGCCTACACCGGCTCGCAGGCCGGCCTGATCACCGACGAGGTGCACGGCAAGGCTCACATCCTGCGCGTCACCCCGGGCCGGATCGAGGAGGCGCTGGAGGAGGGCGCGGTCGCGATCGTCGCCGGATTCCAGGGCGTCTCGCAGACCACGAAGGACATCACCACCCTCGGCCGCGGCGGCTCGGACACGACCGCCGTCGCGCTCGCCGCGGCGCTCGAGGCGGACGTGTGCGAGATCTACTCCGACGTCGACGGCGTCTTCACCGCCGATCCCCGCATCGCGCCGGCCGCGCGCCGCGTCCCCGTCATCTCCAGCGAGGAGATGCTGGAGATGGCCGCGAACGGCTCGAAGATCCTCATGGCGCGCAGCGTCGAGTACGCGCGCCGCTACGGGGTGCCGCTGCACGTGCGCTCCTCGTACTCGGGCCGGCTCGGCACGATCGTCACCGACGAGCCCGACCGCGAGATCCCGATCGACCCCGACGTCACCCTCCGCCCCGCGGACGCCGCCCGTCGCGACGCCGCCGACCCGACCAAGGAGCTCCCCATGGACGACATCGCAGCACCGGGCCTCGAGGCGCCGATCATCTCGGGCGTCGCCCACGACCGCAGCGAAGGCAAGATCACCGTCGTCGAGGTCCCGGACGCGCCGGGCAAGGCGGCGCTGCTGTTCGACGTGGTCGCCGGGACCGGCGCGAACATCGACATGATCGTGCAGAACTCCTCGACGGTCGACGACACCGTCGCGATCTCCCTGACCCTCCCGGAGTCCGACGCCCCCGCCGCCCTCGAGGCGATCGAGAAGGCGCGCGAGGCGATCGGCTTCACCGAGGTCCGCTACGACGACCAGATCGGGAAGGTCTCCATCGTCGGCGCCGGGATGCGCGCGCACCCGGGCGTCTCGGCGACCCTGTTCCGCTCGCTCGGCGAGGCGGGCATCAACATCGACATGATCTCCACCTCGGAGATCCGCATCTCCGTCGTCACCGAGCAGTCGCGGCTCGACGACGCGGTGCGCGTGATCCACACGGCGTTCGGCCTCGACGCCGAGCAGACCGAGGCCGTGGTCTACGGAGGGACCGGACGATGAACACCACCAGCACCCCCAGCTCCACCACCGCGCCCGACTTCTCGGGCACCCCCGGCTACGCGGCCGACGGGCCCGTCCTCGGCGTCGTCGGCGCCACCGGCCAGGTCGGGCGTGTGATGCTCGCCCTGCTCGCCGACCGCTCGGTCGCACACTCCGCGATCCGCGTGTTCGCCTCCGCCCGCAGCGCCGGCAGCACCGTTTCGTATGCGGGTCTCGACCTCGTGGTCGAGGACGCGGAGACCGCCGACATCACCTCCGAGGGGCAGCGGCTGGACGTCGCGATCTTCTCCGCCGGCGGCTCGACCTCGAAGGCGCTCGCGCCCCGCTTCGCCGAGGCGGGCGCCGTGGTCGTCGACAACTCCTCGGCCTGGCGCCGCGACGAGGAGGTGCCGCTGGTGGTCTCCGAGGTGAACCCGGAGCAGATCACCGCCCCGAAGCGCGGCATCATCGCGAACCCCAACTGCACCACCATGGCCGCGATGCCGACCCTGAAGGCCCTCCACGACGAGGCGGGCCTGGCCCGGCTGAAGGTCGCCACCTACCAGGCGGTCTCCGGCTCCGGCGTGGCCGGTGTCGCGGAGCTCGCCGCGCAGGTCAGGAAGGGTGTCGACCATGCCGAGGAGCTCGCGCTGGACGGTTCCTCGGTGGACCTCGGCGAGCCGGGTGTGTACCAGGCGCCGATCGCGTACAACGTGGTCGCACTCGCCGGGAACCTGATGGACGACGGCACCGGCGAGACCGACGAGGAGCAGAAGCTCCGCAACGAGTCCCGCCGCATCCTGGGCCTGCCGGACCTGCCCGTCTCCGGCACCTGCGTCCGCGTGCCGGTGATGAGCGGCCACGCCCTCGCGATCCATGCCGAGTTCGATCAGCCGATCACCCCGGAGCGGGCGCGCGAGCTGCTCGAGGCGGCGCCGGGCGTGACCGTCGTGGACCTGCCCACCCCGCTGATGGCGGCCGGCAAGGATGGCACATTCGTCGGCCGCATCCGACAGGACGCCTCGGTGCCGGGCGGCAAGGGGCTGATCCTCTTCGCGGTGGCCGATAATCTTCGCAAGGGGGCGGCGCTGAACGCGATCGAGATCGCGGAGCTGATCGTCTCCCGCTGATGACGAAGGAGGAACGCCGATGACGAGTGTCGTGACCAACGGGTCCCTGGGGGCCGGGACGGGACCGGTGCCGCCGTCGGCGGTCTTCTCCGATCGGGCCGGCGAGGAGTCGCCGTGCCGCGCGGGCGGCGGGGCGCTCGAGGAGCCGCTGGGCCGGGTCCTGCGCAACCTCGACACCCTCACCGAGTCCCAGGACGGGCTCGGCGCGGGCCTCGAGGGCGCGCCCGGCGCCTCGGCCGACGGGGCCGCACGGGTGACCGTCGGGGCCGGCACGACCATCGGCTCGGGCACGGCCGACGGGGCCGTCGCAGCCGAGGGCGCGACCGCCGCCGAGCCCTCACGGCGGGAGATGATCCTCGACGCCGCCTCGGCCCTGTTCGCCGAGCGCGGCTACGACGGCGCGAGCCTGCGCGACATCTCGCGCCGCGTCGGGATCTCACATCCCGGCATGCTGCACCACTTCTCCTCGAAGGACGTGCTGCTCGGCGCGGTGATCGACCGGATGGAGGCGCATGCGCAGGGGCTGCTGGACTCGGCCGACTCGATCGCCTCGTCGCCGGAGACGCTGATCGCGGCGCTGGGCGGTCCGTGGGATCCGCGCAAGCACTCGATGGCGCTGCTGGCGACGCTGTCGGCGGAGATCGTGGACCCCGGGCATCCCGGCCGCTTCCGCATCGCCCGGCTCCGACTGGTCCACGAGCACGTGCTGGAGCGCGTGTTCGGCGGCCTCGGCGAGCAGAGGCGTCTGGTCGCCGGGGCCTCGCCGAAGTTCCTCGCCCGCTCGCTGTTCTCCCTGCTGCTGAGCCTGACGGTGCGCGAGCACACGGTCCGCGAGCTGCAGAAGACCTCCGACGCGGACCCGATCGAGGACGTGCAGGAGTTCGTGCGGCTCTGCTGCGTGACCGACCGAGCGCCGGAGCCCCGTCGGTAGACTCACTGGGCGTGACCCCCTGCGAGGAGACCCGATGAGCGCCGAGCGCACCCCGGAGGATCGCACCTCCGGCCTCACCGGCGGGCCGGAGCCCGAGGACGCGCGGGACCAGCCCCTCGTCCACCACCGGGCGCCGGGCCTCCAGGCGCTCGCCGGGCTCACCGTGCGCGGCAGCGACGACCGGGTCGTCGGCCGGGTGCGCGACGTCTACCAGCACGATGCGAGCGGCGAGCTCGCCGCGCTCACCGTGATGCCCCGCCAGCTGAGCTCGCGCACCGTGATGATCCCGGCCGCGGCGATCGGGGGGCTGACCCCGCCGGGGGCGAGCCCCGCCCCGGACAAGGACGCGGTGGTGCGCCTGCGCGTGGACGCGGCGACGGCGCGGGCCGGGAGGCGCCCGCCCGCGACCGCGCACGTCGGCCCCGAGGAGCTGCGCGAGGCCGCCGAGGCGCTCGGGCTGGTGGCCGAGGGCCCCGCCGGCCCGGACGACGGCAGGGCCCCGGACCGCGGGCACCACGTCGAGAGCGAGGCTCCCGAGGAGGAGCCCCGCTAGAGCACCGTCTCGGCGCCCATCACCACGGTGCGCGACGGCGGCAGGTGCAGCACCTGCGTGCGGTTCGCGGAGCCCTTCTCGAGGAGCCGCACGAGCCGCTTCTGCCAGCGCGGCATGACGGGCTCCAGCCCGGCCTCGATGCGGAACACCGACAGCACGTACATCGCCTCGTCCGCGTCGACCGCGAGCGCGGGCAGATGCCGCCGGCAGTCGTCGGGGCAGTCCGCCTCGTGCGGGTGCCCGAGCAGCGCGACCGCGGTGCGCAGCGCGGAGGGGACGTCCTGCGAGTCGTGGAAGCCGACCAGGTAGGTCACCTGCACGATCCCCGGCCCGATCTCGCGGGCGTGGATCCGGTCGTCGCGGTGGGCGTGCGGCACCCCGATGTGCTTCATCGTCACGATGACGACGTGCTCGTGGAGCACCCGGTTCATCTCCACCCCGGTGCGCAGCGCGAGCGGGACGGTGGTCGGATCGCCGTGCGGGTAGACGACCAGGCCCGGCACCCGCCGCACCGCGCACTCGGGACCGGCGACGAACTGCTCGAGCGGCCTCTCGAGCTCCCGCCGGCGGCCGAAGAGGATCCGAGCCCCGCGATGCCACACCAGCATGATCGTGGTGAGCGCGGCCGCGATGACCAGCGAGATCCAGCCTCCGGCGGGGATCTTGACGATGTTCGCGGCGAGCAGCAGCAGCTCGAGCCCGCCCACGATCGCCGCGAGCGCCACCACCTGCCACAGCGGCCGGTGCAGGATCCGTCGCGCGTACAGCAGGTACAGCGCGAGCACCAGCAGGATCGTCGCGGTGACGGCCAGGCCGTAGGCCGCCGCGAGCGCCTCGGAGCGGCGGAAGACGAGCACCAGGGTGACCACCCCTGCGAAGAGCAGCAGGTTGATGGCGGGGAGGTAGACCTGGCCGCCGTGCTCGAGGGAGGTCTGGGTGACCTTGAGCCGCGGCAGCAGCGACAGCCGCGTCGCCTGCCGCGCCACCGAGAACGCCCCGGAGATCACGGCCTGGGAGGCGATGGCCGTCGCGACGGCCGAGAGCGCCACCAGCGGGATCCGCAGCGCCTCGGGCACGAGGGTGAAGAAGGGGTTCGCGATCGCGGCGGGGTCGGCGAGGATCAGCGCGCCCTGGCCCAGGTAGTTGATCACCAGCGCCGGGAGCACCAGCGCGAGCCAGGCGACCGTGATCGGGCGGCGCCCGAAGTGGCCCATGTCGGCGTACAGCGCCTCCGCGCCGGTGATCGCGAGGACCACGGCGCCGAGCGCGATGAACGCGACGAAGGGACGGTCCGCCATGAACGCGATCGCGTGGTGCGGGGACAGTGCGCGCAGGATCGAGGGGCCGGCCAGCAGGTGCGGCAGCCCGATCGCGGCGAGGGTCAGGAACCACAGCGCCATCACCGGGCCGAAGAACCGCCCGATGCCGCCGGTGCCGCGGTGCTGCACGGCGAACAGCGCGGTGAGCACGATCAGCGCGCCGGGCACGATCACGGCGTTCGGCACCGCGGCGGCCACCTCTATGCCCTCGAAGGCGGAGAGCACGGAGATCGCCGGGGTGATCACCGAGTCGCCGAAGAACAGCGCCGCGCCGACCACGCCGAGCACCAGCGCGACGGACGCCTCGCGCGGACCGACCCCGCCGGGCCCGTGCAGCTTGCGCAGCACGAGCGCGGTGAGGGCGAGGATGCCGCCCTCACCCTGGTTGTCCGCCCGCATGATCAGGCCGATGTAGGCGAAGGTCACGATGATCAGCAGGCACCACACGACCATCGAGATCACCCCGAGCACGTCGGCCTCGGTGGGGGCGACGGCGTGGTGGTGGAGGCTGAACACGGTCTGCAGCGCGTACAGCGGGCTCGTGCCGATGTCGCCGAAGACCACGCCGAGCGCGCCGAGCGAGGCCGCGGCGAGCGGTGTCCGGGAGCGGGGCATGCCGCGGTGGTCGAGATGGTGATGGCTGTGCGGGTGGTCGCGGGGTCCAGCGGGGGAGCGCGGCGCGGCCGATGGGGGAGGGGCCTGCGAGGCGGGCTCGTCGGCCGGAGGGGTTCGCTCGGGATCTGGGGTGAGGGGCTCGTCGGAGCGGGGCGAGCTCGAGGTGTCCTCGTGCACGGAGCGACATCTTGCCACCGCCGCGCCCCGATGCACCCGGCGGGAGCGTGCGGGTTCTGCTCCGTGCGTCACATCCCGCGCCAGATGGCTCACACGAGCCGAACGGCTCTGGCAGCGAACCGAACGGTTCGTTAATCTCCGGGGCATGACGACATCCCGGACCTCCGCCGTCCCCTCGCCCCCGACCGTGCCCCTGGCCGGGCGCCGCGAGTGGGCGGCGCTCGTCGTGCTCGTGCTCGCGGTGACGCTGCTCGCCGTCGACGGCACCGTGCTCTTCCTCGCGATCCCCTCGCTGACCGCGGACCTCGTCCCCACGGCCACGCAGATCCTGTGGATCGGGGACGTCTACTCCTTCGTCCTGGCCGGGCTGCTGATCACCATGGGCAACCTCGCCGACCGCATCGGCCGCAAGCGCCTGCTCCTGATCGGCGCCGTCGCCTTCGGTGCCGCGTCGGTGCTGGCGGCCTTCGCCCCGAGCGCCGGGATGCTGATCGCCGCCCGTGCCCTGCTGGGCCTCGCGGGCGCCACGATCATGCCCTCGACCCTGTCGATCATCCGCAACCTGTTCCACGACCCCGCCCAGCGCACCCGCGCGATCGCGCTGTGGTCGGCCGGGGCGATGGCCGGCGCTGCCGTCGGCCCCCTGGTGGGCGGCGCGCTGCTCGAGATGTTCTGGTGGGGCTCGGTGTTCCTCATCAACGTCCCGGTGATCGTGGCGGTCGTCGGGCTCGGCGCCTGGCTGCTGCCCGAGTCGCGCAGCCCTGTCGCGGGGCGGATCGACCTGCTCTCCGCGCTGCTGTCGGTGCTGGCCGTGGTGCCCGTCGTCTTCGCGATCAAGCAGCTCCTCGGCGGCGGCGCCGGAGCGCCCGCCCTGCTGGCCGCCCTGGTCGGCGCCGTCGCGGCCGTCGTCTTCGTGCGCCGCCAGCGGCGCCTGGTCACCCCGCTGATCGACGTCGACCTCTTCCGCATCCCCGCCTTCAGCGGCGCGATCGCCGCGAACGGCCTGTCGATCTTCGCCTTCCTCGGGATGCTCTACTTCTTCTCCCAGTACCTCCAGCTGGTCCGCGACTTCTCGCCCTTCGTGGCCGGGCTCGCGGAGATGCCCGCGACGCTGGCCTCCCTCGTCGTGGTGGTCGTCGTCGGCGTGGCGCTCGCCCGGCTCGGACGGGGCCGCGCGATCGCCCTCGGGCTCGCCGTCGGCGCGCTGGGCCTGGCCGGCCTCGGCGTCGCCGAGGGGCTGCCGGGCTATCTCGGCATCGGGATCGCCCTGGCCGTGATCGGGCTCGGCACGGGCCTGTCGATGACGCTGTCCACCGACGCCGTGGTCTCCGCGGTGCCGCCCGAGCGCGCCGGCGCCGCCTCCTCGATCTCGGAGACCGCCTACGAGCTGGGCGTCGCGCTCGGCATCGGGGTGCTCGGCTCGCTGCACACCGCGATCTATCGCGCGGACCTCACGATCCCCTCCGGGACCCCCGCGGCGCAGGCCGAGGCGATGGAGGACTCCCTCGCCCACACATCGAGCATCATGGAGGAGGGGGCGCCCCTGCTCGACCTCGCGCAGGACGCCTTCACGCACGCCACCCAGGCCACCGCCTATGTTGCCGCCGGGCTGCTGGCCCTCGCGGCCTTCCTCGCCTGGCGCCTCATCCCCTCCGAGGCGACCCCCAGGAGCTGATCGTGGAGAACGACGAGCCCGACGACCGCGCCGACGACCCGGCCGGCGCCCCCGCCGACGCCGCGCGCGCCGACGCCCGTCCCGCCGCGCAGCCCGCGCCCCAGCGCGACAAGGAGCGCACCCGCGCCGCGATCCTCGACGCCGCCGCGAGCATGATCGTGGAGCACGGCAGCGGGGTGAGCCTCGCGGACATCGCTCGGCGGGCCGGGGTGTCCAAGGGGGCGCTGACCCATCACTTCCCGCACCGCCTCGAGCTCGAGAAGGCCCTCGTCCGCCGCTCCAACGAGCAGTTCTGGGCCGATGTGCACGCCCTCGTCGACCTCTCCGAGAACCGTCCCGGCAAGCTGCTGCGTGCCTACGTGCGCGCCCTGACCGCACCGGACTCGCGGGCGGCCGAGATCTTCTCCCCGTCCTCCCTGCTGACCGTCCTCGGCGACCGCCCGGGCATGGAGGAGCTGATCGACGAGGACGCGGCGCGCTGGCGCGAGGCGCTCTCGGCCGACGGCTTCGACCCGGCCCAGGCCCTCGTGGTGCGCCTGGCCAGCGAGGGGCTCGCGATGAACATGGGCACGCCCTACGCGACCGAGCGGGAGCGCGAGCTCGCCCACGCCCGCCTGCTCGAGCTGGCCGAGCCGCGCTGATCGCGCTGGCCGGCCCGACTACGATGGCCGCCATGACGTCACCGAGCCGACCCGTGCGCGGGGCGGCGGACGGGACGCCCGGCCCCGCCGCCTCGACCGGTCGCGCCGCCCCGGTGGGACACGCCGCGATGCGCTCGGCCAACCTGAGCCTGCTGCTGCGCCACCTCCACTCCCGCGGCGGCCGCTCCCGTGCCACCCTCGCCCAGGAGACCGGGCTCTCCAAGGCCTCGGTGACCTCGCTGATCGGCGACCTCGCCGAGCGCGGGCTGGTCCAGGAGGGGCGGGTCGAACGGCGCGGCACCGTGGGCCGTCCCGGCACCGAGGTGCGCATCGACCCCGGTCACGTCGCCGGCATCGGCCTCGAGCTCAACGTCGACCATCTCGCGGTGACCCTGCAGGACCTCGGCGGCCAGGTGCGCTTCCGCTCCTCCGTCCCGACGCCCGTGGTGGACGGCCAGGACGGCCGCTCGCACCCGGTCGCCCCCGTCCTGGACCTCGTCGCGCAGCAGCTGCGCGAGACGCTCGAGGCCGCCGCAGCGCAGGGCCTCTGGGTCGCCGGGGCCACCATCTCCCCGCCCGGCCCCGTGGACTACGCCGGCGCGGGCGTCCGCTTCGCCTCGAACCTCGGCTGGTCCGGCGTCCCACTCGGCGAGGAGCTCGCGAGGCGCCTCGGCCCGGACATGCCGCCGCTCTCGATCGAGAACGACGCCAAGCTCTCCGCGCTCGCCGAGGCACCGCGCCTGGCCCGGCAGGGGATCACCGACCTCGTCTATCTCACCGGCGAGATCGGCGTGGGCGCCGGCATCATCGCCGACGGACGGCTGATCCGCGGCTGGTCCGGGTTCTCCGGCGAGGTGGGGCACATCGGCCTGGACCCCGCCGGGGCGGCATGCCGCTGCGGGCGGCGCGGCTGCTGGGAGACCCTCGTCGGCTTCGACACCGTGCTGGCCGTGCTGGACCCCGACGATCCCGCGCGGTCTGGCCACCTGCCCCTGCAGGAGCGGCTCCGCCGGCTCCGGGGCCTGCTCGACGCCGGGGACGAGCGCCTCGTGCAGCGCTTCCGGACCCTGCCGGGCGATCTCGCGCGGGGGGCCGGGGTGCTCGTGGACGTGCTGAACCCGCAGGCCATCGTGCTGGGAGGCTTCTTCGGCGCTTTCGCCGACGTGCTCGTGCAGCCGGTGCAGGAGGCGCTGGACGCGCGGCTGCTCACCCCGGACGGACGGGTGGAGGTGAGCGCCTCCGCGCTCGGCCTCGACGCGGCGGCGATCGGCGGCGCCGACATGGCCCTCGAGCGCGTGCTCGCGGACCCGCTCCTCGCCCCGGTCCTCCCCACCGGCGCCTCCCGCTGATCACCCGCCGCGCGGGGTCCGGCAGCAGGTTTTGCTGCCCTGGCGACTCATCCGGGCTCCCACATGGGTCGTGGCGGTGCAAAAAGTGGGCACCGGCCGACGGGCGGCACACGAGGTGGGGCGACGGGCGGTCCAGCTGGCGAGCGCCCCGGCTGAGGAGCGGCGCAGCCGGTGCGTGGCCCCGCCCGCCGGCGGCTCGATCGGCGGGCGGCTCGGTCCCCGCGCGGTCCAGCCGGGCGGGAGCAGTCCGGCGTCCGCGGTTGACACGTCGGCCGCTCGGCCCTAGTTTGTTCGCAACGTGAACGTTTGGGGCATCGAGGAGGAACCACCATGATCAGCTTCGGCACCGGCGGCTGGCGGGCCATCATCGGCGACGAGTTCACCCGCGAGAACGTGCGCCTGCTCGCGCAGGGCCTCGCCGATCGGATGCACGCCGAGGGCGTCGTCGAGCGCGGGCTCGTGATCAGCTACGACCGCCGCTTCCTCTCCGACGTCGCCGCGTGGTGGGCGATCGAGGTGCTCGCCGGCAACGGCGTGCCCGTCCGCGTGATCACCCGCCCCGTGCCCACGCCGATGTGCATGTGGACCGTGCGGCAGACCGGTGCGGCCTACGGCATCGCCGTCACCGCCTCCCACAACCCCGCCCTCTACAACGGGCTGAAGATCTTCACCGAGGGCGGGCGCGACGCCGAGCTCGAGGTCACCGACGAGCTCGCCGCCCACACCGCGACCCTCGACCCCGCGGACGTCCGCTCGCTGGCCCCGTACGAGGTGCGCGACTCGGAGCTCGTCACCCAGCAGTCCTCGATCAACTGGTATCTCGACGCGATCATCGAGCAGCTCGACCTCGAGGTGATCCGTCACGCGCACCTGAAGATCGTGCTGGACCCGATGTTCGGCGTCTCCCAGACCTCGCTGCAGACCGTGCTGATCAGCGCCCGCTGCGAGGTCGAGGTCATCAACGCCCGCCACGACCCGCTGTTCGGCGGGCGCATGCCCTCCCCGGCGGAGGGGTCGATGTCCCCGCTGCGCCAGGCCGTGCTCGAGCGAGGCGCCGACCTTGGCATCGCCACCGACGGCGACGCCGACCGGCTCGGCATCATCGACGACACCGGCGCCTACATCAGCCCCGACCAGGTGCTGGTGCTGCTGTACGAGTACCTGCTGACCGGAAAGGGCTGGACCGGCCCTGTCGTGCGGAACATGTCCACCACCCACCTGCTGGACCGGGTCGCCGAGGCGCACGGCCAGGAGTGCCACGAGGTGCCCGTCGGCTTCAAGTGGATCAGCGCGAAGATGGCCGAGACCGACGCCGTGATCGGCGGGGAGTCCTCCGGCGGCCTCACCGTGCGCGGCCACATCCCCGGCAAGGACGGCATCCAGGCCGCCGGGCTGCTGGTGGAGATGGTCGCCCGCGCCGGAAAGCCGCTCTCGGAGATCTACGCGGACATCGTCCGGCGCTACGGCTCCCTCGTGATGGAGGAGGCCGCCTACGAGTACACCCCCGAGCGGCGCGAGGAGCTGCAGCGGAGGATCTTCGTAGAGCACGAGCTGCCCGCCTTCGACCGCGAGATCGAGCGGATCTCCTGGTCCGACGGCGGCAAGGTGTACTTCGCGGACGGCTCCTGGCTCACCATCCGCTTCTCCGGCACCGAGCCCGTGATCCGCGTGTTCTCCGAGGCGCAGACCGCCGAGGAGGCCCAGCGGCTCTCCCGCACCGTCGCCGAGCACTACCGTCTGGGGGCATGACGATGATCGACACCGCAGTGGTCCTGGCCCGGGGACTCGGCTCCCGCATGCGCAAGGAGGGCGCCGGCGACCTCACCCCGGAGCAGGCCGCGGCCGCCGCCTCCGGCCACAAGGCCCTGATGCCCATCGGCCCCCACCGCCTGATCGACTACTCCCTCTCGGCCCTGGCCGACGCCGGCATCCGTCGCGCCGTGCTCGTGGTCGCCCCGGAGCACCAGGAATTCGCCCGCCACGTCGAGCAGCTCGCGCCGCGCCGGCTCGAGATCGGCTTCGCCGTCCAGGCCGAGCCGCAGGGCACCGCCGACGCCGTCGCCTCCGCCCGCGACGCCGTGGGCGAGCGGCCCTTCGTGATGGTCAACGGCGACAACCTCTACCCCCGCGACGGGATCGCGGCCCTGCTCGAGCAGGAGCGCACCACCCTGCTCGGCTTCGAGCGGACCGCGCTCGTGGAGCACTCCAACATCGCCGCCGACCGGGTCGCGGCCTTCGCGATCGTCGAGCACGAGGACGGCGCGCTGCGGCGGATCCTCGAGAAGCCGACGGCCGAGCAGCTCGCCGCCGCCGGCCCCGACGCGCTGGTCAGCATGAACGCCTTCGCCTTCCAGCCGGAGATCTTCGAGGCCTGCGCACGGATCGAGCCGTCCGAGCGCGGGGAGCTCGAGATCGTCGACGCCGTCCGCGCCCTGCCCGATGTGCGCGTGCTGCCCTTCGCGGGCGGGGTCCTGGACCTCTCGCGCCGCGACGACATCGACGAGGTCGAGCGCCGCCTGGCCGGCGTCGAGGTCGCCCTGTGAGCGGTGCGGCGCGCTGGACCATGCCCGGCCGCATCGAGGTGCTCGGCAAGCACACCGACTACGGCGGCGGCCGCGTGCTGGTCTGCGCCGTGGACCGCGGCGTCACCGTGCATGCCGAGCGGATCGACGGGCCGACGGGAACCCTCCGGGCGAGCACCGACGCCTACCCGGGCACGCTCCGTCTCGCCGCGGGCACCGCCCCGGACCTGCCGGCCGGGCACTGGGGCCGCTACGTCCACACCGTCATCGAGCGGCTGGGGGCGAACTTCGGTCCGCTGCCCGCCGCGCGGCTCACGATCACCTCGGACCTCCCGCCCGCCTCCGGCATGTCCAGCTCCTCCGCGCTGCTGACCGGCACCGCGCTCGCGCTCGCCGACCTCGCGGGCCTGCCCGCCACCGAGTCCTGGACTTCGCAGATCCCCGACCGGGTGGCGCTGGCCGGCTACGCCGCCTCGATCGAGAACGGGAGGACCTTCGGGGCCCTCGCCGGACGGCCCGGCGTCGGCACCAGCGGCGGCTCGCTGGACCACACCGGCATGCTCGCAGGCCACGACGGCATGATCTCCTACGCCGAGTTCGACCCGATGCGGAT